>ENA-UESD01003321-UESD01003321.1-human-gut-metagenome-genome-assembly--contig:-NODE-3321-length-10426-cov-4.885979_pt1 | contig 10426 bp, 8 predicted proteins | sample MGYA00242985_ERZ507986 | MGnify/ENA primary metagenome ERZ507986 (study PRJEB26167, sample SAMN06115408) | human gut metagenome | host: Homo sapiens | place: China:Guangxi | collected 2016-04-06...
CTCGCGCGTAGATCGTTGAGAAGCGGTATACGCGGTCGCTGAGATCGTAGACGAATCTCGCGTCTGTTCCGCCGAGCATCATCTCTGGACACGGGATCACATCGCCATAGATCTTACCGCTGATCTCAACGAGAAGGTCTTTGATGGCTCCATCGTACAGGGATGTCGGGGACGCGTTGTTGCCTTTGAGAACGCGCACTTCCACCTCATCCGGCACGATGTCTTCCAGGTGTTTCTTTACGCTCTCAACGGTATCTCCCGTGAGGATACGGCTGTTTACAACTGCGGTGACCTTCGCCGGAAGAATGTTCGCCTGGGCGGATCCGGAAAGCATCGTCGGAACGACGGTGGTGTGGAACATCGCGTCGAGGGCCGGATCTTTCTTAAAGTACGGAACAAGCTTTTCCAGATTCTCATCCGGTTTCTCAAGCAGCTTTGCCAGCTCCGGATTTTCCTTCGCCATATACGGCGCAAGGACCTCGAAGCGGCGTCGGATCGTATCCGTCACGCGATATGGCATCGGATTCTCCTGGATCGCGATCAGTGCCTTTGCAATCATGGTCGTCGCGAAATTCTCGCCCGGGCGGCTGGAGTGTCCGCCTTTTGCGGTGTAGGAGAGTTCAAAGTCCACATATCCTTTTTCGCAGAGACCAATGGTGCAGAGTCCCTTATCGTCGATTCCGTAATCACTTCCCGGGCGGACTCCGCCGCCTTCGTCAAGGACGGCGCCGAAGCGGATGCCGGTTCCGCGGAGTGTCTCCGCCGGGATCTTTCCACCTGCGACCTCCTCCATGTATCCGTAGGAAAGGTAAAGGTCATAGTCCGGCTCGTAGCCTTTTTCCAGAAGTGCCTCAACGGCTTCCAGCTGTCCGATCAGGTTGCTCTTGCAGTCACTGGATCCGCGGCCCCAGATCTTTCCATCGGCGATGGTTCCGGAGTATGGCGGATATGTCCACTTTTCAAGGTCGCCTTCCGGGACAACGTCCTGATGCGCCATTAAGAGAAGCGGCGCGGCACCGGATTTTCCGGTTCCTTTCCAGTGATAGAGAAGTCCTGCCTGTCCGGTATGTTCCAGGGTCAGGTGTTTATGTACTAACGGGTATGTTTCCTTTAAATACTCGTGGAACGCGTCAAATTTTGTGTAGTCAGTCAGTGAATTGTCCGCGTTTGATACGGTTGCGAAGCGGACCGCGCCCGCAAGGTGTTCCGCGCTGATCTGCGGATCGATGGTGTGTTTTCCCATGTGTCTCTTCTCCTTTGCTGTCGGATTATTCTGCTTTCTTCTCCGCCTTCTCACTCATCGCCTTGGAGTTTACGATAACGCGCAGGTGGGAACCTTCTCCGCACTTGCCTTTTTCATCGTTCACTTCAATGTCGAACCAGAGCTTTCTTCTCTCGATGCTGCGGAGCTTCGCGGTAGCTGTCACTTTCATTCCCACCGGTGTCGGTGCCAGGTGGCGGCAGTGGATCTCCGCGCCGACGGTCGTCTGTCCCTCTTCGAGGTAGGATTTCGCAAGTTCCAGGGCTGCGTCCTCCATAAGAGCCACCATGTTCGGGGTGGAGAGGATCTTGGAACCGGCGCTGCCGATGCGTTTTGCGGTCATGTCATCGGTAACAGTCCATGTGAGGCTGTATGTCGGTGCGTAGAGGTCTGCTTTGTCAGCTAAGATTGCAGCAACAGCTGTGCATGCCGGACAGTCGCAGAATCTCACGCCCTCTGCCTTGATCTTCTTCGCGTGAGCCTCGATTCCTGCTGCCTTTTCCGCTCCAAAGATCTTCTTCCCATCCTCAGATCCCGCAAAAGCGATCAGGCCGTCGATCGGGATAATATCTGCCGCGATCTCCTCGATCAGCGCCTTTGCTGCCTCGTCCTGTTTCTCTGTATTGACGGCTTCAAGCCATTTGTTTGCAGCTTCCTTTGCCTCCGCACAGCAGGACGGCGCGTTGATAAGTGCTTTAACTTTCTCGATCATTGCCTCTATTTTGCTCATGATTTATTCCTCCGTTCGTTTCTTTCATGTCACTTTTTCTGCCTCTGATAAGGCTGTTCCGGAAGGAATCTTTTCCGGGTTTCCCCTTGCAGAAACAGTCCTGCTCCCATTCTATCGCATGTATTTCACTTGCTGACTCTACTTGCGTACCATGTATGATATAATAGATAAATACAAGCAGGGCAGCAGGAACGGCAATCAGGAAATTTACCCGAAACTTGTCGCGCATTACGCAACCTTGTGTACGTGTTGCGGCTATCGTAGTATCGGAAATAAAAGAAAGATTATCACCGAAAAAAGCTCCTCCTATGACGAGAGCTGTCATGAACGGCAGACTTACATCTGTCTTCATGGCAATACCCGCCGCAACCGGCGTAAGGGCCACGATTGTTCCCACCGATGTACCGATAGACAATGATATGAAACAGGAAGCCAGAAAAACTCCTGCCAGCAGCAGATTGTCAGGCAGTAGTAGAAGCGTCAGATTTACGGTTGCATCTATGGCTCCCATGGCTTTGGCCGACTGGGCAAAGGCTCCGGCCAGAATAAATATCCAGAGCATCAGCATGATATTTTTGTTTGCTGCTCCTGATGAATATTGAAGTATGCGGTCGTTGAGGCTTAATCCTTTTGTCGTTGCCACGGCGTAGACAGAGGCTACCAGAAATGCTACGGTGATAGGTACTTTGTAGAAATCGTTGACAATTAGTGAAGTCACCAGATAAAGACAAAGGAATACCACTAAAGGCATCAGTGCCCAGCCGTTGGGCTTGTTGATAATGGGAGTCAGTTTGTTTAAGTCCATAAAAATTGATGTATCTACCTTAAATTATATAAAGGAATCTCTGAAAATTGTATGATGTGTTCTCAGAGATTCCTTGCTGTGTTCCTTAGTGCCTGATGACATTTTTATTTTATTATTCAGGCTTCGGGAAGAAAAATGTTGTTATTATAAAGTTACCCCAGTCTTGAATATTGCAATTTCGCGGTAACCTTTCTTTTCATTGTTAACCCATTCTCCACTGGCTACTTTGATAACGTAGTCGATGAATCGTTTGCATGTAACAGTCATAGGTTCGTTTTCTACAATAACTCCGGCATTGAAGTCAATCCATCCCGGTTTGTGAGCTGCCAGACGAGAATTGGTAGAAATCTTCATGGTTGGTACGTAAGTACCGAACGGTGTACCGCGTCCGGTGGTAAACAATACCATGTGGCATCCGCAAGAAGCGAGAGCGGTAGCTGCAACCAGGTCATTTCCCGGAGCAGAAAGCAGATTCAATCCTTTTGTCTGCAAGCGTTCTCCGTAAGGCATTACTCCTGATACGTAACTCTTTCCACATTTCTGTGTGCAGCCCAATGCTTTTTCTTCAAGAGTAGAAATACCACCTGCCTTATTTCCCGGTGACGGATTTTCGCCCACTGGTTCTCCGTGTGAAAGGAAGTATTCCTTAAAGTCGTTGATAAGATGTACGGTCTTTTCGAACAGCTCCGGAGTCTTGCAGCGATTCATCAGGATTGTTTCTGCTCCAAACATTTCAGGAACTTCAGTCAGTACGGATGTTCCTCCTTGTGCGATGAGGAAGTCTGAGAACATTCCCAGCAACGGATTGGCTGTAATACCTGAGAAGCCGTCTGAGCCACCACACTTTAATCCGACACGCAGTTCTGACAGTGGAATGTCGGTGCGTACATCCTGTTTGCATTTTGCATATAAGTCACGCAAAATTTTCATACCTTCCTCAAATTCATCGTCTACCTTTTGAGCTACCATAAACTTGATTCTGTCTTCGTCGTACTCACCGATAAATTCACGGAAAATGTCAGGCTGGTTGTTTTCGCATCCCAAACCTACGACCAATACAGCTCCGGCATTGGGATGGAGTACCATGTCGCGCAGGATTTTCTTCGTGTTTTCATGGTCGTCTCCCAACTGAGAGCATCCGTAATTATGAGGGAAAGCCATGATGGCATCGATTCCTTCTTCTTTTGTTTCACGGCGAAGAGCTTCTGCAAGCTGATTCACGATACCGTTTACGCAGCCCACTGTCGGGATGATCCAGATTTCATTACGGATACCTACATCTCCGTTTTTACGACAATATCCTTTGAATGTAAGATTTTCCTGCGGAATATCCAATGAAACCTCAACCGGATTGTACGTATAGTCCAGCAATCCGGCAAGGTTGGTTTTTATTTCTTTCTCGCAAATCCAGCTTCCCTGAGGTACATGTTTGATGGCATGTCCGATAGGATAACCGTATTTTACAATATTGTCACCTTCATTGAAATCTTGCAGTGTTACTTTGTGTCCGGCTGGAATATCTGTTTTTAAAGTAATCTCCTGTCCGTCAATCTGGATAGTTTCTCCAGCTTTCAGGGGAGTGATAGCGACAGCAACGTTGTCTGCCGGGTTAATTTTTAGATAAGTTGTTTCCATAAATTATATGTTAGTTATTGTTCCTGTTTGCATCTAGGTAGAAATCTATATTCTCTATTGTCAGCAGGTTGATTGGCATATAGTTGCATTCTTTTACTTTTTTCTTTAAGATAAGATGATTGCATAAACTTTCTACGCTGCTGTATCCCTGTAGAGTAGGTTGCTGTGCGATAAGGAAGTCTATCACGCCTTCGCGCAGACAGGCTACATTTCTGGTCAGTAAATCGTAACCTATTAAGTGGAAATCGTGTCTTTTGTGTCTCAATATATATTCTCCAATGATATAGGCTTTCGAGTTGAATGTGATTCCATATGATATACCTGGATGCTTTTGGAAGAAATCATCCAGTATGGCCTCGTCTTCTCCTGGCTGTTTGGCATATAGATTCAATTCCCACATCTTCAAATCAGGATGGTGTTCTTTCATATATGCATAAAATCCTTCCTCACGGTGTAACTGCTGGTTTGAACCTAATCTGCCTTCGTTTATTTGCCGGAAAATAATCAGTTCTTTGCTGTCTTGCATCAGCATTTTTACCATGCGTGCAGCGAAATACCCACTTTGTTTAGCGTGTTGTCCGTAAAAAGCCAGTGGATTCAGATGAGGTATATTCGAATCTATAAATATATAAGGTATATTTAATATCTGAAGCTTGCTTACAATTTGGGTTGTTTCCGTTTCAATTGTCGGAGATAGAATCAAGCCGTCTGGGTTCATTGCCAGCAGGCGGTTGCCGGCGGATACGAAAGAACCGAATTCGTATTGGTCGTAATAATCAATATGTAATGAAATATTAAAATCGGAAAAAGCCTTCATAGCCTGATACATGCCATTTTCTACATCCACCCAATAGTCGCCTTTTGCATGGAGAGGCAATAAACAGGCAAAAATATATTTTTTATTTGACGCCAGTGCGCTGGCATACATGTTGGGTTGGTAGTCAAGTTGCTTAAGGATGTTTTCTACCTTCTTGCGACTTGCTTCCGAAACGCCGGTTCGCCCGTGAAGAACTCTGTCTACTGTCCCGACTGACACTTCCGCCATCTGGGCTATATCTTTTATACGAATACGTTCTACTTGTTTATCCATATCTATATACCTTATTTATATAGGAGGTCTTTCTTAATTGATGAAGAAAAAATTTTTCGATACAAATATATAACTTTTTTTGTTATTTAAAAAATAACTCGTACCTTTGTGTGCGTACACAAAGAGGATATTGTTTATTTAATCTATGAAGACGTGAACATGTGATATCCACTTTGACGGTAAGATTATCAAACTTATTATAAATAGTATAAAATTTATCTACAATGGGAAAAATTGTTACTTTAGGTGAGATCATGTTGAGATTGTCAACTCCGGGAAATACCCGTTTCGTGCAGTCTGATAACTTTGATGTTGTATACGGTGGTGGTGAAGCAAATGTTGCTGTTAGCTGCGCCAATTACGGCCACGATGCATACTTCGTAACAAAGCTGCCGAAGCATGAAATCGGTCAATCAGCAGTAAACGCTTTACGTAAGTATGGTGTTAAGACAGATTTTATTGCTCGTGGTGGTGATCGTGTAGGTATTTATTATTTGGAAACAGGTGCTTCTATGCGTCCTAGCAAGGTTATTTATGACCGTGCTCACTCTGCTATTGCTGAAGCTGACGCTGCTGATTTCGACTTTGATGCTATCATGGAAGGTGCTGACTGGTTCCACTGGTCTGGTATCACTCCGGCTATTTCTGACAAGGCTGCCGAGTTGACTCGTCTGGCTTGTGAAGCTGCAAAACGTCACGGCGTAACTGTTTCTGTTGACTTGAACTTCCGTAAGAAACTGTGGACGAAAGAAAAAGCACAGTCTATCATGAAACCGTTGATGCAGTTTGTAGACGTATGTATCGGTAACGAAGAAGATGCAGAACTTTGCTTGGGCTTCAAACCGGATGCTGACGTTGAGGCTGGCCACACAGATGCTGAAGGCTACAAGGGTATCTTCCAGCAAATGATGAAAGAATTCGGATTCAAATATGTAGTTTCTACTTTGCGCGAATCTTTCTCTGCTACTCACAACGGTTGGAAAGCTATGATCTACAACGGAGAAGAATTCTATACTTCAAAACGTTATGATATCGATCCGATTATCGACCGTGTAGGTGGTGGTGACTCTTTCTCCGGCGGTATCATCCACGGTTTGATGACTAAACCTAATCAGGGTGCTGCTCTTGAATTCGCTGTTGCTGCATCTGCATTGAAACATACTATCAATGGTGACTTCAACCTTGTTTCTATAGAAGAAGTAGAAGCATTGGCTGGTGGTGACGCAAGCGGTCGCGTACAGAGGTAAATAAGTTGAGAGTTGAGAATGGAGAGTTGAGAGTTTGAAAAATCAATTCATTTAAAATAAGAAATTAAGATGGCAAAATTCGATAAAATAGCCGTATTGAATAAGATCGGCTCTACAGGAATGGTTCCTGTATTCTATCACAAAGATGCAGAAGTTGCAAAGAAAGTAGTAAAGGCTTGTTATGACGGTGGTGTTCGTGCTTTCGAATTCACAAACCGTGGTGACTTCGCACAGGAAGTATTTGCTGAAATCGTTAAGTTCGCAGCAAAAGAATGTCCTGAAATGGCAATCGGTATCGGTTCTATCGTTGATCCGGCTACTGCTGCTATGTACTTGCAGCTGGGCGCTAACTTCGTAGTAGGTCCGTTGTTTAATCCTGAAATTGCTAAGGTATGTAACCGTCGTTCGGTAGCTTATACTCCGGGATGCGGTTCTGTATCAGAAGTAGGTTTTGCGCAGGAAGTAGGTTGCGATCTTTGCAAAGTATTCCCGGGTGATGTTTACGGAACTAACTTCGTGAAAGGCTTGATGGCTCCAATGCCATGGTCTAAGCTGATGGTAACAGGTGGGGTAGAACCTACTAAAGAAAACCTGACTGCATGGATTAAAGCTGGTGTATTCTGCGTAGGTATGGGCTCTAAGTTGTTCCCGAAAGATAAAGTGGCAGCAGAAGACTGGGCTTATGTAACTGCAAAATGTGAAGAAGCGCTCGGTTATATTGCCGAAGCTCGTAAATAAGATTAGAGAGCGAAAGCTGTCTATAATAAAAAGAGGTTGATGCGACAGCCTCTTTAAAATATGCCTCGAGGGTTAGTTAGTTTAGTTAGTATATGAGGCATATTTTCATTTTGTTTAAAGGTGTTTAAAGGGGATAAGCCATCGGGATGATTCATTCATTTCGGTGGCTTGTTTTTTCTGGAGGGGAGCCGTTACTATTGCCGAAAGTGGAATGGGGATGAACTAATCTCCCGATGAGATGTTTTTTAGATAATAGATATAATAACAATATATAATATGGAACCTCATCATCACCACGAACATAATCATCAGTTGATATCGCTCAATAAGGCCTTCATTATAGGCATCACTTTGAATATTGCTTTTGTTATCGTAGAATTCGGAGTAGGGTTTTATTATAATTCTCTGGGATTGCTTTCCGATGCCGGGCATAATTTGGGTGATGTAGCCAGCCTGGTGCTTGCTATGTTGGCTTTCCGGTTGCAGAAAGTTCATCCCAATAGCCGTTACACGTATGGATATAAGAAGAGTACGATTCTTGTCTCTTTATTAAATGCAGTTATATTATTGGTTGCCGTGGGCATTATCATTGCCGAGAGTATAGATAAATTGTTCCATCCGGTTTCCGTAGATGGTTCTGCCATCGCATGGACAGCCGGGGTGGGAGTGGTCATCAACGCGCTGACTGCCTGGCTCTTTATGAAAGATAAAGATAAGGATCTGAATGTGAAAGGAGCTTACCTGCATATGGCAGCAGATGCATTGGTTTCTGTGGGCGTAGTTGCTTCCGGTATTATTATCACCTATACAGGATGGAGCATTATTGACCCGATTATCGGGCTTGGCATTGCTGTTGTCATTATTGTCTCTACTTGGGGATTGCTTCATGATAGCCTCCGGTTGTCGTTGGACGGAGTACCGGTGGGGATAGACGCTCAAAAGATACAGCAAATTATCATGGAACAACCCGGCGTGGAGAATTGCCATCACCTGCATATCTGGGCGTTAAGCACAACGGAAACCGCTTTGACTGCCCATATTGTTATTGACAATATCACACAGTTGGAAGAAGTGAAACAGCATATAAAGGAAGCACTTGAAGAGGCAGGTATTCATCATGCCACTTTGGAGTTTGAAGACGAAAGGACTACTTGCTGCAAGGAATGTTGTGAGGATTAAATAAAATCCGTACCTTCGCGCCCTTAAACTAACTAACCTTTATTTTTTATGTTTACTGACTTATTGCATTCCTCTTATTTTTCCCTTTTCCTGATTGTCGCATTGGGATTTATGCTGGGAAGAATTAAAATTAAGGGGTTATCTCTCGATGTGTCGGCAGTTATTTTCATTGCCCTTCTTTTCGGGCATTTTGGTGTTATCATTCCTAAAGAATTAGGAAACTTCGGCTTGGTGCTCTTCATTTTTACCATCGGTATTCAGGCAGGGCCCGGATTCTTCGATTCTTTCCGTAGCAAAGGAAAGACGCTTATTCTCATCACTATGCTTATTATTTGCGCCGCCTGTCTTACCGCAGTCGGACTGAAATATGCATTTGATATCGATACACCGAGTGTTGTCGGTCTGATTGCCGGAGCGCTGACTAGTACGCCGGGTTTGGCTGTTGCCATCGACAGTACCAATTCTCCTCTGGCATCCATTGCTTACGGTATCGCATATCCGTTTGGAGTGATCGGCGTGATTCTGTTTGTCAAGCTGTTGCCTAAAATCATGCGGGTGGATTTAGATAAAGAAGCCCGTCGCCTGGAGATAGAACGTCGCGGACAATTCCCGGAATTGACTACTTGTATTTATCGCGTCACTAATGCGAATGTGTTCGATCGCAGCTTGGTGCAAATTAATGCGCGTGGTATGACAGGTGCTGTCATTTCACGTCTGAAACACAATGATGAAATATCCATTCCTACCGCCCATACGGTGTTGCATGAAGGAGACTACATACAAGCCGTAGGCAGCGAAGAGTCACTGGATCAACTGGCTGTGTTGGTAGGCAATAGAGAAGAAGGTGAACTGCCTTTGGATAAAACACAGGAAATAGAATCTTTGTTGTTGACTAAAAAAGACATGATAAACAAACAGCTGGGTGATTTGAACTTACAGAAAAACTTTGGTTGTACAGTGACTCGTGTTCGTCGAAGCGGTATTGATTTATCTCCGTCTCCCGATCTAGCCTTGAAGTTTGGTGATAAACTGATGGTAGTCGGTGAGAAAGAAGGACTTAAAGGAGTAGCCCGCCTGTTGGGAAACAATGCGAAGAAACTATCTGATACGGACTTTTTCCCCATTGCAATGGGTATTGTATTGGGCGTGTTGTTCGGCAAAATAAATATCTCTTTCTCTGATAGCCTGTCATTCTCACCGGGACTGACCGGGGGAGTTTTGATGGTAGCTCTTGTGTTGAGTGCGATAGGTAAGACAGGACCCATTATCTGGTCTATGTCCGGACCTGCCAACCAGTTGTTGCGCCAGTTAGGTCTGCTTCTTTTCCTTGCCGAAGTAGGAACTTCCGCCGGAAAGAACCTCGTAGCCACTTTCCAGGAAAGCGGATTATTGATGTTCGGAGTAGGAGCTGCCATCACATTGGTGCCGATGCTTGTTGCTGCTATTGTCGGACATTTCGTATTTAAAATCAGTCTGCTCGATTTGCTGGGAACTATTACGGGAGGGATGACAAGTACTCCGGGACTCGCTGCCGCCGACTCGATGGTGGATAGCAATATTCCGAGCGTAGCTTACGCAACTGTTTATCCGATTGCCATGGTATTCTTGATTCTGTTTATTCAAGTAATAGCCTCGGCTGTATATTAACAGAATTTTATATAATAATTGATTGTTAAATAAATAGTTCGTATCTTTGCCGCCTCAAAGAAAAAATGAGGTGAAACGATTGTTATTGAATATT
>ENA-UESD01003329-UESD01003329.1-human-gut-metagenome-genome-assembly--contig:-NODE-3329-length-10408-cov-7.235505_pt1 | contig 10408 bp, 11 predicted proteins | sample MGYA00242985_ERZ507986 | MGnify/ENA primary metagenome ERZ507986 (study PRJEB26167, sample SAMN06115408) | human gut metagenome | host: Homo sapiens | place: China:Guangxi | collected 2016-04-06...
ATCTGGGCAATAACTATTTCCGAGAGGAGCGCTGACCGCGTTGGATTCGATCCCCTTCACCTAATCGGTGAAGGGGATTTGTTTTGATTATTTTGATAAAAATTTAACGAAAATTTAAAAATTCATACGATTCTATCCATATATTACAATTTTAAAATAAAATTTTTGTAGAATAGAATAAAATTGCGCAAAATAGTTCATTCTTTTTCGGGTACAGAAGATTACAATAGACACCGTGCGCAGGGGGGACTGCGCAGAAAGTTACTCTTTGACGCTGGGAAGGATATGTGCCCAACAAAGAGCGAAGGGTATTTTATAGAGGGTGAGTTGATTGAAAAAAATATTATCTGTTCTGACCTTGACCGCTGCTGCAACGGCGCTGTGCTGCCCGAGTGTTTTTGCCGCTGAAATTATGCACAGCGCCGAACTCGGCGCGGGGATTTCGTTGGTATTTGCCATACCGTTTGTGGGCATGCTGCTGTGTATTGCCATATGCCCGCTGGTGATCCCGGAGAAGTGGGAAAAATGGCGCTGGCTGTTTGTTCTGTTCTGGTCGCTGCTGTTCCTGATTCCGTTTGCGCTTACATATAATGTGCCTACCATGGTGGATCAGCTGCTGGAATCTCTGGTGGGCGATTACCTGACATTTATCGTGCTGCTGTTCGGCCTGTTTTGTGTGGCGGGCAATATCTGCCTGGAAGGCGATTTGGCCGGCACGCCCAAGACCAATGTGCTGCTGCTGCTGATTGGTACGGCTTTGGCCTCCTGGATCGGTACTACCGGGGCGTCCATGGTGATGATCCGCCCCATTCTGCGGGCCAACCGCTGGCGCAGCAAGTGTGTGCAGACAGTGGTGTTTTTCATATTCCTGGTGTCCAATATCGGCGGCTGCCTGACGCCCATCGGAGATCCCCCGCTGCTGATGGGCTTTATGCGCGGCGTGCCTTTCACATGGGAGCTGCAGCATCTGCTGCCGATCATGGCGTTAAACGTGGTGGTGCTGCTGGCCATTTATTTCGTGATGGATCAGCGGGCGTACCGAAAAGACCTGGCGGCAGGGCGCAAGCCCCTGAGCGGTGGTGCAAAACTGCGCTTGAGCGGCGCACACAACATTGTTTTCATGCTGGTGATCGTGCTGGCGGTGGTGCTCTCCGGTGTACTGCCCGGTATGCCCCTGTTTCAGAATGCTGCGGGCGACGTGCTGGGAATCCACATTTTCGGCAGTGTCAGTTTGAGCTATCCCACGCTGATTGAGATTGCGATGATTCTGGCGGCGGCGTTTTTGTCTTTTAAGACCACCAAGAAGGACGTACGTACTAAGAACAACTTTACCTGGGGCGCCATTGAAGAAGTGGCAGTGCTGTTCATCGGTATTTTTATCACCATGCAGCCTGCATTGATGCTTCTGAAAGCTGTAGGACCGAATCTGGGAGTTACTGAACCGGCACTACGCACACCTTTCGTCTTGCGGAAAGTATAAGTATCGGCTACGATATCCTGTTTCGGGAAGTCGAACATATAAATCGGGTTGATGGCAATTCCCAGAAAGCGGGTTTCAAAGTGGAGATGAGAACCGGTAGAACGTCCGGTGTTACCACCCAGACCGATCACTTCACCGGCTTTTACCAATTGATTTTCTTCAACGAGTTGTTTGGACAAGTGTCCGTATATGGTTTCCAATCCATTGTCATGACGAATCACTACATATTTACCATATCCTCTGCGTTCATACTTCACGATACGTACTTTACCGTCAAAGGCAGCTACAATCGTGTCACCGATGTTCACCTTCAGGTCCAGACCATTGTGCATTCTTCTCCAGCGGGGACCGAAAGGCGAAGTAATCTTCGTACTCGGAGTCGGCATACAGAAGCCTGTGAGGTCGATGGTATAAGTGTCGGGGATGATAGCATTGCCGTAAGCATGTGCATACTGGTTATTCCAGTTTGGATAAAGACTTAAGGCGGGATATTCCGACTGTTCGGCACGGATCTGTTTCTGAAGTGCCAAAGAGTCTACGGTTTTTAATTTCTTGTCTATCGGAGCTTGGCGGGCAATCAGGTCTTGAGAGAAAGAGCTCAGGCTGACCATAGCTGCTACAGCTACCAATCCTGTTTTAATAATGCAATTGAAATTCATTCGTTCTTGTCAATTCAATTAATATTCGTCGTTCGCATACAGGTAGTCAAAAGTCGCCTGTTTGTAGTCGAATATCTCTTCAGGTTTAAAAAATCTCGTTAATTCGATAGCCGCAGTTTCCGGAGAATCGGAAGTATGAACGATGTTTTCTTGAAAACTCATACTATAATCCCCACGAATGGTTCCCGGCGCAGCCAGACGTCCATTAGTTGGTCCCGCCAACGTACGGACTGCTTGAATAGCATCCACACCTTCGTAACAACAAACAATGACAGGAGTTGCCATCATCGAATCTTTCACGCGCTGAAAGAAAGGCTTGCTGCTCAGGTGGGCATAATGCTCGCTTAATAATTCATCCGTCAGTTGCATCATTTTCATGCCGGCCAACCGTAGTCCTTTACGTTCAAAGAGATGAGTGATCTCACCAACCAATCCCCGTTGAAGGGTACACGGCTTCAAAATAACCAGCGTTTTTTCGATCATGATGTGTGACTTTCAAAAGATTAAACTATACATTTACTATAAAAAATTCCCCCAAAGATAGTATTTTCCGATGAAAGGGCAAGTAAGTCATTAACTATTTTTCAGAAGTACGGAGATGAAAAGAACAGAAAAAGCAGCGTTAAAGCCCTATAAATAGGAGGAATAGAAACGAAACATGTTTTGCAACACATTCCCGCAAATAAACTGCATGTTTAACCGTTTTTCAACTTATAGCCGCCCAGTTAACATTCGTTTTCCGGAGAGATTTCAGTTGCCGCCACAGAATCTCATTCTCCGGACTTTGAGCCGACGGGTCGTTATCTACGATATCTTCGGCTATCGAACGGACGTACTGTAACAACTGACCGTCACGGGCAAGGTTCGCAATCTTCAGATCGAAGGCAATGCCGCTTTGCTGCGTCCCCTCCAAATCACCGGGACCGCGCAGTTTCAAGTCCACTTCCGCTATTTCAAAGCCGTCATTGGTGCGCACCATTATTTCCAGCCGTTTCCGCGTGTCTTCGGTCAGTTTGTAGTTCGTCACAAGGATACAATAAGACTGTTCGGCGCCACGTCCCACCCGACCGCGCAACTGATGAAGCTGCGAAAGTCCGAAGCGTTCGGCATTCTCAATGATCATCACAGAAGCATTGGGGACATTCACCCCGACTTCGATCACGGTAGTGGCAACCATAATCTGAGCTTGTCCGGAAATAAAGAGCTGCATCTGCTCATCTTTCTCCGCAGACTTCATCTTGCCGTGAACTTTGGCAACGGTACAGCCGGGAAACTCTTCCAGGATATGCTGGTAACCTTCTTCCAGATTCTTGAGGTCGATCTTCTCGCTTTCCTTTATTAAAGGATAGACGATGTACACCTGCCGTCCTTCTTCTATCTGCTTGCGTACGGCGCGGTACATACTTTCCCGACGGTTGTCAAACTGATGAATGGTGGTTATCGGTTTCCGTCCCGGCGGCAGCTCGTCAATGACAGAAACATCCAGATCGCCATACAACGTCATCGCCAGTGTACGCGGAATAGGTGTGGCGGTCATCACCAGCACGTGAGGCGGCTGTATATTTTTCGTCCAGAGGCGGGCACGCTGTGCCACTCCGAAGCGGTGTTGTTCGTCAATAACGACCAGTCCCAAAGAAGAGAAGTTCACCGTATCTTCAATGACCGCGTGCGTACCTATCAGGATTTTCACATCTCCCGTCAGCAGTCCGGTCAGGATCGCTTCCCTCTTCTTTCCTTTGATAGATCCGGTCAGCAGTTCGACACGGATATCCATACCGAAAAGCAGTTCCTTGATTGTCTCGTAATGCTGGTTCGCCAAAATTTCGGTGGGAGCCATCATGCACGCTTGAAAACCGTTGTCCAGTGCAAGCAGCATGCTCATCAATGCTACCAAGGTTTTACCACTACCCACGTCTCCTTGAAGCAGACGGTTCATCTGCCGGCCGCTTCCCACATCATTCCTTATTTCTTTCAGTACCCGTTTCTGTGCACCCGTCAACTGAAAAGGAAGGTTCTGCGAATAGAAAGTATTGAAAACATCCCCTACCCGTTCAAAGATATATCCACGATATCGTCTTTGGCGGTCTTTCGCATAGCGGAGGATATTCAGCTGCACGTAGAACAGTTCTTCGAATTTAAGACGATACTGAGCCCTGCGCAGCGAATCGGGATTCGTCGGGAAATGGATATTCCGGAGTGCCTCCGTCAGAGGCATCAGATGATGGTCCGACAGGATTTTGGGAGAAAGCGTTTCCGGCAGGGGTTCCTGTATCTGCTGGATCACCGTAGCCATCATCTTCTCAATCGCATGCGAATTGAGAAAACTCCGTTTCATTTTCTCCGTCGTATTATAATAAGGTTGCAGTCCGACGGAAGAAAGTTTCAGATCATCCGGCTTATCGATGTCGGGATGTGCCACATTGATACGCCCGTTAAACACGGTAGGCTTACCGAAGATGATGTATTCTTCGTGAAGTTTATACTTACCTAATATATATTTGATGCCTTGAAACCACACCAGGTCGACGATTCCCGTTCCATCGGAGAAATGGGCCGTCAGCCGCCGTTGCCGCCCTTCGCCTATCGTCTCGAAGCCGAGAATCTCTCCTTTCAGCTGGATATACGGCATATTGCCATCTATTTCGTGAATGTAATAGATGCGGCTCCGGTCAACATATTTATAAGGAAAATAATAAATCAGATCGTACAACGAGTAGATTTCCAACTCCTTGTTCAATACTGCGGCCTTCTGAGGCCCTACACCGGAGATAAATTTGATGTCGCGTGTGGTTAAATCGAACATTTACAAGAGAGCACTCCCGATCTTCAGGTCAAAGGGAGTTGTTATTTTTATGTTTTCACGATTACCTTCTGCCAGATATACGGGTACGCCCATTGCTTCGACCACCGAAGCATCGTCCGTAAAGAACGGAGTAAACTCCTGTCCATAAGCCTGTTTCAGCAGCTCCACCTCAAAGACCTGAGGAGTCTGCACTAACTTATATTCAGTACGGCTCACCGTTTCGCTTCCGGCATCCGTCAGATGGCGCAGCGTTTCGACTACATCCACCACCGGAATCACAGCTTTATGTTGTTCCGCCAGCTTGTAACACCGGCGAATCACTTCAAGGGTTACAAACGGACGAACTCCGTCGTGCACTCCTACCAGACCGGGAGCCTCCACAAGCGCCAGCCCGTTCTTCACCGAATGAAAACGGGTCTCGCCGCCATCTGCCACAAGATGTTCCACCGAAAAATGATGTTCTTCGCAAAGCTGTTTCCAAAAGTCCTGCTGTTCACGGGGAAGTACCAGAATAATCTGAAGCATCGCATCGTACTTGCGGAATGCTTCCAGCGTACGCATCAGCACAGGTTTGCCACCGACAGGAAGAAATTGTTTGGGAAGATCGCTTCCCATTCGCAAGCCCTTTCCACCGGCGACAATAATCACAGATTGTTTCATAGACAGCTTAGCGTTTTACACACATCGCTTCTACCAGTTCGTCTACTTTTTCTTTGCCGACCAACAGATCTACGATGGTCAGAGCAAACTCCATAGCAGCGCCCGGCCCCATACCTGTGATGATATTTCCGTCCCGAACTACGGGTTCACTGACACATTCCGCACCTTCCAGATATTGTTCAAAGCTGGGGTAGCAAGTTGCTTTCCGACCTTTCAGCAAACCTAATTTGCCCAATACCATCGGAGCCGCACAGATCGCTGCGATCGGTTTTCCTTTGGCTGCAAAGTCAAGAAGCAGTTTTCGCAGCCCTTCATGTTTATCGAGCGTAGCCGCTCCCGGCATTCCTCCGGGCAACAACAGCAGATCGGCATCAAAAAAATCGCAGTTTTCAAAGTTTATATCACAGAGCAATGACACATCGTGAGCGCCCATTACAATTTCATCCGGAGTGACAGATACAATTTGCACATTCAGTCCGGCACGTCTCAAAGTGTCGACAGCAGTAAAGGCTTCTATTTCTTCAAAGCCATCTGCAAAAAAAGCATATACAGTTCCCATAATCCTATATTTTTGATTAGTGATACTATCTCAGGTTAAAATAATAAGTGATGGTTCCAGTCTGGTTGTTCGGTCCTTCCACGGTGTTGAAGCGAGCCTTCTTCGCCGCGTCTTCCGCTGCCTTCCGCAGGGTGGAGTTCACGGTGTTCGTTTGAGGATTGATACTGGTTCCAATGACTACTCCCGCCGGATTCACGGTGATATTGACTACCACACGTCCTTCTTCGGGCACATTATAGGCAGGCTTTGGCAGACTGCCCGTACCTAAAGAACGTCCGCCAAGGTCAAATGTTCCGTAACCTCCGGTTCCGGTCTTCGCTCCGGTGGATGAATTGCCGTCCTTGCTGCCTTCTGTTCCCGTGCCGCTGGCGGAAGTACCTTTGCTGCCTCCCATCTGCGCTCCCTTTCCGAAAGCGTTGGCAACCTTTTTCTTCGCAGCTTCTTCGGCGGCTTTCCGTTCACGTTCCGCTTTTTCTTCGGCAAGACGTTTCGCTTCGGCAGCTTTCTCCGCCTCTGTCTTTTCGGGTTTCTTCACCGGTTCTTTGGGCTTCACTACCTCTTTGGGTTTCACGGTCTCCTTTTTAGGTTCCGTTTTCGGTTTCAGCACTACCGTTTCTTCTTCGGTCTGTGTCAGCAGATCCTGTTCCGAGGGCAGTTCCGGCTGCGTTTCCGCAGGTGCAGGTGCTTCCGGTTCTTCGGGCAGTATATCCACGTCCACCAGCGAAGGGTCGTCAAAGCCTCGGGCAGACTCCACATTTCCCAGCATCACAGGTACGCCGCCTGCGTCTTCATCCGGCTGGGGAACCGTAAAGCTCACCAGAATCAAAAGAGCTATCACTGCCACGTGTACCAACAGTGCACCCAGCGCGCCGACGAATTCACCCTTTTTTCTTCTGTCGTCCATAATTGTTTCTTTTTTTAGTAGTTAAGTAGCAACTACTTACTTTATTTGTTTTCCGGCGGGCGTGTAGCCAGCACCATTTTAAAATGATTCTCATTCGCAATGTTCAGCACCCGCACGATTTCACGGTAAGGCACCGACTCATCTGCATACAATGCCACATACATCTCCGGTTCTTTCTCCGCGCAACCTTGCAGGAACGGAGTCAGTTCGTCCAACGACAGCGGCTTTTCCTTCTCATTGCCGAAAGCAGCGTAGAAGTTCAGGTCTTTATCGATCACGACTCTTGTCAGCGGTTTGGCCGAAGTCTGCTGTTTGCCTTGCGGCAACAACACCTTTATGGCATTGGGCGACACCACCGTAGAGGTAATCATAAAGAATATCAGCAGCAGGAAGATGACGTCCGTCATGGATGCCATACTGAAATTGGGCGATACTCTATTTCTTCTTTTTAATCCCACTTTATTATTGATTAGTGGTTAATGATAGTGATTAACGTCTCAGGGTTACTTTTGGGCAGGCTCGTTCAAGAGGTCCATAAATTCCATCGTACGAGCTTCCATTTTGTTTACTACACGGTCTACCAGCATCACCAGGTAGTTGTAAGCAAACATGGCAATGATACCCACGATCAGACCGCCTACGGTGGTGATCATGGCTTCGTAGATACCGCCGGAAAGCAAGGTTATATCGATGTTTCCGCTTCCCGCATTCGCCATTTCGTAGAATGCGCGTACCATACCGGTCACCGTACCGAGGAATCCGAGCATCGGAGCACCACCGGAGATTGTTGCCATGACGGTCAGGCCTTTTTCCAGTTTGGCAACTTCCAGATTACCGACATTCTCGATGGCTACCTGCACATCGTTGATGGGACGTCCCAGACGGCTGATTCCTTTTTCAATCATGCGTGCCGAAGGAGTGTTCATCGTGCGGCAATACTGGATAGCCGCTTTGATTTCACCGCTATGGATATAATCCTTGATCCGTTCCATGAACATCGGGTCTTCTTTTCCCGCTTTACGGATCATATAGTTACGTTCAAATAAGATGTAGAAACAGACTACAGACAGTACACCCAGTACAATCATAATCCAACCACCCTTGATAGCCATATCAAGCATATTCATCTCGGGAGCGCTGACCGGAGTCAGCACCGGGTTGGCAGTTGCCAGCGAGTCGGCCATATTCATGGCACCCTGGGCCAATAACATCAATACATTCATTAGCGTAGACAGTTTTTATATTCCTGAATAGTACGTTCCAGTCCCAGATACAATGCGTCGCTGATCAAGGCATGACCTATGGATACTTCGTCCACCCAAGGAATGTTTTTATAGAAATAGTTTAAATTCACAAGACTCAAGTCGTGTCCGGCGTTCAAGCCGATGCCCAGCTTGCGGGCTGTTTTGGCTGCTTCCACAAATGGGGCAACAGCCGCTTCCGGATTCTTCGGATATGCCGTAGCATAGGGTTCCGTATAAAGTTCCACACGGTCGGCACCTGCTTTTGCCGCATATTCCACCATCTCCGGGTCGGCGGCAACAAAGACGGAAGTACGGATGCCCGCGCTGTTGAACTGATCGAGAACTTCCGACAGAAATTCCAGATTTGCTTTTGTATCCCAACCGGAGTTGGAAGTAATCTGCGAAGGATCGTCAGGAACCAGCGTCACCTGATGAGGTTTCACTTTCAATACCAGGTCTATAAACTCCGGCGACGGGTAGCCCTCGATATTGAATTCGGTCCGCAACAACGGACGCAGATCATATACATCTGCCCGGCGGATGTGGCGTTCGTCGGGACGGGGATGAACCGTAATACCGTCAGCCCCGAAAGCTTCACAATCAAGTGCTACCTTCACCACATTGGGGATATCCCCTCCGCGTGCATTTCTCAATGTAGCAACCTTGTTTATGTTTACACTTAATTTAGTCATAGTTTTACGCAATATTTGCCGCAAAAATACAAATATTATTATTAGTTGCCTAATAATACGAAACGCATTCTCAGTTCTTTTTTGGTTATTTAAAGTAGAAATCCAAGAAAAAATGCCAATTTTGCAACCGAAACTAATGAAACAGCTTATGAAATTTGCCATTTTCGGAAATACGTATCAGCCTAAAAAGTCTTTGCATGCACTCAGACTGTTCGAGCTTCTCAAGAAGCAGGGAGCGGAAATCTGTATGTGCCGGGAGTTTTACCAGTTCCTGACGGCAGATTTAAAAATGGAAGTGCCTGTCGACGCCCTGCTCGAAGGCAACGACTTCACAGCCGATATGGTTATCAGCATCGGAGGTGACGGCACATTTCTGAAAGCTGCCCGCCGGGTGGGTAGAAAACAAATCCCCATTCTCGGCATCAACACAGGGCGACTGGGATTTCTTGCCGATGTTTCACCCGAAGAGATGGAGGTGACTTTCGAAGAGATTCAGGCAGGCAGATACAGTGTGGAGGAACGAAGTGTATTACAACTTATCTGCAATGACAGAAATCTTCAGGAATCGCCCTATGCCCTCAACGAAATTGCGGTGCTCAAGCGGGACAGTTCTTCCATGATCAGCATCCGCACTGCGATCAACGGTGCTTATCTGAATACTTATCAGGCAGACGGACTGGTGATTGCCACTCCTACCGGTTCTACTGCGTATTCATTAAGCGTAGGCGGCCCGATCATCGTTCCTCATTCCAATACGATCGCCATTACCCCGGTAGCTCCGCACAGCCTCAACGTCCGTCCTATCGTCATTCGTGACGACTGGGAAATCACGCTGGACGTGGAAAGCCGCAGCCATAACTTCCTCGTTGCCATCGACGGCAGCAGCGAAACGTGCAAGGAGACGACTCAGCTGACCATTCGCCGGGCAGACTACAGTATAAAAGTAGTGAAACGGTTCAATCATATTTTCTTCGATACCCTCCGCAGCAAGATGATGTGGGGAGCGGACGGAAGGCGTTGATCTTCCGACCGGACCTTCGTGACTATCTGATTCCGGACCTTCGGGCATAAAAAAGTACATCCTTCCTCACCAGGACAGAATGTACTTAAACAAAAACAAACAATTATATAAAACGGGCATCCAAGAGACTCCGTTTATATAAGCAATAAGCATGTTGTGGGCAACATACACATGCTATAAAGGGTTTATCCCCGTTCGGGTACTTCACAGTAACCTTTTTAGAAAAACATCTCACCCCATATTTTATAATTATTCATATTCTGTCCGACACATAATGAACACTCTAGTATAATAAGTTTCCATACGCTGTGTCTTACCCTGGATTTGGTTGACTACTATAAGTATCAACTAAAATGAATAAAAGATGAAAAAGAGTGACATGACCT
>ENA-UESD01003330-UESD01003330.1-human-gut-metagenome-genome-assembly--contig:-NODE-3330-length-10404-cov-5.516510_pt1 | contig 10404 bp, 9 predicted proteins | sample MGYA00242985_ERZ507986 | MGnify/ENA primary metagenome ERZ507986 (study PRJEB26167, sample SAMN06115408) | human gut metagenome | host: Homo sapiens | place: China:Guangxi | collected 2016-04-06...
AATGAAGTGCTTGCAAAATTAGGATATTCAAATTAATTTCATACATTTGCATCCTATACAAGGAATAATCATTCAAAATAAATAATAAACATTATGCTTAAAAAAATCGCACTGCTCGTAGTTATGTTCGCTCTCCCTTTGGGAGCTATGGCGCAAACTAAATTCGCTCACATGAACTCTCAAGAAGTTATTATCACCATGCCGGAATATACAAAAGCTCAAGCCGACTTGGATGCTATGTCTAAAGAGTACCAAACAGAAATGCAACGCACTCAGGAAGAGTTCAATAAAAAGTATCAAGAATTCTTAGCACAAGCTGACTCACTGCCCAAAAACATCGCAGAAAGACGTCAGAAAGAATTGCAGGACATGGCACAACGCCAGGAACAGTTCCAGCAAGAAGCCTATCAGTCCATGCAAAAAGCACAGCAAGATGCTATGACACCTATCTATAAGAAACTGGATGAAGCTATCCAAGCGGTAGGTAAAGCTGAAGGTGTTGTATATATATTCGACTTGGCCCGTACTCCGATACCCTATGTAGGAACGCAGAGCATAGATGTTACCGCCAAAGTAAAAACGCAACTCGGCATCAAATAACATCGGTAAACCGTATACCTCTAAATGAGGCAATCACAGAAAAAAGCCAGACTGTCCAACAGTCTGGCTTTTTTACATTCCGGCATCTTTTACAAAATTATGCATAATCCACACTCTATCCCCGCAAATTACATTATCTTTGCTGCACACTACACTTAGCGCCAGAAAGATTGTATGAAACAGAAACTCCCCTCCAGCCCCGGCCCCATCGGCGTATTCGATTCCGGATACGGCGGTCTCACGATCTTGAGCAAGATACGGGAAATACTACCAGAATACGATTATATCTATTTGGGAGACAATGCCCGCGCTCCTTACGGCACACGCTCGTTTGAAGTTGTTTACGCTTTCACATTGCAAGCTGTTACCCGACTGTTCGAAATGGGATGCCACCTTGTAATCCTTGCTTGCAATACTGCATCCGCCAAGGCTCTGCGCAGCATACAGATAAACGACCTGCCGCACCTCGACTCCGCACGCCGCGTGTTGGGCGTTATCCGCCCCACTGTGGAATGTATCGGCAATATCACCCGCAGCCGCCACGTCGGAGTGCTCGCCACAAGCGGCACTATCAAATCCGAATCCTATCCGCTTGAGATCCGCAAACTTTTCCCCGATATCAAAGTCAGCGGAGAAGCCTGTCCATTATGGGTATCACTCGTAGAAAACAACGAAGCGCTGGGTGACGGAACGGATTATTTCATCCGCAAATACATAAATGAACTTCTTGCCAAAGACCGGGAAATAGACACCGCAATTCTAGGCTGCACCCACTACCCGATACTCCTGCCTAAGATACAACAGTATATGCCGGCCGGCATCACCATCGTATCACAAGGACAATTAGTAGCGGACAGCTTGAAGGACTATCTCCACCGCCACCCCGAAATAGATATCAAATGTACGCGAGGCGGCAAATGCACCTATTACACCACAGAGGCGGAAGAAAAATTCATCGAGTCGGCATCTATCTTCCTGAACGAAGCAATAACGGTACGCCGCATCGAGTTATAGCTACAAATTACAGGATATTAAACATTAAGTCAAAAAAACTTGTTATATTTGTGAAACAAGAACTCTAAATTCATACCGTTATGAAAGAAGAAGATAAAAGCAAGCTCATCGAAGTGTTCAAAGGATCACTTTGGGAAGCCCAACTTGTAAAAAGCCTGTTAGGGAACAATGACATTGAGTCAACCTTGAAAGACGGAATGGTAGTAAACGTCGTCCTACCCGATACAGCAATAGATGTAGCTGTACTCGTAAATGAAGCAAACTACGAAACAGCCATGGAGGTTGTTCGTGCATACGAAAAAAAGGAAGAGGGAGATTAAACCTCCCTGCATAGGGAAAGAACACAAATATGGAGCAACAACTAACGAGAATTGCTGTCAAGATAGGCAGCAATGTATTGACACGTCGTGACGGCACATTGGACGTAACGCGTATGTCCGCCCTTGTAGACCAAATAGCCGGGCTGCACAAAGCAGGTGTGGAAATCATCCTTGTTTCTTCCGGTGCCGTAGCATCCGGCCGGAGCGAGATACACCCTACGAAAAAGCTGGACAGCGTAGACCAACGCCAGCTGTTTTCAGCCGTAGGGCAGGCTAAACTTATCAACCGCTACTACGAATTATTCCGCGAGCATGGCATCCCCGTAGGGCAAGTACTCACCATGAAAGAGAATTTCGGTACCCGTCGCCACTACCTCAACCAAAAGAACTGCATGACCGTCATGCTGGAAAACGGAGTAATTCCCATTGTCAACGAGAACGACACAATCTCCGTCAGCGAACTGATGTTCACCGATAACGACGAACTCTCCGGACTGATAGCCTCCATGATGGATGTCCAAGCCCTGATTATCCTGAGCAACATAGACGGCATCTATAACGGATCGCCTGCCGACCCTGCATCGGAAGTCATCCGCGAGATAGAACATGGCAAAGATCTCTCCTCTTACATACAGACATCTAAATCCAGTTTCGGACGTGGCGGCATGCTCACCAAGACCAACATCGCCCGTAAAGTGGCCGATGAGGGCATCACCGTCATCATTGCCAACGGCAAGCGAGACAATATACTTACAGACATCCTGAGAAATGAAGAATTAAGAATGAAGAACGAGGAATTGAAATACACTCGTTTCATCCCCTCTCCCGAACCCGTATCCAGCGTCAAGAAATGGATAGCCCACAGCGAAGGTTTCGCCAAAGGCGAACTGCACATCAACGAATGCGCCACCAAGATATTGGCTTCCGACAAGGCAGTCAGCATCCTCCCCATAGGCATCACCGATGTACGGGGCGGATTTGAGAAAGACGACATTGTGCGCATCATTGACCATACAGGAAATGCAGTGGGTGTGGGCAAAGCCAATTGCAACTCCGAACAAGCGCGTGAAGCCATGGGGAAACATGGCAAGAAACCCGTAGTGCACTACGACTATCTCTATATAGAATAAGCCGAAAGAAAGCGGCACGCTTTGACATCTGCATCCTTCCGGGAAGCATTTCATATACCAACCTGTGATATTCCGCGTACCAACCGTTGGTACAACATATACCAACCATTGGTACCAGGTGTACCAACCTTTGGTATTTCATGTACCAGCCTTTGGTACAGGATGTACCAAAGTGCGGTAGTAAATTGGTACACTTATGCCTGTCTTTTAATGCACTACTTATTAATATTATCACTACATTTGCGAAAGAAACAATTATAAACTTCAAAGAGAAATGAATTTAAGCAAAACTTTTGCCGCCGTACAGTATGCCAGTCGCAAACTATTGGCGCTGAACGACGAAAAGATCAACCAGATACTGCTGGCAGTTGCAGATGCAGCCGAGGAGAGAACCGATTTTATCCTTGCCGAAAACCGGAAAGACTTGAACCGCATGGATACTTCCAATCCGAAGTACGACCGTCTGATGCTCACCCCTGAGCGTCTGAAAGGAATCGCAACCGATATCCGTAAAGTAGCCAAGTTACCCTCACCGGTAGGACGCGTACAAAAACAGGGAGTAATGCCCAACGGATTGAAAATAAAGCGGGTGAGCGTCCCCTTCGGAGTAATCGGCATCATCTACGAAGCACGTCCCAACGTTAGTTTCGACGTGTTCTCGCTCTGCCTGAAAAGCGGCAACGCCTGCATATTGAAAGGCGGAAGCGATGCCGACTGTTCCAACCGCGCCATTATCAGTGTGATACATGATGTGCTGAAACAGTTTGAAACAGACCTGCACATCGTGGAACTGCTCCCTTCCGACCGCGAAGCCACCACCGAATTGCTCCATGCCAACGGTTATGTAGATCTAATCATTCCGCGCGGCAGCAGCAACCTCATCAACTTTGTCCGCCAGAATGCCACCATTCCGGTGATAGAAACCGGCGCCGGCATCTGCCATACATTCTTTGACCGTTACGGAGATGTAGAGATGGGGGCTGCCATTATCAACAACGCCAAGACCCGTCGCGTCAGTGTATGCAATGCATTGGACTGCCTACTCGTAGACGCCGACCGCATGAAAGACCTGCCCGCCCTCTGTGCACCGTTGCAGGAAAACAACGTAATTATCTATGCAGATACGTTTGCATACGCCTCTCTACAAGGACACTATCCGGCCCAATTGCTGAAAGAAGCTACGGAAGAAGACTTCGGTACGGAATTCTTAGACTATAAAATGGCAGTGAAAGTCGTTGAAGGTATAGATAGCGCCATAGCGCACATACAGCAATATGGCTCCAAGCACAGTGAATGTATCGTGACCGAAGACAAAGGCCATGCCGACTGGTTCTGCCGCGAAGTGGATGCGGCCTGCGTCTACGTCAATGCCCCGACTTCCTTTACAGACGGCGCACAGTTCGGATTGGGTGCGGAGATTGGCATCAGCACACAAAAGCTACATGCACGCGGACCAATGGCTTTAGAAGAAATTACCACATATAAATGGATAATTGAAGGAGAAGGACAGATAAGAAATTAGTGATTAATGGTTAACTAATCACTAACCACTAACCGCTAATCGCTAATCATTAACCACTAATCATTAGAAAAGTATGAAGAAGTTTACTTGCGTGCAGGACATCGGTAACCTGAGAACTGCACTTGACGAAGCATTCGAAATCAAAAAAGACCGTTTCAAATATGTAGAGCTGGGACGTAACAAGACATTGATGATGATATTCTTCAACTCAAGTCTGCGCACCCGTCTCAGCACTCAAAAAGCCGCCCTCAATTTGGGCATGAATGTCATTGTATTGGACATCAATCAAGGAGCCTGGAAACTGGAAACAGAGCGCGGCGTCATCATGGACGGTGACAAACCGGAACATCTGCTGGAAGCCATTCCCGTAATGGGTTGTTACTGCGATATTATCGGAGTGCGTTCCTTTGCCCGTTTTGAAAACCGCGAATACGATTACAACGAAGTGATACTGAATCAGTTCATAAAGCACTCCGGTCGTCCGGTATTCTCTATGGAAGCTGCCACACGCCATCCGCTGCAAAGCTTTGCAGACCTCATCACAATTGAGGAATACAAGAAAACGGCGCGTCCCAAAGTCGTAATGACATGGGCTCCGCACCCGCGCCCGTTGCCGCAGGCTGTTCCCAACTCTTTTGCCGAGTGGATGAATGCGACGGACTACGAATTCGTCATTACCCACCCCGAAGGTTATGAACTCGATCCTAAGTTTGTGGGTAATGCCCGCGTGGAATACGACCAGATGAAGGCTTTTGAAGGTGCAGACTTTGTATATGCCAAGAACTGGGCCGCCTACACCGGTGACAACTACGGACAAATCCTGAGCAAAGACCGCGACTGGACCGTAAGCGACCGCCAAATGGCAGTAACCAACAATGCCCATTTCATGCACTGCCTGCCGGTACGCCGCAATATGATTGTAACGGATGATGTGATTGAAAGTCCGCAATCTATCGTAATACCGGAAGCTGCCAACCGGGAGATTTCTGCAACAGTGGTACTGAAACGTCTGATAGAAAGCTTATAAAGACGCACTCATATATGGTATAAAACCTTATTATGCCTTATATTTCATGGGGTTGTATCAAAATGAGATTCAGCTGAATTTCATTTTGATACAACCCCATGAAGTAACAAGCCACAAGAGATTTACCACTTTCCCATCGTTTGCACTCTTTGGTCGCCCATTTCCTGAACCGTCCATTCCCCGTTGACACAGTCGAACAAAACAGAAGCATCTTTCTCTTTACATGAATAGAGTTCTCCGTTTATTTCCGGTTTCTTATCCCCATAGCTGAACACAGCATTGTTCCGGCTGTTACGGATATACAATCTGCCCGGACGTTTAGCATTCAATTCGGCTTCAATAACCCATTCGCCGCATTGGAAAGTATTGCCCTCTCTCATTATCTGCACAGCCTGCCTGCCATCGGCTTCAACCTGAATAATGGTAAGTATACGATTATTCCTGCTCGGCCCGAAACTTGCAGTAAGTGACCAGGGATCGGTAAAGTCCTCACCACGCTGGGCATCAGCATGATTCGGAGGAGCAGCATATTTATCAGTTTGGGTGATAGCAGCTTCCTGTTCACAAAACAATTGGACAACGGAACTAACCCCCTTCTCTTTGTTCACTGTCGTGAGTATGGATGCGGCAGGATTTATATCAAATTTCACAGGACTATGCAGCAACCAGTCCCAACGCACTTTCTCATTTGCCTCCAGTTCGTCATAAATAACGACTTTATTGGGGTGCAACAGGAAAATGTGTCTACGGTACTTCTTCAAAGGAGTCTCACCGAAACCGTTTTCGGGCGTTTGTGTCAGATGATACTTCTCAAAACTTCTTTTCCACAAACGGATATTACTGATGCCACAATATGCTGTTGAAGCGTCCCCCAAAGCATAAGAGATGTTATCCCCATTGAACATACGCACAATGTATCCATAGGCATCGGGTGTAAAAGGCTGACCGATACCGTTTATAAGCATGGTGTTATGGGCACGTGTATTGCGATAGGACAGCAGATTATGCGGATCACAGAAGTTCATATAATGCCCCACTGCATGGAAAACCGCTTCCCCACCATAATGCAGATTGAAAGCATTCTGATTGGAATGGGTATGATTGCCCGAACCGAAAGGACTGGAACGAAAACTCAGGCTGATATTCTTTTTCAAATCCCTCAAATTACTGTTGGCTATCATTTCGCCACAGTCCCTAAACCATACAGCTTTCGGCGCATCCGCCGGAAGTTCACAATTGGCCGGGCGCTGCTTGGCGGATGCGAGACGGTAGAGACGGGTTTCAAACTCGGTATCATAGCGGTTGTTGACAGCAGAATACCAGGCTGCATACGGGTCACCGGTAGTACGGGCCAGGAAATCGGCAAAAGCGCTCCGGATGCGTAAAGGTTTACCATTTCTTTTTTCATGTCCGTCGCCAAAGCCGGCACTCAAAGAGCCGGGCAGCCAAGTATATGCCACCCCTATTCCCCCATTCTTATACCAAGGATGCTGCAGAAAGTCAGTCCCTGTGAGATAACCGAACAAAGTGGGAAGATAGCACAAGCTGACTGCATTTGCGCTGAAATAGTTGGCTCCATTGTGCCATGCACCGTCACGATTAAAACCTGTGCCCGGTCCTCGCGTATTCCAAAGTTCATAGTAATACTCCAAATATTCTTTTGCAGCAGGATATTTGTCATACAGCACCAATGAAGCTTGCAGGAAACGGCGTATTTCAAACTGCCAGATATGTTCATCGAAAAACATATTCTCCTCACGCCCTAAGAGCCGGCCGTTATAATAAAAGCCAAGAACCCCCATTATAATCTTTTCTATCTGCTTATGCTCTTGCTCCGTAAAGCGCTCATAAAAATTCTCATAAGTAGCTGCCAGCAGATAGACCAGCTCTCCTGCCTTGAAATCATTGTCGATAAAGTCCTTAGTCGGTTCTTGCTTAAGAAAGCAACGTACATTCGCCATCATCTTATCTGCATAAACGTCATATTGCAACATTTGATAGGCAGTATTCAGCTTATCAAAATTCTCAGACATGGCAAAGACATGTTTATAAGGCTGCGTATCGGTACTGAAATCCATAGCAAGCGCAGTACGTGCATCATCAACCATCACTTCAAACTCCGGATGAGTACGCACCTTCTTCCGGGCATCCGCCAAGTGTCCGTTCAAAAAGCAATAAATACGCGGATAGTCCTTAGGAAGGTTCTTCAAAAGTACCTCAAACGGAGGTGTTGCAAACTGCGGAGTAGTCTCTTCTACTGTAAAACTATACGTCTCACTCCAGGGCATTTCTTCACCGGCCTTGCTGACCGAACGGAAACGCCAGTACCACACACCTGTATTCAGTACCTTATGGGCATTGAACATGCACCAGGGTACAGGTTTGGAGAGAATATCGTTGTCTCCTTTGAAGTTCTTATCTTGCGAGAGGTTAAACTGCAAATAATCCGACTGCTTCATGCTCAACGGCACCAATAAAGGAGCCGGGTTCAAATATATGATATTATCCTTTTGCGGATAAGGCGATTGTCTCAACGGGTTATTGGCATGCACAGACATCAGTCCCATGCATAATATCCCAATTACAGCAAATATAATCTTCATTTTATCAGGGCATTTAATTAATATACAATTAATACTTATTTTTCATGGTACACAATTTAATGTAATTCTTTGTTTTCATTTAGAATTATTTGGGTAAACAAATGTAGTCAGTTATAAAACAAAGAGCCATTAATATCGTCCATCAATATTGGTGATAAGTATTTTTTGATATTGTTTTTGTCCTGCCGGATTATAATATTGTCCAAAGAAAAAACAACGCTTCAATCGATACCCTTAACGGCTAAGCATCCGGTATCGAGAGTATCAAAACAAGGAACAGCCTATTTCTCTGTTTCCTTCCCTGCTTGTTTCCAGCCGGTGAACCCCTTATCGAGTTCATAAACCGTATATCCCTTTTTGCTTAGGATAGCCGCAGCCTTCTTGCTGCGTTTTCCGCTACGGCAATAAAGAGCTACCGGTGCGTCTTTCCGGAGTGTGGAATCCGCCACAACAGCAAACTGCTCATCCAGCACATTGATATTGATACTGCCGGGGATGTGCTCTTCCGAATACTCGGCAACCGTACGCACATCCAATCGCTGAATTTCGGGATCAGCAATCAATGTCGCAAACTCATCTGCCGAAACAGATGTAAAACCTTCTCCCTTCTGCTGGCAAGAAACGAGGGTGGCAAAAAACAGACAAATGCCTGCAAGAAATGCTTTCATAAGTTTACTCTTTTTAATCAGAATTGAAAATGCAATCAAAGTTATGACTTTTTCGTTTTTAGTACCAAATATCTCGGGAAATATCTGTGCTGCCTCCACTATACAACAAAAAGAGGATACCACTGTGACAGTATCCCCTTTTCTTTTGTTACCTCTGTTACAGAGGCTCACTAACCATTATTATAAACAAATGCACACAATTAGAATTGGAACATCAAACGAGCTTGAAGCACGTGGAAATTCTTGTCATATTGGAATTTATCACGGTCAAGACGATTGTATGTGTAGCTCAACATCACTTGGGCAAACTTATTGAAAGAATAGTTTACACCCAGAGTAGCGGAATGCATATTACCGCCGCCTACACTTAATGAAGTAGAAGGATAGTCTGCCAACAGTCCGTTAGGGTAGTATTGGTCACGTCCGGGAACATACTTTTCACCTTCAACGATATCATTCAATCCGGTATAGCTGTAACGTGCAACCACTTCAAGCGCTCTGCCATTCAAACCTTTCAACAAAGCATCAGAATTGCTGTACTGATACGGATCACCGAAGATTTTATAACCGGCTTCAATATAGGCGCCATGGAAAGAGTTCTCGCCGAGCGGATTACCTTTTTGCCATGATTCAAGTGTTCCCCAAGAATCGATAGAGCCCAAATTAGCCTCAAACAATGCCTGGTCGTCACGGTCTTTAGTAACATGCTTGTACATATACTCACCACGAGTAAAGAAATTATCTGTTTTGTATAAGAATTCAGCACCCACATCAAATACGTTTTTCGCCCACGGCAGTTGGGCTGACAAGAAGTCCTGAGTGGCGTCTACATAAGTTTCCAATGAAGAACCGATGTTCAACTCTGTTTTCAATACGTTATTTTCTACTGTACCGGTAGCAATATTGGCATAACGGAAAGCAGCTCCCACGTGGAATGTTCTGTCCTCGTTATTGATAGGACGCCATACCCAACGGCCACCCAATGACATACCTTGATAGCCTGCAGGCTGGTCATTGTACTTATTTTCCGCAAATACACCCTGGTTGGCAAAGAAATGATCATTGTAGAAAATATAGCTCAACCCCAACTCACGGGATGGCGAGAAAGCGTTGGCGGCAGCCGAACGGGAAATGAAGTGCAAACTTCCGCGACTGGTATTGTTTGCCATTGATGCCGGATTGTTGTAGTAACCGGCTTTAAAGCGATGAGTGCCCTTTGCACCTTCCAACGAGTATTGCAGGAAAATATTCTTCTGTGAGAATTTACCCTTGGAAAAATCAAAATCCGCATAGAAGTACCAGTCTTCATAACTCATCGAGGTACGAATGCGTGCATCGGTAATAGCAGCTCCCGATTTCACCGGAGTGAAGTCCGAATGATAGTATGCACCGTCCATCATAAAACGTGCACCAATCGTAAAGTTCAAGTTTTCCTTGGCGTTGCTAACATTAACAACCGGCTTATTATCAAAGTCCTGAGCTTGGATTACCGATCCTGACAGTGACAATGCAGCCAATAC
>ENA-UESD01003344-UESD01003344.1-human-gut-metagenome-genome-assembly--contig:-NODE-3344-length-10373-cov-36.395202_pt1 | contig 10373 bp, 6 predicted proteins | sample MGYA00242985_ERZ507986 | MGnify/ENA primary metagenome ERZ507986 (study PRJEB26167, sample SAMN06115408) | human gut metagenome | host: Homo sapiens | place: China:Guangxi | collected 2016-04-06...
GTGATGACTCCGCTGCTGATGAAGATTACGGCAGGCGAGATTATCCATGTAGATGCTGTGGGAATGTTCATCAACATTCTGATAGTTACGATTATCCCTGTGGCCATCGGCTGCGCTTTGAATTATATCTATGGCAAGAAGGATTGCTTCCCTACCATTCAGAGTCTGATGCCGGGCATCAGCGTAACGTGTCTGGCGATTATTGTGGGAGGTGTGATTTCTACGGTTCACGATGACTTGGTGGCTCGTGGTTTATCGCTTTTCCTCTGGACTTTTGCCGTGGTTTTCTGCCACAACACGCTGGGCTATCTGCTGGGTTGGCTTGCCGGAAAACTGGCGGGCTTCAATACAGCTAAGAAGCGCACCATCAGTATTGAGGTGGGAATGCAGAATGCCGGTCTTGCCACGGTTCTCGCGGGCAACTTCTTCGCTGCCCAGCCTCTCGCCGTATTGCCTTGCGCCATCAGTTGTGCCTGGCACAGTATTTCGGGCACCATCCTTGCAGGAATCTATCTGAAATGGGATCACATGCATGAGAAGAAGTAAATGAATTCGGAAAAGGATTTATGAATTCTAACAGAAGCAAAGATTGAGCAGCACGCCCTGAAAGGGCAGAAGCTCCTAGCCCAGGGTAACACCCTGGGTTAAACATACAACCAACAAAACGCCCTGTAAGGGCAAAAGCTTCGTATTTGAAAGCTTTTGCCCTTACAGGGCGACTTCGTTATATCCCCATTATACCCAGGGCGCTGCCCTGGGCTAGGAGCTTCTGCCCTTTCAGGGCGTATTGCTTAAAACTCACCTCACGGGGTTAACAGGTTAACAGTTAACAGTTAACAGCCGTTTTTTCTATAGTTACTTCCCCGTGGTCAGCAGCTGCACGGCTCGCTGAACAATCTCGTTCGTCTCGTTCCAAACCTGGAAATATTGACTCATATCCCAGATATCTCTTGCTACAAGGGCCTTCAACTGCAGGGCGAGGTATTTCTTCGTCTGAACCAATTCTGCCTCATCCTTCGGCTCTATCTTCTCTTTCTTGCCCTCAGCGATAATCGCATCGATGAGCGAAGACGGAACCTCATAGCTTGCCAGGAACTTGTTGAAATCCTTATACTGGCTCTTCAATTCCTTGCGATGCGCATCGATAAACTTCAGGCTGTGGTTGATGACGATGCTCTTGGCTGCCAGCTGACGGTGCATCTTGGTGTACTTGGTAGTATCCAGCGGAACGAAATAATCTGGCATAATGCCGCCACCACCATAAACCACACGGTGCTTGCGCAAAGTATAATACTTCAAGCTGTCGGAAAGATGGATGCTGTCCTGGTTGGTGAACTCACCATGCTTGTAGCGATTGTCGAGATCCATCGCATAATCCAGTCTGTCTCCCTTCTTATACGGCTTCTGGATGCATCTGCCGCTAGGCGTATAATAATGTGCGATGGTGAGGCGAATCTCGCTGCCATCATCGAAGGTGAGCGGACGCTGCACCAATCCCTTGCCGAAGGTTCTGCGACCTACCACTACTCCACGGTCCTGATCCTGGATGGCTCCGGAAACAATCTCTGCGGCAGAAGCTGTAAACTCATTGGTAAGCACTACCACCTTGCCCTTGCGCCATCTTCCATTAGCCTGCGCCTTATACTCCTGACGGGGAGCTGCACGACCACTGGTATAAACGATGAGATCTCCCTTCTGCAGGAACTCGTTGGCTATCTGAGCCGCTGCCTGAAGGTAGCCGCCGCCATTATCCTCAAGGTCGAAGATCAGGTCTTTCATTCCCACTTTCTTGAGCGAATCCATCGCCGTAGTCACCTCCTTGTAGCTGGTCAGACCGAAGCTTCCCAATCGGATGTATCCGATTCCCGGACGAATCATATACGCCGCATCCATCGTGGTTACCGGAATCTTATCGCGCTTCACCTTGAAAGTAAGCTTGTCCTTGATGCCACGGCGCACTATAGTAAGATTCACTGTAGTTCCCTTAGGACCACGAAGGCGCTTCATGATTTCCTCCTTGCTCATCTTCACGCCCGAAATAGCCGTATCATTCACCGCAACGATGCGGTCGCCGGCTATGATTCCCACCTTCTCGGAAGGACCATTCACTACGGGCTGGATAACGAGCAAGGTATCATCTACCATATTAAACTGCACGCCTATGCCATCGAAACTGCCATTCAGCGGTTCATTCATCGCCTTGGTTTCCTTAGCTGTGGCATAAGAGGAATGAGGGTCGAGCTTCTCGAGCATACCACGGATGGCGTCCTCTACAAGCTTGTTCTCATCCACACTATCCACATAGAGATTGGTAATGGCGATTTCCGCCCTACCCAACTTCTCTATCGGGCTGTTCTTGCCCATCTTGATGCGCAACTGGGCATTGACAGAAGTTACTGCCAAGAATGCCAGAAACGCAAATAAAATTATCTTCTTCATTTTCTAAAACTTCGTTCTTCACTCTTCACTTAATCCAGCGGTGCTGAGTCTTCCTCCGGAATATCCTCCTCAATCACCAGGTTATCGATGATGAAGTTCTGACGTTCCATCGTATTCTTACCCATATAATACTCCAGGAGTTTCTGCACCTGGTCGGTCTTGTGGAGCGTAACCTGCTCCAATCGCATATCCGGACCGATGAAGTGGGCAAACTCCTCTGGTGAAATCTCTCCCAAACCCTTAAATCGGGTGATTTCCGGATCAGGACCAAGGTTTCTGATGGCTTGCTGTCGCTCCTCATCGCTGTAACAGTAATGCGTGATGAAATCGCCCTTCTTCTCCTTAGGGCCCAACTTGGCATCGGCATCAGCCACCGCCTGCTTGTTCTTGATCTTGGTTCGCTTGTTGCGCACTCGGAACAATGGAGTCTGAAGCACATACACGTGGCCCTTCTTGATGAGGTCAGGGAAGAACTGCAGGAAGAAGGTGATGATGAGCAATCGGATGTGCATTCCATCCACATCGGCATCGGTAGCCACAATCACCTTATTATATCTCAATCCGTCCAATCCATCCTCAATATCGAGGGCTGCCTGAAGAAGGTTGAACTCCTCGTTCTCGTAAACCACTTTCTTGGTCAGACCATAGCAGTTTAACGGCTTGCCTCGCAGCGAGAATACCGCCTGGGTGTTCACGTCGCGGCTCTTGGTAATGCTTCCGCTGGCAGAATCACCCTCGGTGATGAAGATGGAGCTTGCCTCCTTCAGCTCGTTCTTGGCATCGCTGAAGTGGATGCGGCAATCGCGCAACTTGCGGTTGTGAAGGTTCGCCTTCTTGGCACGCTCACGAGCCAGTTTGGTAACGCCAGCCATCGCCTTGCGCTCACGCTCACTCTCCTTGATCTTGTTCTCCAGAATCTCAGCCACATCCTTGTGGATATGGAGATAGTTATCTACTTCCTTCTTCAGGAAATCGCCCACATACTTATTGATGGTCTCGCCTCCGTTCGGAGACATTGTGGTACTTCCGAGCTTAATCTTCGTCTGACTCTCAAACACCGGCTCCTCAACGTTCAGGGCGATGGCAGCCACCAGTCCGTTTCGGATGTCGACATACTCATACTTGCCGTAGAACTCCTTGATGGTTCTGGCGATATGCTCCTTGAAGGCACTCTGATGAGTACCGCCCTGGGTGGTGTGCTGGCCGTTTACGAAGGAATAGTACTCCTCGCCATACTGATTGGTATGGGTAAAGGCTATCTCGATGTCTTCGCCCTTCATGTGGACAATCTCATAAAGACCCTCGTTGGTCATGTTATCGGTCAGGAGATCTTTCAAACCATGACGGCTGAGGATGCGGCGACCATTATGCATGATGGTAAGACCGGTGTTCAGATAAGTATAGTTACGGAGCATGGTTTCCACGAAATCATCGTGGAAAGAATAGTTCTTGAACAGGGTATTATCCGGTTCGAAGAAGATGAAGGTACCGTTCTCGTCCTCCGTATCTTCGGTAACATCGCTCTGCAGAATACCTTTCTCAAACTTCAGATGGCGCACCTTGCCGTCGCGGAACGACTTTACCTCGAAATGGGAGCTGAGGGCATTCACCGCCTTCACACCCACTCCGTTCAAGCCGACACTCTTCTTGAACGCCTTGCTGTCGTACTTACCACCGGTATTCAGCACGCTCACAGCCTCGACAAGTTTACCTTGAGGAATACCACGACCATAGTCGCGCACGCTGACCCGCAGATGATCTTCGATATCAATCTCCAATCTGGCACCAGCCCCCATCTTGAACTCATCGATAGAGTTATCTACCACCTCTTTCAAGAGTACGTAGATTCCATCCTCCGGCAGGTTACCATCACCCAGACGACCAATGTACATACCCGGACGAGTACGTACATGCTCCATATCACTCAAGTGTCGGATGTTGTCATCGGTATATTCTACCGGCTGCTGCTCCTGTGGGGCTTTCAATTCATTATTATCTTCTGACATAAAATCCTCCTATGTTTTAGGGGGAATCAAGAGAAATTAAGGAGTTATGATGAAAAGACATCCGTCTTGACCTCCCTAACTCCTTAACTCACTTAATTCCTTATTTAATAATCTTCTTGTAGCACTTTCTGCGCTTGTGCATTACTGGGGTCAAAGCTCCCCACTGTCCCTGCACACCGGCATTGGTTTCCAGCTCAACCTGGGTCTCGCCCCACTCAATACCATACTTCTGATACCAAGGAATCAGATCAGCAAAGAGGAGCGCATTGGCTCCCTTGGCACGATACTCCGGAAGAATACCGATGAGAAGGAGGTCAACGATGTTGGTCTTGTGCTGTTTGATGGCTCTCAACACATGATACCAGCCGAAAGGCAGCAATCTGCCACGGCGGCACTTTCTCAGGGCGTGAGCCAACGACGGCATGGTGATTCCCACACCGATGAGCTTATGCTCTCCGTCCGTCCAATCCTCGATACAAGTGATGAGGTTGAAGTCGAGGAAACTGAGATACGACTTGATAAGCTGATCTATCTGCTTTTGCGAGAGTTCAGAATATCCATAGAGATCCTTGTAGGTATCGTTGATGAGATCGAAGATTTTCTGACCCATTCCGCCTTGGAAGACTTCCTTCTTAGTAAGCTTGCGCACATGCAGATTATAGCGCTTCTCTATCATCATCGCTATCTTGGCGTACTTCTCCGGTACGGTATCAGGTACCATGATCTTAAACTCCACATACTTGTTATCTACCTCAAAACCCTCCAGGGCCTCGATGTGCTCCGGATAATAAGGGTAATTGTAGATGGTAGGCATAGTACCCAGCTGATCGAATCCCCAGACGAGCATACCCTCAGGGTCCATATCGGTAAATCCAAGCGGACCTACCATATCCTCCATACCTTTCTCTTTACCATACTTTTCTACAGCATCCAAGAGAGCCTTCGAAACCTCACGGTCGTCAATGAAGTCAATCCATCCGAATCGGACGGATTTCTTTCCCCACTTATTGTTTGCCTTATGGTTGATGATAGCAGCAACGCGACCTGCCAGTTTTCCATCCTTATAGGCAAGATAATACTCTGCCTCGCAGAACTCGAACGCAGCGTTCTTATCCTTGCTCAGGGTATTCATTTCGTCGCTGAAAAGATTAGGCACATCGTATTCGTTGCCTTCGTAGAGGTCGTAGTGGAAGTCGATGAACGTCTTCAAATCCTTCTTGCTTTCGACCTTTTTAATTTCAATTAATGACATGATTTCAAACTAGTTTGCAATATTATAGGATGCAAAAATAGCAATATTTCGCCAAACGACCAAATATTACTATCTTATTTTCATTTTTTTAGTTTTTTGATTCTGGGTGCAAAATTACTGCTTTTTTTCAATAAAAGCTAGGTTTGCATCGTCTTCTACAAGTTCTACAAGAAGCTGCTTCATCATATCGTTAATGTTTATCTATGTCTTGTTTGCAAAGATACATCTTTTTCTGAAAATATAGCAATAATCTTTTCTTATTAACAATATGATAACAATATTTAATTACTGCTAGTTACAGTTTTCTTGTTCAGATTGGAAGGGTCATAAAATTGAAGCTTCTTCATCTCGACTTGTACTGTTGGTGGTAGAGACGGGGAACTGAATTGTCTATCAAGACGATGCGCTGCTTGGGACTCTTGACTAATTCTGAGACAAAGGAAATTGCTCCATAACCCGAAAATTTTCCTCCCAAAGGAGTGAGTTTCTCAGATTTAATTTGTATCTTTGCCATGTCATATCAGAGTTTTGCTTGTTTTCTTTTCGCAACACTAAGATAAGTGAAAATTCTGACATAGCAAAATCCGGAGTAACTCTTTGTTGCTCAGGCGCTTAAAATGTTTAATTAATAATAGTGGTGCGGAATTAATGGAATAACCAGAAATGAGATTGAAAAGACATCTACTGACAGCCGCCCTGGCACTCTTTTGCCTATCGGCAGCTAACGCCCAACTGCTAAGAACAACGGTGGAGCAAGGAGAAATTGAAGGAGTGGAACATGAAGGATTCGCCCTATACAAGGGAATCCCATACGCAGAAGCACCAGTGGGCAACCTCAGATGGAAAGCCCCTGTGAGCAAGAAGCCTTGGAAGGGAGTATTCAAAGCAGACAAATGGGGAGACCGTCCACCACAGCCCATCGACCCTAACCAAAATGGTAGTGAGCTGGGCATGAGCGAGGACTGCCTATACCTCAGTGTGGAAACGCCAGCCAAGAGCAAGAATGACAAACTCCCTGTATTTGTGATGATCCATGGAGGAGCCTTTCTTTCTGGCTCCTACAGTGGAACTCAGGAAAGCTTTGTCAAGGAAGGCATCATCTATTGCAGCATAGAATACCGCTTGGGAGCCTTGGGATTCATGGCACATCCAGAGCTGAGTAAGGAATCAGGCAAGAACATATCTGGCAACTATGGCATCCTTGATCAAGTGATGGCCTTAAAATGGATTCACGACAATATCGCAGCCTTCGGTGGAGACCCTGACAAGATTACCATTGCAGGAGAATCTGCCGGTGGTATCTCGGTAAGTATACTATGCGCCTCTCCCCTTGCCAAGGGACTCTTCCGAGGAGCCATCAGCGAAAGTGGTAGCTCCTTCTGGCCTGTGGGTGAAAACAGAAATGGTAACACAGCCATGCTCACTACCAAAGCGGCAGAAGCAGGTGGACTTCTCCTTCAAAAGAGACTCAAGGCTAAGAACTTGAAGCAGCTAAGAAAAGTTCCGGCTATGGACATCGTGAAGAATACCGACTTTGAGTCCTTCTGGCCGAACGTTGACGGCTACTCCATCACCGATGACCAGTATAAGCTCTATGAAAAGGGAAACTACAATGATGTAAATGTCATCATAGGAACCAACAGCGACGAAGGAAGTATGTTTAGCCGCCCTGTCAGTGTAAGTGACTATGAGAAAAGAATCCATGAGATATATGGAAGCTGGGCAGACCAGGTTCTCAGTCTCTATCCTGCCAAGACAGAGGAAGAAACCTACTTCGCCCAATCCGACATTTTCCGTGATGGCTCCTTTGCATGGGGAACGTATGCCTGGGCTAACCTGCAGAGCAAGACCGGCAAGGGCAAGGTGTATATGTATTACTTTGACCAAGACTCAGAGAACACCATCGTGAAAAGCCGCAAGGGAGGAGCTAGCCATGTGGCAGAGATGCCATTCATCTATGGCTATAAGTTTGGCTCTGGAAAGATGACCGAGACGGAGCAGCACATGGAACAAATCATGTCACGCTACTGGATCAACTTTACCAAGACTGGCAATCCAAATGGGAATAGCCTTCCTTTCTGGACTACCTACCAGGAAGGTAAACCAACGGTGATGATTATGAAGGAAGGACTGCATTTGGGTCCTGTTCAAAATCAAAAGCAAATGGACTTCTTCGAGAAGTTCTTCAAGGAAAAAAGAAAATAATACGTCAAGTTCCAAGTGGCATTTCTTCCACTTGGAACTTTTTCAGTGCCCTCCCTGGGCTAGGAGCTTCTGCCCTTTCAGGGCGTGTGGAGTTTACATGCGAAACTTGAGTAAAAACATCATAAAGGCCCAATACTATACCTAATTCTAAGCTTTCTCCGTTATTACCAGCACATGGCTTTCGTCGCTCAGTGTGGTGGCAAAAATATAAGTTTCACCACCATCCTTCAACTTCAATCGCTTGCGCAATTCTGCCACGGAAAGGGGGAAGTTACGGGTGGCGATGTTTGCCTTGGTGATTCCTGACAGATGACGCTTCAACTCCTTCTTATTGAAAGAAGAGATGGCGATGATGCGGAAACTCCTACCTGGGAAAGCGGCGATAAGATCACGACTCACGAAGAGATGACTGTTCTTGGAAAGCATTCTGGCTCCATATCGCTCGGATAAAACGCTGAAACAGCCGGCTTTCATCAGAGAGCCATTCGGCTCGTAAAGATACTGCATCTCTTCAAGAACTGGCTGAGCTATTCTGACAGAAGATTCCTCCATTTCCATCTCATCACAAACGAAGGATTGGATATCGTTGATGCAATAAATGCGGAGATTCCCGACATGTTTTACTTCTCCAGCTGCTCCATCTGCCGATGAAGCCTCCATTCCGCCCATATTTCGCGCTGAAAGCACTAAAAGGAGTTCCTTGCACTCATTGTTCACGGAGATGATATGAACCTCTTTTACGCAGCTTAATTCGCTTACCGCACGGTGCCAGTCAAGCATCGGAGAGAGTTTGATGATAACGTAATCTGCCTTCGAAAGCATTTCTTCCTGCAAAAGGGTTACATCGGGCGTACAATCTTTCAAGGATACTACCTTGTTGCCCGCATCGTCTCTACGGGCAGGATCTATGAAGATTAGCTTAAGACCAAGCTTGGTCTTAAGTAATGACCGAGACTGACCTTCAGTTATGCCTAAAGAATCTGATGCAGCAGCCTCTTTCTTTGAAGCAAAAGAATGCAGAACCTCTATTCCGTCTCCATTCTTCACGATGGCATTCTTCAAACCCAATCGCTCAAAGTTTTCCTTCGCTGCTTCACAGAGATGAGCCTGACGCTCCACATACATCGACTTCACGCCCAATCGGGAAGCGATGTAAGAGAAGTCTACTCCGAAACCACCGGTCAGGTCAACAAACCCGGTTTCTTCAGAAAAATCTCCTTCATGAGGTTCTTCTTTTATTTCATTAACATTCTCTTTTGATTCTGTTAATATCTGTTGCTTTTTGCAAGTAGCTTCATTTTTGGCGAATTCTGAATCAACTGCCCCTTTGCCCGCAAATTCGCAAATTTCAGAAAGATGAAGATTTGAGGCGTTTTCGCTCTCCTTCTCCTTTTCTTCTCCGTTTTCGGATGATGAAGGAGACAAACCGAGCAGTCGGGCAGCGAGTTCAGCCTTATAAAGTGCCGTTTGCTCTGACGAACATTGCTCCATCGAAATATGAGGGGGATAGATAATGCCATCGATGCTTGCCCAACGGGGCAGTTTCACACGAGCCATCTTTCGCCCGCGAATCTGGTCGAGAGCGAAAGGCATATCTACCTCGGGATACTTGCTACCGAGGAAAGCCAACTGGCGAACATCATCGTCCTGATGCTGGCGGATAAAATCGAACGTTGCTTGGTTCATTATTTCTGTTGAGTGATTCGTCATTACATTACTTATTCTTAATAACCGCAAATTTACGACATTCTGATGAGATTACAAAATATTTCTCAGAATATCTGATAATTTATGTCGGGATGCACCAAAAACAGGATGCTCTCGGCTATAATCTACCCTTTTTCCTGGCTATATGATTCTAACAGCAGGCATAAATAAATACATAACTATCGGAGATAGAACAACTGCCTAGGAAGAACAGCTGGCTAGTAGAAGGCAAACAGAAAGCTGGCAGAAGGCAAACAGCCGACTAGCGCAACAGAGGCTAGTCGGCTGTTCCTGTATAACAGTTTGCCAAACATCCTTTCTCTTATTTCAAGAGAAACATGGTTGGCAGGAATATCGCAATCTACTCTTCACTCTTCACCTTTCCAACATAAAGAGCTGAAATACAATACATTACATAGGTGAAGAGATTTTCGGCACTCTTCACCCACTCTTCACCACTCTTCACCTTTTACGATTTTGGGAAAGGTATAAACGCAGAGCCGCTTAGCTGCCAACAGCCTAAAAAGGTGAAGGGCGGGTGAAGAGTAAAAAAACACTCTTCACCCGCCCAACTTCCTATCCTTCAACTACTTACACCCAAAAGGTGAAGAGTGAAGAGTTGTTGGGAAAATTCTCTCGCATCCGTAAAGATGCAGAGAGAAAATTCCGGTGTCTCAAAAGAAACGATGGATTAGTCAGCCAACTTAGCCTTCAAGAACTCACGGTTCAAGCGGGCGATGTTAGCGATAGACTCGTTCTTAGGA
>ENA-UESD01003347-UESD01003347.1-human-gut-metagenome-genome-assembly--contig:-NODE-3347-length-10364-cov-4.942452_pt1 | contig 10364 bp, 7 predicted proteins | sample MGYA00242985_ERZ507986 | MGnify/ENA primary metagenome ERZ507986 (study PRJEB26167, sample SAMN06115408) | human gut metagenome | host: Homo sapiens | place: China:Guangxi | collected 2016-04-06...
GCGCCGAAGATATGCTTTGCAGGCTTTTCGCCTTTCTGCGGAAACAGACGCGCCGCCTGATCCTCCTGTCATCCCCGCCCTCCGACTACGGCAGCGCCCGGCACCCCTACGCGGAAGAACCGGGCGTCCTTGAAGCCTGGAACGCCCTTCTTCGCACGCTGGCAGACAGGCTGAACCTTCCATTCATTGACTTTTGCGGCGATATGCTGCAATGCCGCCCCCTGCCCGGCTCCGGGGAAGAAGATTTCCCGGAAGCTTACCGGAATCTGGGAAAACAGGTCCTCCGCCGGCTGCCTTTCGGCCAAACGTGGGTGAGAAGGCGTTCCGGGAAAATACACCGCCTGCTGGAGAAAAGAAGAAAACGCCGGAAGGAACGCATGCTTGCCCGCTGGAGGACATTGGCGGCCCCTCCCCATTACCGTGAGGAAACCGACTGGATTACGGCCATTCATTCAGAAAAAGGGCAGGCGCGCATACTGCTCATTGGCGATTCCGTCATGCGGCATTTGTGGCGGCCCCTTGCCTCAGAACTTCAGGAAGACATTGACTTGTTCTCCTCCACGCTGATTCCCGGAGATCCGGACTATCTCCCCACTCTTGCAGGATATTTTCCCTCCGCCGGGTACGAGGCCGTCATTGTTTCCTTCGGTTCCCACGTCACCAATAAAGTCTCCGCCATTTCCGTGGATGACTTCCGCAAAAATTACATGGCATTCGCCTCCCAGCTCAGCAAGCGCTGCCGTTTCCTCATCCTGGCGACCAGTACGTCCATCATGGATGGGCCGGACGGCACGCTGAATGAAGAAAAAGAGAAAATCATCACCGCCTTTAATGCCATTGTCCGCGAGACGGCATCTTCCCTGCCCGGCGCGGTTCTTTCAGACCACCATGACTTCATGCAGGGGGCGAGATATATAGATCCCTTCCATTTCTCCCCTCCGGACCGCGCGTACCAGGCCGGGAAAACAGCCGGACTGCTCCTGCCCCTTCTCTCCGCCCGGCAGGAACCGCCAAAGGAACAGGAATGTCCGAAAACCCGCCCCGAACCATGAAACGGACAAATGAACGAAAACCGCCAAATTATTTTCCATACGGGGAGAAACGGTTACCTCCCGCAAAAATCCCGGCCCCGGCATTTAAAGACTTCAAATTCCCCCCCCTTCTTCAAATTACAGACATCCCTTTTCCGGCCTGAACGGAGCCTCCATGCTCTTTCCCTCCCCGGCCTATTTCTTCCCGCAGCCCCTTCTTCAAGACCCTTCCCATGAAATTCCCCGATGCCATGACAACCCCGCCCGTTCCCGCATCCCCGGAGAAATCACGCATCCCCGTCATGTTTTCCGCCACCGGCGGCTGGGGCCTGCCCCTGGGCGTAGCCATTCACACCCTTTGCCTTCACGCCGGTTCCGGACGCTTTTATGACATTCACATCGTTCACGACGGAATGGACGCGCGAATAATACAGGAGCTGAACCGGGTCGCCGCCCCCTTTACGCAGGTTTCCCTTTCTTTCCTGCAACTTCCGGAAGAATTCCGCCAGCTCTTTCAAAACGGCAACAAGGACCGCTACTCCCCCCTTGCGTATGCCCGCCTGATGGCCGGCAGCCTGTTCCCGCAGTACGGCAGGATCGTTTATCTGGACGCGGATGTCCTGCTGGCCGGAGACGTAGCCGAACTGTATTTTTCCGATTTGCGGGGAGCTTCCGTAGCGGCGGCCGGAGACGGCCTGGCCCTCTGGAGCATTGAAAAAGGAACGATGCACCCCCATCTGGAATATATGGGCAACTACCTTTCCTCCCCCCTTTCCTACTGCAATTCCGGCGTCCTGGTGCTGGATCTGGACCAGATGCGCCGCCGCAACCTGGAACACCGCCTGCTCCAATGGCTCCGGAGCCGCCCGGAACCCTTCCCCTATCCGGACCAGGACATCTTAAATATCGCCCTGCACGGAGACATAACGCCGTTGCCTCCGGAATGGAACTTCCAATTCCTGTCCTGGACCTGGGATGAAGAAAGAACGCGGCTCCTGCGCGGGACCGAATTTGAAAACGTTCCGTCCATATCCTGCGGGCGTTCATGGAAACTGCTGCATATGGTCGGCCCGGAAAAACCATGGCGGCTTCCTGACGCCCCCGGAACCTTGGGGCAGTTCCACTGGATCCTGTACTCCTTTTTCTGGTGGCCGGAAGCAAAGAAACTTCCCGCGTTCCGGAAGGAACTGGATGCGATTTCCCAAGGGCTGACCCCGCTACTCCGGCGCCATATCCGCGGCCAGCAATGGAAACTGTTCTTCTCCCGGGGCCATATTTTCCGGAAACGCCGGGACAAGATCAGGTGGCTGAAAAAATTGCTGTCCATTCTTGACGGCAGAAAACCGTAACCGGCTTCCTCCTCCCTCTCCGGAAAACCGGCGTACTCCGGAGACTGTTCCCGGCTGATTTTCAGACGCCCATGACGAGCGCCTTTAATGCGGTGTGTGCGGTTCCAGCATCTGCTGGCGTTCCCGTTCCTTGTCCTTGGCCAGGCGGCGCGCCTCCTTGGTCAGGTACTGCTGCAAACGGAAGGCTTTCTGGCCTTTTTTCCGGACGACATGTTCGGAAGTGCCGTCCGGCAGAATATTGCAGGCCTGGACATTGTCCCTGAAGCAGGCGTCCAGAATGGATTTCAGGCGGCGCGCCAGCTTTCCGTTGGTGACGGGCACCATAAGCTCCACCCTTTTATCCAGATTCCGGGTCATCCAGTCCGCGCTGGCGATGAAAAGCTGGTGGTTGCCGCCGTGGTGGAAAAAGAAAATGCGCGCGTGCTCCAGATACCTGTCCACAATACTGACCACGCGGATTACCTTGCCGTTGGGCCGGGGGCCCGTTTTCAGGCAGCAAATGCCGCGCACGTTCAGTTCAATGTCCACCCCGGCGTCCGCGGCCCTGTACAGGGCGTCAATAATTTCCACGTCCTGAAGGCTGTTCATCTTGGCGGAAATGCGGGCGGGTTCCCCCTGCCGCGCGCGTTCCGCCTCCCCTTCAATAAGTTCAATAAGGCGCGCCTTCATCAACACCGGGGAGGGATACAGCTTGCGGAAGCGCATGAGCTTGGTGCGCCCCGTCACGGAATTGAAGAACTGGGAAGCGTCCGCTCCCAGCTGGTCGTCGCACGTAAGGTAGGAAATATCCGTGTAAATCTTGGCGGTGGTCTCATTGTAATTGCCCGTGCCGAAATGGCAGTAACGCCGCAGCATGCCCTGTTCCCGGCGCACCACCAGGCAAATCTTGGCATGGGTCTTCAACCCCTTGACGCCGTAAACAACCTGCACGCCGGAACGCTGAAGCTCTTCCGCCTTCTCCAGATTGCGGGCTTCCCGGTTGCTCAGGCCGCGCGTGTCGTACTTATATAAGTCATAATCCTCGATAATGGTTATCAGGCGGTTGGCATAGGAAGGATCTGTGGCATATCCCGCTTTTTTCAGGCCGCGCGCCCACCCTCTGTAATCGGTGATTTTCAGTTTGAACAAGAAAGCATAGCGTGCACCGCGTTTCAGGAAAAGCGAATGGTCTTCATAAGAGTCTTTCGGATTGCGATAAGCGCGGAAACACTCGTTGCGTGCATCATCATCATGCCTCACGCTGCGCCCGCGCCAGTTGCTGCCACATTTTATGCCGAAATGGTTGTTGCTTTTACGCGCCAGCGTGCTTTGTCCGGCACCACTTTCCAGCAACCCCTGCGCCAGTGTAATGCTGGCCGGTATCCGGTGTTCCCTCATCTGCTCTACGGCAAGGGGGGCATATTGTTTGATGTATTCATTGTAACGGGAGTTCCTGCGCTGCGCCTGCACAGCTACGGAAATGAGGAGAAGTGCTACGATAGCAGTCAGTCTGAAAATAGGTTTCATGCTTAAAAAGTTGATTTTGACACAAAAGTCTGCAAAAGAATTGAAAAAACCAATCTCTTTCCTATCTTTGTAACATTAATTACAATAAACTATTACTCTATGAAGGACCTGAACATACAAATTGCAATCAAGATATACGAATACGAAGAATTGAGTGCTGCCGACCGCGAGCTGATAGACGCCGCCTGCCAAGCCACCCACCGCAGCTATGCTCCCTATTCGCACTTCTCGGTAGGGGCAGCGGCACGCCTGTCCGACAATACAATCGTTACAGGAACCAATCAGGAGAATGCAGCCTATCCGTCGGGACTTTGCGCGGAACGCACCACCTTGTTTTATGCCAACTCCCAGTACCCCGGCCAAGCCGTAGAGACTCTTGCCATAGCCGCCCGCAACGAGTGCGGAGAATTCCTGGAAGAGCCTATTCCGCCATGCGGGGCCTGCCGGCAGGTGATGCTCGAAACGGAAAAACGCTTCAAACATCCCATGCGTGTACTGCTGTTCGGGAAAACAGGCATCTATGAACTGGGCAGTGTAGGCGCATTGTTGCCGCTGTCGTTCGATGCATCATCCATGTTATAAACAGGAAGTCTCATTCCCTAACCTCAGCCTGTCCCTTTGCCTCGGCCTGAGTGCTGCTTCCAAAGAAAAGACTGTTCTTTGCCGCCCGTTGAAACGGATTGGGCGGTGAGGACGAATCTGTCATACCACCCATAATTCTTAAAAAAAACACAAACAGAACCGGAAACAAGTTTTTCCTGTAAAATCGGTAAAAACAAACGTAATCCATATACAAAAAATTACCATAAACTCCGTATTTTTGTAACGATAAAACTATTATGCTTATGTTACGTACTATCAGACTGACACTTGCAATTGTATTCTTTGCAATCATCACACTTCTGTTCCTCGACTTTAGCGGAACACTGCATGGATATATGGGATGGATGGCAAAGATACAATTCCTCCCCGCACTACTCGCACTAAACGTAGGTGTAGTACTGCTGCTTGTTGTATTGACCTTACTGTTCGGACGCGTCTATTGCTCCGTAATCTGTCCTCTCGGTGTATTTCAGGATGTCATTTCCCAGTTTGCCGGCAAACGGAAGAAAAACCGTTTCCGCTATTCCCCCGCACGAAAATGGCTGCGCTATGGAATGTTGGCATTGTTTTTCGTCACCCTCGTTGCAGGCGTACGTTTCCATGCCGTCGCTTCGCTGCTCGAGCCATACAGCTCCTACGGGCGTATCGCTTCCAACCTTTTTGCTCCTGTCTATCAATGGGGTAACAACCTGCTGGCATACCTGGCGGAACGGGCAGACAGCTATGCCTTCTACGAAACGGAGGTGTGGATGAAAAGCCTGTCCACCTTCATCATAGCCGCAATTACTTTTATCGTACTGTTCATCTTGGCATGGAGAGGCGGGCGCACCTACTGCAACACGATTTGCCCGGTGGGTACGGTGCTCGGTTTCCTGTCCAAATACTCCCTCTTCAAACCCGTCATAGACACCACGAAGTGCAACGGCTGCGGACTTTGCGCCCGCAACTGCAAGGCGTCCTGCATCAACTCCAAAGCCCACGAAATAGATTACAGCCGCTGCGTAGCGTGCATGGACTGTCTGGATAAATGCAAACAGGGAGCTATCACCTATACCCGCCGCCATAAGTCAAACACACACCGGACATCTGCCGGAGAAGAAACCGCTTCCGCCCAACCGGTCGACGATTCCCGGCGCGCTTTTCTCTCCGCAACGGCAATATTGGCCACAACAACCGCCCTAAAGGCGCAAGAGAAAAAAGTGGACGGCGGATTGGCAGCCATCGAGGAAAAGAAAATACCTGAACGCGCCACTGCCATCACTCCTCCGGGCTCAATGAGCGCCCGCAACTTTGCGCAACACTGTACGGCCTGCCAACTCTGCGTATCGGTATGTCCCAACCAAGTGCTGCGTCCTTCCTCCGACCTCACACGACTGATGCAACCGGAAATGTCCTACGAACGCGGCTATTGCCGGCCTGAGTGCACCAAGTGTGCGGAAGTGTGTCCGGCAGGCGCCATCCGCCCCATAACGAAAGCCGATAAATCGGCCATTCAGATAGGGCACGCCGTATGGATAAAGGAAAATTGCATCTGCATCACCGACGATGTGGAATGTGGCAACTGCGCCCGTCATTGTCCGGTTGGCGCAATACAAATGGTAGCTTCAGACCCCGAAAACCCGGAATCCAGAAAAATACCGGTTGTCAACACCGAGCGCTGCATCGGCTGCGGAGCATGTGAGAATCTTTGTCCGTCACGCCCGTTCAGCGCTATCTATGTGGAAGGGCATATCATGCACAGGACAGTGTAGGATGTAATAAAATGATAGGGTGATAAACAATGATAATCAATTATGGAAAAGAACAATAACAACAATAAAATAAACCGCCGGGATTTCTTCAAACTCGCCGGCGCAGGAACACTCGCTTCGGCAACTGCATTGTACGGTTGCTCCGGCCAAAAGAACAGTTCGGACAGTGAATCGGCCGCATCAGGCGAGATACCTACCGACAAAATGGTCTACCGCACCAACCCTACAACAGGCGACCGCGTATCCATACTGGGTTACGGCTGCATGCGCTGGCCCACCCGGAAACGGGCAGACGGAAACGGCGATGAGGTGGATCAGGAAACCGTCAACGAACTGGTTGACTATGCCATTGCCCATGGCGTAAACTATTTCGATACGTCGCCCGTATATGTGCAGGGCTGGTCGGAGAAGTCAACCGGCATAGCACTGAAACGCCATCCGCGTGAGAAATTCCTGATAGCCACCAAACTGTCAAACTTCTCCAACTACACCCGTGAAAACTCAATCGCCATGTATCGGAAATCATTTGAGGATTTGCAGGTGGACTACATCGATTATTATCTGCTGCACTCCGTCGGCAATGGCGGTATCAAGACCTTTCAGGCACGATACATCAACAACGGCATCATCGATTTCCTAATGGAAGAGCGCAAAGCCGGGCGTATCCGCAATTTGGGATTCTCATATCATGGAACGGTGGATGTCTTCGACGAAATATTGGCCATGCACGACCGGATACACTGGGATTTCGTACAGATACAGCTCAACTATGCAGACTGGAAACATGCTTCGGGCAACAACGTCAACGCCGAATATCTGTATGGAGAACTCGTAAAGCGCGGCATACCCGCCATCATCATGGAACCGCTATTGGGCGGACGTCTTTCCAAACTGAACGACCACTTGGTGGCACGTCTGAAACAGCACCGACCGCAAAGCAGTACGGCTTCCTGGGCTTTCCGCTTTGCCGGAACGTTCCCCAATGTGCTGACAGTACTGAGCGGCATGACGTATATGGAGCATTTGCAGGACAACCTCCGCACTTTCTCCCCTCTCGATCCTTGTACGGAAGCCGAAATGGCTCTGCTGGAAGATACGGCGCAGATGATGCTCGCCTACCCCACCATTCCATGCAACGACTGCAAATATTGCATGCCTTGCCCCTACGGACTGGACATCCCGGCCATTCTGCTGCACTACAACCGATGCGTCAATGAGGGCAATGTCCCCAAAAGCAGTCAGGACGAGCACTACCGCGAAGCCCGCCGGGCCTTCCTCATCGGCTATGACCGCAGCGTACCGAAACTTCGTCAGGCCAGCCATTGCACCGGATGCGACCAATGCACCCCGCACTGCCCGCAAAGCATCAATATTCCCAAGAAACTACGGGAAATAGACAGCTTTATGGAAAAACTGAAACAGGAGACGTTGTAGTACAGATGAGAAAAAAAGCAATATTACTCCTTTCGGTATCCGGCATTTGGGCTATGACAGGATTGGCGCAAACGGCCAAAGACAGCACGCGCGTTGCCCGAAGCCTGACCATAGATGAAGTAGTAGTGACGGGAACAAGAAACGAGACGGACGTACGACATCTGCCGATGACCATCTCCGTAGTCAACCGCAAGGTGCTGGAACAGAGCTTCCAGCCCTCTGTCCTGCCCGTACTGACAGAACAAGTGCCCGGCCTGTTCACCACAAGCCGCGGCATCATGGGGTATGGCGTCTCTACCGGAGCAGCAGGCGGAATGAGTCTGCGCGGCATCGGCGGAAGCCCTACGGCTGGTCTGCTGGTACTGATTGACGGACATCCTCAATATATGGGACTAATGGGACACCCCATTGCCGATGCCTACCAGACGATGCTGACCGACCGGGTGGAAGTTCTTCGCGGCCCGGCTTCAGTGCTGTACGGCTCCAATGCAATGGGAGGCGTCATCAACATCGTAACCCGTAAGATGCAGGAAGACGGTATAAAGACCAATGCGCAAATCGGCTACGGCTCGTACAACACATTGCAGACGGAACTCTCCAACCGCATCAGAAAAGGGCGATTCAGCAGTATCGTTACCGGCTCGTACAACCGCACCGACGGGCATCGGGAGAACATGGAATTCGAACAGTATGGCGGTTATGCCAAACTGGGATATGATTTCAATGCCGCATGGAAAGTGTGGGGTGACGTAAACATCACCCGATTCAAGGCATCCAATCCGGGCGAGACCGATAATCCATATATAGACAACGACTCCCGCATTACACGCGGCATGGCTTCATTCGCCCTCGAAAACCATTATGAAAAGAGTTCCGGCGCCCTGAGCTTCTTCTACAACTGGGGACGCCATAAAATCAATGACGGCTATCATCCCGGCGGAACACCGCAGGAATCCCACTTCAACTCTAAAGACAGGATGCTGGGCGTGTCATGGTATCAAAGCGCAACGCTCTTCGCCGGCAACCGCCTCACCGTAGGTTTCGACTATCAACACTTCGGCGGCAAGTCATGGAACAAAATGGTGGCTACCGGCGAACATATTCCGGGAGTAGACAAACAAATGGATGAGTTTGCCGGATACGTTGACTTTCGTCAGGATCTCGGCGACTGGTTGTCTCTCAATGCAGGTATCCGCGTGGACCACCACTCACATGTGGGTACGGAATGGATACCGCAAGGAGGACTCTCATTCCACCTGCCCGAACAGACGGAGATGAAAGCAATGGTGAGCAAGGGGTTCCGCAACCCCACCATTCGCGAGATGTATATGTTCCCGCCGCAAAACCCGGATTTAAGGGCGGAAAGCCTGATGAATTACGAATTGTCATTCTCACAGCGGGCATTGGACGGCGCTTTATTTTATGGCATAAATCTCTATTATATTGACGGAGACAACATGATTATGACCGTTCCCACCGACGGTAAACCCAAAAACATAAATACGGGTGAAATAGAGAACTGGGGCGTTGAAAGCAATATCAGCTACCGCATCACTTCTTGCTGGCAGATAAACGCCAATTACAGCTGGCTGCACATGGAGAATCCGGTGGTGGCCGCTCCCGGTCATAAACTCTATGCAGGGGCTGATTTCACACAAGGGCGTTGGAGGGTTTCGACGGGTCTGCAATATATAAAGGATCTATACACCAACGTGAACAAAGGCAAAGAGAGAAAAGAAAGTTTTGTTCTCTGGAACCTGCGTGCCAATTACCGTTTATGCCGGTATGCCGATATTTTCGTAAGAGGTGAAAACCTGTTGGCACAGCGCTACGAAATAAATGCCGGTTTTCCGATGTCCAAAGCGACTTTTATGGGCGGAGTGAATATCAACTTCTGACTAATTCGGACATTACTGTTGCCAAAACCGTATCTGTTTGAAATAATAGTTATAACTTTGTAAACATAAAAAATGGTTATTCTTTAAACTAAATGATTACTCTTTAAACTATAAGAATATGGAAACAAAAACTGTAAAACTCTATTCGCTGGATTACAGCAATGTAAAAACTTACTTGATAGCCGCATTGTTCATTGCAGGCAATATGGCATTACCCCAACTTTTCCACCTTATACCGCAAGGCGGCATAACATGGTTGCCCATTTATTTCTTCACCTTAATCGGCGCATATAAATTCGGCTGGAAAGTGGGATTGCTGACTGCGGTTCTTTCCCCGATAGCCAATTCATTATTGTTCGGAATGCCGCTTCCGGCAGTACTCCCCGCCATCTTGCTGAAGTCCGTATTGCTGGCAATAGCCGCCGGTTGGGCAGCACACCGTTTCAACCGCATCTCCCTCCCTATCTTATTGGCTGTTGTACTGTTCTATCAGATAGCAGGTACTTTAGGCGAATGGGCCATGGTTGGCAGTTTCTTCCAAGCTGTACAGGATTTCCGCATCGGCCTGCCGGGAATGGCAATGCAGGTAGTAGGCGGATATGTATTGATCAGATACAGTGCATCTCTGTAATGCCACAAATACGTTTAATAGTTTAGATGTGTGGTGTGCATAAGATTCTGCATACATAAGTAATGAGAATATCAATTATGTATGCAGAATTTTTCTATTATAGAGTACAGAACATTGGAAACATTGGAAACATTGGAAACATTGGAAACAACACTCCTGTT
>ENA-UESD01003357-UESD01003357.1-human-gut-metagenome-genome-assembly--contig:-NODE-3357-length-10322-cov-2.966130_pt1 | contig 10322 bp, 8 predicted proteins | sample MGYA00242985_ERZ507986 | MGnify/ENA primary metagenome ERZ507986 (study PRJEB26167, sample SAMN06115408) | human gut metagenome | host: Homo sapiens | place: China:Guangxi | collected 2016-04-06...
CCGCTTTTGCTGGAGCACCGGGGCGAGATCGTCAGCCGGGAGGCCATCATGACCCGGCTGTGGGAATCCGACAGCTTTGTGGATGAGAACACCCTGACGGTGAATGTGGCCCGGTTGCGGAAGAAGCTGGAGAGCGCGGGACTGACGGACTTCATCCGTACCCGGAAGGGCGCGGGCTATCTGGTGGAGGGCTGAGAATGCTGCTGGCTTACCTGAAACGCCAATACAAGCTGCTGCTGTTGCTGGCGGGGGCCGTCTGCATATTCGCGGCGGTATTCGCCCTCTACGACCTGCCCCTGGAGGCAGTGCTCTATGCCGGTGCGCTGTGTCTGGCACTGGGGCTGGTGCTCTTTGCCGTGGGATACAGCCGCTTTCTCCGGCGGCACCGGGAGCTGCAGCGGCTTTTGCGGCAGGCGGGGGAGAAGGCCCTGCCCCTGCCGCCCGCCCGGGGACTGCTGGAGGAGGACTATCAGACGCTGCTGCAGGCAGTCTGCCGGGACCGGGCCCGGCTGGCGGCGGAGAATGAAAGCCGCTTCCGGGAGCTGACGGATTACTACTCCCTTTGGGTCCACCAGATCAAAACGCCCATCGCCGCCATGGATTTGCTGCTGCAGGAGGACGACTCCCCCCACCGGGGAGAGCTGGAGATGGAGCTGCTGAAGATCGGGCAGTACGTGGAGATGGTGCTCTCCTACTTACGGCTGGACAGCGACTCCACGGACTACGTCCTGCGGGAGTATCCGCTGGATGACATCCTGCGGCAGGCAGTGCGGAAGTTCGCCAAGATGTTCATTCTGAAAAAGATCACCCTGGATTTTCAGGAGACCGGAAAGACCGTGCTGACGGACGAGAAGTGGCTGCTGTTCGTGGTGGAGCAGGTCCTCTCCAACGCCCTGAAATACACCCCAGCAGGCGGAACCATCCGCATCTACGGAGACGGCGCCACGGTGGTCATCGCCGACAACGGCATCGGCATCCGGGAGGAGGACCAGGCCCGGGTGTTTGAAAAGGGCTTCACCGGATACAACGGCCGGGCGGACAAGAAGTCCACGGGGATCGGGCTGTACCTCTGCCGTCAGGTGATGGACCGGCTGAATCACGGCATCTCCCTCACCTCCCGGCCCGGTCAGGGGACGCTGGTGCGGCTGGACCTGAGCCGGGAGTGGCGCATGGTTGAATAACCTTACAAAATTGTAAGATACGGAGCTGGACTGTAAGCCAAAACGATGGCGGACAGTCCGGCTTTTTGGTAGGATGGTGCCAAGCTACAAAAGGAGGAACCTTTATGCCATTATTGGAAGTACAGCACCTGCAGAAAGTCTACACCAGCCGCTTCGGCGGCAGACAGGTGGAGGCGCTACAAAACGTGAATTTCTCCGTGGAGCCGGGGGAGTATGTGGCCATCATGGGCGAGTCCGGCTCCGGCAAGACCACCTTGCTGAATATTCTGGCGGCTCTGGACCGCCCCACCGCCGGAGAGGTGTTTTTGAACGGCAAGGCCCTGTCCGACATCCGGGAACGGGACTTGGCGGCCTTCCGCCGCTCTCATCTGGGCTTTGTGTTCCAGGACTTCAACCTGCTGGACATCTTCTCCCTGCGGGACAACATCTTCCTGCCCCTGGTGCTGGCGGGACGGCCCTACGAGGAAATGGAGCGAAAGCTGAAGCCCCTGGCAGAGCAGCTGGGCATCGCCGACATCCTGATCAAGTACCCCTATGAGGTCTCCGGCGGACAGAAGCAGCGGGCGGCAGTGGCCCGGGCCCTCATCACGGACCCGCAGATCGTTCTGGCGGACGAGCCCACCGGCGCCCTGGACTCCCGGTCCTCTGACAATCTGCTGGAGCTGTTCGGCGAGATCAACAAGGGCGGCCAGACCATCCTGATGGTGACCCACTCCGTCAAGGCCGCCAGCCACGCGGGGCGGGTACTGTTCCTGCGGGACGGCCGGGTGTATCACCAGCTCTACCGGGGCAGTGAGAGCCGGGAGGCCCAGTTCCGCCGCATCTCCGACACGTTGACGGTGCTGACCCAAGGCGGTGAGAACCATGGGTAAGCGCAGCTTCTTTCCCCGGCTGGCCTTGGTGAACCTGGTCCGCAACAGCCGGTATTACGGCCCGTATCTCCTCTCCTGCGGTGCGCTGGCGGCCATGTATTATATCCTGCGGTTCCTGACCTGGAACGAGGTCATCCAGACGGTGCGGGGCGCCGCCTACCTGCAGGTCATGATGTCCATCGGCTGCTTTGTGGTGGTGCTGTTTTCCACCGTGCTGCTGCTGTATGCCAACAGCTTTGTGATGAAGCGGCGGCAGAAGGAACTGGGACTCTACAACATTCTGGGCCTGGAAAAGCGCCACATCGCCGCCCTGTGCTTTTGGGAGACGCTGCTGTGCGCCGCCGTCGTGATTCCCGGCGGCATCGCGGCGGGCATCCTGCTCAGCAAGCTGATTTTGCTGCTGCTTTTGAAGCTGGTGCAGATCCCGGTGCAGTTCGGCTTCTCCGTCAGCGTCAGGGGCGTGGGAGAAACGGCGGCGCTGCTGGGGGTGCTGTTCCTGCTGGCGCTTCTATGGAACCTGCTGCGCCTGGGACGGTCCCGGCCCATTGAGCTGCTCCACAGCGACAGTGCCGGAGAGCGGGAACCGAAAACGAAACGGCTGTTGGCAGTCCTGGGGCTGGCGGCGCTGCTGGGGGGCTATGCCATCGCCCTCACCACCCGGAACCCGGTGAACGCCCTGATGCTGTTCTTTGTGGCGGTCATTCTGGTGATGCTCGGCACCTACTGCCTGTTTACCGCCGGGTCCATCGCTCTGCTGAAACGTCTGCGGGCCAACAAGGACCTCTATTACCAGACCCGCCACTTCACCGCCATCTCCGGCCTGCTGTACCGCATGAAGCAGAACGCCGTTGGCCTTGCAAACATCTGCATCTTGGCCTGCATGGTACTGGTGACGGTGTCCGGGACCCTGTGTCTCTATCTGGGGGCGGAGAAATCTCTGGACGGCAGGTATCCCGACGATATTCTGGTGACCCAGACGATAAAGGATGATACCGACCCCGCTGCAACGCTGGACCTGGTGCAGCGGACCGTGGCAGACGCTGGGCGGCAGATGGCGGATCTCCGCTATGAGACGTCCGCCTCCTTCCATGCCAGATACAGCGGCAATACGCTGCTGACGGACATGAGCCAGAGCGGCCTTCTAACGGAGATCACGGTCCTAACAGCGGAGGAGTACAGCCGCCTGACGGGGGAAACTGTCGCCCTGGGGGAAAACCAGGTGCTGGCCTATGCGGACGGCGATTTTCAGCTGCCGGAGACCTTCTTTTATGAGTATGAGGAGGCACCCATTCAGGTGAAAGCCCGGCTGGACAGCTTCCCCGCCGGGGACAGCGCCATCGTCACCAACGAGGTTATGCTGGGCCTGGTGGCGGACGGTACCCTGGCAGAGCATCTGATGAACACGGATCTGGCCCGCCGGACCTTCCGCATCCATCTGAACACCGACGGCGCCGACAGCGAAAAGCTGGCCTGCGCCAAGGCCGTTCTGGCAGTCTCCGATGGGAGATACGGCGTGGCCAGCCGCCAGGAGATGGCGGAGGAATTCTACGCAATGTACGGCGGCTTCCTGTTCCTGGGCATCTTCCTGGGACTGCTGTTCCTGATGGCCACGGTGCTCATCATCTACTACAAGCAGGTCTCCGAGGGCTATGAGGATCAGCGCCGCTATCAGATCATGCAGCAGGTAGGCATGAGCCGCCGGGAGGTGGGCGCCTCCATCCGGGGACAGATCCTGCTGGTGTTCTTCCTGCCCCTGCTGACGGCGGGGCTGCACATTCTGGCGGCCTTCCCCATGCTCTGCCGCATTCTGGAGCTGTTCGGTCTGCACGAGGTGGGCATGTTTGCTCTCTGCACGGCGGGGACGCTGGCGGTTTTCGCGGCAGTGTACGCGCTGGTGTACGGTCTGACGGCCCGCACCTACTGGGCGGCATCAGGTAAGCCGCTGAACGCATGACCTGCACGAACAGGATTTTGCCGCAAATTTTCAGATGCCTCTTGACAAGTAATCGATCGGTAGCTAAACTATAAGTTACCGATTGGTTACTTGTTTTTTTAGGGGGGACATGATAGCAGTGGAGACAAAAGAGAGGATTCTGGAAACGGCGCTGGAATTGTTCGCGCAGAACGGCTATCTCGGAACATCCATGAGCATGATCGCGGAGCGGTTGGGAATCACAAAGGCCGCGTTATATAAGCACTACACCGGTAAGCAGGAAATTTTAGACCGAATTGTGGAACGGATGAACGAGCTGGATCGTGCCCGTGCGGCGGAATATGAGATGCCGGAGACGGAGCCGGACGGCTTTGCGGAGGCGTACATGCACACGCCGGTCGGGAAGATCTACGCCTACAGCATGGCACAGTTTGACCACTGGACGCGGGAGCCGTTTTCCGCGAATTTCCGGAGAATGCTGACGCTGGAGCAGTACCGGGCCCCGGCCCTTGCGCGGCTTTATCAGAAGTATCTTGCAGCCGGACCCCTTGATTATATAGCGGCGATTTTCCGGGAATTGACAGGGGATGATAAGACCGGTATGCAGCTGGCCTTGGAGTTTTATGGGCCGATCTACCTGCTCTACAGCATCTATGACGGTGCGGAGGACAAAGCTCCCGTGTCGGCCTTGCTGAATACACACATTGACCGGTTTATCGTTCAGGTTGAAGCCAGCTATCGAAAGAAGCCGGAAATCAAAGAAACGCACCGGTGAAGACCGGTGCGAAAAGGGGGAAAGGGTATGAATATCACCGTCATTTATGCCACTGGCAGAAGGGCGCAGTCCAGTACATACAATCTCGCCCGGCTGCTGATCTGTGAGCTTTTGGACAACGGGCGGCTCTTTGAATTTCAGCTTCCAAAGGATATGCCCCATATCTGTATGGGGTGCTATGCCTGCATCAGGGGACAGGAGCAGAAATGCGGCGGCTCTGCCGCGCTTGCCCCGATTCTTGCCGCTATGGAGCAGTCCGAATTGCTCATTTTCTGTGCACCGACGTATGTGTTCCACGTTCCGGGGCAGATGAAAACACTACTGGACCACTTCGCTTACCGCTGGATGGTCCACCGCCCGGACCTGTCCTTTATGAAAAAGCAGGCGGTCATCATCAACACAGCCGCAGGCGGCGGCACACGCTCAACGACCCGCGAGCTCAAGGACAGCACCGATTACTGGGGGATTGCCCGGACCCATATTCTCTCCCAGAAGGTGTGGAATTACGATTGGACGAACCTGCCCGCGTCCTTCCGCACATCGGCGGAAGCCAAGGTCCGGCGAACGGCCCGGCGTGTCCGGCGGTGTGCGGCGAATTTGACCCCATCTTTCAAGGTAAAATGCCTGTTTACGCTCTATCAATTCCTACATAGAAAGCAGAAAATGTCCGCAGTGGACGATGCCTATTGGCAGGAGCAGGGGTATACCACGGGAAAGCCGTGGCAGTAGGCGGCAGGAAAGGGAAGTCCCTTACTGCGCGGCGCGGGCCGGTGTACACAGGAGGCGCTTGAGTAAAAATACGATTCCGCGTACCAGAAGGTTGATGGCAAGGATAAAAAAGGACAGAACGGCCGCCCCCTCCGGGTTGATCTGGTCGCTGTACTGCGTGACCAGCATGGAAAGCGGGCGGGCCTGGGCGGTGGCCAGAAACGATACCGCCGAGATCGTGACCATGGCATTTAAAAAGAAATAGGAAAACATATCCAGCAGCGTTTCGGCACACTGGGGCAGAAATACGTTTGCAAACAGGCGGAAGGGAGGGACTCCGAGCACCCGGCCGGTGCCCTCCAGATTGGCATTCAGCTTGCCGAAGGTCTGATAGAGCATCAGGTAGGGCGTTGTGAAGAAATGGATGATGCTGGAGAAGATCAGGATTCCCATGGTCTCATAAAGCGCAGTCCGCTTGAAGGCCAGCACATAGGCAAGGCCCAGCACCAAGCCGGGAATCGACAGCGTCAGGGTGGAAAGCAAATGGACCGATCTTGCAAGGCTGCCCCTGTGTCTTGCCGCGGCATACGCCGCAAAGGCTGCAATCACTGTCCCGCCCAGCGCAGTGCCTGCGGAGAGCAGCAGGGAGTTCTTTAACCCCAGTACGCCCCGGGCATTCAGGCAGTCCCGGATGTGCCGCAATGTCAGTTCCATGTGCAGCGGATAATCCTCTAACAGCATGGTGAAAAGAAAGGCTAAAATAGGCAGGACAAATAGAAGTCCGATGACGCAGCACAGGCAGAAAGCGGCTGCGTCGGCCGCCGGGCGACGCGGAACGAAAAATTCCTTGCGCGTTGTGCCGGAGGCGCTTTGTCTGCGCCCGGAATCAAAGAGAAAGGCCAGCAGGGCCGGAATTAGCAGGCAGACGCCGATGATACAGCCCTTGCCGAATTGCTGCTGCCCGGCAACGCTGGCATATAGAACCGTAGCCAGCGTTTTCACCTTGCCGCCCACGGCCAGCGGGATGCCGTAATCCGTGACCGCCATGGAAAAGACCAGAAAGGCGGCGGCAATGCTCTCGCGCCGGAGATGTCCCAGCGTGAGACTGGCAAAGCGGCTGCGTGCAGGCACGCCCAGCACCATAGCCGCCTCATGGGGGGTATAATCCTCATATCGCAAAATGTTGCAAAGAAGCAAAAAGGCCACCGGGGCCGTGTATAGGACCTGCCCTAAAACAATGCCGTGGAGGCCGTAGATACTGCCGGAGAGATGCAGGAGCCGGGTCAAAAAGCCGTTGGCCCCCAGCAGCAGTACCAGCCCTGTACCCAGCGAGACCGAGGGGACCAGCATGGGAAGAATGAACACCACCTGCCAGACAGCCCCGCCCACATGGGTCCTGCATACCAAAAGCGCCATTAAGAGCGCCGACAGCATGGAAAAGACCGTTGTGAAAGAAGCGGAGACAAGGGAAGAACAAAGCGCCTTACGGAAAACAGGGGAGGAAAACACCTCCATAGCGCTCTGACAGGTGATCGAGGAAAACATACGCCCCACCGGCCAGACTACAAAGCAGGCGAAAAAGAGCAGCAGCAAGCAAGCGGAATTTCTGACAAAAGCAGATTTGTTCTCCATTTTGTCACTGTTCCTCCGCCATATTGGTATACTGCTGTAAATCCCGCAGCCGGCGCAGCAGATTTTGCCCCACGAATTGTTCTACATAGCTGTCCGCCGGGTGATGCAGCAGGTTTTCCGGTGTGTCTAACTGATGAATACGGCCCTGCTCCAAAACCATAATGCGGTCGGAGAGGGCAAATGCCTCCTCCTGGTCATGGGTAACATAGAGGATGGTGGAGTCAAAGCTGTGCTGCAGCTTTTTGATCTCGTCCCGCAGTGTCAGGCGGTTTTCCGCGTCCAGCGCGGCCATGGGCTCGTCAAAGAGAATGACGTCCGGCTTCATGACCAGCGTCCGGGCAATGGCCGTTCTCTGCTGCTGCCCGCCGGAGAGCTGCGCGGGATACTTGTCCAGCGCGTCCCCCATGCCGACCCGCTCCAAAATGTCCTTGGCCATAGCGGCTTCCTTTCCGCGGAAAGCAGCGTGAAAACGCAGTGCGTAAGCAACGTTTTTCAGCACGGTCATGTTCTCAAACAGCGCGTAGTTCTGAAACACGATGCCGATTTTCCGTTGGTCCGGCGGCAGGTGGGTGATGTCCTGCCCGTCCTTGAGAATCGTGCCGCTGTCAGGGGAGACGAGACCGGTCAAAATCCGCAGCAGCGTGGTCTTTCCGCAGCCGGAGGGGCCCAGGATGGAGAGGAACTCTCCATCCCGGACGGTAAAGCTGATGTCCTGTAGAATCGGCTGGCCGCTGTACGCCTTGCTGCAATGAAGGACGCAGAGCTTGCTGTCGGGGTTTAATGCTCCCATTTTGCCAGCAGAGCCTCTTTCACATCCGGCGTATTGTTGGACATATCGGCGTAGGGAATATCCGTGGGGTAATTTTCAACGCTGTTGACCTGATCCACCTTTACCTTTTCGGGCAGATAGGTGCTCAGGTAATCGTCGATCACATCACTGTAGAAATACGTGACAACGTCGATCACCGGCTGCCGGGTCTCGTGACCGGCGATGATGGACAATCCGGCAGGGGTATAGGGCGCGCCCTCTTTGAAGAACAGGATGTCCAGATCGGCCCCCTCGTTGATCAGGTCCACGGCCTTGAAGGTCAGGCTCAGGGCGATGGCACATTCCCCGGCCACTGCGTCTTTCACCGGTGCGGAGCCGCCGCCGGTATATTGCAGGATATTTTCATCCAGCTTGTCGAAGTAGGCCAGAGCTTCCTCCTCGCCCCATGCGTTGGCAAGGCTTTTCAGGAAAAGATAGCCGGTGGAGGACTGTGTGGGGTCCGGCATTTCGATCAGTCCGCGGTACTCGCCGGCTAAAAGATCGTCATAGCTCTGGGGAATAGGCAGGCCCTTTTCCTCCAACAGGTCGGGACGGACAATGACAGAGCCGCTGTAGCGGTCCACAGGCATATACTTGTTGTCCGGGGAGCGCATATCCTCTACAAACTGGTCAGGGTCAATAAAATCGATCACCGCCAGATTGTCGCTGAGGCTTTCCAGATAGCCGTATTCGCAGTCAAAAATAATATCGCAGGAGGTGTCGGCACCCTCGGCTTTCAGCTTGGCCGCCAGATCGCCGGAATGGTAGTATTCCAGAGAGATGTCATACTGGGGGAACTGCTCGTCCAACCGCTGCTGCATATATTCAATGAGATAGTCCTCGGTGGGGGTGTAGATCACAACCTTTTCGCGGTCGGCCCCATCGGCTGCCGGGGAATCGGGCGTCTCCTGCTTGGAGCCGCAGGCGGTCAGCCCCAGCACCATGGCTGCGGCGAGACCCAACGCTCCCAGCCGCTTGAAGCGGTGCTCTGTGCGGGAGGTGTGCAGGGATGGTGTGTCGGCAATGGTGAGAGACTTATTCTCCATACCGACACCTTTGCCGCTATGCTTCGCGGCAATGCTGAATGCGTTTTTCATTGTCATTCTCCTTTTTCTGCATTCGTTTTTTATAGCGGTGGAAGGTGGTGTCCCCGATCCGCCGCTGCAAACGCGCCCAAGCGCGCTGCGAACAATAAAAAAAGAATATGCATAACTGCATATTCGTAGGTCAAACCGTTTATTTCCCTACGTTGGCATTACCCAAATCAGGTCGCGGGTCCCGGCAAAGGCAGCCGTATCTCAGCCTGCTGACGCAGGCACCCCGTTGTTGTGGCTTTATTAAAGCATATCTGACGCAAAAATGCAATCCCTGTTTTATAAAGTAAACGGTTTGGTGTTGGTACGATTTCGTTTGTCGGGTGCGGAAAACAGGATTTTGTTGGATCAATATAATTGAACAAAAACAAATTTTTGTTCAATTATGAGTGGAGGGACATATAATAAAAGATTTGGTGCTGGATTTGTAGTATTTTTTTTAATTGGTCGAATATAGCCGAAGCCACTGTTGGAAGTCATGAATGAATAATTTAAATTCGGTTTTCTTTATGGGCGGACTGCTGGCGGTGGCCGCTTATTTCAAGCCGTTTTCCATTCTGCGTGCTTTGGGCGATTCTAAAACGCCGCTGATCTTTTTGGTGGTATGCAGTCTGCTGAATATCGCGCTGGACCTTCTCTTTGTGGTGGGCCTGAACACAGGGGTCGCCGGAGCCGTGATTGCCACAGTGCTGTCTGAAGCGCTGGCCGCTGCCGCCTGCATCATCTATGCCTTTAAGAAGGTTCCTCAATTTCGGCAAGCCTTTCAGTATAGAGCCATCAATAAGGGATTGATACAGAAAACTCTGCGGGTCGGTGTTCCGACAGGTCTACAGTACGCCCTGATTTATGTGTCCAGCATCATTTTGCAGCGCATTGTCAATGACTTTGGCGAGTCCGTTATCGGTGCTTTCACCGCGACAACGCAGATCGAGCTTCTGGTGCAGCAGATCTTTTCCGCACTGGGTGCCGCCATCATGACCTATACCGGGCAGAATATCGGTGCCGGCAAGCACGAGCGGGTCTTGCTGGGCGTGACGGCCGCCATGAAAATCAGTGCCGTGGTCTCCGTCATAGTTTTGATAGTGTTTTGGCTGTTCAGCCGGCCAATTATGAGCATTTTCGTAACCAATACAGAGATTATTTCCATCGCGGCCAATGGCATCCGAATCACCAGTCTGTTCCTGATGGGGTTGGGCGGTGTCCAGATTCTCCGCTATATGCTCAACGGCGCAGGGGGACTCTATGTATGCCCTGGTGAACGGTATTGTGGAGGTGATTGCGCGGGTAGCCTTTGCCATTGGCCTGACAGCGATTCCTTT
>ENA-UESD01003366-UESD01003366.1-human-gut-metagenome-genome-assembly--contig:-NODE-3366-length-10310-cov-4.004104_pt1 | contig 10310 bp, 14 predicted proteins | sample MGYA00242985_ERZ507986 | MGnify/ENA primary metagenome ERZ507986 (study PRJEB26167, sample SAMN06115408) | human gut metagenome | host: Homo sapiens | place: China:Guangxi | collected 2016-04-06...
CTGTAATGTTGTAGGCGTGCTTCTGGTTAAAGCTCTGTCGTATGCATCCACAACATTAGAAGAAGTACTTCCGGCTGCCCCGCCAAATCCTCCAGCAAATAGAGCATAGTTTCCAACGGTTGCCGCGGCCAGATTTTTGCGACTATAGCTCAAATTTGTAATGGCCCCATAATATGCAAGCTTTCCAGCTCCAAAGAATGGGCGGGCTACGCCCCCGACCCCGACATACGCCTTCTTCACCTTCCGGGCCTTGCCGTCCACACCAATATAGAGGTTCTTCACTTTGCAGGCCTTTCCGCCCACGCCGATGTAAACGCCTTTCGCCATGCCGACACCTCACTCATAGACCAGGTAAACACAACCAGTCGTCAATGCAGTGGTTCCTGCGGTCATATCGGCGGTTCCAGCGTAGATTTGACGAACCCCCTTTGTCGTAACCGCGGGCGTCAGCGTGGTCTGACCGGTGCCGCCTCTGGCGACCGCAAGGGTCCCGCTTGTGATATCCCCCGCCGCGTGAGTATGGCTGGTATTGGCCTTTCCGTTGAGCGCAGTCTGGGTTGCCGTACTGATGGGCTTATTGGTGTCTGAGGTGTTGTCCACATTCCCCAATCCAACATCCGCCTTCGTCAGCGAGATATTCGCGCTCAATGCCTTCCCGTTCACCGTCCGGCTGGTGGGGACCGCCCCCACCTGTGCCGCCGTCACGCCGTGCGGATTGCTCTTGTTGTTCGTGTGGCTCGTCAGGTTCGTCTGTACCGCGTTGGCCTTCGTCTCCGCCGTGCCGGCCGGATCTGCTCCAACCTCCGCCGCATCCGGCGTCCAGTTGTCCGCCCGTGCCCCCACATCGGCCGCACTGAGCGTCACATCCGCGCTCAATGCCTTCCCGTTCACCGTCCGGCTTCCCGGCACCGCTGCATTGGCCTTCGCAATGCCCGCGTCAATCTCCTGGCCCGTGTAGGCCGAATTGTAATCTGCCATTTCCTCTCACCTCTCGCATAGAAATCTCTCTCCGTCCGCCGTCACAAGCGCGGTGCTCCCGGACGGAATCAGCAGGTGGTTGTCGTTCCAGCTTCCATCCTCTCCCTGCGCAAACAGAGAAATGCGGTATTCTCCGTCGCCGGAGAGCAAATATTCATCGTAGACCTCAAAGGTTCGCGCCGTCTGTGCCGGTGTCGTGGAGAAGGACGCCACCAATGCGCCCTTTCCCACTCCATAGTCCTCCCCAGCCTTCGTCGCCCGGCACTCAAATGTCACATAGGCAATATCGGACTGGAAAGTGACTGAAATGTGGTCATATCCCGATGTACCGGAAATCCGGTTCCCGGTCACCGAAAAGCTCAACCCCGGCGCCGCCATTATGCCACGCTCCAGGTGCCGGCCTCATTCTTTACGAATACCTTGACGATCTTGGCGCCATCTCCCGGCGAGGCCGTCTCCAGATCCGCGCCTGTGATGGTCACCTGGATGTTGGTCGCCGCCGGATAGTTCCCCGCACTGCCGCTGGTGTTGCTCGATCCCGCCGTGGTGGGAATCACTGTGCCGGCATCCTGGGTAGAGCTGTTGGCCGGCACCACGCAGACCTTGTACTCTGCAAACGCCACATCCGCGGTGAAGTTGAAGATGGACTGGTTAAAGCCCGCTGTCTTGGAAATCCGGCTTTTATCCGGCCCTGTCACCGTGACCACCGGCACCGCCGTGTTCAGGGTGATGGTGTCGCTCACTGCGCCCGTCTCGTTGCCCACATCGTCGCGCACCTTGATAAAGACGGTCTTGAGGCCGTCGCCTTCCGTCAGCGTCACGCTCTTGGTGGCCGCATAGGTCTCCCAGGACGCTGCCGCCTCCTCCGCCACGCCATCAATGCCCCAGATCTTCATCTGATAGCCCGTAGTAGCTTCGTCTCCTATGCCAATGGTCAATGTAACCGTCCGGCTTGTGGTGTAGAGTGCGTTGTCGTTAATTGCCAGCGTCAATCCCTCCGGCGCCAGCGTGTCCAGCGTCAAATTAAAATAACTTGCCATGCTTCCTTTCCCCCTTAAGTTCTAATGCGCCCCACTGTTAAAAGGCTTCCGTCCGCCGTCACGAGTCCCGTACTGTCTTTGGGGATAAATCGCCCCGGCGGCAGCTCCAGATCCAGGATGATCCAGCTTCTGCCGCGGGTGCTCCGGTCAAAAGTACGCTGCGATCCGATCTGGATTCGCTGCAGCTCCATGGGGTAGACCTCATAGACCGTTTCCCCCTGCTTTTTCCGCAGGCTCATACCGTTCCCTCCAGGATGTTGTAATAGGTATCGGACCGGATCTCGTGCAGGGCGTTGTACTGTTCCACGGTCCCAAACCAGATTTTCACCTGCTGCTGCGAGTTCTGGTCAAGCAGGGCCGAGGCGGAATATCCCGTGTCCACAAAAGTCCCCTGCTCCGAATCCCACTCGTACCAGTTCCCGTTTTCCCCGATGTAGGAGGTCTTTCCAACCGCACTCTGCGCCATCTCAGCCGCCGTCTCGGCACGCTCTGCGGCCGCTTCCGCTCTCTGGGCATCTTCCACAGACTGTGCAGCCGACTGGGCTGTCTGAGATGCATCCTGCGCCACCTGGGCGGCAGATGAAGCGGCCGTCCGGGCTGCATCCTGGGCTGTCTTTGCATCCTGGCTTGTGGATTGCGCCGCACTCTGGGCCATTTCGGCAGCTGAGCGTGCAGAGGTATTAGCCTGACTTGCCTGGCCTGCCGCCTGAACCGCGCTCTGCGCCGCACTTTGGGCGGCATCTTTGTCCTGGACCGCCGATGCAGCAGAGGCAGAAGCCAGCGCTTCTGATGCAGCAGCATTCTGCGCCGCCGTGGCCGCAGCACTGCTGCTTCTCTCCGCTGCCTGTGCCGCCTGAACCGCTGTCTGAACGCCTGAAGCAACCTCGTCTGCTTTCTCAGATGCGACTTGAGAATAGTACTTTGCGTTGTCGGTATCCTCTCCCGCTCTTTGTCCTGTGCCGCCTACGGCGTAGGACTTGGAGGTAATGGCATACTGCCGGTATTGCTCCAGCATAGCGTCAATTTCCGCTTGCAGCTGCTCTGCCTGACTCGGCGTCGGGTCCGTGGGCTCAGACGGGTTTTCCGCAACTGGCGCAAACGGAACTTCAAACTCCATTCGTACCGTTCTGGCCCGTTTCCCATCCAGGTATCCATCAATGACCGCCGTGCATGTTCCGGCCAGCGCCAACGGTTCGGGCGGAATCACAACCAGATAGGTCCTGGGATCCTGTATCAGATCCAAGATTTTATCTCCGCCCAAAATCACCTGAACCGGATTCTGAAGCGCCGCATCCCACCATGTGATTTTCTTTGCATACTGGTCCCAGGATTCATCAAAAGTAATCTGTAGATGGTTAGCGTTGCCGGAACCGGCTACACCTGCCATCCCGAAATCCTTGCGCGCGAAGTCCCTTTCTACTTTTACATGGATCGTTCTCACTGTCTCACCCGCCTTTAAAAATGGGGCGCAGACTGGTTTGTCCACGCCCCATCTGTTTAGCCGTCCATGCCTCTTCGTTTGGTCTCCGCTTCAAATTCTCTCTGATAGCGCATCTGCATATTGCTGGTCTGCTTGTCCTGCTGGATGCTGTGATCCAACGCCTCTGCATACTTGCGCTTGATCAGCACCTTTTCGCCGCGGGGCACCACGATCTTGACGCCGTTCACGATGACCGGAACCGGCTCCTTGTAGTGCTCTCCGTCGGAAAACAGGTCCACCAGAACCAGTTCGTCTTTTCCCACTTTCTTCGTATTTGACATAGCCGTCCTCTTTTCTCAGTTTGCAATGTGGTCGTTGGAGGTGCTGGTGGTTTCCACGCGGACCAGGTACTCCTCCACCAGGCGGACTGCGGTACGCATGGCCTTCCAACCCGCGGTGGCCCTCTGGTTCAGCGGATCCGCCGTGCCGGCCGAGCCAAGCTGCTTGACGATGGTCTCCAGCCCGCCGCCCGTGATCTCCGTGACACCGTAGGCGTTGGCACCGAGAATCAGGGTGGCATACACATCACGGCCTTCCGCGCCGCCCTCTCCAGGATAGATCACCGTGTTATCAGCAGCAGTCACATTGTCCTCAACTGTCAGCTGGCTGGCCGTGTTGGAAGTGACCTTTGTCACGGTGCCACCGATGTTCACCGTGCGGCCCACCAGTGCGCCCGCGGCCACAGTTCCGCCGTCAAACGGAACTGTCTTCGTGCCGGTTACGCTGGCACCGTTCACCGTCAGCGTCAGGCTGTCGGAGGCGAGCGCCTCGCCGGCAAACTTCTTTGCCTCGGTGGTCTCCACAAACCGGACGCCGCCGATCTCGCCGATCTCCTCGGCATACAGGTTTGTGGTATCCTTGTACTGATGCGGATACTTCCACTCCGGATCCGACATCAGGTCAAAGGCTACATCAGGATGGATGATACCCACATAGCTTGTGCCGATCTTCTTTGCGTTCTGGCCCTTCAGGGTCCGAACCGCCATGCGCACCGCCCGTACGGTCAGATTGTCATTGTCTTCCTCGCTGGTATAGCTCAGTTCAGAGCGAAGGTCCACCTTTCCTTCGGCGTACTGTACATTGGTGCCGCCCGCCAATACCTCGCGGGTAATGGTGTCCAATGTCCGGGCCGCCTGGCTGGACAGCAGGGAGATTGCCTCCATCAGGTTGTTGTCAATGGCCGTCAGCATCAGCTGATCAGACAGCGTGATATAGCCGCCGTACTGCTTGACCGTGGCCTCGATGGTGCTCACATTCATCTTCTGTCCATCCGGTGTGACACCTTCGGTCAAAGGCGTCAACTGTTTCGCCAGCGGGGCATATTTACGGAACTCAATGGTCTTACCGCCATTTTTGGGAATCGGCCGCTTCTGCGCGAACTGGTCATGCACCAGTTCCGGCTCTGCCAGACGGATGAGGGCCTTGTCATAGAAGGTCTTCATCTCCTTGCTCAGGCCGGAATCCGTTGTAGTATTGGTATTCATCTCACCCGCAAACAGCTGCAGATAAGCCGGATAAATGGTAATGCTGTTCATCATTTTTTAAATCCCCTCTCTGATTCTGTACATCAGAACGAGATCATCTCTCCTCTTTGGACACGGCGCATGATCTCATCGATGTCCTCGTTTGTCAGGGCGTTGACATCGTCTTTGATCACTGCGCTTGGGGCCGGCGTCGCCCCGTTTTCCTTTGGTCTTGCGCCCTTTGCCCGGATGTTGGATACAACGGCCTGCTCGGTCCTCTGTGCAGTCTGTGCGGCAATGCCGGCGTTGATCTGGTCGCGGTTGTAGTACTCATAGACCATCCGCATCGGCACATGGTGCTTCATGTACTCAATGTTCTGCGGGTTTTCCAGAAATTTTCCAAGATCGAAGTCTGGATAAATACTCCGCAGCTGCTCCGCCTCCTGCTGCCAGCTTTCCACCAGCTGCCGCGTTCTGGCCTCCTGCTCGATGCTCATTCTCTGAGAACGCAATTGAATGTTCTCCTGCCGGGTACGCATGAGCGTCTTGTATTGCTCCTTTGTCATGCCCGCCTGTTCCGCCGCAACGGACCAGTACGCCTCGTCGCTGTCCAGCGCCGACTGTAATTTGGAAAGATCCCCATCTTCAATTCCATATCTGGCCATCAGGGAATCCAATACGCCGCTCTGCTGCTGCATCTTATCTCTGAGCGTTTTGTTCTCGCGGACCTTTTTGTTAATGATCCGCTGTGTGTCCTTTGCGTAGAGATCCTTAAACTCGCCCTGCATCAAGCTGCGGTAGCGAGCCTCTCTCTGTTCTGGTGTTTCTGTCGTCTCTTCTGTTAATGCTTCCTGTGTACTCCCGGCGTCGGAGCCCGTTTCCTGCTGCTTTCCATACAGCACTTCCGTCTCGCCCGTTCCCGGCTGGCTGCTGTCCGGGCCTGCCTGTGATCCAGCCTCTGCGCCCGCCCCATCAAAGATCTGGAGCATTGCGTCATACAATTTGATGTCCATTTGGACTCCTTTCTCCACGGGTGTTGTCCCGCGACCAGACTTTTCGTCAATGTTCGGTTATCGTAAGACAACCTGGGTAACTCTTCTGTATCTGCAAAAGGCCGATGCGTACCAGATCGTACGCAGGGCCGGATTGCCCATTGTCCTCGAAGCGATACGACGCAAAGCCCGCCGTCCGATCCGCCTCATATACCTGCACATCCTGGTTGTTTTTGAGGTATCCGTGCAGCGCCTGCACCAGGGATGATACCCCGGCGCAAACGATATCCGCGCCAGGCAGCCCGTGGCCTGCGTGGCCAGTCATGGCAATGCGGCATTGTCCGCCGCCGCGGCCCAGCGTCACATGGATCATGCGCCGCCTCCCATATCCGGCACCGCCCGTCCGGCGATCTTCTGCCCATAGGGCGTCATGGTCTGCTCCTGCGCATCTACCGCCGCCGCTCCCATTCCGCTGCGTCTTACAGATTCCGGCTGCTTGGGCGTAGTCTGCTGCATATCCTGCGCTGTGGCAAGCCCCATCTGCGAGGCCAACGCGTCGCGCTGCTGCGTCACAGTCTGTAACACATTTAAAAGCGTCTGCCCCTGCTGGATCTGCTGGACAATCTTGTCCTTTCCCTCGAAGTCCATCATCTCCAGACAGGCCAGCGACTGCTGCGCCATCTCCGGGTTGAAGAACCCCAGCTGGTAAAACTCCTTTGCCATCTCGTTCTGGCTGAGCTGTGAAAACGGGCTGCGTTTTTGGGCCTTGATGTCGATGTCAAAGACCGGCACCCGGTAGATCTGTTCTGCCAAGCCTGGAATCGGCTGCATCTGCTGGGGACGGATGGCGGCATTGGAAAACTGTACAAACTGATACCCCTGATGCCCAGGCGCTGTGATCCGGAACGCCCGGGCTTCATCGTAGAACTGCCGCATCAGCTCAATCACCATGCTGCCTATCTTCACATAGGCCCGGTAGGACGCCGTCAGCATGTCGCGGCTGGTCTTATTTCCGGCCTCCTGCAGGGCTGCAATGGCCGCTGCCGCCGTGACGCCGGAGGTGGTGGAACCTGCGTTGTAATCCCGATTGGCCGTGGTTTCCTTGAGCTCATTGATTTTGAGCTGGAGCACATCAACCACATTGCCTGGCACCGGGTCCACACTGATCTGCCGGATGCGGGTCTCGTCCAAGCTTCCACCCTCTGAGACCAGTCTGCAAACTGCTCCATATTGACGCCAGTGTTGGCCGCCTTGAAAAAACGCGGTTTGGAGACCATCAGGGCATTTTCCAGAATGTTCCCGCTGAGCTTGTCAATGTACATCTGCGGGTCCTTGGCAATGGCAATGTACCCGAATCCCGCCGGGCTGTTTTTTTCAGGGAACAGCGTGTCAAAAACGACCGGATAAAGCCCGTGATCATACCACCCCGTGGCGCGGTAGCGTTCCTCATTCTCCGTGGCAAACAGGACCTCATCGCCGCAGAATTTGCAGTAGTGCAGCAGCTTTTTGCCGCTGGGGTCCTGTACCTTGTAATACCAGTCCACCACCGCCAGCTTGTCCGTCTGGTCGATGGATTCCTCGTTCAGATAGTCCGACAGGGTGATTCCCACTCCGAACCGGCCTTTGTGCTTCGGGTATTGCTGTTCCAGCAAATCCCGGTCCACCATGCTCACAATGAACAGGTTGCGGGAATCCTGGATGTCCTCCACGCCGGGCTCCCAGAAAATCTTGAGTAAATCAATGGGTTTGATGGAGATATCCCCCAGCCCGTTCTCCTGACTCGGATCCCAGAACACGCCATAGACCGCGCACCCGTTTTTCAGCTTGTCCCACCAGTTGTCCGAATAGGACTGCTCAAAGTCCGTATGCTCCATCACAACCGGCAAAATATCTGAGAGGATCTGCGCCGACTGTTCGTCCGACGGCTCCCGCGGCAGCACCGCCGGTACGGGATAGTTGTCCATGGCGTCTGCGTGCTTCTGATTCAGCATGTCAAAGAGCCACGCAGAGGTGGGCTGCAGTCTGTCCTGCTCCTTTTTGGACTTGCTTCGCAAAATGGCGTCGTGGCGCAGCCGGTACCACTGCTCATCCTCAATAACCCGGTTCTCCAGTACAGCTTTCCCCTGTTTGTAACGCTGAAGCGTCCCTATGGCATAGGATATTTCTCGTTCTCCCACGCTCCGCTGATAATATCCCGGGTCAATCGCTTTTTCTGTCATCCGAGCCTCCTGTAATATGCATAATCGTCATAGCGTGTGTCGTCGTCCAATGGGTTGTACATTTTCTGCGGCGGCTGCTGCTTTTGGATGGGCTTCATGGGCCGCATCATGCAGAAATACCGGACCTCGTCAGCCACATGATCCTCCAGATCGGTATCGATGTCCTCCGGCCGGTGTGCGTCGTAAAGCAGCAGTGGGATCGTACGGATAAACGCCTGGCAGGTAGAAAAGATATACATCATTGGGATGCCTTCTTCATCAAACGCCATGCGGTAGTGCATTTGCATCCATCCTGGAATCCGTTTGTTGTCTCCGGGCTCCCAGTAGACCTGATGCTCTTCCGACACATCATTGACCGATTTTCCCCGGCTCACATCCCAGATGGATGGATCCGCCACGCCATAGATTCTCTTTCCCTTTAGCCACCGGTGCTCCTGCTCAAGGCGGTGAATCTCCGAGAAGATCTCATCCGGCGTCCATTTTACGCCTGTGTTTGGCTCTCCTTTGACGCACCCATACAGCTCCAAAATCCGGTAGAACCTGCCGTCATAGTCCACCGCCCACCATCCCACGGAGAACGGCTTTGCATATCCAAAGTCAAAGGATCGGTAGATTCTCCAGGTCTCCGGCACCTCAAAGGGTTCGATCACATGGGTCCACCTGCGGTCGGAATAGTGCTCCGCATCGTCCCGGAACTCCTCAAATACCTGGCCGTCGTAGACGGTCCAGTCTCCATCCAGATGGGCCCGCCGCTTTGCCGCCGGCAATGCCTTGAGCTGGTCTATATAGCCGGGGTCCGCGTCCATCAGCACCTGGTTGTCGTAAACCGTTGCCTGAATAAACACAAAGTCCTCCGGCCGCTCGCCTTCTCTGTACTGCCGGTCAATAAAAATTCGTTTGATATAACTGTGGCCCACGCCGCCCGGATTCATGGTGTAGTAAATCCGTGGTGAGAAGTCCGTTCGAGTCGTTCTGAGGCAGGTAGAAATGAATAGAATCCACTCCTCCTGGAAATTTGTGGCCTCCTCAAATCCGATCACATCGTATTCCTGCCCCTGATACTGGAGCATATCGCCCTCGTTGTCACAGTAGCCCAGGGCCAACCGGCTCCCATTTGGGAATAGGAATGCCCGCTCATCCTGGTTGTATTTGGCATATCCATCCAACTCCGCACGCAGCGGCAAAATATGGTTGTTTCGTAGTTCCGGCATGGTCCGGCGCAACAGAAGCAGTTTGAGACCTGAATATTTGATGGCCAGCAACACAAACTTTCGCCGCATCGCCCAGGACTTTCCGCCGCCCCGCGCGCCACCATATCCAATGTGCTTGGCCTTCGCCTTGAAAAACTGGATCTGTTTGGGGTTTGGCCGCTCCGTCCTCAGATGTTCAAACAGCAGCGGTTCATGTGGCCCAGTCATCGAGCGCGCCTTCCAATTTGATTGTCACGGGCCCGGCATTCAGATTTGCATCCATGTCCACCCGCTGACTTGGCTTTCCGTAAACCATCTCTGCAAACCATTTTTCAATGTCTGAGCGTACCTTGACCGGCGTCTGCGGGTCGTCTGCAATGGCCCTGAGTCGCTCCGGCGCCTCTTTGCCGTAATTGACAATGGCAACCGGCAGTTTCCCGCGTCCAGCCGGATTTCCGCTCTGCCCTTTCACAAATTGCCCTGCTTTATTCCTGATCGCAGGCACCTGTCTCACTCCTTTGCGATTCGGTCTTTATGCTGTAGACCGTCTTGCCTTCCTTTATCGTGATCTCCAAATCGGCCGCTTTTTTCAGATCAATGTCTTCCAGCTCAATACTGCCATAGCTTTCACAAAGCTTGACGAGGATCGCGCCAAGTATTTCTTGTATCTGCTCCAACGCGGCCTGACTTTGTTCTCTTTGGATGCGCAACTGTTCACGCAGTCGCGCAACCTCTCTCACACTCGCTGTATCATGTTCCTTGAGTTTTGCAATCTGTGCCTTGAGCACAGCCGTCTGTCTTTTCCCCATTCTGTCTCTCCCATGCACCTCTTAAAAGGCTCCCCTTGAGGGGAGCTGTCGGCGGAGCCGACTGAGAGGTGGAAAGTCTCTCCCATTTCCATCGCCAGCCCCCTGCCCCTAGCCGTCCTGCGATGATCTTTCCCACAAG
>ENA-UESD01003372-UESD01003372.1-human-gut-metagenome-genome-assembly--contig:-NODE-3372-length-10304-cov-3.451550_pt1 | contig 10304 bp, 6 predicted proteins | sample MGYA00242985_ERZ507986 | MGnify/ENA primary metagenome ERZ507986 (study PRJEB26167, sample SAMN06115408) | human gut metagenome | host: Homo sapiens | place: China:Guangxi | collected 2016-04-06...
TCTGAAGAGTTTATACCACTAACCGGTGTTTTTTCCTTCCACTTGCAAGAGAATGTAGAGAACGCATAATATAGCGATTGTACCCACTAAATTGAGAATAAGATAACGCATATAAAGTCCGTATAAATTGAATACGATCAGTCCGATGGTCAATAAGAGTATCCATGGCATTCTTTTGCGTTCGTCTTTATTGTCGTTTACGGGCATCGTGTTTTTGCAGTGTAACCACTCATGCAGATATTCTCCGGCAATGCTGCCGGGAATTACGATAAACAGATACTTCAGATAGGAGCACTTATACATCCACGGTAAGGGCGAGAATGCCATCAGGCTATGATTCCATGATTCTGCGTTTTCATTTCCCAAGAACACTGCCATGATAAAAGGCAATATTGCTATACGAATCCATGGCTTATTGATCGTTAATGTATAAATCAGTGAGCCGAAAATGGCCATATTGGCCAATACCAGAATGATAATATTACTGTAGCCTAGACTGAATGTCCGTCCATCGGCATAGTTGATATTCAGCAGCATGAACACTCCCGTTGCATAAGCCAGTATTTTAATCAGCATCCTTACGTATTCCGGCATTTTGAACGGAATCCTCATGAACATGGGAAACATCAAGGCAAAACCTCCCAATGCAATGAGCCATGAGCGAACATCCTGAGGAGAAGATACTACCCACGGATATATATGCTGAATAAAAATAGCGAAGAAAGTCAGCCGGAAACCTCTTAAAAGGCTGTCGTATATAATTCTCCGGCGGGAGCTGCCTTTTCTGTATTTGTTACCTATTGAAAAAGGGAAGGCAGCTCCCATGGCAAACAGGAAAAAAGGAAACACCAGATCTACCCAAGTAATACCGGGCAATAGAGGATTAAATACATGATCCGGCGGCGTTTGCGCATGGCTCATCCAACCGGGAAGAACATGCGTTACGATGGTAGCTGAAAGTACCATTGTAATAATCGCATATCCCCGTAAGGCATCTAAAGCTAAAGCTCTGTTATTCATATAGCTCCTCCTTCCCGCATTCCTTTTTCTATTTCTTTCCATAAATTCTTTTGGATAATGTGTACAATATCAAACACCATTAGTCCATCCGATCGACGAAGGTTCATCTCTATTGTTTCGGATAATTTCCCCGGATTATCATAGAACTGATCCACCAAGATGCCGCCCATAAACTTGTTGTCTTTAAGAATCTGACGCAAGTGCTGACAAGAACCTTCTACACAATACCATGTACCGGCTTGAGCTTGCGAGTCTGTCTCGTTCCAGATGTTGCGGTTCGTTTTTTTGTATTCCTCTATCGTTATGTCTGTATAGTAATTTCCAGTTGCATACAAATCGATTAGTTCTGCGTATCCGTAATTTTTATATTCGGGAGTGGCCCAACTAAAGTCTTGAGCCGGATCATACTTTTTGCTAGCGAAATTAACTCCCACTTCGTAATAAGATGGATACCAAGCTCCGGTATATGTGCCAAAAGAAACTTTTGGATTGGCAGCCTTCACTTCCTTACGTGCCAATGCCATATAATCAGTAATGTTTTTTGTTCTCCATTCAATCCATTTCCGGAAATACTTTCCCGGTTGGGTGATAAACTTTCCATCCGTATTCTTCTTCCAAACAAAAATATCTTCGGGGAACTTCGCCACTTTCTTACCTATATATGCTTCAAACTTTTCACGTGACAGCGGTGAGAAGTCGGCTGTTATACCATCATAACGTACACGATCGAGCATCAAACCGTCCAAATCAGAGTATTTGGTCACCACTTCTTTCAGTACATTTAGAATATGCGTACGATATTCCTCGTTCAAAGGATTGATCATAGCACCATATTTATGTTTTTCTTCCGTAATCGGAATAATACCTTTCTCGGGAGTATACACCATGGATGCCCATTCCGGATGTCCGCTGTATACCATTCCACGATCGAAATAATTATGCCCGGCACAGAATACATTTAATGAAGCATGAACCTCAAGACCCAATTCGTGCCCTTTTTTAATGAAGTATTGCAAATAATCAAAATTCCCGGCCTTTGCGCCTTTCCACTCTTTCATTTGTGGGGCAAACTGACTTTGATAAAGTACTTCTCCCGTAATGGGCCGTATATCCACTATTGCATGAGTGAAACCTACTGATTTGATTTTCTCCAAATAATAGTCAATCGAGTCTTTATGGCTGAAACGTTCGAAGTTAGCTTCGGCATCGAACCACATTAACGCAGGTTTCTTTTTGATTACAATCCGGAAAGGAGAAGCAGGAATAGCCGCATTATTGCATAATTCTCCCAACATATAATTCCGGAAACAATAACGTACCTCTATGGGGTCATTGATCGAATCATTCCAGACCTTTACAGTAGAAGAACCACTGATAATTTCCGCTTTGGCCGGTCGGAATATACCATCCGTCCCCACTATTTCAAATCCTTTCACGTTTTGATTTTCCGGTGTCAATCCTTCTTCACCATGTTCAAAGTCTATTTCTACTACGTTCCCTTTTACCCGGTGGAATTTGTATATAGGACCGGAATATTGAATACCTTTACGATGATACGTTTTTGCCAATGCCCAATAAGCCAGTCGTTCACCCACCTTTATCTTATAGGGCGAATGAATAAAGTTTTCACTCCCGGCATCACCTGTGGTCACCATTCCAACATTTGGAACAGCTGACATCAGCTCCAGCTGGCATTGACGGAACCAAGCCCAATCCAGTTTATCATTGCCTTCCGATTTCCATGGTGCAATCTGTACGTAATAAAATGGCATTTGGGGATTGTTGAAGAATGTTCTCCATTGAGAAACCATTGCAGGAAATAATCTCTTATATAATCCGGGATCGGGTGTGTTTGCTTCACCTTGATACCAAATCACTCCTTTAACAGGAAATCCTTTCCATGGATTCACCATTGCATTCCACAATAATGTAGGAGTCCCTGCCGTCCACCTGAACTCTTTCTGTATTACATCAGGCAATGCTATTTCCGGAAAGCCCGATAAAGTCTCTTTATTCATCCAAGCCTCTATTTTTGACATACTCCAGGAACAATGTATCAGACCGACAGGAACATCCAAAGATTGCTGTAACTGATTGCCAAAGAAATAGGCAGTTGCACTGAAATCAGCGACATCTTCCGGAGAGGCTTCTTTCCATTCTCCGTCCACCCCAGCTTCCTGTGGAATGGTACTCCAGGCATTTTTTACAGTATAGAGACGCAGTGGACGTTTGGGATTAGCAGATACAATGTATGGCTGGGAACCAAACACAGGCTGTCCACGGAATCCTTTCACTGGCATTTCCATATTCGACTGTCCGGAACAGAACCAGACTTCTCCTATTAAAATATTCTGCAATGTGAGGTCCTCTCCATCCGAGAACGTAATACTATACGGACCTCCAGCTACCGGTGTTTGGAGAGAAAGTTTCCATTCACCTTTTGCATCAACATTCGTTTGGATTTTTTTATTATTCCATGAAGCGGTAGCCTGCACACGTTTTCCCAAAGTCGCTGTTCCGGAAAAAGTAACTTCCGATTGTTGCTGTAACACCATATTATCCCCCCAAATGGAAGTAAGGGTTACTTTCGCTTCTGTTTTCAGGAGAAACGAGAAGCATATCAATAATATAAAATATTTGGCTTTTAACATATGATTCTTATTTGTTTTCGACAGCTTCAGTATACACATTGCCGAAGCGATCTGTTACTTTCACTTCTATTTTAGCATTTTTATTACGGGGAGTAGCATGAAATAGATGTTCGGTAAGAACTGGGGAAATCCATTCATATTTCACCTTTTCTTTGTCAGAACAGATTGCTTTGGCTGCAGGATCATATCCTTTGTAGCGTTGCATTTTTCCCATTCGCTTTCCGTTTTCATACCATTCCACTTTCCACTGTTCATCCCAGTTCCATACGTTAGCAATAATATCGGAAGGGTACTCGTCAGATGATCCGGCCTGATATACATGTAATTGATGCTCTTTCGGGTAGCCTGCACTTTTATATAGCCATTTCACTTGGTTCCCGTCTACTTCATATACCCCATATCCCCTCGGAGTACCATCCACATTAATATCTGCACGCCACCAAGTACCGCATACGGCAGCTGTGTTATGTTCCATTAATGAGTCATTAAAACATACGTTTACATTAAAATGTGTATGTCCGGAAATGATGTGGGCATTATAACCTTCCAATAATTTATATAGTGCAGCTGTATTGACCGTTTCATCTTGATCTAGCGTGTTATATCTTAGCTTCTTCTGAAGACTGGAAGGAATGTGCATCACTACAAAGACAAGTTTGTCTTTGGGCACATAAGAGAGGTCTTTCTCCAGCCATTGGAAAGTACGTTCATCAATGTAACCTATATATTGATAATCACGGTTGACATAAAAGCAATTGTCAAGCACGATATAATGAGCATTACCTTTATTTAATGAATAGTAGATAGGACCGAAATAACTTTCGAAAGTGCGATAAGAATATTCAAAAGTACGCCCTCCATACGTCATGTCGTGATTACCAATTGCCCGATAGATGGGAATCTCTAATGATGATACCGTATCTATATAGGAAGGATATAAAGAAGGAGTATCTCCTACGATATCCCCACAATCTATGCCGAATACTTCTTTTTTGCCCATATACGGACGAATATATTCTTTCATATCTTGCAGATATTTAGCATAAGCCTTTACGTCATCTTCGGAAGTAACCTGCGCATCTGCCTGCACCAAAAACAAATGATTGATCTCATTTTGCGGATTTCTTACCAATTCGAAGTCGTAAATATCTTGCTTGGCCGGATTCAGCTTCTGATAGAATAAAGGTATTGTTTGTTCTGTTTTCGGTAAATATCCGGAAGGAGTGGATAAATAAATGAAACGCACATTCCTATTAGGGGGGAGAGTATATTGGCCTTGTTGGTCAGTCAACACACAGTCTATTCCGTCGGTCACTACTACCCCCGGGACTCCTGTCCCATTACAGGTTACTTTCCCGCGAATAGGGTTAGAAGGAATTTGGGCTTGCAAATTCAAGCCCAGACCCATTAATAAAAAGAATTGTAATAAATATATTTTCATAATTAGTTGGTTAGTCCAAACCTTATTCTTCGATAGATTTCAGATATTTATCAAAGCCTGTTTTAAAAGCGTTCCAATAGTCGTATTTCTTAACGTGACAAAGGTCGAAGGCAAAGAAGCCGTCACTGTTATTGATACAAGCATCAATAGCATCCGGTATTTTTGCGGATTGTCCTCCGTCAGTCCATCCGGTACTGTTACCTATATCCGGTCCGCCTGCAAAAGGTACATCTCCCTGTAGCAGTTCACGTCCATTCTTACAAAAACCTTCCATAGTCCATTCTCCGCTTCCATATATATTGTTCACGGAAGCATAGGCACCCAAAAAGATATAATCCAAATGGTCCGCATATCCATAATTCTTATAATCGGAAGTAGCCCATTTCGGATAATAAGCGGAGGTGTTGTATTTAGGGCTGGCCCAGTTTACACCTGATGTATAGTATGTTGAATACCAGGCACCGACATAAACTCCAAATTTGATATTGTTGTTGACTGATTTAACTTTCTCACGTGCCTTTACTATGAAATCATGAATAACTTTTGCTCTGAACTCCAACCACTTCTTAAAATAAACAGGCTGGTCAGAAGGTATTTCATCCGTACCGGGTACCATAATATCTGCCGGGAAGTTGGCTACAGTTTCACCGATGTATTCTTCGAACTTCTGTTTGGAGATATCTGAAAAATCACTTTCTAAACCATAATCATCATAACGGCAACGGTCTAGTATGATGCCGTCCAAATCATATTTAGCCAAGTCGGCTAACAACTGTAAAACAAAGTTTTGTACATCGTCATTAGCCGGATTGAAGAACTTCGCTCCATAATCAACTCCATCATCCAACAAATCCATTGTATTCGTTAGCCCATCGGCCAGATTAGCTACACTAGCCCATCCCTTTTTAGAATCATCACGGAATAGTACTCCATCATGTCCTAAATTATATGGACATAAATAACCACCTACAAATGTATTGATAGAAGCATTCACTTTTAATTCCTGTTTACGGGCCTCATCAATAAATGCTTGTAAGTAATCCCAAGTTTCGGTTCGTTCATAATAACTATACCCTGAATTTCCCCATACATCCATGCGCTTCACCTGATCTACGACATCAGTATTGAATAACACATCTCCCGTAGTGGGACGCACATCGACAATAATATCAGTAAAACCTGCCGCTTTTATCTTTGCCATATCTTTGGCTATGTTTTCCTTATTATTGGCATAGTCCGGGAAATTGGCAGCCGCATCAATCCAAATATATCGTGGTTTAGCTTCTGTGACATCTGGCTCTTCCGGCTTTTCTGTCGAATTATCATTCCACGGCCATCCGGGAATTCCATCAGAATCGTCACTACAGGAGGTTATTGTAACCGCTCCCAAGAAAGTCAATGCTAGTATTTTTAGAAATTTTCTCATATGATACTTGTTTTATTAGGTAGATACTGCCGATAGATCCGCAGTACTATTTTTTTATTTAAGAGTAACTACTGATGCTACGGATCTCTCGTCTCCGCTAGAGTCACTTGTCTTGATAGTCTCTTGCCCATTGACTAACATGCAACTAGAACCACCGCCGTCCAGATTGATAGCATCCGTACATCCCAGTGTTTTCATGATATTGGCTACATTTTCGGTGGTCATACCGGCAACTCCCGTTGTCATTCCATCTCCTTCACACACAAAAAGAATCATTTTCTTATCATTGGTGATACCAATAGCCGAACGAGGTCTGTTCGCCGTGGCGCCAATATCTGATAAGATTTCTTCTTCGTATGTATTCTTTATGTTTCCATCCAACAGAAGTACGGGGCCACCGCCTATTCCTGTTTTAGCATTTAAGACAGTTCCTGTAGGCGGAAAATTTTCGTCAGGAGTTGTTTCTGATTTTACCGGTGAGGGCTCTGAATACCAATAAGTAACATTGGATAGTGTTGTGTAAGTCCACATTGATTTGAATGAGCCATCATTCATTTCACAGAATGCAGCTAATACAGGATACCAGAATGGACCGTTAGTCCAATCTTCTGCTGTTACATCATTGTTCTTACACACCATTTCACCGTTACGCCATATTAGGCTTAATGAACCCTCATAGAAGAAACCTCCATTGATTACAATCGTGGAGTTATTTTCTTCATAAAATTCTTTTGGCTTTTTTAATCCTGTTTTTTCTCCTAATACACCAAATGCTGCCTTACTCATATCACCTACCGCAATATAAGCTATCGCTTTTTTGCCTTCCAGTGTTTCTGGTGATTTATATACGTTGATATGTTCAGGCAAGGTTCCATAAGTGCTTTTCACATTGGCCCAGCCTAAATTTACAATATCAGGATTGGCTTCAACAGGTTCAGTTGGAGTCTCCGGCTCCGCCCATGGCCAATCCGGGATATCAGTGTTATCATCACCACATGCTATGAAAAAAGGCAGTAATGATAATAACCATAACATTTTTTTCTTTGTTGACATATAGCTACTCCTTTAAATGATTTACAGATTTCTTTATCCCATATATGATGAATGGGTATTTTCTCATCATATATGAGATAAAGAGATCAATTAATTATTTGTCGATACAATCAAACTCATATCCTCCGATAACCTTACAGTTGTTATCCACGTAGTAAGCACGGAGCTTATATCCATCTGTTGTCGGAGCAAGCAATACATCACCTGTTGCAGCTACACCATCGGATGAATTGTATGAAGAAAGTGAAGGATTGAATGACAGAGCATCTGAAGTAGATATTGTACCAGTGAATGATCCGTCTGACGTTACATCATACATATATAAGCATGGAGTTCCACCCCATTGCGGGAAATGAGCTGTACATACCAATACAAGATATTGTGCATTATTAAAGCTTCTTGTATCCAGACAGTTGTTATTCATTGCCCAAGAATTACCATTGTCGGAGTCTTCCAGAGATTTACTTGCATTATTATTTGTTCCATTCACCCAATAAAGAATGTTAGAATCATAGTATGACAAGAAATAATCACTTTGAGCAGTAGTTCCTTTAGTCACAACTTTAGTGTTTGATGCGGGAGCTCCCCAATTACCTACACCATTCACTGTTACTACTTGAGGACTTCCCAATACACCGTCTGTTATAATCCAGCGAACAAACGTATTAGAACCGGACGAGGCTGTCCCGTCACATGTAGCAATGATAGCGGCATTTGTATTGATATCACCCTGTACAGATACTTTGGTACCCATATCCAAACTTGTATTGTTGGTATAAGATATCAATAAAGTTGGAACTGTGGTTACAGAAGAAGTCTTATAGATAGAGAAGGATTTACCATTAGCTGCTTTTGTTGCCAACAATATGTTTCCTTTACTATCACTTGTCACACAACCTAAAGATGCAACACCTACGCTTCCCAAAGTCATATTGCCAATCTTACTTCCTGTAGAAGCATTATAATAGGTAGGAGCAGTAGAACCGTCCCCTAAGCAAACAACTAAATTATTGCCATTAACGGCCAGTGAAGGTGAGTTGGCTGAAGTCCAGGGCAAACCTATAACTCCCATATCCAATTTAAACAATTCTGTCTCACTGCCTTTTCTATATCCATAAGGGATCTTATCCGGCACTGCCTTCTGAACTGTGTACGTCTGCTTCGTCACTCCATCGTGAGCGATGACCGTCAGTTCTACAGGTGAATTGAAGTCAAGCGCCTCTGTCTTAGGATCCGGCGACATTGTCGCATGAGAGGAAAGTGAATATTCTGCCAGACAGGAAGATAAATCTTCTGCAGAAATCAGAGATACCGTCTTATGCTCTTCGTCAATAATTCCACTAATATCTTCGGCCGGTATTGAGAAACTTAATAACTGACATTTATTGGATTTCACTCTTTCACCCGTAATGCAGATTTGTTTCTTATATCCCTGCGCATCTGTATAAGTGAAGTAATTTTCTTTAGTCAAATCCAATATCGTCAAAACAGGGTTAATAGTACAGTTAGGAGCTAACTTTGCCTGGACCCTCATTGTCTTCATATATTCCGCCGTTTCATTTTCACTGTCTTCCGGATAAAACCATGGTATAGGAATCACATATTTATCTACAGACGCATCCGCAATTGTGTAGACAACAGCTTCTTTGTCCACATAAGGACCTGATGTAAAAAGTGCGGTCAAGCTTGTGATTCCCTGCCGCTCAGCAGTTGGAAGTACATATTCCGGATCTTGGCAGGAACTCATTAATGCCAATACTCCTAATAGTAAATATTGTATATTCTTTTTCATAATTGTTTTCATTTTAGATTTATTGCCATTCTGCATATTGAGTTACCGCACCGTTATTGTCCAACTCCGCCTGTGGCATAGGGAAACGGTACATCTTAGTCGGGAAGTTACGATCTTTGTCATCACACTCTACATAAATGTAATTGAACGAACCGTTTGCATTCTGTTCTATCTTAAGTCCATGAAGACGGATACCGGTGAATGCCGTTGCAGATAGTTTCCAGCGACGCATATCCCAATAATAGTGTCCTTCATAAGCTAATTCGACTTTACGTTCCTGACGAATCGCTTTCATCAGGTCTTCTCCACTCTTGTCCGAATAAGGCAAGCCGACTCTGTTACGAATGTCTTTGATGTCTTTATTGGCTTTATCGGCATAGCCACTCAAATGATAGCAAGCCTCGGCATGATTTAGTAACACTTCGGCATAACGAATTTCGGTCCATGGCTGTGTACTTGCCTGCACAGAAGTGAAACTATGAGTCTCATCCACCAGCTTACGCAAATAATAACCTGTGGTAGAACGTCCTTCTGGTTTGGCATCCGTTTTCCATGCAGCCCAACCATCAGTACCATTGACATAAGATGCGATCGTTCTGCCTTTCCACGTCGCACCATTATAAAGAATGGTTGCTTTGAAGCGTGGTTCAAGTTTATCGTATGGAGGAGTTGCCGTTGTTCCTTCTGCAGTATGCCAGGTACTCCAATCCGGAAAACCGCTACCGTCCGCATATTCATAAGATTCTACCATTTCTTGTGTCGGAGTTCCAAATCCTCCGGTCATTGAATTACCATCCAATGCTTTATCACCTCCGGGAGCCATATAGCCGTCAAAATCATGAGTTACAGTAGAACTCTTGTCATAGCAATATTGCAGAATAGCTTCCTGACTTCCTGCTTTAAATGCATTAGAATAGTCTT
>ENA-UESD01003382-UESD01003382.1-human-gut-metagenome-genome-assembly--contig:-NODE-3382-length-10290-cov-2.917556_pt1 | contig 10290 bp, 5 predicted proteins | sample MGYA00242985_ERZ507986 | MGnify/ENA primary metagenome ERZ507986 (study PRJEB26167, sample SAMN06115408) | human gut metagenome | host: Homo sapiens | place: China:Guangxi | collected 2016-04-06...
GGAAAAACGCACCGACAATAGGATAATCTTCGGCGAATTCGGTACTTCCCTTGGGCGGACAGAGTCGTCCGCCCCTACAAGATATCTGTATCTTCTCAAGAAAATTCTACGACAAAGCCCCGCAATCGAGCGATTGCGGGGCTTTCCTTACTTCAGAAGCTGTTCAATTTCTTCCTTCGGCCGGTAGCCGACGGAGGTCTGCTTGACCTCGCCATTCTGGAACACCATCACCGTCGGGATGCTGCTCACGCCGTACTCCAGCGCCAGCTCCCGCTCGTCGTCAACGTTCACCTTGCCGACCTTGACCTTGCCCGCGTACTCGTTTGCGATTTCCTCGATCACGGGCGCAAGCATCCGGCACGGGCCGCACCACGTCGCCCAGAAATCCACCAGCACCGGCTCCTTGGCCAGCAACACTTCCTGTTCAAAATTTTGCTGTGTAATGGTCAGTTCTGCCATTGCGATCATCCTTTCTTCTCGCGTGATTTATAGTACAGCTTGCAGTGGCAGAAGCCCTCAAAGTCGGGATCATCGATCTGCTCGCGGAACTCCCTGCACATGCACCTGTTGTCCTCCGTCCGTTCGAGTCTGCACGGACAGTAGCCTCCGGTCTTCTTAAGACCTTCCCGCACCGCCCGCACGACCTCCTTGTCCGGATTGAGCGTCACCGCCATCTCGCCGCCTCCTTTGTATTTCATCTTATAGTTGTATTATACCATACTCCGCAAAAAATAGCCACCCCCGACAAAAAAACGCACGAAGAGTCCCCTCCCCGTGCGTTTCCTTTTTCACTCCTCGTATCCCTGGCTCACGCCGCCGCCTCCGACGTCGCTCCCAAGATCGCAGGTGTACATCCACTCGATCACGTCGCCTGCCTGCACAGCGTACCGGCTGCACCCGTAGTTCGGGAACCAGCCGTTGACTCGATACATCCAGCCCGAGAGCGCGCCGCAGTCAAACTCATAGAGGTTGCCGATGCCCTCGATATAAGCCGTCTCATACATCGGCGTGTTCTGATACTCCATATGAATCGCGTTGGCCTTCACCGTCGCCAGCAAAACATCAAACACGTTCTGTCCTGCCGTAAACTCGACCGTCACCGGCGCAAGGATCCAGCCGTCCTCCGGCACAAGCTCGACTTTCTCCGGATCAAGCTCGTCCAAGTGCTCAAGGATCGTCGCGCAGCTGATGCTGATCGTGCACGTAAGCGGCGCATCCGTCGCCGCAGGCGCTTTCTGCGTCGGCAGCTCATCGATCGGCGCGCGCACCTCGGGTTCCTGCGCAGTCGCTTCGTTCGTTTCGGGTTCAACCGTCTCCGGCTGCTCCTCGGCAGCCGCATCAGCCGCCTCATTCTTCGAAGGCTCCTCCGCAGCCGGCGTTTCCTCCGGCTTCACAGCGTCCTGTGCAGGCTCAGCCGCAATTTCCGATGCAGCCGTCTCTTCCTGCACCATTTCCGTTTTCGCGCTGCAAGCGCACAGTCCCAGCAGCAGCACCGCAAGGACCAGCGCCAGCGCGCGCCGTCCAAATTCCTTCATTTATACCTCCCCGGCTGCCGCCAGCAGATTCCAGACCATCTGCGCCACCTCGCAGCGGCAGATCGCCTCACTGGGTTTGAGGTCCGTTCGATCAGCCTCCAAAATCGCATGCTCTGCGCAGAATGCCAGCGCATCTTTTGCGTAGCTTGATGCCGCCTGTGCATCCGGATACGCTTTCAGCGCCGAATCCGCATCCTTGGCCGCGCCGGAAAGCCCCAGCGTTTTAGACGCTCTCACCAGCATCGTGGCCGCCTGCTCTCTCGTAATTGCACCCTGCGGATTGAATTTTCCATTTCCAACGCCGTTGACGATCCCGGCCTTGCTTGCCGCGCCGACGAAGCCGCAGAACCAGTCCGACTGCAAAACGTCCGTGAACTCCGCCGTTTTCTCCTGCGAAAGCCCCAGCGCCCGCACAACGATCGCACAGAACTGTGCCCGCGTGAGCCCAGCGTCCGGCGCGAACGTATCCGCCGTCATGCCGTTGATAACGCCCTTCTCAGCCAAAGCCTCAATCGCCTTTTGGTTCTTGTGCCCGACCACATCGCGGAACGTCCCGCTCTGTGTGTCCGCCTTGGGCGCGTCCATCTTGTAAAGCAACTTCCCGCTCTCGGCGAGCTTCGCGGCCGCCAAGGCATAGAGCGCCTGCTCAGTCGCCATCTCGTTTGCATCGCCATCTAAGGCGTGCCGGAAGCTGCCGTCCGCGTTCGCATAGGTCAAAAGCGCGTCCAGCGCCGTGTTTCCGTTCTTCACGAACCGGCTGTCATCCAGCGAAATTCCAAGCTCCGCCAGCGCCACGAGCACCTGCGCGTTCGATTCACACGTCTCTGCCCCGCCGGTCGAAAATCCGCCGTCCGCTCCCTGAATTTTAGAGAGTGCCGCAACGCCCTTCTCGACCGCCGTCTTCACGGAAGCCTGCGCCGTATACCCGGCCAGCGCCTGCAAAGCCATCGCCGTCAGATCTGCATCCGCCGCCGTGCCCGCAATATTCCAGCCGCCGTCTGAAAGCTGGGAATCCAGAATCTTCTGCACATAGAGTTCTCTCGTTGCCTGCGTCTTCGCGTCGGTATTCACAGGCACTTCATACTGCCCCGCATCCAGCGCCAGCAGCGCAAAAATTGCGCCGTTCACGCCCTGATAGACCGTCTTTTCATAGTCTCCCAGCGGCAGAAGCAGGTTATACCCCGCGACATCGCGCGCGTCCTTCCCGATCGCCGTCACCGCAAGGGCGACTCTCGAGTACTCCGTGTATTTGCGCTTGTGCAGCACGCCCTCGCAGGATTTTACGTAGCTCTCCAGCCTTTCGTAGTACCCCTCAAAATACCCGCTCTTGACGTCTGCTCCGCCTCTGGCAAGACCGAGCACCGCCCAGTCCCCGCCAATCGAGCCAAATCCGGGGCTTGCGACCGTCTTCGCCACATACCCCGCCGTCTTTTCATACTGCGCCCCTATGATATCCTCTGCCATTGCCGGAACTGTCAAGCCTATGCAAAGCACCAGCACCAGCACAAACACCAGGATCCGTTTCGTCTGCGCCATTGCCGCATCCTCCTTTTGTCCGCAAATCTGCCAAGGCCGGGCCCTGCATCCCAGAGCCCGGTCTTCGCGTCAGGGCGTTCGATACCCTATGTTACCCGTTTTTCAATTATTTTGCAACATTTTCTGCAAACCGGTGCAGAATTGCCGCAACCTCCGCGCGCGTCGCCTGTCCCTGCGGAGAGAGCGCCGTTTCGCTTCTGCCGCTGACAAGCCCTTCCGCGTTCGCCCAGCTGAGCGCCTCAGCGGCGTAACCAGAGATTTGGCCGTAGTCGGCAAAGCCCATCAGATCGGCCGTCTTGCCTGTATCATAGCGCTTGTCCCTTGCATACCGGTACAAAATCGCCGCCAGCTGCTCGCGCGTCACCTGACTGTCGGGTGCAAAGCGTCCGTCGCTCACACCGCTCACAATTCCGCTTTCCGCTGCCCACGCGACTGCGTCCGCATAATACTTGCCCGCCGCCACATCGGCAAAGCCTCTGCCCGCCGCGCTCTTGGGGCTTCCCGCCAGCCGGTACAGAACCGTCACCAGCATCCCGCGCGTCATCGGCGCGTTCGGGGAGAACAGATCCTGCGTCGTTCCGTGGAACAGCCCATGCTCGACCACATAGCGCACATCGCTGTAGAACCAGTCCTCGCGCCGCACATCCAAGAAGAGCATCGCGCCCGTAAACGTCGCCACGATCCGGCTGTTTAATGTCAGATTCTTGTACGTATAGCTCTCCGGCGTCCCGATGGACTTGCCGTCCACTGTCACCTCCAGCAGCTGCTGGTTCGTATCCGGCTCGAAGGTAAACGTCACATCCGCGCCGAGCTGCGAGAAGCCAAGACTCGGCTCCACCGTGCCGCCGCCGATCACCTGCACGATCCGCGCCAGCTTCTGCTTCGCGTACTCCTCCGGCGAAATATCCGCCGCCTTGAGCCACGTCTCCGCATCGGCCTCGGTCGTATAGTCGTCGACATAGTGCCAGATGACCTTGTCGCCCGCCTCGAGCGTAAAATCATTCAGCGCCTGATCCGGATGCTTGCCGTTCACGGTGTACATCCAGCCGGAGTTCGCGCCGTTGTCCATCTCGCTCAGCCAGTAGCCGCCCAGTACCTCGGGCGCCAGAATAGCGCTCACATAGCCGTCGTCCGCGCCGGTCTCCTGAAGCCCTGTCTCATCCAGTGCCTTTTCCAGCAAATCCTTCACCGTCGCTCCGGCGCTGAGAGAATAGGTCTTCGTCTGAATCCATGTCACATAGTCCTTGTGCTCGTCCCCCTGTTCCTCGTGCAAAAAGTCTCCGATCAGCCGGAACGAGACCTTCATCGAATGCAGCGCGTTTTCCATATCGGTCTTCGCTTTGGCGAGAATGTCTCCGATCTCTCCCGTGTGTGCCGCGTCCTGGATATCCTTCTCCGCCTGCGCCATCACCTTGCGAACCTCTTCGAGCGCCGCGTCGGTCAGAAGCGAGGGGTCCTCCTTCTTTGCCGCGTCAATGACCGCGTCATAGACCTTGGAAAGTGAAACCGTCCGTGCCGTCTGCTTCTTCTCCGCGAGAATCTCATCGAACGCGCTCTGCTTTTCTTCAAGCGCGTCCTGCGCGGTCTTCTTGTCTTCGTCCTTCAGATAGCGGATTTTCTGCCGGATGGTCTCGAGCTTGACATATGTCTCCCGGCTCGCGTCGGTAATCTCGCCCAGCGCTTCGATCTCGCGCAAGACGTCCTCCAGCGCCGCGTCGTCGAGCTTCTTCGCATCGTCCATGTCATAAAGCCCGTGCGCATTGCCGCTTGCGAGCCTCGCGTAAGCTGCCAGCGCGTAATACGCCTGCTCGCTTGCCATCTGGTTGTAGCCCGCCGCACTCGCCGCGTGATAGAACCCACCGCCATCCAAATAATATTGCAGCAGTCCGTCAAGTATGGTCTTTCCGTCCTTGCTGAACCGCGCATCCGCCGCCGCGTCGATCCCCAGCGTGCTCAGGGCGACCAATGCCTGCGCCGACGTCTCCGCCGTGGTTCCGATCGCGCCGCTCGGAAGCTGCTGGCCCGCCAGATAGGAAAGGCCCAGCGTGATCGCGTCCGCAGCGTCCCGGTTGTCCTGCCGATAGGCTGCCAGCGCTGTGAGGGCCATCGCCGTGGTGTCAAGGTCGCTGTTTCCCTTCGTATTTGCCCAGCCGCCGTCCGGATTCTGCTTGTCAACAAGGCTCTTGACCAGCGTTTCCGCCGCGCGCTGCAGCGCTTCATCGCCCGCAAGATACGCCGTCTTCGCATTCATCGCCAGAAGCGCAAACGCAGACGCGTTGTTGCCCTGTTTCGTGACCCACGCGGTATCCGCCATCGCCGCGAGCAGATCATGGCCCGCAAAGCTCCTTGCGTCATAGCCGAGCGCCGACACTGCCAGCGCCACACGCGCATTTTCTGTGGGTCTCGCATCACCGTTTCGTTTGATCTGGCCATTAGAGTTGATATTGCCTTTGACAAACGACTCGAGCGCCTTGACGTACTCCTCCACGTCGCCGCCATAGAGCCGCTCGCTTCTGGCAAGGCCCAGCATCATCCACTCTCCGCCAACCGAGCCCGTCGTCCACTTGCCCTGCAGCACCTGATCGAGAAGCTTTGTTCCCGTCTCGCGATATGCCGTCCTCCAGTCGACGCTGGAAGAAAGGTTCCGGAACGCTTCTTCCGCGTCCAGCAGCGTCTTATAGTTCTTGACCTGCGTCTTTTCTTCATCGGTCAAGCTGTCATACGCGCTCCTCGCCGCGTCGATGGCGGGGCCGCTCAGCCTCGTCACCTCGCCGATCGCGCCGATCCGCTCCATCACGTCCGCCGGCGTGTAGACCATGCCGGCTTCGAGCGTGTAATCGTCCGTATAGTGGAGCACAATTTTGTCTCCGTCCCCAACGACCTGCTCGTTTACCGCCTTGTTGGTATGAACGCCATTGAACGTGTACATCCAACCGGAGTTTGTGCCGTTGCTTCCCTCGGCAAGCGTCGTCGTGGTGCCGCCCTTGACCGATCTCGTCACCGAGCGGATGTAACCCGGGTCGCCCTTCCAGCTATACGTCGGGTCCTCCTGCGCAACAAACGCCTTTTCGATCACGTCCAGCGCCGTCGCGCCCGCCGGAACCGTCACGCTTGCCTTGTCGATCCAAGTCGCAAGATTGCCATTTTTCAGCGTATGCGCCGTTCCGTCTGCGCCGTGCGCTTCATCGCCCAGCAGCGAGAATGTCACGGTAACCTCGTCGCCCGGTGCCTGTCCGTCCGAAACGCTGATGGTGCAGACCGCCGGGACGATCGTTCCCTCTTCATTCGCGGCAACCAGATAATACTCGCCTGCCTGCGAAAACGTCACGGTATAATATCCGTTTCCCGTTTCCGCGACTGTATACAGATCGCTTTCCAATGCCTCTCCCGTCGCGCCGTCTGTGACGCGGTAGGCCGTGATCTCCGCGCCCGTGCAAGCGCCAAAGACCGTATTGTACGACGCATCATAGCCCGCCGTAAAAAGCGAGATCGGAAGCGCCGTATTTTCAGACGCATTGTAAGAAAACTCGCCGAACTTCGCGTAGCTTTCCGTCTCCGGATAGGCCTTGACATACGACATCGCGACAAAGTGGTCGCCGTCCGAGACCTCCTCGTCAAGTCCCATGCACATCCGGCCGCCATTCCAGTAGCCGGTGTTGCCGGTATCCTTACCCCAGAACCTCGTGATATATGCGCCGTATTCGCTATCCGCCGCTTGATAGCCGCTCACACCGTCTGGGCAGTATTTCGCATGCACCGCGCGGAGCACGTCGTCGTTCGTAATTTTGCCGTCCCCGTTCCGGTCGTCCACAGAAAGCTTCTTCTGCGCCACAGCGACGCTTCCCTGATCCGTGATCGTCACATAGACGCTCCGCAGGCCGTCATAGTTTCCGTCCGGTGTCAGAACGAAGGTATACGTCGTCTGCGTCACGCCATCTTCCGCCGTCGCGGTGACACGGATGATATTCGTGCCCGTTATACCACTTCGGAAGTAGACGCGGTCGGTATAATCACCCGAACCGTCATAGCGCGCCGCCGGGTCGTCGCACGTACCAAGCGTTACGCGCAGCGTGCCGCCCTGCGGCGGCTGGAACCAGACGCGCGGTTTCTTTGCCCCCAGCTCCGCATAGTTGAGCACTACTGTTGTTTCACTGACCGAAGCCGCCGTCGGTGCGCCTGTCGGTTCCTCGTTGCCGTCGGTCACAATATAGGAAATTGTCGTGTCCGCGCTGAGCGCCTTGACCGTGATGGCCGCCGTGTGCGACACATCCCACGCCGTTTGCCCGTTCAGGGTAGACGTCACCTTGCAGCGGTAATAGGTTACCTGCTCGCCCTCGATTTTCGCCGGAATTTCCGGGACATAGCTGCTCGTCGTCGCACGGTCGCTGGCCGTCCAGCTTTTTTCATCTGAAGACTTCTCCCACTGATGGCTGAGCGCCGCATTGTCTGCCGCTTCTGCCTCCACCGTAAGGGCCTGTGCCGTCTTTCCGGGCGCATATGCCGCGCTCTGCGGATGCCGGGTAAACTTGACCGCCGGAGCCTGCGTTTTCGCGACCGCGAACAGATAGCCAGAGTCGTTTTTGTAATAAATGGTGCCGTCGTCTCCGCAGACCGGGCTTGCCGCGCAATACTCCGGATAATCCGCCGCGTCAAAGATCGTAAAGACGTCAGACGCGGTCGTGCTCTCCGGGCGATTCGCGTTCACCCGGATGCAGATAAGCCCGCCCGGCTTATAGTTTGCGCATTCATAGAAATAGAGATACCGCTCCGCCTCCCGCGCTGTGCTCAGAAGGGGCGAGCCCTGCGTGCTGCCGGGCATCGTGAGCTCCCTTTGGAGCGTCAGAACGCCCGTCTTCGCATCCTCTTTCACGATGGCAAAGCCGCCGTTCGGCCCCGGCCCCGTGCCGGTTCCGACGTAGACATAGCCCTTATAATAGACTGGCGTGCTCGTACTTCCCATGCCGAGAAGGCAGGTCCTGAGCTCCGTGAGCGTACCGGCCTTGCCGTCCACCTTCGCCGAGCAGAGATATCCGCCCTTCGTCGTAAAATAGATCCGTCCGGTCTGTTCGGAATACGCGAGCGAGCTTCTCTGGTCGCCGAGCCCCTCGAGCTTACACGCCTTGGGAACGGGGTTCTGGCTCGTTTCATCCTTGCGGAAGCTCAAAATGCGCGAGGTTCCGCTTGCGCCGCTTGGCTCCCCGTCGTCCGTGCCGACAAAAATATAGTCCCCGACCGCGACCGCGCCGGCCCAGTAAAAGCCGCCCGCGTTTGCATAGCTCCAGACGCGCTTTCCTGCCGTCGTCAGGCAGACATAGTTCTGTGTGCCGGTCTCCGAATCATAAAATCCCGTGTAGACCCGGCCTTCGGACACCAGAACCGGGCAGCTGTTCTGCCCTCCGGCGGAAAGCCCGCCAAGCGTCCATTTCTTTGCGAGCGTATCCTTGTTGAATGCCTCGACCATGCCGCCGTCCAGCGCCACATAGATCATGTCCCCGGCGATCGTCGGCGGGATCGTGCCGAAACGGTCCTTCCCGTCCATCACCTGCTGCACGGCCACGCTTCCGTCCAGCGCCTTGATCTTATAAAGCGTCCGCCCCGCCGTCGCATAGACAAACTCACCCTCCACGACCGGCTGCCCGGCATAGACGGTGCTTGTCGTCATGCCCTCCGCCGACGTGCCGATTTTAGCCGCCCATTGGAGCTTTGCATAGTCAGGCGCGGGTGTCTGCACGTCTGTAATGCCCATGTTGCTTCCGTTTCCCCGGAAGCTGGGCCACGCGGCCATCACCGACCCCGGCAGCAGCCCGAGCACCAGCACAAATGCCAGCACCAGCGAGACAATTCTCTTCTTCATACCTTCCTCCATGTTCCCGGCGTATTTCGCCTGTCTTCCCGGAGACCAAGCCCCTGCCTTCGAAGCCTTCCGCAAACAAAAAAGCTGCCGCACCCGATCGGTGCAGCAGCCGTTTTTCTGCGCAAACTGTATGCCCGCCGCCTTTTCCCGCAGCGCTGCACACAACCACCTTGCAGGTCTCCTGACTCACACGTCCGGGGCTTCCCCCGCGTCCTTGCGCAGCCTTCTCGGTTTCCCAATGACCGGCTTTCGCCTATGCGTTCAGACTCGTGCATACAGTGCCGGGCGGCGTCTTTCTTACTTCCCGTTTCCTCTGTCCGCGTACCCGAAGGCCCCCGCGTCCAGACACAAGATGGCGGTATCCTATTATCAGAACCATTATACCGTCCGCCCGGATATTTGTAAAGTATTATCTTGCGGTCAGGCTTGCATTTTCTTACAACATCTTGCGTCCCTCGCGCGTGACAAGGCAGTATCCGCCCTCTCCGAGGCGCACCTTCCCGGGCAGCAGGGAGGCAATGCCGCCGCCCATCAGGACCTCGCCCGGACCGTTCAGCTCCCACGGCTCGCGCGATTTGTTGCAGCACACGCAGAGCGTCTGCTCCTTCGTCCTCCGCAAAAACATCAGCCGCCCGTTTCCGGCCTCCACAACCGTCACATCGCCGGTTTTAAGCGCCGGGAGCGTCCTTTTCAGCTTCGAAAGCATCCGGTAAAACGCGACAAGGCTCTCGTCCTCCTCGCCCCACGGATAGAACCGCCGGTTGAAGGGGTCGCGGTACCCGGTCATTCCGGCCTCGTCTCCGTAATAAATGCAGGCAATGCCCGGGAGCGTAAACTGCAAGAACGCCGCCATACGCAAAAGCTCTTTTCCGCGAGCCAGGTCTTCCTGCGAAAACTGCCGCTTGGCAAGCTCCGCCCGGTCGCCGTCTCTCGGGTCGAGAAGGGCGTTGATGGCCCGGGGCGTGTCGTGGGTCGATAAAATGTTCATCACGCAGGCGAGTACATCCGCCGGATAATTTTCCGCCAGCGTCATGATCCGCTCGCCCAAATCGCTTCCGTCTGCTTCCCCGCGCACAAACCGGAGAATCTCCTTCTGCCACGGGTAGTTCATCACGGAGTCTAGCTCCCGGTCGACAAAATACCGCCGCCGCACCCCGTAGGCGATCTTGTTGGACGCATCCTCCCAGACCTCTCCGATGAGCAGCGCATCCGGCTTTTCCGCCCGGATCCGATCGCGCAGCCGCATCACGAAGCTGTCCGGCAGCTCATCGACCACGTCAAGCCGCCAACCATCTGCGCCCGCGCGCAGCCAGTGTACGGCGATGGCGTCTTCGCCGTCAATGAGGTACCGCAGAAAGTCCTCGT
>ENA-UESD01003387-UESD01003387.1-human-gut-metagenome-genome-assembly--contig:-NODE-3387-length-10273-cov-4.244115_pt1 | contig 10273 bp, 9 predicted proteins | sample MGYA00242985_ERZ507986 | MGnify/ENA primary metagenome ERZ507986 (study PRJEB26167, sample SAMN06115408) | human gut metagenome | host: Homo sapiens | place: China:Guangxi | collected 2016-04-06...
CAGGAGAAACGGCGTGCGCCGTTTCTCCTGGCTTTCTCGTGCAGTATACCTGCCGCCGTTACATCTGCTTGCCGGTCAGACTCTGCCAAACGAGAGCCGATGCGCCGAGCACGGCCGCGTTCTTGCCGTCGATGCCCGACGGAAGCAGCTTCACCTTGTTGCGGAAAACGGGCATCATGTGCATTTCCATATATTTCTTCGTCGGCTCGAAAATGTATTTGCCGGCCTTGGCCAGTCCGCCGAACAGGAAGATCGCCTCGGGGCTGGTGATCGTCACGGCGTCGGCCAGCGCATGCCCGAGCAGCATGCCCGTATACTCGTAGGCTTCGATGGCGAGCGGATCGCCGTTGAGGGCCGCTTTGGTAATCATTTCGGCCGTCAGGTCGTTGAACGTGATGTGGCGGAACTCGCTCTCTTCCATGCTGTCTGCCATCAGCTTGAATATCGTCCGCTTGATGCCGGTCGCCGAGACGTAGGTTTCCAGACACCCCTTGCGGCCGCAGCCGCAGACGCGGCCGGTGTGGCTGACCGTAACGTGCCCCAGCTCACCGGCGAATCCGGTATATCCGTAGATCAGTTGGCCGTTGGCCACGAAGCCGCTGCCCAGACCGGTCCCGAGCGTGACGACCAGAAAGTCCTTCATGCCTTTCGCTCCGCCGTAGATCATTTCGCCTACGGCCGCGGCGTTCGCATCGTTGGTCAGAATGACGGGCAGGGTGGGGAAGAAGCGCTTCATCTTTTCGACCACGCTGATCGGTCCCTTCCACGGCAGATTGGGCGCGTTCTCGATCGTCCCCCGGTAATAGTTGCCGTTCGGGGCCCCGATACCCACGCCCACGAGCTCGACCTCGTCGCCGGCGGCTTTGAGCAGGTTCTGGATGCCGATATACAGTTCCTCGATATACAGGTCCGAGTCCGGATAATTGCGCGTGGGAAATACGCCCTCGCTGAGAATATGGCCCTGGTCGTCCACTAATCCGTAGACGGAGTTCGTCCCTCCGATATCTACGCCGACTGCTACTTTTTTCATTGGATGCGTTGTTATTAAATTATTTTAATTTGGTTGCGTTTTCAAATATAGGAAAAAAAACGTCCGGTATGGCATCCGACGCACAAAAAACATCTATTCCGCCGGCCGCCGAGGAAGATTCCGGGGACCGGCGAGGACCGGACATGCTTCCCCATGCGAATATTTGGACCGATGGCTGCCCGCATTGCGTAAAGATTTGCTAACTTTGTACTTTCCGGTTTTAACGAGACAAATATTTCGGGATATGTACTCTTTCAATGAATTGCAGGGGATCTTCGAACAGGAGCTCCGGTCGATGAAATGGCCGCGCGAGCCGCGCCTGCTGTACGAGCCGATCGCTTATTCGCTCGAGGAGGGCGGCAAGCGGATCCGGCCGGTCGCCCTGCTGATGGCCTGCTCGGCTTTCCGCGGAGGGATCGACGCTGCGAAGCCGGCCGCGATGGCCATAGAGGTTTTCCATAATTTCACGTTGCTGCACGACGACATCATGGACCGTTCGGACATGCGTCGGGGCAAGCCTGCCGTGCATACGCGCTGGAACGACAATGTGGCGATTCTTTCGGGCGATGCGATGATGATCTGGGCCTACCGTCTGCTTTCGCAGTGCGACGAGGCCGTGTTGCCGCAGCTGCTGGCCGTGTTTACGGACGTGGCCGTCGGGGTCTGCGAGGGGCAGCAGTACGATATGGATTTCGAGAGCCGCGACGACGTGACCGTCGAGGAGTACCTGCGGATGATCGAACTGAAGACGGCCGTTCTGCTGGCCGGCGCGCTGAAGATCGGCGCGCTGTGCGGCGGGGCCGAGCCGGTGCAGGCCGAGTTGCTGTACCGTTTCGGCATCGACCTCGGAATGGCTTTCCAGCTTCAGGACGATCTGCTCGACACGTATGGCGATCCGGCGGTGTTCGGAAAGCCCGTGGGAGGCGATATTCTGGTAGGTAAGAAAACCTATCTGCTGACCACCGCGCTGAAGGCTGCCGATGCTCCGACCCGTGCGAGGCTGCTCGCTTTGCTGCACGATGCGGGAATGGCTCCCGATGAGAAGATCGCCGCCGTCCGTGCCGTGTACGACTCGCTGGCGGTCCGTCAGACGGCGGAGCGCGCCGTCGCTTCTTATTTCGACGAAGCGCGACAGGTGCTTCGCAGCCTTCGCCTTTCCGAGGAGCGCCTCGCGCCGCTACGAGAGCTTTCCGACATGTTGTTGAACCGCAGAAAGTAACCGGCGATGACTGTCAAGCGGAGCGATGTGGAGATCATGGCCCCGGTGGGGTGCTACGAGTCGTTGGCCGCCGCCGTTCAGGCCGGGGCCGATTCGATCTATTTCGGCGTCGAGCAGCTCAACATGCGGGCGCGTTCGTCGTTCAACTTTACGCTCGACGACCTGTCGCGCATCGTCTCGGAGGCCGGAAGGCACGGGATCAAGACTTACCTGACCGTCAATACGATCCTCTACGACGAGGATTTGCCCGAGATGCGCCGGATCATGGACCGGGCCCGGAGCGAGGGGGTCGATGCCGTGATCGCGTCGGATCAGGCCGCCATTTTCTACGCCCGCAGCATCGGGCTGGAGGTGCACATATCCACTCAGCTCAATCTGTCGAATATCGAGACCGTCGCCTTTTACGCGCAGTACGCCGATGTCGTCGTGCTGGCACGCGAGTTGAGCCTCGCTCAGGTGCGCGCGATTGCCGACGGCATCCGCTCGCGCGATCTGCGGGGGCCCAAGGGCGAGCCGCTCCGTATCGAGATGTTCGCGCACGGGGCGCTCTGCATGGCCGTCTCGGGCAAGTGCTACCTGAGCCTGCACGAGTCGGCGCATTCGGCCAACCGGGGAAGCTGTCGCCAGATATGCCGCCGCGCCTATACGGTCCGGGACCGCGAGAGCGGCGAGGAGCTGGTCGTCGACAACAAATATATCATGTCGCCCAAAGACCTCTGTACGGTCGACTTTCTGGACCGGTTTCTCGATGCGGGCGTTCGCGTGCTGAAGATCGAGGGGCGCGCCCGCTCGGCCGACTATGTGAAGCGGGTCGTCGAGTGTTACGACGAGGCGTTGCGGGCGATCGAGGAGGGGACGTACACGCCCGAACGGGCGGAGCAATGGAAAGAGAGGCTTCGGACCGTCTTCAACCGGGGATTCTGGGGCGGCTATTACATGGGAGCCCGGGCCGGCGAGTGGAGCCGGACTTACGGATCGTCGGCTACCGTACGCAAGGTGTACGTGGGCAAGGTGACGAACTATTTCGCCCGCATCGGCGTCATCGAACTGCAGGTCGAGGCGGCTCCGCTGTCGGTCGGCGAGCCGGTCTTTCTGACCGGCGAGACGACCGGTGTCGTCGAGTTCGTCGTCGAGGAGATCCGTGTGGCGTTGAAACCCGTGCAGGAGGCTCTGCAGGGCGTCCTCTGCTCGATCAAGGTTCCGACGCTGATCCGCCGGGGCGACAAACTCTTCAAAACGGTTCCCTCCGACGAGAAGGCCGACAGGAACAGGTAAGTGTAAAAACGACTGCAAGTGGAACGGCAACCGGAAAAGAAAAGCCCGCTGGGCAAGATCAAGCTCAGCAATGCCATATATCCGATCCTGATCGGGCTGGGCGTCGTGGGCTATATGCTGTGGCGCGACTTCGACCCGGCCGTTTTCGCAGGCATTTCGTTCACATGGCATACCGCGTTCTGGCTGCTGATGGCCGTGCTGTTCATGTTCGGCCGCGATCTGGGCTATATGATCCGCATACGCGTGCTGAGCGGGGGCAGCCTGAACTGGCGGCAGGCTTTTCGCGTCATCATGCTGTGGGAGTTCACGTCGGCCATTACGCCTTCGGCCGTCGGCGGGACGAGCGTCGCGATCCTGTACGTCCACAAGGAGGGGATCAGCGTCGGACGAAGTTCGGCCATCGTCATGCTGACGTCGTTTCTCGACGAGGTCTATTTCATCGTGATGTTTCCGCTGCTCATGTTGATCGTCGGCCGGGCGGAGCTTTTCGATGTCACCGGAGCCGTCACGCGGGGACTGATGAGCATCGCACTGGCCGGGTACTTTCTGAAGCTGGCTTACGTGCTGGTTCTTTCCTACGGCCTGTTCGTCAATCCTCGCGGGTTGAAATGGTTGATTCTGAAAATATTCCGGATACGCTTTCTCCGGAGATGGTATCATGCGGCGGGTCGGACCGGCAACGACATCATCCGTTCGTCCCATGAGCTGCGGCGGGCCGGGTGGGGATTTTGGCTCAAGGCCGGATCGTCGACCTTTCTGTCATGGAGCTCGCGCTATCTGGTGGCCAACGCGCTGATCATGGCCTTTTTCTCGGTCAGCGATCAGTTTCTGCTCTTCGCGCGCCAGCTCGTCATGTGGATCATGATGCTGATCATGCCGACTCCGGGAGGCAGCGGTTTCGCCGAATATGTCTTCAGTACCTATTGCCGCGATCTGATCGTCGTGCCGCAGGCCATGCAACTGGGGGCCGCAACGCTGATCGCGCTGCTGTGGCGCGGCGTGACCTATTATCCTTACCTGGCCATAGGGGCCATAATCTTTCCGCGCTGGATCAAACGCAAGTTCGGCAAAAAGAATCCGTCGGCCGTCGCCGGGTAGGGCTTCCGTTTCAGGCGGCATGTCCGTCCTGTCGTCGTGCCGTTTCCCGAATTGTCGCAGGATGGTCTTTCGCTTTGTCCCCGCTTGGAAACGGATCGGAAAGAGACCTTCGGATTCCTTACGATTTTCCGGAAATTGTCGGGATTTCCGCAGTTGCCGAAACGTTTCCCGACCGTATCCGTACTTATCCGGCAGGGTCCGTTTTTTGTCTGTCCGGAGTCGGGCGGAACATCGTGAAGCGCCCGGTCCGGTCAGGTTTTCGGCCGGCGTACCCTTTGCCGGCGAAAAATTTCGGGGATGCGTCTGCCGACGAGTTATTCGCCGGCTGTGGCGGACGTCCGCTGTCTTTGGGCGAGCAGGGCCTCGGCCGTCAGCATATCGACCGGCGTCGTGATCTTGATGTTTTCGTACGAGCCCTCGCATAGGTAGACCGGTTGTCCGGCGGCTTCGACGACGCTCGCATCGTCGGTGAACCGTTCGTCGAACGGTCGGGCGTACGCGTTCCGCAGGATGTCGGCACGGAATACTTGGGGGGTCTGAACGATCCGGTAAAGGCTCCGGTCGACGATCCGGCTGCCGTCGCGGTCGATACGCCGCATCGAGTCGATCGGTCTGACGACCGGAATGACCGCTCCGTAAGTCCGTGCGTCTTCCGTCGCGCGCTCGATGATTTCGCGGCTTACCAGCGGCCGTACGCCGTCGTGCACGGCGATCAGCTCGGCCTCGCCGGCGTGCCTGAGCCCGTTGGAAACCGACTCGAATCGGTTCGCTCCGCCGGTGCAGACGATATGCGGGACGGCAAAACCGTGCCGGCGGCACAGCTTGTCCCAATATTCGATATGGCTTGACGGCAGGACGACGACGATCCGGCTCTGCGGCAGCGCGTCGGCGAACCGTTGCACGGTGTGCATCAGCACCGGGCGGCCGTCGAGCGGAAGGAACTGCTTGGGCAGCCGGGCCCCCATACGGGCACCGCTGCCTCCGGCCACGATGATGACCGCTATGCTATCGGTTGCGTTTTTCATCGATGTATGCTCGGGTGACGCGTTTCAGCGTTTCGTGCAGCGGAGTGTATCGGAAGCCGGTCGTCCGCGATATCAGTTCGCCGCAGTGGCGCGAGCGGCTGGAGGCGTTCTCGACTACCGACGGCGATAGCAGATACTCTCGCCCGGTCATGCGGCTGATTCTCTCGTCCAGCTTCGACGCCATGCGAAGCGCCGGTTTCCCGATCGGGATACTCGGCGCAGGGCGTCCCGCCGCTCGGGCGACGATGCCGAAAAAATCGCGGAAAGAGAGGCTGTCCGCCGAGAGGATGAACCGGCTCCCGGCCGTTTCCGGTCTTTGCGCCAGCAGGACCATGGCCCGGGCGACATCCCTGACGTCGACGTAGCTTTTGACGCCCCGGGTATAGAAAAAGCCTCCGCGCGCGCCGAAAGCGATCAGCAGCGAGCTGCCGCTGGTCCAGTTCCCTTCGCCGATGACGATGGCCGGGTTGACGATGACTGCTTTCAGTCCCTGTGCGATGCCGCGCCGCACGATGTTCTCCGCATAGATCTTGCTGATCGCGTAGGCCGACTTTCCGACCGGACTGTCGAGCGTGCACGACTCGGTGACGGGTTCTCCCTCGTGCCGGGGTTCTCCCAGCGTAGCGATCGAACTGCAATGCACGAGCAGTCCGACTCCGCATTCGAGACAACTGTTGACTATGTGGGTCGTGATTTCCGTGTTCGACGAGACGATGTCGTCCGCCCGTTCCGGATCGAACGAGACCTGAGCCGCGCAGTGGAACAGGACTTGCGTGCCTCGGACGGCCTCCCGCAACGTGTGCGGATTGTTCAGCGCGGTCTGCCGGAACTCGATCCGGTCGTAACGGTCGGCCATGCCCATACGTCGCAACGTAGCTTTCAGCAGATCCGTCTTGCCGGCGTTGCGGACGATCAGGCGGACCGAGCAACCCTCGCGGAGCAGCTCGGCCGTCAGATGGCTTCCCACGAGTCCCGTGCCTCCCGTGACCGCTATCGTTTTATCTTTCAGACTGTCCAATGCGTTCGGTTTTCGTTCGGTCTTCCCAAACAATCTTTTTGCCGAAACCGAGCCGGTTGTCGGTCAGTTTCATGAAATCGGGCCGGATCGTCCATAATTCCAGCTTGACCGCGGCCGCGTACGGAAACTGTCCGAGATAGACTTTCCGTACGGAAGGAAGCGTCTCCGCTTCCGCCGGCATCATCGTGCCGCGTATCTGAAGTCCCTGCACTTTGCCTACGACGCGGGTTTCCAGTACGACGGAGGCCGCGATGCGCGGATTCTGCCGCGCCTGCCTCGCATGCAGCGTTTCGTCCGACGAGGTGACCGCGAACAGGTTCCGCTGCGGATCGTACGCATAGAACAGGTTGCAGCAGTGCGGCATGCCGTCCGCGACGGTAGACAGCGTCAGTACGTGGTGCCGGGCGATGAAATCCGTTATCCTCCGGTCGATCATTTTTGCGGGACGCTGTCGGTTTTCGCGGTTCGCGCGGCGGTATCGGGCGTCTGCTCGAAAGTGGTGACCCTCAGGCTGTCGGCCAGTCTGCCTTGCAACTCGGCCAGTATCCTGTCCTTGATGTCCGTGAAAGCCGCTCGGTTGGCTTCGCGGATCGGCTCCGCCGGTTCGGTCGGGACTTTCAGCGGGTCGATCGGCGTACCGTTGCGCCAAAGCCGGAAATCCAAGTGCGGACCTGTCGACAGCCCGGTCGAGCCTACGTAGCCGATGAGCTGCCCCTGCCTTACGCGCGTTCCCTTGGCGATCCCTTTCGCATATCCTTTCAAGTGCAGGTAGCCTGAAACGAGCGATCCGCTGTTATGTTTGATCTTGAGCGTGTTTCCTCCTCCTCCGGCATATCCTTTGAAGATAACGACTCCGTCGCCTACCGCTACGACGGGCGTTCCGGAGGGCGCGGCGTAGTCGACGCCGTGATGCGGGCGACGGATGCGCAGAATCGGATGCATGCGCCCGTTCGAGAAGCGCGAGCTGATCCGGCTATACTTGAGCGGCGCCTTGAGCAGGTTCTTGCGCAGGCTGTTGCCCTGCTCGTCCCAATAGCTCAGTTTGCCGTCCTGCACGAACGGAACGGCATAGTATGTCTTGCCTCCGTGCTCGAAACGGGCGCCCCAGATCGTGCCGTGGCCCACCTCGGTCGAGTCGACGAACTGCTGGTCGTAAATGATCGTGAAATTGTCGCCCTTTTGCAGGCCGAAGAAGTCGATGCTCCATGCGTAGATCTCCGACAGTTCCATAGCCAGATTCGGACTCATCCCGTTGTCGATCATGCAATTCCAGAGCGAACTCTCGATCGTGGCGGTTTTCATCCGCCGCTCGACGGTCACTTCCTTCGCGTTCTTGCGGACGTCGACCGAGTCGCCGCTCAGATCGACGATCAGGTAGTCGGTCGCCGTCGGCTCGTAGACGAAATAGGCGAGCCGGGACGTCGAGTCTTTCTCGCGGAATACGGTGAAAGGCTTGCCGAACCGGATGTTCTTGAGGCTGAAGACGGGTTCGGCCGCTTTGGCGATCCGGTCGACCGTACCGGCTCCGACTCCGTACCGGGCCAGAATCTGGCCGGCCGTCTCTCCCTCCCTGACAATACCTTGCTCGATGTCGTACCGTTGCTTGTCGATGCCGAACAGCAGCTCGACCGTTTCTTCCTCGGCCGCCTCTTCGGCCGGCAGTGCGTGCGATTTGTTCCGGCCGCACAGGCAGACGATCAGAACGACGGCAACGACCGCGACCGCTATCGCAGCCGCTATGATAATCCACTTCCTTTTCATTGCCGTAAAATTACGCTTCGTATCGCAAACCGGCAAGGTCGTTTGGCCCGATTTGTTGTGATTTTATTAACAATTGCCGGAGAGCTTTTGCGATGCCGACGCCTCGCAAAGGAAATGTTCCGGAGTGCTTCGTATCGTCGGCCGGCCCGCCGTCCGTCCGTATGAAAAGGCGAAGGCGGGCGTTTCTCGCGGAACGGAGGTTTGCTGGCCGACGCCTTTCGGGCGCTATAGTTCGTTGATCGTCGTCCGGATGCGGCACAGCCGTTCGAGAAGTCCCTCGAGCCGTTCGAGCGCGAGCATATTCGCTCCGTCGCTTTTGGCGACCGACGGATCGGGATGCGTCTCGATGAAGATTCCGTCGGCCCCCGCCGCGATCGACGCGCGGCCGATCGTCTCGATCATCGCGGGCTGGCCTCCGGTGACGCCGCTGCCCTGATTGGGCTGCTGAAGCGAGTGCGTAATGTCCATGACGACCGGATAGCCCAGCGTCTGCATCGAGGGAATGCTGCGCATGTCCACGATCAGGTCGTGGTAGCCGAACATCGTGCCCCGGTCCGTGAGCAGAATGTTCGGATTGCCCGCGTCGCGCACCTTGCCGGCTGCGAAGGCCATCGCTTCGGGCGAGAGGAACTGCCCTTTCTTGATGTTGACCGCCTTGCCGGTCTTGGCCGCCGCTACGAGCAGATCGGTCTGGCGGCACAGAAAGGCGGGTATTTGGAGCACGTCGACGTATTCGGCGGCCATGGCGGCCTCTTCCGGATTGTGGATGTCGGTCACTACCGGTACGCCGAATTCTTTTCGGATCGCGCCCAGCATGCGCAGCGCCTCCAGATCGCCGATGCCGCTGAACGAGTCGATCCGCGAGCGGTTGGCCTTGCGGTACGACGCTTTGAATATATAAGGTATCCGCAACCGCTCGGTGATCCGGCAGGCCGTTTCGGCCACTTGCCGGAGCATCGTCTCGTTCTCGACGACGCACGGGCCGGCCATCAGCAGGAACATCCCGCTGTCGAGATGCCGCAAGTCGGGAATATGGCTCAGAATTTCTCGGGTATTCATGGCTCGGAAAGTTTTTTGACCGAGTAAAAGTAGCTATTTCCTTCCGATTTGGCAAATGTTGTCCGAGGGCCGGTTTCCCCTCGCGCGGGCGGCCGTGCCGCAAGCATGGCGCGGGTTCCGTGTTCCGGCACTGTCGCTTTTGTCCCTGCCGGGAGACGGCGTGCCGGGGGCGGTTCCGTCCGGGGAAGGCTGTGTCCGGCTCGTTTTCAGGAGTGGTCCCGACTGCGCGGCCGGAACGAGTCGGCGGACGTTCGCGGCATCGCGCGAGCAAGACCGTTTTCCCGGCCGGAATACGCATGGCCGGTCCGAACGGGTTGCCGCCGCCGTGCGGAAATCGCGAAGTCGCTTTCCTGCGATCCGGCGGCGCGGCCGGTTGTCGCGCGCAGGCTTCTGCCCGCAGGTTCGGAAAGCTGTTTTTGTAATCAGTATTTTCCTTTCCACAACGTGCGGATCCGCTCGGCGATCTGCCGCTCTTTGGGATTGTCGTCCGGCGTGTAGAAGCGGCGGCCTTCCAATCCTTCGGGCATGAACTCCTGCTCGGCGAAGTGACCCTCGAAATCATGCGCATACCGGTAATTTTCGCCGTAGCCCAGCTCTTTCATCAGCGATGTGGGCGCATTGCGGATATGCAGCGGGACCGGGCGGTTCGTCGTGTCGTGCCGGACTTGAGCCAGAGCCGCGTCGATCGCCATGTAGGCCGAGTTGCTCTTGGGGCTGGTGGCCAGGTAGATCGTCGTTTCGGCCAGCGTGATGCGAGCTTCGGGCATGCCGATCTTGTGCACCGTGTC
>ENA-UESD01003409-UESD01003409.1-human-gut-metagenome-genome-assembly--contig:-NODE-3409-length-10235-cov-23.613900_pt1 | contig 10235 bp, 8 predicted proteins | sample MGYA00242985_ERZ507986 | MGnify/ENA primary metagenome ERZ507986 (study PRJEB26167, sample SAMN06115408) | human gut metagenome | host: Homo sapiens | place: China:Guangxi | collected 2016-04-06...
GCATATCAGGTCAAGGTCAACGACAGCCTCATCACCTTCCTGGATACCCCGGGCCACGAGGCGTTCACCTCCATGCGCGCCCGCGGTGCCAACATGACCGATATTGCAGTTCTGGTCGTCGCCGCCGATGACGGCATCATGCCCCAGACGGTCGAGTCCATCAACCACGCCAAGGCCGCCAACGTCAAGCTCATCGTGGCCATGAACAAGATGGATAAGCCCACCGCCAACCCTGAGCGCGTGATGGAGGGCCTGACCAAGTACGGCATCATCACCGAGGACTGGGGCGGCGATGTCGCCTGCATCCCTGTCTCTGCTCTGACCGGTATGGGCATCAACGACCTGCTGGAGCGCATTGCTCTGGAAGCTGAGGTCATGGAGCTGAAGGCTAACCCCAACCGCCGTGCCAAGGGCGCTGTTGTCGAGGCTCGTCTGGACAAGGGCCAGGGCCCCATCGCCACCATTCTGGTGCAGAACGGCACCCTCCACTCCGGCGATGTCATCATCGCCGGTACCGCCGTGGGCCGTGTGCGTACCATGCGCAGCGACAAGGGCATCCTGCTGAACGACGCCGGCCCCTCCACTCCTGTGGAGATCACCGGTCTGACCGCTGTGCCTGAGGCCGGCGACCTGTTCGAGGCCGTCGAGGACGAGCGTCTGGCCCGTGAGCTGGCCGAGCAGCGCATCGCTGCCGCCAAGGAGAAGCAGTTCTCCGCCTTCCAGAAGGTCACGCTGGATAACCTGTTCAGCCAGATGGCTCAGAACGATATGAAGGAGCTGGCCATCGTCGTCAAGGCTGACGTCCAGGGCTCCGCCGAGGCTGTCAAGCAGAGCCTCGAGAAGATCTCCAACGACGAGGTCCGCGTCCGCGTCATCCACGCCGGTGTCGGTGCCATCAGCAAGTCCGACGTTGACCTGGCCGACGCATCCAACGCCATCATCATCGGCTTCAACGTCCGCCCCGACAACGTGGCGAAGGAAGAGGCCGCTGCCACCAAGGTCGAGATGCGTATGTACCGCGTCATCTATGACGCCATCAACGACGTCACCGACGCTATGAAGGGTATGCTGGCTCCCAAGTTCCGCGAGGTGTCTCTGGGCGAGCTGCAGGTCCGTCAGGTCTACAAGATCTCCAACGTCGGCACCGTCGCAGGCTGCCGTGTCACCAGCGGCAAGATCACCCGCGACAGCAAGGTGCGTGTCGTCCGTGACGGCATCGTCATCACGGAGGACGAGATCGCATCTCTGAAGCGCTTCAAGGACGACGCCAAGGAAGTGGCCGAGGGCTACGAGTGCGGCGTCACTCTGGCAAAGTTTGCCGACGTCAAGGAAGGCGACGTCTACGAGGCCTTCAAGATGGAAGAATACCGCGACTAAGAGTTGAAGCTGCTGTTATCATTGCCCCCGGGCGGTGATAACGGGCTTTTCAGAGGAGAAACTATGTCTCAGAAAAATATGGGCCGTCTGGCGCAGGACATGAAGCGTGAGCTCATCGCCATCATCGGACGGCTGAAAGACCCGCGGCTGGAGGGCGGTCTGCTGACCGTCACCCGGCTGGATGTGACGCCCGACCTGGACGTGGCGAAGGTCTATGTGAGCGTGATGGGCCGTGAGGACGGCCCCAAGCCCGCCATCGAGGCCCTGAACCGCGCCGCAGGCCATGTGCGCACCGAAGTGAGCAAGAAAATGCACATCCGCAAGGCACCCCGCTTCATCTTTGTGGAGGACGACGGTGCCGCCTATGCAGCCCACATCAACGAGCTGCTCCGCACGCTGAATGTGAACGGCGACGCTGAGGACTCTCAGCCCGCCGAGACCGAGGAATAAATCCAGCGCTGCGGAAAGGATGGATCCATCAAATGACAGAACAGCTCAATGTGCAGCAGATGGCCGAGCGCCTCTGTGCTGCGGACAACATTCTGGTCCTGTGTCATAAAAACCCGGACGGCGACACCATCGGCTGCGGCAGCGCCCTCTGCCACGCGCTCAAGGCGCTGGGCAAGACGGCAGCTGTCCTCTGCTCCGATGCAGTGCCTTCCCGCTACAGCTTTACTGCACCGGTGCCGTTCCGGGGCGAGTTTGAGCCCAAGACCGTTGTGGCTGTGGATGTCGCCAGCGTGCAGCTCTTTGGCGAAAACAACGGTGTGCCGCAGTATACCCGCCACGTCGATCTCTGCATCGACCACCACACGGGCAACAGCGGCTATGCGGATTTCACCCTGCTGGACGGCAATGCGGCCGCAACGGCAGAGCTTCTGTATGAGGTCATCAGCGAGATGGGCGTGGAGATCACCCCCCTCATCGCCAACTGCCTCTACACCGGCCTCGCTACGGACACCGGCTGCTTCCGGTTCTCTTCCACCACTGCCAACACCCACCTCGTGGCGGCAAAGCTCATTCTGGCCGGTGCGCAGGTGGAGGAGCTGAACACCCTGCTCTTCGACACCAAACCCCGGGAGCGGATGGAGGCGGAGCGTATCGCCCGCAACCATCTGGAATATCATCTTGAGGGCCGCTGCGCCCTGATGTATCTGACCCGGGACGAGATCGAGCAGAGCGGCGTGGACCCGGCTGACCTGGAAGAGCTGACCAGCCTGCCCATCAGCATCGAGGGGGTCAAAGTGGGCCTGCTGCTCCGTCAGCAGCCCGGCGGCAGCTACCGCATCAGCGTGCGCACCGCCAAGGGCGTGGACGCCTGCGCCATCGCACGGCGTCTGGGCGGCGGCGGCCACACCCGCGCAGCGGGCTGTGAGCTGCTGGGCAACCTCGACAACGCCAAGAGCGCCATTCTGGCCGAAGTGGAGGCGGAACTCGACCGCCCCGAGACGCAGGAGGAAAGCTGATGCAGGGCATCCTTATCGTAGATAAGCCGATGGAGTGGACCAGCTTTGACGTCATCGCCAAGCTGCGCGGCATCCTCGGCACCCGCAAGCTGGGCCACAGCGGTACGCTGGACCCCATGGCCACCGGCGTTCTGCCGGTGTTCTGCGGCGGGGCCAGCAAGGCCGTGGACCTTCAGCTCGACCACACCAAGACCTACTGCGCCCGGCTGCGGCTGGGGATGCAGACCGACACCGGCGACATCACCGGCACCGTGCTGGAAACAGCCCCGGTGACGGCAGGGGAGAAGGAGCTGCTGGCTGTTCTGCCCCGGTTTCTCGGCCCCCAGATGCAGACGCCGCCCATGTACTCGGCGGTCAAGATCAACGGCCAGCCCCTCTATAAGCTGGCCCGCGAGGGCGTCACGGTGGAGCGGAAGGCCCGCCCCATCGAGATCCTGGACATCCGGTACGGCGGCAGCTCGGCAGAGAACGAATACGTCCTCACCGTCCGCTGCTCCAAGGGAACGTATATCCGCACCCTGTTGGAGGACATTGCCGCCGCTATGGGCCAGAAAGGCACCATGAGCGCTTTGCGCCGCACGACGGCGGGTGTCTACACCGAGGCCGACGCCCACACGCTGGAAGAGATACAGACGGCAAAGGACGCAGGCCCCGAGGCACTGCAGGCTTTGATGCTGCCGGTGGAGAGCGTGTTCGAGAGCCTGCCTCTGCTGGTGGCAGAGCCGAGGGTGGAGCAGCACCTGTACAACGGCTGCCCCACCAGCCGCTATCCGGCGGCAGACGGCCGCTACCGTGTCCGCAATGCCGAGGGTCAGTTTCTGGGTCTTGCGAACATCACCGGCGGCGTGCTCAAGGTCGAAAAACTCTTTGTAGAGAGAAACGAAAAGGACTAAACATTCATGCAGATCTATTCACAGCTTGCGCCGCTTGCGCTGGGCGGTGCCCACGGCTCTGCTGTGGCAATGGGCTTTTTTGACGGCATCCACATCGGCCACCGCGCGGTCATCAATGGCGCAGTGGAGTGGGCCAAGGCCCATGGCGCGGCACCGGCGGTGTTCACCTTCCGCCTGCCCACCGAAAACAAGATGAAGGGCAAGCGCCTGCTCTCCACCGAGGACAAGCACGCCCTCATCGCCAGCCTCGGCGTGGAGCACTATCTCTGTCCTGATTTCGAGGAGATCAAGGCCATGACGCCGGAGCAGTTCGTGCTGGGCATCATCCGGGACTGCAACGCCCGGGCGCTGTTCTGCGGCGAGAACTTCACCTTCGGTGCCAGGGCGGCAGGCACACCGGAGCTGCTGCGTCAGCTCTGCGCACCGCTGGGCGTGGAGGTAGTCGTCCTGCCGATGGCGCAGTTTGAGGAGAAGCCTGTTTCCTCCACCCGCATCCGCACCGCGCTGGAAGGCGGTGACATCCCAGCGGCCAATGCCATGCTGGGGATGCCCTACGCCATCCGCTTCACGGTGCATCACGGGGCGGGCCTTGGCCGGACGCTGGGCGTGCCGACCATCAATCAGCTCTACCCGCAGGGCTTCCAGCTGCCCCGGTACGGCATCTATATCACCCGCACCAGGATAGGGGACAGATGGTACCCCTCGGCCACCGGCCTTGGCACCCGGCCCACCGTCAACAGCGACGAGAGCAAGGTGACCTGCGAGACCTTCATCCCGGGCTTTACCGGCGACCTTTACGGCACCGACCCGGTGGTGGAGTTCCACGCCTACCTCAGCCCCAGCAAAAAGTTCGACACGCTGGATGAGCTGCGCGAGTGCATCGACCACGCAGCCCAGCGCGCGCAGGAATACTTTGCGGAGTGAACTTTATGAAAAAAACAAAACAGAAATGGTGCCTGCGCATCCTGGTCTGGCTGGTGGCGCTGCTGGTCCTTCTGGGGGTGGCAGACTCCTGCCGTGTTCAGGAAGACCCTCACCGCACACTGGTACAGGGCAGTCTGCAGGAACTGAACGACAGCTGGACGCTGGAAACAGATCAGCAGGCCGTGTATGACATTCCGGAAAGCATGGGGAAAGCCTGATGCTGAGCATCCGCGGCACGAAGCAGAAGTTCAGCCTCGGGCTGCGGGCAGCGGACGGCAAGGAGACGGGGTTCTATACCTATGACCCGGACAGCGGCCCGGCAGAGATGCGGCTCTTTGCTGCTCTGCCGGAGGGCGCAGCCGGAAAGACGCTGGTGCTCCGCTGTGCGGAGCCCGAGGCCCTCAGCGCGATGCTGAGCAGCGAGTCGGTGCTGGCCACCCAGACGAAACTGAGCAGCTATTACTTCAGGCGCAGCCTTTACGCGCTGGTGTTCTTCCTGCTCTGTGTCCTCTGCGCCGTGGAGCTTGGCGTTCTGATGGTGACGATGCGCAGCATCTTCACTCCGGAGGTCCAGCATCAGACCCGGGTGATGATCGGGCTGATGCTGGACGCCGGCATCTGGGTGCTGACCGATTCCGAGCTGCTGGCACTGGTGACGGACAGGGCGAATCTCGTCGTGTTCGTCTCACTGGTCACCTTCAGCCTCACAGCGCCTTTCACGCTGGAATTCATCCGCTGCACCGTAAAGAATGATGGCTGGCTCATCCGCCTCCCGCAGATGGCTGCGCTGGTACTGGTAGCAGCAGATGCTGCGGGTTGGCTGCTGGTCGGGCAGCCCATGTTGTGGCTGCTCATGCCCATTCATATCACCGTCATTGCCAGCATTCTGGCAGCATTCCATACCCTCATGGTCTCCTATAAAAAGAACCACAGCGGCGAGGTGAGGAACATCCTGTTGGCTTTCGGCTTGCTGGCAGCGGGTACTCTGCTTGCGCTGGCGACCTTCTACAGCGGCTACCGGGGCCGGATCTACGCCGTGTGCTACTGCGCCGGTCTGCTGGGATTTCTGGTGATGCTGGGCCGCATCGTGCTCCACCGCATCCGGCAGGCCATCGACGAACAGGCCCAGCTGGAAAACTACAAAAATCTGGCCTACGTCGACTCGCTGACCGGGCTTTTCAACTATACGGCCTTCAAGTATATGAAGTCCCGCTGGCCCGAGCGCACGGACTGGACCTACATCGTTATGGACGTCAACTGGCTCAAGCAGACCAACGACCAATACGGCCACCGTGCCGGTGACGAACTGCTCTGCTGTGCAGCCCGCTGCATCCGGGAGGCCTTTTACCGGGCCGAGGACTGCTTCCGCATCGGCGGCGACGAGTTCGCGGTCATTGCGACTGCGGTGGATGAGGACGCTGTGAAGGCAGCAGTCGAAAAGCTCCGGAACTTGTGTGCGGAGTGGGATGCGAAGGAAGAGTATCCCGTCTCCATTGCAGTGGGTCACGCCATGCAGGCAGGCCGCACCATGACGGCGGACGAGCTGTTCATGGAGGCTGACGCTGCGATGTACCGGAACAAAGCCGAGATCAAAAAGGCTGTGGGCGGCATCATCCGCTGAATAAAACAAGAACGCACTTCACCAATGAAAGCTATCGGTGAGGTGCGTTTTTGCTTATCGCAATTTTCAAAAATAGTGCCGGTCAAAACGGCATCTTTGCGATATGCAGTTTGCGGCTGTTGCTTGTGCATTAAAAACGCAAACTGCTATAGTCAGAAAGAGAAACCGGAAAAATAGAGGTGCTCCACCGTTTCCTTTTCGGCGGCGGAGAGGGACGTGTCTGCGGCCATGGCGGCGCGGATGCTTTCCTGGGTATCCGGGTAGGAGTTGAGGGTGATGCAGACAGTTTCGCTGTCGGCATCGAAGTGGAGGGCGTCGCGGTCTCGCGGTGTCCAGGCGTCCCAGCCCGGGGAACCGCTGGTCATGAAACCGGCAAGCGCCTGCTTCAGCTGGGCCGAAAGGGCCTTCGCACCGGCTGAAGACAAATCAGCACAGGCAGAATAGCTGCTTTCGGACGAGAAGAGCGCCAGCGGCAGGCCGTGGAAAGAGCCGAGGCCCGGGATAGCCGTCTGACTGTCGGTCCCGCCGTAGTCGATGAGGCCAAGCCAGACCGGAGCACTGCCGCCCAGCGCTTCGGCGACAGCTTCGGTGCTGCTCCAGCGGCAGAGGGCTGAGCCGTATTTTACGGCATAGGCCCGGGCCGCGCTGGAAGCGGGCCGCAGGTCGTCCCGGACAAAGCCGCTGAATTCGGTGGCGCTGCTGAGCAGCAGGAGGGGGACAGCACTCCGGGCGCCCCGGGAGAGCACTACATCGTCTGCGTAGAGGATGGCTGGTTTGCCGAGGGCCGCAATGCGGGCCGGTTCGAGGCCGCAGAGCCATTCCCGGACGTCAGACCCAGGCGTCAGCAGCCATTCGGCGGCAGAAGCCGTGTCAGCGAACCGCCCATCTTCCACGGCCAGCGGCGCGAAGCGCTCGGCCAGCTGACGGGCCGAAGCGTCCGGGTCGGCGAGGAACAGCCCGCCGGAGATGGCGACGGCCTTCTGGAATCGCCCACGGAAGAGCGGGCTGCCCGCAAGGGCCGCTGCCATCCGTCCGCCGTCAGAGAAGCCGCAAAGGGTGATGTTGTCGGCGTCGCCGCCGAAGCGGCGGATGTTGTCCCGCACCCAGTCCAGCGCCCGGGCGATGTCCAGCAGGGCAAAGTTTCCGGTGGCGTCCGGGTCTGCAGTGAGGGCGGGCAGGCAGTTCCACCCGAACAGCCCCAGCCGGTAGTTGAGCGCAACAAAGACGCAGCCCGCGTCCCGCACGAGTTCGCTGCCGGGCAGCTCGAGAGATGAGCCTGTGGCGGCGCTGCCGTGCAGATAGACGAGGACGGGCCGCTTTTTGGCGTTAGAAGAAGAGTAGACATCCAGTGTCAGGCAGTCCTCGGTGCCGAGGGAAAAGGTGGTGTACTGGTAGGCCGCCGGGGCGGGGCTGGTGCAGTCCCGCACAGTCTGCCAGCAGGCGGGCTCCTGCGGCGCTGTCCAGCGGCTTTCGCCCGTGGGGGCGGCGCCGTAGGGGATGCCGTACCAGCAGAGCTGACCGTTTTCGCCCTCTCGGCCCTTCACCGGGCCGTACTGGGTCTGGCAGAGAGCAGAGACAGGGGAGAACAGGCCGTTTTCGGTTTCAGAAGAAGCCGCATCAGCCGGGAGGAGCGGGCTGGTGAGGGCCGCTGCGGCGGCTGCGCTTCCTTTGAGGAAGCTGCGGCGGGAAAAGCAATGTGTCATTCGATCTACCTCTTTATTACAATAGACAGATTATAACATGATTTGACAGGAAAACAACATCCTTATTCTTGCGGATCTGTAAAAATTTTTCTTGCTTTTTACGTTGGTTTCTGTTATACTAGCCCTGTTACCGCGATACGGGGCTGGGAGTATGCCCACTCGGGAGTACCGTTTTCCCGCTGCTGTGTCGCTGGCAAATAAAAATTTTATAAAGAGGTACTGTTACTATGAACAAGCAGGAAGTTATGGCCAAAGTCGCTCTGACCGAGAAGGACACTGGCTCTCCCGAAGTCCAGGTCGCTCTGCTGACCGCTCACATCAACGAGCTGAACGAGCACCTGAAGAAGAACCCGAACGATCACCACAGCCGCCGTGGTCTGATGAAGATGGTTGGCCGCCGCCGCAATCTGCTGGCCTACCTCCAGAAGAAGGACATCGAGCGTTACCGTGCTCTGATCGCAACTCTGGGTCTGCGTAAGTAATAGAAAACAGAGGGCAGGTACCGCAAATGGTGCCTGCCCTTTGCTCTTTTATGTTGGATTTTCCCTTGTATCCCAGGCACTGGAACAAATAGGCCGCTGCTGCGTGTTGCAGCAGTAAATCGAACGCCTGTGTGAAGCGGCACGGACGCTGGATTTATTGCTATGATGCGCGGCGGGCAGCCTTTTGGAATATCAAACGGACATAAGGAGGCAAACCAAATGGCAATCGAATTTGGTTCCCGCAAAGAAAACTTTGACAACTTCAAAGTTTACGAGACTACGCTGGCAGGCCGCCCCTTCAAGGTGGAGATGGGCAAGATGTGCGGCTTGTCCAACGCAAGCGCCCTCATCCGCTACGGCGAGACCTGCGTGATGTGCAACGTGGTCATGAGCCCCAAGCCCCGCGAGGGCGTCGATTTCTTCCCCCTGAACGTGGAGTACGAGGAAAAGCTCTACGCCGCAGGCCGCATCCCCGGCAGCTTCATGCGCCGTGAGGGCCGCCCCGGCGAGCGCGCCATCCTGACCAGCCGCGTCGTGGACCGTCCCATGCGCCCCCTGTTCCCGAAGGAGATGCGCAACGACGTCTGCATCACCATGACCGTCATGAGCCTTGACCCGGACTGCAGCCCTGAGATCGCCGGCATGATCGGCGCTTCGCTGGTCACCGCGGTGTCCGAGATCCCCTGGAACGGCCCCATCGGCGGCGTGCAGGTGGGTCTGGTGGACGGCGAGATCGTCCTGAACCCCACCCAGGAGCAGCGCAAGAAGAGCGACCTGGCCCTGACCGTCGCCGCCACCATGGACAAGATCGTCATGATCGAGGCCGGTGCCAATGAGGTCGATGAGGACACCATGCTGAACGCCATCAAGGCTGCTCACGTGGAGATCAAGAAGATCATCACCTTTATCAACGGCATCGTGGCCGAGCGCGGCAAGCCGAAGATCGATTTCCAGGTCGTGGGCCTCGATATGGACGTGTTCCACGCCATCAAGGAGAAGTATCTCGACGACTTCAAGGCCGCCATGGATACCGACGACAAGAATGTGCGTGATGCCGCTCTGCTGCCCATCATGGACAAGATCGCTGAGGAGTACCCCGACCTGACCGAGGCCGACCTCGACCTCGTCAGCTACAAGATGCAGAAGTACGTCGTCCGCCGCTGGCTGCTGGACGAGGGCAAGCGCGTGGATGGCCGCGGCATCAACGAAATCCGCCCGCTGGCCGCAGAAGTAGGCATCCTGCCCCGTGTGCATGGCTCCGGTATGTTCACCCGCGGCCAGACTCAGGTGCTCACCACCTGCACCCTCGGCGGCACCAAGGACAACCAGCTCATGGATGACCTGACCGACGAGCAGACCAAGCGCTACATCCATCACTACAATTTCCCGCCGTACTCCGTCGGCGAGGCCCGCGCACCCCGCAGCCCCGGCCGCCGCGAGATCGGCCACGGCGCACTGGCGGAGCGCGCTCTCCTGCCTGTGCTGCCCTCTCTGGAAGAGTTCCCCTACACCATCCGCTGCGTGTCTGAGGTCCTCTCTTCCAACGGCTCCACCTCTCAGGCTTCCATCTGCGGCTCCACGCTGGCTCTGATGGACGCAGGCGTCCCCATCAAGGCTCCCGTCGCCGGCATTTCCTGCGGCCTCATCACCGAGGGCGACCGCTGGATGACCATGCTGGACATTCAGGGCGTCGAGGACTTCCACGGCGATATGGACTTCAAGGTGGGCGGCACCCGCAAGGGCATCACCGCCATCCAGATGGATATTAA
>ENA-UESD01003420-UESD01003420.1-human-gut-metagenome-genome-assembly--contig:-NODE-3420-length-10207-cov-21.497730_pt1 | contig 10207 bp, 7 predicted proteins | sample MGYA00242985_ERZ507986 | MGnify/ENA primary metagenome ERZ507986 (study PRJEB26167, sample SAMN06115408) | human gut metagenome | host: Homo sapiens | place: China:Guangxi | collected 2016-04-06...
CGACAGGACGTGCATCTTAACGAAACAATTCTATGTGCGCAAGTTGAGCACAGCTTACAAATGTTTCTAATTGTTGTGTGCTTTATACAACATCAGTTTGCAGTTAATGATTCCGTATCTTTAGACGGCCACGCAAGAATAAGCATGTTGGCAAGAATAGCTGTTGCGCCGAGCAGTTCATATGAATTGAACGTAGCCCCCAGAATAATCACCGACAGGGCAACTGCGGATAAGGGTTCAAAGGAACCGAGGATAGCTGTGATTGACGGAATAACGTACTCAGTACTTTTGAGATAGCACCAGAATGCCGCAACCGTTCCGAAAGCAATTATTTGGAAATAACAAAGAACAGAGGGCAAAGTCCAATGAACATCCATTGCAAAGGGATTAGTGAAGAGACAAGCAATCGATCCGCCGACAACCATTCCCCAGCCCACAACATTAGAAACTCCGACACGAGAGATAACGTTTTTAGGCTGTACAGTGCAAAAAGCCCCGAAAGCGGATGACAGCAAGCCCCAAAATGCTCCGGTAGAAACAAAATCCAGAGACTCGAAATTTCCTTTGGTAACGACCAAAGAAACTCCGGTTATAGCCAGAAAGAGACAAAAGAATTCTTTGGGGACAGGTTTTCGATGTTTGCAGATCGCCAAATATCCGATGATAAAAAGCGGACCGACACCAACCATAATAGCTGCGGTTCCGGCATTACTCTGCTCAATCGCAAGGAAGAACGTGTATTGAATTAAAAGAACGCCGACACCGTAGATCAAAACGTCACGGATATTTCGCTTTTCTTTGAACGGTTTCAGAATACTTTGAAATCCTCCGAAAGCAGCTTGAAGCGCCAATAACAGAACCCCGGCTCCGATTAAGCGAAGCGTTGTAAGGTGACGGGCTTCAAAACCGCAGTTAGTAAAAAGATATTGGGCAGCCACGGCCATACTTCCCCAGCAGCAGCCCGCAAATGCTGCCAGGAAGACACCTTTGAGAATTTTCAGCATTCTTGTAGTCCTAGAAACCAAAAGTTTAGCAATCCGGCGCTTTATTTAGGTGAGTCCGAGAAGTTGCCTGTTTTGCCAAACCGAACAAATTGAAATGCAAGACGACAAAAATGTAGTTTTGACCACAGTTTTTGCGAATTGCCATTCTGCTGTCTTGTCTTGTGGTCTTTTCCACTTATTCATTCTCCTTTTTTCTTTTTCTATGTGAAAAAGACCACATTTTTTTCCCGATTTTTCCACCTCTGAGGACTTTCCCGCCTAAATAACGATAGCGATTTCATTCTGCTGCCTATCTCGCCCTTTCAAAGAAGCAATAACTAATTTTTTGTGGTCTTTTACACATATTCCAAAGTTTCTCCTCCGTAGATTGTGGTCTTTTTCTCATTGTTTAGAGCTGGAGAAGAAAGCTTTAGAGCACAGTCACGCTGAAAATCCTTATCCGTTCAGCGACTGCCGGAGCATTGAGCTCAACCAACTAAATTCCTGCACATTTTCATTCTCTATTATGTGAAAAAGACCACAATTTTTTAGTCCTATGCGCTTCGGCCAAAAACCACTTCTGAGAGATCTCTTTCAAGGCGTTAACTGCATTCTGATCCTATTGCGATAAATCGTTTAGACGGTTTTCTCTGGCCTTATTTATACTGTCTCTTCGAGTTCCTTACTCAATGAGATAAGCAATGACTGACGCCAAATATGTGAAAAAGGCACCAAGACAATCCAATCTCGAGCTCTCTCGAATTTTGGCAATGTACCTCATTGTGATGCATCACTTTTCCGTGCACGGCGGTGTACCGATTTGGAGCGGCTCCGCGCCTCTCTCTTTTAATTTTTACTTGGATCAGCTGCTTTCCACCGGAGGCAAAATCGGCGTTAATTTATTCGTCTTAATTACCGGATATTTCCTCGCTAAAAAGTTCAGTAAATTTTCCAGCCTCATCTACCTTTGGATAAAGACATTCTCCTACGTAATTGTCTTTTTCCTGCTCTTTTGCGCTCTTGGCTTACATCCCTTCAACTGGAGTTCTTTGATCAGTTGTTTTTTTCCCATCCGGAATGATTTCTATTGGTTTGTTTCTGCCTATTTCCTTCTTATCCTGCTTTCTCCGTTTATTACCATAGGAATAAAGGCGCTGGGACAACGGAAGCTGTTCACATTCTTATTGATTTTCGGATTTTTCTGGTCCGTCATTCCAACTCTAACGACTAAACCTGAATATTACGGTTCAACGCTTTTTTGGTTTGTGTATCTCTTTTCTTGGGGCGCGTTTCTCAGAGATTATCTAGAAAGGAAAATCTTCTCCCAATCCCTGTGTTTGTCGGTTTGCGGAGCGAGCTGGGGCATTATTGCCATCATCATCGCTCTTGCCGATTGGAACAATCGCGTCGGGACTTTCATCGGTTACATTGATTGGTTCACCTTCGCAAACTTGTATAGCGTCTTCTCTTTAATTTGTGCCCTCTCGCTTTTTGTGTTCTTCAAACAGATGCAGATCGGCTACAAGCCTTGGATCAACAAATTTGCTGCAGCGATGTTCGGTGTCTACCTCATTCATGAGAATCCGATTGTTTACCCATGGCTCTGGAGCAAAGTATTCCACGTGCCGGAATATTTGGGTTCCTCTTGGTTCATCCTCTATGCACTTGCAGTAATCACAATCGTATTTTTTATTTGCGCGATTTTGGATCTTATTTGGGAAAAGGTCCTTCAATCCGGATATCAAAAATACCTTTTTCCCCGACTCCAGCCGTTAGATAAAAGAGTTACCGACTTCCTTAATGCTCCGGCGAGCCAAAAATAATTGTGGTCTTTTTCTCATTTTTAACTTTTTTACTTCCGACTTTTTTGAGCTTTATACCTAACTATCTAAAATGGGAGAAACTTTTATAGGTGGTTTATGTCTGCTCCCATCATTGATTCTTTACCGCTCCCGCCTCATTCTCCGGAAGCCGAGCATGCCCTTTTAGGTGCGCTTTTAGCGAATCCTGAATCTTTCCATCTAATCGAGCCCCCTTTAGAGCCCGGTGACTTTTACAACTATGCCAATCGACTGATTTATCAGGCGATATTCTCTTTGGCGTCTCAAGGCAAGCCGGCTGATGTTCTCACGGTTTCAGATTTATTGAGAGAGATCGGGAATGAGAAAGAGACAGGCGGATTGGAGTACCTCAATCGTTTGACGGAAAGCTACGCCAGCGCAGCTAACCTCAGCGAATATGCAAGAATTGTCAAAGATAAGGCACTCAAACGCAACCTCATTTCCAAACTGGCTCAATTAGAAGCTGAGGTCAATTCAGACAGAGGGGCTTCTTCCGAAGACTTGCTCGACCGCGTGCAAAGCGAGTTCTTAAAAATGGGACTTGGCAAAAATAAAGATGCTTCTTCTTTTGAGTCTTCCGGCTCTATTTTGGACGGCCTCATTGACGAAATGCGTTCAATTGCAGACTCTCCGACAGAAATCCGCGGCTGCGAAAGCGGAATCGAGCAGCTTGACGACGTGACAAGAGGCTTTAGACCCGGACAATTGGTTGTCATTGCTGCGCGTCCCGGCATCGGCAAAACAGCCTTCGCGCTTCAGGTCGCACGCCGCACTGCCGTTCGTCAGAAAAAACCGGTTGCGATCTTCGCGCTGGAAATGACAAAGAACGAAGTTCTCAAAAGAATGCTGAGCTCTGAGAGCGAAGTTGAAATGGAAAGTATCGACGGCGCCCAAATGACGGATACTCAATGGAGCAGAATTTATCAAGCTCAAGAAGTGCTGTCTAAAGCACCGATATTCGTTGACAGCTCAAGCGAGCTGACGCTTATGCGCATTAAGACGAAGCTTCGCCAGCTCGCTGCGCAGGTTGGAACTATCGGATTGGTTGTAGTTGACTATCTCCAGCTGCTAGAACAAGAAGACGAGAACGCTTCTGCGGATCTTCGCTCCATACAGATCGGTGTTCTTTCTCGGGGCCTAAAGCTGCTGGCCAAAGAACTCAATGCTCCGGTCCTTCTTTTATCCCAGCTTAACCGTCAGGTCGAAAACCGGCCTAACCATACGCCACTTCTTTCTGACTTAAGAGAATCCGGTTCCATTGAACAGGATGCCGACATGGTGCTCCTGCTTTATTCCAAGGCCAAATTCGGGCAGGAGCAAGGAGACTCCAGAACAATTTACATGGATTTGGCAAAGCATAGGAACGGACGCCTAGAAGTTTTTTCTACGATTTTCAAAGGCGAGATCCAATGCTTTGAAGAATTAAACGCTTGGAATCAATGAGAAGAAAAAAGAGCCTAGACCGACGTGTTCAATGAACATCTAAATCTTGGAGGGCTTCGATCTAGGCCCGTAAACTGATAATTGTTAGAAAAAATAACACAAATATGGGATAAATAGCAAATTAAGAGACGGATTTTTTTATTTTTGAATTTAATAAAAAGCCTTGATAGCCTTGGGTTTTTCAAAAATTAGCCGGAACTATTTTTATTCTGACACTCATAACCGCTATGCAATGTAATTTCTGCGGCCTAAGCTAACTTTCAGGCGGTGAAATTGTGGTCTTTTTCTCATATTTTTAAGCTGGCCTTCTCTGCTTCGTCTTTCGACGACTTAATTCCCTCTCTTTCCTACTTTTTGATTTTCTTCACGTTGTATCGCTCCTAAATTTCTATTTTGCGAAACTTTTGTGGGATGCTGTCGGTGTGATCTGACTGGTTCTCTCTTTCAAAACCTTCTATGACAGAGGCTTGCTGATTTGTTCCATCCAAACTGAGCTGTTTGCGTCGCTTTAAAATTTTTTGAAGCCTTTTTCATTGGGTGTGTCTTTTAGTCGTAGGCCTTTTTTATATTTTTATATTAATCTTTTTATTTTTTAAGGCCCTCTATTTTCACTTTTAAATCAAAAAGTTACAGACGTAAAAATGTATAAAAGACCACAAAATATGAGAATTTGACCACAAATAGGCTGTTTTTTTCTGTGAAAAAGGCGACTTAATATGAGATTTTTACCACATATGCAGAAGGATTTATGTGAAAAAGACCACAATATTATGTAAAAAAGACCACAGTGTTCCGATTCTTTTTCCTTTTGGAAGAGGAAGTGTGAGAGAATCAACTATCGAAATGTCAGAATGAGCCGGATCGGAGGGTATTAATGGCCAGCGAAAATCAACAACAGGAGTTTGAACTCCTCACAGACGATGATGATTGGTCTGACAGCCCTAAAGCCGGGAAAAAGAATTCTTTATGGAATACCAATGCGGTCGTTGTTAAATCAAACGACCTGTTGACGGCGAAAACCAACCTCACCTTAAATGAGCTTCGAATCATCTTAGTTGCGATCAGTAAGATCGATTCGATGAATCCGGAGGTCAGAGGGGATGCAAGTTATTGGGTTTCAGCCAAAGAGTTAAGAGAGATCGGCAGCGAACGTTCTAAGGCCTATAAATACCTCCAGAACGCAGTCAATACGCTTTACAATAGAAGCGTTATCCGCACCTTCGGATCCAACGGTAAAGAACGAGATGAGTTCCGTTGGATTTCTAAGGTCTCTTATCGAAGCGGCATGATCGGTCTGACGTTCTCCCAGGAGGTCCTCCCCTTTTTGACGCGTATCCGAAGCAACTTCATTCGCTATCCGATTAAACAGATTTCCGAATTGAAGAGTGTTTCGACATTACGATTCTTCGAGCTGTGTGTGCGCTGGCGCGGCCAGGTCAAGAAGATGACGATTACCGAGCTTAAAGACATTCTTAACATTCCTCAAAAAAAATTAAACGGCGACGTCGCTCGAATTGTCAGAGAGTGCGCTGCCAAAATTAATGAGGCGACCAAAATTGACTTCCATGTGGAGTGCGAGTTCGTCCGAACCGGTAGAAAATTTACTCATATTATCTTTTCCGTTAAGAACCGTCCCAATATTCTTGTAGAAAGAACTCAGTCGGTTCCGCCGGAGGATGTGCCGGATGTTAGAGATCTTGTGGGCTATACCGATGAGGATTGGCAGAACCTGACTTTGTCGGACAGTCAGAGAAATTACTTTGCCTCTCTCCTTAGCCGTCACAACGATGGCGGCGTAGGCAACCGCTTTGCCGGCGAGTTCATCAATGCTGCCGGACGTGAAGGGTACTCTCAAGAGTCTTGGAAACGCTGGATCGAAAACCGTTTGGCCGATCCCAAGTTTGTGTATGAAGCGAGAGTCTATTTACATGATCTCGGGTTCAAACCTTCATCAGCGGTCAAGAAAAATGTGAAAAAGACCACAAATTAAAACCTCTACGAAACAGCCGCTCGGCTGTTTTGGTTTTTAGGAGTCACGGTTTTCTGAAAGATATTGTGGTCTTTTTCACATTGTTTAAACTGTTGCGTCTCTAAACGGCCGCATTCTTTCTTGTTTCTGCTCTCTTCCTCGTATCCTTGAAGAAAAAACAAGGACTAAAAATGGTTTATTTGGATACGATGTCTCTGAGATTCGGGCATTTTCGGGTTTTGATTACAACAGCGATGGGGCAGTTCCTAGGAGCCGCTGTTGCAACGCTTTCCGGCGTCTTAATTCCTCTTCTCGCCATCGTTCAGCATCATGAGCTGGATTCGGTAACACAGGGCCTGATTGCCAGTATGGAACTGATCGGCATCATGGTTGGGTCCTTTGTTATTGGAAAACTCGCCGATAAGGACGGATACCTTCCGTTTCTTAGACTAAGTTCCATCCTTGTTTTTATCGGTGCGCTTGTGGTCTACGTGACAGGAAGCATTGATCTGCTGATTCACTCGCTGTTTGTCATGGGATTCGGCATCGGAGGCGATTTTGCATTGGATTCCGACTATGTTGATGAAGTCATGCCGAAACGCTGGCAGGAAACGATGGTCGGTATCACCAAATCATTTTCTGCTCTCGGAAACTTGTCAGCTGGTGGAGGTTTCCTCGTTCTCTGTTCGATCGAGTGGACTGCAGAAATTTGGAGACAGATCTTCTTATTTGTGGTCTTTCTCTCATTTTTAATGATCATCAGTCGATTATTCTTCTTTAAAAGTCCCGGCTTTCTTATTGCAAAAGGGAAGTTTGACGAAGCCAGACAGGTTGTTAAGGCAATGCTTGGACCTGATGTAGAGATTCCACCGTCCTATTTGGAAAAAACTTCTTCTTCTAACGGCGCTAAAGTAGATCTGTTTAAAGGAGAAACCCTTCAGAAAGTGATTTTTTCCGGTGTGCCTTGGGGATGTTCAGGGCTCGGAGTATATGGAATCGGCATCTTTCTCCCGATACTGATTATGAGTCTCGGCATTCCCGGTTTTGATACTTCTAAACCGGGTCCTTTAGGATCCGTAATGAACTCGGTGAATCTCACGTTTATTATCAGCTGGTTCATTCTCATCGGATTTATAGCCGGTCTTTTTATTCTTCATAAAGTTTCGACCGTCAAACAACAGTTTTACGGATTCCTGCTCGCCGCCGCGGCTGTTCTACTTCTGCTGCTCTGCTATTTATTCAAATGGCCTGCCGCTATTTCAATTGCAGCGTTTGTTCTGTTTGAACTGGCTCTTAACGCCGGCCCAAATCTTACGACGTTCATCATTCCGTCATTAGTCTTTCCGTTAGATATTAAAGCAGAGGGGGCGGGCTACGCTGCGTTCTTCGGGAAATTTGGCGCTGTGATCGCTGTCTTTAGTTTTCCTATCCTCATGAAGCTGGGAGGCGTTTCTCTAGCGCTAGTTGTATCACTGGCTGTACTTGGACTTGGCGCTTTTCTGACCTACTTCTACGCGAAAAAATTAGGACTGGAAAAATGAGAAAAAGACCACAAATCATCAAATGATTTTGTGGTCTTTTTCTCATATCAAGAACGTTTGATCTATGCCAACTCGTCAATCATCCTGATCCTAATTTTGTCCACAGGCACTGCTACGACGGTTTTGTTGTCTTCACGTAAGACGCAGACTTCGTCGTGACGATCAGAAAGTAATCGCGGAAGAAGATTGCCGGAAACTTTCTCACCTGCCTCATCTAAAAATTCAACTTGAATACCCAAGGCTTTACCGGCGGGCACACGGCGATAACCTCTAGGAAAGTCTTTCTTTTTAAGACGATCTTCAAACGCAACGACTTTTTTGGGTTTCTGCGGAACGATTTTCTGGAGTCTGTCCAATACAGCTTGTGCAGAACCGCGGCTAATTAGGCCGTCTTTGTCTTTGCAAGCTTCCAGATCTTTAGCGATGTTGGTGCTTTTTTCACAGATATTGTTCAGGATCTGTGCTGTCTGGGCATCGTTAACAGCGCAATCGACAATCAATTTAAGAACTTCTTTCTTAGAAGAAGCTAATGCGGCAATACGAGAAATATAAGTTCTGTCTTTGCCCAAACGAGCAGCAATTTCGGTTTGGTTAAAACCGTTCTGAATCAGCTGGCTAATGCTTTGGATCAAATCCTGAAGCTTCATATTGTCGCGCTGGATGTTCTCGGTTAGCTGACCGAAAATTCTTTCTGAATCAGAAACAGGAGCATCAACAACAATAGCTTCTACCGTTTCCAAGCCGGCTTTCTTAGCCGCCAGCCAGCGGCGTTCGCCCTGCAGGACAACGTATTTATTGTTTTCACCTTTAATGACTGTAATCGGCATCAGCTGGCCGGATTTCATGGATTCAGCCAGCTCGTCGATATTCTCGATAACGGTTCTTACCTGAGGCCGGACCTCAATTGACTCTACCGGTAATTTTGTTAAAACCTTTCCATTGACGCCCGCGGCAATCGCACCGTTAAACTCGGTCAAGCTTTTGATATTGGTCGGTTTAAAAGTTTGAGTCTTTGCTTTTGTAACTTTAAAAGTTTTCATAGTTAACCGATTTTCTTAATTCTTGCCAGCATTTCTTTGTACACGGCTTCAAGTTCTTCGTAGGATCGCTTGCCGTTGCGGATTTCGTCCACGGGGATACCCATTGTTGTAGCGGCATCAATCGGAGCGCGATGTCTGAGTTTGGAGTTGAAGATATCGCAATTGGTCTCAGAAACGAGATACTGCAGTGTGCTCTTAGCAGAAGCAGAATCATCGTATTCATTAACCACAACACCTAAAAATTTCAGGCTGGGATTGAAATTCTGCTGCACGGCACGGATGGTATTGACCATGCCGGAGACGCCCCCGACCGCATAGCCTGAGAGTTTGATCGGGCAGATGACATAATCAGCCATGACCAATCCGCCGAGGAGTTTTCGGCCCAAAGAAGGCGGGCAGTCAACCAAGATATAGTCGTATGCGTCTTTTAGTGCCTGAATATTTGCAGCCGGGTTACGAATGACATCCAACTCACGGCTTTCGATGTCATAACCTTCGTTCGAGTTCGGTTCAGATCCGATTAAATCTACGCCGTACGGGGTGTCATCAAAGATTCCGAGCTCTTCGAGATTCGGTTCAAAAAGAGCCGCAGACGAAGTAGCGGTGTACGGCTGTCCTTGTGTCAAAGATTCTGTCGTATTTCCTTGCGAATCAATATCGATGACCAGCACTTTCTTTTTACGATGTTTACGTAAATAAAAAGCGGCTTGCACCGTTAATGTTGATTTGCCGACTCCGCCTTTTTGATTAGCAAAAGCTATGACCTTCCCCATAGGGACTTCCTTAAATTTGTAGATATCTTCAGACGGTATCTTAACAAATTCAAAAATCGGCGTTTGAAATGTGACGTGTGAACATGTTCACACTACAAAAGAGTTGTGGTCTTTTCCACATAATATTGAAACTTCTGAGAGAAAGATTTCAATGATTATTAGCAGAGATTTGAAGGAAAATAAGAGACAAGAGCTACACATCTGTGGTCTTTTTCACATAGTTCCGTTTTTCTAAGAAAAAGCTGAGAGTGAAGACGGACTTTAAACAAAGGAATCTAAATAAGTAAAATCAACAACGATTAGACACATCGCTGTTATTGAGAGAAAAAGAACTGTAAGCGAGAGCGAATTTTTATTTTTCGAAGCAGTTTTGCTATTCGAATTAATCGCTCCAAATTTCGGGGCGGAATAGAGCAGACGAATGTTTCTAAAATCTGCTCTACTACAACAAGATTAGAAAAGATAAAACTGAGAAAGTCTGATTTGGTAAGGTCTGCGGGCCGAGTTCCGCACTTTTAGATGCGGAAGACAGAGTTCAAGTGTGAACATGTTCACACGGAAGAAATAAGCGGATAAAACAAAACCTCTTGAACGGTTAGGTCCAAGAGGTTTGTCTT
>ENA-UESD01003423-UESD01003423.1-human-gut-metagenome-genome-assembly--contig:-NODE-3423-length-10200-cov-3.429517_pt1 | contig 10200 bp, 9 predicted proteins | sample MGYA00242985_ERZ507986 | MGnify/ENA primary metagenome ERZ507986 (study PRJEB26167, sample SAMN06115408) | human gut metagenome | host: Homo sapiens | place: China:Guangxi | collected 2016-04-06...
CCTGCAAAAAGCCCCTGATGGTCAAGCTGAGCCCGCAGGCCGAGAACATCCCCGAGATGTGCAAGGCTGTGGAGGCCGCCGGTGCGGACGCCATCAGCCTGACCAACACCTTCCAGGCCTGCGCCATCGATCTGGAAAAGCGTAAGCCGGTGTTCAACAACATCTTTGCCGGTCTGTCCGGCCCGGCGGTGCGGCCCATTGCCCTGCGCATGGTCTGGCAGGCTGTGGGTGCCGTGAACATCCCGGTGGTGGGTCTGGGCGGCATTGCCACTGGCCGTGACGCACTGGAATTCATCATGGCAGGTGCCACGGCGGTACAGGTGGGCGCGGCAAACTTTGCCAACCCCCGTGCCATGGAGACCATTGCCGATGAGATGGCACAGTGGATGGATGCCCACGGCGTGAAAACGCTGGACGAGATCCGCGGCTGCGCCCGAAATGCTGAATAATCGAGCTGATATACCAGAATAACCACGGCTTATGCGTATAAAATGAAAATTTGCGCATAAATTTGCAATTGCTGCAAAAGCGTGGTACAATACCGTTCAAAAGATATTTTTCATAAAAAAGAGAGGGAGAACTACAATGAGTGAAGCACTTGAAATTCTGAAGAGCTGTGACGCATTCCTGGAGGGCCATTTCCTGCTCTCCTCCGGCCGCCATTCCAGCGCATACTGCCAGATGGCCTACCTGCAGCAGTACCCTGACCGCTGCGCCGAGGTAATGAAGGCTGTGGCCGATCAGATCAAGAAGCTGGATGTGGATGTCATCGTGGGACCTGCCATGGGCGGCATCGTCTATGCCTACGAGCTGGCCCGCCAGACCGGCAAGCGCGCCATCTTCACCGAGCGCGTGGATAATGTGATGACCCTGAAGCGCTTTGCCATCCAGCCGGGTGAGAAGTGCATCATTGCTGAGGACGTTGTCACCACCGGCATCTCTTCCCTGGAGACCAAGCGCGTGATCGAAGAGGCCGGCGGCATCTGCCTGGGCATCACCTGCGTGGTGGACCGCACCAAGCCCGAGGCTCCGTCTCCCATTCCCATCCTGGCCAGCGCCTTGAAGCTGGACCTGCCCAACTACGCACCCGAGGAGTGCCCCATCTGCAAGGAGGGCAAGCTGCCCCTGGTGCACCTGGGCAGCCGTAAGATGAAGCAGGAAGCCAAGCAGACCCTGTAACTTGACAACAACCGTGTTGAAACAAGGAGTACCTATGAACGCTTATCTTCTTTTGGCAAACGGCATGGTCTTTGCAGGCCAGTCAGTGGGTGCTGAGGGCGTTACCGTGGGCGAGGTCGTCTTTGCCACCGGTATGGTGGGCTTTGAAGAGACCCTGACCGACCCCAGCTACTATGGCCAGATCATCACCCAGACCTATCCCCTCATCGGCAACTACGGCATGAACAAGGACGATATGGAGTCGGACCGCATCTGGGCCAAGGGCTACATTGTGCGCGAAGCCTGCACCACCCCCTCCAACTGGCGCTGTGAGGAGACGCTGGACAGCTTTTTGAAGAAAAACAATACCATCGGCATCGAGGGCATCGACACCCGCCACCTGACCCGCATCATCCGGGAGAGCGGCGTGATGAACGGTGCCATCCTGACCACCTTTGACCCCGCTGACCCTGCCAACAAGGCCGAGACGGAGAAGCTGCTGGAGACCATCCGCGCCTATGCCGTGACGGATGCCGTTAAGAGCGTGACCTGTGAGAAGCCCGAGGTCTATAACGAGAAGGGCGAGACCCACATCGTGCTGATGCACTACGGCTGCAAGCGCAATATCGTGCGCTGCCTGGTCAAGCGCGGCTGCAAGGTAACGGTGATGCCTGCCTTTGCCACCGCTGAGGAAGTGGCTGCCCTGAACCCGGACGGCATCATGCTGTCCAACGGCCCCGGCGACCCCGCCGAGCCGGTGGAAATCATTGAGAACCTGAAGCAGATCTTTGCGCTGGGCATCCCCACCTTCGGCATCTGCCTGGGCCACCAGCTCAGCGCTCTGGCCGCCGGTGCCAAGACCATGAAGCTGAAGTATGGCCACCGCGGTGCCAACCAGCCTGTCACTGATTTTGAGTCGGGCCGCACCTTCATCACCAGCCAGAATCACGGCTATGCGGTCGTGGGCGAGGAGCTGCCCGCCGAGATGGGCGAGGTGGCACAGGTGAACGCCAACGACGGCACCTGCGAGGGCATCAAGTACAAGAAGTGGAACTGCTTCACCGTGCAGTTCCACCCGGAAGCAAACGGCGGCCCCAAGGATACCGAGTTTCTGTTCGACCGCTTCCTGAACAACGTCAAAGCAGCAAAAAAGGAGGCACGCTGAAATGCCGAAGGACCCTAGAATCAAGAAGGTGCTGGTCATTGGCTCCGGCCCTATCATCATTGGTCAGGCTGCGGAGTTTGACTACTCCGGCACGCAGGCCTGCCGCGCCCTGAAAGCAGAGGGCATCGAGACTGTTCTGCTGAACTCCAACCCCGCAACCATCATGACCGACCCGGATGTGGCCGACCATGTTTACATCGAGCCCATGACGCTGGAAGTCGTGGAGCGCATTCTGGACATCGAAAAGCCGGACTCCGTTCTGCCGAACCTCGGCGGCCAGATGGGCCTGAACCTGTCCATGGAGCTGGCCCGCTCCGGCTATCTGGACCGCACCGGCATCCGTCTGCTGGCCTGCAAGCCCGAGACCATCGACCGTGCCGAGGACCGCGAGCTGTTCAAGGAGACCATGGAAAAGCTGCATCAGCCCATCATCCCCTCTGAGGTGGTGGAGACGCTGCAGGACGCACTGGCCTGTGCCGACCGCATCGGCTACCCGGTCATCGTGCGCCCGGCCTTTACCATGGGCGGCACCGGCGGCGGCATCTGCGAGACCCGCGAAAAGCTCATCGAGATCGGCACCAACGGCCTGCGCCTTTCCCCCATCCATCAGATCCTGGTGGAAAAGTGCATCGCCGGCTGGAAAGAGATCGAATACGAGGTCATGCGCGACCACAAGGGCAACGTGATCACCGTCTGTAATATGGAGAACCTGGACCCCGTGGGCATCCACACCGGCGACTCGGTGGTCGTGGCCCCCTCCCAGACCCTGACCGACCACGAGTACCAGATGCTGCGCACCGCCGCCCTGGACATCATCACCGAGCTGGGCATCGAAGGCGGCTGCAACTGCCAGTTCGCCCTCAAGCCGGACAGCTTTGACTATGCGGTCATCGAGGTCAACCCCCGTGTGTCCCGTTCCTCCGCTCTGGCCTCCAAGGCCACCGGTTACCCCATCGCCAAGGTGGCCACCAAGATCGCCATCGGCTACACGCTGGACGAGATCACCAACGACGTCACCGGCAAGACCTGCGCCTGCTTTGAGCCGGCCCTGGACTACATCGTGGTCAAGTACCCGAAGTGGCCCTTTGATAAGTTCGTCTACGCCGACAAGTCTCTGGGCACCCAGATGATGGCCACCGGCGAGGTGATGAGCATCGGCAACAGCTTCGAGGCTGCCATGATGAAGGCCGTTTCCTCCATCGAGCTGGGCATGGACACCCTGACCCACAAGCCCTTTGAGGAGCTGACCGATGACGAGATCGTGGCCCATATGCATGTGCAGGACGCCGAGCGCGTGTTCTGCGTGTACGAGGCCCTGAAGCGCGGCATCGACCACGAGACCATTTATAAGATCACCAAGATCGACTGGTGGTTCCTGGACAAGATGCAGCATCTGGCCGACCTGGAGAACGGTCTGGCCAAGTGCAACGGCGTCCTGACCGAGGAACAGTACAAGACCGCCAAGAAGTACGGCTTCCAGGATAAGACCATCAAGCGTCTGGCCCAGGTGGACAAGCTCCCCGTGGAGAACTACCGCGCCGGCTTCAAGATGGTGGACACCTGCGCCGCCGAGTTCTCGGCCAACACCCCCTACTTCTACTCCACCTACGACGGCGACAACGAAGCCGCGGAGTTCATTGCCGAGAAGGAAGCCGCAGCCGCCGCCGAGGGCAAGCCCAAAAAGAAAAAGGTGCTGGTCTTTGGTTCCGGCCCCATCCGCATCGGTCAGGGCATCGAGTTCGACTACTGCTCGGTGCACTGCGTGTGGACCCTGAAAAAGCACGGCTGTGAGGCCATCCTGGTCAACAACAACCCCGAGACCGTCTCCACCGACTTTGACACCGGCGACCGCCTGTACTTCGACCCGCTGAACCCGGAGAGCGTGGACAACATCATTGCCACCGAAAAGCCGGATGCCTGCGTGGTGCAGTTCGGCGGACAGACCGCCATCAAGCTGGCCAAGCACATGGACGAGATCGGCCTGCCCATTCTGGGCACCCCGGCGGACGCCATCGACGAGGCCGAGGACCGCGAGCGCTTTGACGAGCTGCTGGAGCGCTGCAACATCCCCCGCGCTCCGGGCCGTACCGTGTTCAATCTGGACGAGGCTCTGGCCGCTGCCGAGGAGATCGGTCTGCCGGTGCTGATGCGTCCCTCCTATGTGCTGGGCGGTCAGAACATGATCGTGGCCTACAACAAGGCTGACATCATCGAGTACATGGGCGTTATCACCGAGCACGTCGACATGGATCACCCGGTGCTGCTGGATAAGTACATCATGGGTACCGAGTGCGAGGTGGACGCCATCTGTGACGGCGAAAACTTCCTGATCCCCGGCATCATGGAGCAGGTGGAGCGTACCGGCGTGCACTCCGGCGACTCCATCTGTGTCTACCCGGCCCAGCACCTGACCCAGGCCGAGATCGACACCATGGTGGATTATACCGGCCGCTTTGCCCGCGAGCTCCACGTCACCGGTCTGGTCAATGTCCAGTACGCTGTTTCCAACGGCAAGGTCTATGTCATCGAGGTCAACCCCCGTTCCTCCCGTACCGTGCCTTACATCTCCAAGGTCACCGGCGTGCCCATGGTGGATCTGGCCGTGCGCTGCTGCCTGGGCGAGAAGCTGGCAGATATGGGCTACGGCACCGGCCTGCACCCCAACGCCCCCTATGTGGCCGTTAAGGTGCCTGTGTTCAGCTTTGAAAAGCTGCACGGCGTGGATACCCAGTTTGGCCCTGAGATGAAGTCTACCGGCGAAGTGCTGGGCATTGCTCCCAACTATCACGATGCCCTGCTCAAGGGCCTGATCGGCGCGGGCTATACCTTTAAGACCCCCGGCCCCGCCTCCTGCTGCATCTTCACGGTGAAGGACAGCGACAAGCCCGAGTTCGTGGATATCGCCTGGAAGCTCAAGAGCATGGGCTACAAGCTGTACGGCACCTCCGGCACCTGTGCATGGCTCAACAAGCACATGGTGCCCTGCAACGAGGTGCGCCCCATGTCCGGCGAGTCGCCCAACATCGTGGACCTGCTGCAGAGCGGTCTGGTGGACTATGTGTTCTCCACCAGCGCCAAGGGCCGCGATCCCAAGCGCGACTCGGTGCGCCTGCGCCGCAAGGCCGTGGAGCTGAGCATCCCCTGCATCACCGCCGTGGACACCGCCAACGCACTGGTCAACTGCCTGCGCAGTGATCACAGCCTGGAGAACATCCCGCTGGTGGACATTGCCACCCTGTATCACCGCAAGTAATTGCCCACAGAGTTGCCTGTGAAATTACCCGCGTGGTTTCCCCATAGAACGACTTTTGACAGCGCCCGCCAAAACAGCGGGCGCTGTATTTGTGAAAGCTCGCCAGCAAATGCGAAGGTCCGTGCGCAAAACAGGACGTTTTGTGCGCAATCTGTCGCAAACAGTGTGGGAAGTATGTTATACTCATCAACGCAAAATTTGCCAAAAGGACGTTACTTTTGGACATTCCAGGAGGATACCGATACATGACCCGTTCCCAGATGATCGAAACCGTCGCCCGCAAGACCGGCTTTACCGAAGCTCAGGTCGAGACCACGATGGATGCTATGTTTGACCAGATCGCCGACTGCCTGCGTGCGGACGAAAAGGTGACCATTGCCGGCTTTGGCCGCTTTGAGATGCGCCCCCGCAAGCCCAAGGCCTACACCAACCCCAAGACCAAGGTCTCCAGCCGCCTGGAGTCCACCTCCATCCCCGGCTTCAAGGCCAGCGGCCGCTTCAAGCAGAAGCTGGAGGCCGGTAAGGCCAAGGCTGCCGAAGAGAACGCCTGATCCCACCTGCATAGCACAGAGCTGCACCCCGCCAACAGGGTGCGGCTCTTTTTTGTGCTGACAAGGCTGCTGTTTCGTGATATACTGATTTCAACAGAAAAAGAACGGAGTTGTCTGAATGCTTTACAGTGAACTGCAGTGCAGCGAAGCCATCCGCAAGGCGGTGGAGCGCATGAGCTTTGCCGAAATGACCGAGATCCAGGAAAAGACCATCCCCGTCATGCTGGCCGGGCATGACGTGATCGCCAAGGCCCCCACCGGCACCGGCAAGACCTGTGCCTTCGGCATCCCGGTGGCGGAGCACATCCAGCCGGAAAACAAGTACCCCCAGGCCGTCATCATGGCCCCCACCCGGGAGCTGGCCCAGCAGATCGCCGAGGAACTGAGCAATCTGACCTATTTCATGCCGGAGGTGCAGGTGGCCTGCGTCTACGGCGGTGCCAACATGGAAAAGCAGGCAAAGCGCCTGGCAGAGGGCTGCCAGATCGTGGTGGCCACCCCGGGCCGCCTGATGGACCACTACAAGCACCACTCCATCGACATCTCCCATGTCACCCAGATCGTGCTGGATGAGGCCGACGAGATGCTGAACATGGGCTTCTACAAGGACGTGCGGCACATCATTGAGATGATGAAGGCCCGCAAGGCCCTCTCCATGTTCTCGGCCACCATCAGCCGCGAGGTGATGGACATCGGCTGGCTGTACCAGCACAACGCCGAGGAGATCACCGTGCAGCCCAGGGAGGAGAGCCAGCCCAAGATCACCCAGTATATGCTGGAGACCTCCGGCCGCAACAAGCTGTCGGACCTGGCCCAGATCATCATCGGCGAGGGCTACAAGCGGGTGATGGTGTTCTGTGACACCAAGTTCAACACCGCCACCCTGGCGAACCAATTGGCACGGCTGGGCTTCTCGGTGGACTGCCTCCACGGCGACCTCTCCCAGAAGGAGCGCAACCAGATCATGCAGAACTTCCGGGACGGCAAGCTGGCCATTCTGGTGGCCACCGACGTGGCGGCCCGCGGCATTGATGTTTCGGACGTGGACGCTGTCATCAACTACGACGTGCCCAGCGACAACGAACATTACACCCACCGCATCGGCCGCACCGGCCGCGCCAAAAAGGAGGGCGTGAGCTACCTGTTCTATGTGCCGGAGGAGAAAAAGCGGGTGCAGGAGCTGCTGCGACTGACCCGCAACACCGACCTGTGCACCCCGGTGCATTTTGACTTCAATCACGAGCACATCGTGGTGGAGGAAAAGAAGGATAGCGCCGACCGGTTCCAGATCAAATGCTATTTTTGAGATAAAAAAGAGCTCCCTCAGTCTCGCATCCAAAAGGCCCCATCTCTGAGGGGGCTGTCTGCGAAGCAGACTGGGGGAGTTTTTGCAATCGTTTTGCAAAAAACGCTTGACCTTCCCCTTTCTGGAAGGTGTAAGATGGGCCTGTAAGGAGGCAGCCGGACCATGAAGATCAACGAAGTGGAAGCCGCCGTCGGCGTGACCAAAAAGAACATCCGCTTTTACGAGGAAGAGGGGCTCATCACCCCGGGCCGGGAGCCGGGCAACGGCTACCGCAGCTACTCCCAGACGGACGTGGAACGCCTGCGCCGCATCAAACTGCTGCGCAAGCTGGACGTGCCGCTGGCCGAGATCCGGGAGATGCTGGAAGGGCAGAGCACGCTGGCAGAGGGTATGAACCGCCAGCTGGAGCGCCTGAGCACCCGCCGCAAGGATCTGGAGGAAGCCATCGGCTTCTGCACGCTGCTCCGGCAGGAGCCCGGCAGCCTGGAACAACTGGATGTGGAGCAGACGCTTGCGCGCCTGACCGCACGGGAAGAACAGGGGGTGACCTTTGTGAACATTGAACGTACCGACCAAAAGACCCGCCGCATCCGGGGCGCCTGCATTGGTGCTGCCCTTTTTGTGGCCATGATGGCCTTTGTAATGGCTATCATGGGCTGGGCAGTTTACACCGACCCGCAGGATGCCCCGCCGCTGCCGCTGCTTGTGGTGATGTTCGGCATCCCGGCGGGGTGCATCGTGGGCACATTGAAAGTTCTCATCGACCGCATTGAAGAGATTGGAAAGGGAGAAGAAGATGCTTATCGTAACTATTAACGAGATCCCCGGCAAAAAGCTGGAAGCGCTGGGCGTGGTGCGCGGCAGCACCGTGCAGAGCCGCAACTTCGGTCACGACCTGATGGCCGGTTTCCGCACCCTGGTGGGCGGCGAGGTGACCGACTACGCTGACATGCTCACCGAGGCCCGGCAGATCGCCACCGGCCGCATGGTAAAGGATGCTGAGGCCCTGGGGGCGGATGCCATTGTGGGCATGCGCTATGCCTCTGCCAGCGTCATGCAGGGCGCAGCAGAGGTCATTGCTTATGGAACGGCGGTGAAGTTTGTATGACGGCAAAAGAAAAACAGGGCTTCGGCCTATACTTTCTGCTCGCCTTCGGCCTGGCGTGGCTGCTGCAGGTCTATGCCAGCCTGCTGCTTCTCCGGGACGGAAACGCCGCGGCCTACCAGCTGCTGCTGGCGGTGAGCATGTTCTGCCCGCTGGTGTCCGTGCTGCTGGTGCAAAAGTTCTGGCTGCATCAGCCCACCGGCATCAGCTGGCGGCCCCGCCTGAAAGGCAACGGCAGGTATCTGCTGGCGGCATGGTTCGGCCCGGCGGTATTCACCGTGCTGGCAGCGGTGCTGTACTTTGCGGTGTTCCCGTCCCGGCTGGACACCTCCGGCAGCTGGCTGGCCACGGCCTATGGCGGGCAGTGGACACCGGAAGCCCTGAAAACCGAGCTGGGAGTGACCACGACCAGTTACCTGATCCAGTACGGTCTGCTGGCGGTCACGCTGGCACCGCTTGCCAATATGATCCCCGCTGTGGGCGAGGAAGCGGGTTGGCGCGGTTACATGATGCCCCGCCTGAAGGAGCGGCTGGGCCTGCTCAACGGCCGTCTGCTGGGCGGCGTGATCTGGGGCGTCTGGCATTGGCCGCTGATGCTGCTGGTGGGCTACGAGTATGGCACCAACTATCTGGGCGCACCCCTGCTGGGGCTGGTGGTATGGTGCGTGGTCTGCTTTGCCCTCAACACTCTGCTGGATATCCTTTACGAGAAAACGGAATGCATCTGGGTACCTGCTGTTGCGCATGGAGCGTTCAACGCCATTGCGGCACTGCCGCAGGTGCTGACGAACCCGGCAGATACCTATTACAATGTGCTGGGTCCCATGCCCATAGGCCTGATCGGCATGCTGCCGATGCTGGCAGTGGCGGTCTGGCTGACCCTGCAGCAGATGAAGCGGGAAGAAAAGAACTGAACCAAAGGGGCTGTTGTGCATCCTTCTGCACGGCGGCCCCTTTATTACTATATAAATAAGAAGAAACCGGGCAAACCTGCCCGAAAAACCCGGAAGTTTGGAGCAAAAAACTGGCTCCTGTATACAAATGCGAAAAAAAGCGCAAAAAACTTTGAAAAAAGGCTTGACATAAACAACCCCTTTTGCTATAATAGTCAACGTTCTGAGGGAACAAAGACAACGATTCAGAACAGACCTGCGAGAGTGGCGGAATCGGCAGACGCGCACGTTTGAGGGGCGTGTGGTAATCCCGTACGGGTTCAAGTCCCGTCTCTCGCACCATGGCGGGTTCCTTAGGGTGCCCGCCAAACTTATCGGTGATTAAAGCGTTCAGCTTCACCCTCGGTAGCTTCCGCCGTGTAAAATTTAGGAAGTACAAATGCGGATATGGCGGAATTGGCAGACGCGCTAGATTCAGGTTCTAGTGAAAGCAATTTCATGCAGGTTCAAGTCCTGTTTCCCGCACCATACAGCAAAAACATCCGAACCGCTGGCTCTTGGAGCATGGTTCGGATGTTTTTTTGCATTTCCGTGTAACGTTTCGTCTCCCCGCGCGACTAACTTCATGAAGGTAGGTGCGGGAAATGCTTGACGCAGAAGAAGCATATCAGCAGTACCGGGACATGGTGTACGGCTACCTGATCCGCCTGTGCCGCGATCGTGACCTTGCGGAGGAACTCACGCAGGAAACGTTCTATCAGGCGATGAA
>ENA-UESD01003424-UESD01003424.1-human-gut-metagenome-genome-assembly--contig:-NODE-3424-length-10186-cov-3.607577_pt1 | contig 10186 bp, 7 predicted proteins | sample MGYA00242985_ERZ507986 | MGnify/ENA primary metagenome ERZ507986 (study PRJEB26167, sample SAMN06115408) | human gut metagenome | host: Homo sapiens | place: China:Guangxi | collected 2016-04-06...
AACTGGAGTTTATGGAACAGGAGCGCCAAGAAGAGAACCAGAAACTGACAAAAAAAATCAGCCCGTATAAAATCATATACCCCATCATTATCGGGTTGGCCGTGGTCTCTTACATGTTATATAAAGAATTCGATCCCAAAGCATTTGACATGATCACCTTTACATGGAACACCGTGTTCTGGTTATTCGTTGCCGTCCTGTGCATGGCCATTCGGGATTTCGGGTATGTCATTCGAATTAAAATACTATCGGGAGGAAAATTGAACTGGATTCAGTCCATCCGGATCATATTCCTCTGGGAATTCACCTCGGCCATAACTCCCTCCGCTATCGGGGGAACCAGCCTAGCAATCCTTTTCGTGCATAAAGAAGGAATCGGGGTCGGGAAAAGTTCCGCCATGGTCATGGCAACCTCCTTTCTGGATGAATTGTACTTCATCATCATGTTTCCACTCATACTGCTGTTCGTCAACCACCAAGCACTGTGGGAAATGCCGGACACTACGAAAGCCGTGGCCGACGGGTTAATTCTCGTCGCCATTATCGGATATGGAGTGAAACTTGCCTACCTACTCGTGTTAAGCTACGGGTTATTCAAGAACCCACGGGGCTTGAAATGGCTAATCATGAAATTATTCCGGTGGCGTATTCTCCGTAAATGGCGTCATGATGCCAACGAGGCCGGAACCGATATTATCCGGAATTCTCACGAATTAAGAAGTATGCCGTTCTCCTTCTGGTTAAAAACATTCGGAGCCACCTTCTTCTCGTGGACAGCACGTTACTGGGTGGTAAATGCCATTCTCGTGGCTTTTTGGTTCGGACGTTATGATTGGGCGCAACATTTTCTTATCTTTGCACGACAACTCGTCATGTGGATCATGATGCTGGTAAGCCCGACACCAGGTGGTAGCGGTTTCGCGGAATTCGTCTTCTCCAAATACCTAGGGGAATTCCTTCCGAGCGCCGGGGTTGCCATAGCGATGGCTATTTTATGGAGGCTCATCAGCTACTACCCTTACCTGTTTATCGGGGCATTTATCGTACCGAAATGGATTGCCCGTAGTTTTGGCAAGACATCGAAGAAAACGAAAACGAACAATTAAAGATTTAACGTGCTAAGGAATAGAAATCTTGGGACTATTTAAACAACCAGAATATCGCCGTTTCAACCCGAAACCCCGCTATTGGGACCCGGAGGCTGAAGCCAGAAAAGAACGAGAGAAACGCATTCGCACAGAACTGGGTCTGCCGGAAGAGGGAGATGAATATATTCCCGATGTCAGAGCTGGATTGCAAAAGGAGTATGCTAAACGTAAAAGTGAACGTGGTGGATTGCGCCTCGGTTACGCAACCCGTCTCTTTATGATACTCATCATTATATTGATCGCAATCTTTTATTTGGCGACTTACAAGATTGATCTTATCATGAAATTATTCTAAGGATTCCGGTATGGCAGACGTGATTCAATTATTACCCGACTCGGTAGCGAACCAGATTGCGGCAGGAGAGGTCGTACAACGTCCGGCCTCCGTGGTGAAGGAATTAATGGAAAATGCCCTTGATGCCGGGGCTACAAAAGTACAAGTTATCCTAAAGAATGCGGGCAAAGGATTCATCCAGGTCATTGATGACGGGAAAGGAATGTCCCCGAGAGATTCCCGCATGGCTTTTGAACGCCATGCCACATCCAAAATATCCTGCGCACAGGATTTGTTCAATATCCGCACGATGGGATTCCGCGGAGAAGCCCTTGCATCGATTGCATCCGTGGCAGAAGTGGAATTACGCACCAAACGGGAAGAGGATGAACTGGGCACCTACCTCTTCGTGGCCGATTCTGAATTAAAAAAACAGGAAAATATCAATTGTTCCCGGGGAACAAATATGCTAGTTAAAAACCTGTTCTACACGATTCCTGCCCGGCGAAAATTTCTGAAATCGGACACCACGGAACTCCGTAATATTACCACGGAATTCTTACGGGTAGCCCTTACTGCCCCGGATATTGCGTTCACGCTCGTCAACAACGGAAATGAAATATACAACCTGCCCGCATCCGGCTTGCGCCAGCGCATCGTAAATGCCTTCGGGAAAACGATTAATACAAAACTACTTCCGGTTAATTGCGAAACGGGGATCGTCACCATCAATGGTTTCGTGTGCATCCCCCAGCACGCCCGGAAAACTTACGGGGAACAGTATTTTTTCGTGAACAACCGGTTTATGAAACATAACTTTTTCCATAAAGCAATCACGGAAGCCTATGCCGGCTTGATTAGCGGAGACATGATTCCCTCGTATTTCCTTTATTTCACGGTGGATCCTTCCATCATAGATGTGAACATCCACCCGACAAAGACAGAGATCAAATTTCAAGACGAGAGTGCTATATTCCAGATTGTACTGGCCAGCGTGAAAGAGGCTTTGGGAAAATTCAACGTAACCCCGACAATTGACTTTGACACGGAAGACAAGGTTGACTTCACAATTCCCGACTCACCGATTCTCCCGAAGGTCCCCAAGGTCAGTTATAACCCCCATTACAACCCGTTCAACTATTCCACCTCGATCTCGAAAGAAGATTCAAATTTCGAACAGTTAGGCGGTAATAGTTCACGCCAGGACTTCGAAGCCCGGCACAAGGAACAAGTTCCCGCGAACTGGGATACACTCTTCGCCGGATTGGAAGATAAAATCGAAGAGGTACAAACTGAAATACCAGAAATGGCAGAGAAACAAGAGGATCACGAAGGAATCATCTCTTTCGTGCAAATGAAAGGCAGGTTCATTGTCACGCCCGTTCATTCCGGCTTGATGTTTATTGATCAGAAACGGGCGCACGAACGGGTGCTATACGAACGTTATCTGGAAACCTTGTCACACCAACAAATCTGCGGACAAAAAAGCCTGTTTCCCGAAACACTGGAACTCTCGGCTGAAGATTTCCTACTCGTAAAAGAAATCATGGACGATCTGGCCATGTTAGGTTTTGAACTCGGAGAATTCGGAAAGAATTGCTACGCCATCTACGCCACCCCGTCCGACTTGTCAACTTCTCGCGGAAAAGAAGTGCTTATCAGCCTTATTGAACATTACAAGAACACGGAAGGTTCAATCCGGGATAAAATGAGAGAGCGCATAGCCCTATCGCTCGCGAAGGCGGCATCGCTGGATTACAATACCCCACTGGACAAACAGGAAATGAGCGATCTGTTCGACAACTTGTTTGCCTGCCAGCACCCCAATTACACGGCTGACGGCAAGACAATCATCCACATTCTGAAAAATGAGGACGTGACCCAGTGGTTTAAATAAAAAACTATTTTTCTTTCAGATAAGCCCGCAACGTTTTCGCTGTTTCGGGATCAGAAGGTCGTGACATATCCGAATTGATAATACGTCCATCCGGAGCGATCAAAATAAAACGAGGGATTCCGCGAATCATGTAAAAATCCATGAAAGAACGATCACTCCCCATATATAATTGTACTTCTCCCTTAGGATTCTCCCGCACCCGCTTTTCCCAGACTGCACGGTCATTATCACAAGAAACAGCCACAAACACGATATTTTCATCTTCAAACTCTTTCTCCAGTTTCTCCCAAGCCAGATTTTCATAGCGACAAGGAACACCCCAAGTAGTCCACACGTTAATGAACAGGTATTTCCCTCTGAAATCTTCCAATTCGACAGCTTGCCCGGCAATATCCGTAAACATAAAATCAAAAGCAGGACTACCGGAGACAATTTTCGCACAACGATCATAAATCTCTTGAAACCGTTTCCGCAATGTCGGGTCCTTCACGTAAAAATCATACACCCGCAAGACATCATCAATATGCTCATCAATTCCCACACCAAGCAAATAAGCATAAGCGTAATGATCGATCAGGAACTCCACCAACGTCTCGTTCGTCAAATGGTGAATCACGTAATCAAACTGCGCCATCACTTGTTTGTAGGCATCCAACTCCTTCATGTGGTACGTACTGATCAACGAAACCAAAGACGCCATTCCTTCCTGGTACTCCTTTAGAACCAATAACTTCTCATCCTCTTTAATCAATTTTTTGATACAGGAAAGATAAGCGGTATCCGGCTGATAATCCGTGTTTCCCGTACTCCAAGCATGATACAAAGGGTAATTTTCCAACGCTTTATAAGTGGAAAACTTGATCCGGTTCCGTTCCATCTCAGTAAAAGCGGCATCGAAACCCATGGTATCCAGATAATGAAACTGCTCTTGAATCAAGTCCTTCAACCGGCCTAAAAACTCCGGGGCATTCAATTCATAATCGACAGACAGATTCTTCATGACCTGACTATTCAAATAACTATTCTTGGGTGAGCCGTCTCCTTCAAAACGGATATTCCCTTTAGCATGATCCCCGTAAATATATATTTGTAATGTCGTTCCGCCTTCAATAAACAAAGGAAGACGATCCTTTCCATATTTTAACGTTGCGTATCCGCATTCGCCCCCTGTCAGCATCAATTTGGCGTAGCCGGAGTCATCCACTTCAATTTCCCGTTCCACCCCGTTAACCATCAGCTCCGGCTGTATCCCCGAAGACCCGATAAGATTAAACTCCACAACCGTTTTCCGGGTATTACAACACCACATCAATAATATCAAGATCAATATTATGCCTCCAAATTTTCCCATTATCTAACGCACCAATGTTACAATTTGCTAAATTAATTATAAATTCTTTTAACCCGAGTTAATGTCCTGACTTTAACTTTTTATTAACGTATCATACCTTGTTATTTAAATCAAGTCCAAATAGCTTTACACACGCTTAAAATGATTAAAAATATGAACAACATGGATAAAAAACAGGCCCTGCATTACCACGCAATGGGACGTCCCGGAAAGATTGAAGTCGTTCCGACAAAACCACATAGTACACAATATGATCTTTCACTGGCCTATTCTCCAGGGGTAGCGGAACCCTGCCTAGAAATCCAGAAGAATCAAATTGATGCCTATAAATACACAGCCAAGAGCAACTTGGTCGCCGTAATTTCAAATGGGACAGCCGTACTCGGACTAGGAGATATTGGTGCCTTGTCCGGCAAACCCGTCATGGAAGGGAAAGGATTATTGTTTAAAATATTCGCAGACATCGACGTGTTTGACATCGAACTCGACACGAAAGACGTGGATAAATTCATCGAAACGGTAAAAATGATCTCCCCAACTTTCGGGGGAATAAATCTGGAAGATATTAAAGCACCCGAATGTTTCGAAATCGAACGCCGACTCAAGGAAGAACTGGATATTCCTGTGATGCACGACGACCAACACGGGACAGCCATTATTTCGGCTGCCGGATTACTAAATGCCCTCGAACTCAACGGGAAAAAAATTGATTCCATTCGTGTTGTGGTCAACGGGGCCGGAGCCGCAGCCATTTCCTGCGCTCGCCTTTATAAAGCATTGGGCGTAAAGAAAGAGAACATAATCATGTGCGACAGCAAAGGAGTCATCTACACGGGAAGAGCCGGACTCAACGCAGAAAAAGAAGAATTTGCCGTTGAGACCTCTGTCCGCACACTAACCGAAGCTCTAGTCGGGGCCGATATGTTTTTAGGTCTTTCCGTCGCTGATATATTGAGTGAAGAGATGATTCAAAGTATGGCCAAAGACCCGATCGTATTCGCCCTTGCTAACCCGAATCCGGAAATCAGCTATGAAAAAGCGATCCACAGCCGACCGGACATCATTTTTGCCACGGGACGCTCGGATTACCCGAACCAAATCAATAACGTACTCGGTTTCCCGTATATTTTCCGGGGAGCATTAGATGTACAAGCCCGGAGTATTAACGAGGAGATGAAACTTGCCGCCACTTACGCACTGGCTGAATTGACGAAAGAACCCGTTCCTGAAAACGTGAAAATGGCATACAATGACCCGTCCATTGCTTTCGGCCGGAATTACATCATTCCCAAACCTTTGGACACTCGTCTGATCAGTCGCATCGCCCCTGCCGTGGCAAAAGCCGCCATCGAATCGGGAGTTGCTCGCACGGAAATCGAAGACTGGGATGCCTACCGGGATCAACTGGAAAAACGTATGGGTCAAGATGAAAGACTCATGCGCCGAATGACCCGCAAAGCCAAAACTAACCCCAAACGGATCGTGTTCGCAGAAGGAGCCGATATAAAAACCCTGATGGCCGTACAGGAGATTCTTTCCGAAAAGATCGCTCATCCCGTACTCATCGGCAACAAAAACGAAATCGAAACTCTCCAAAAACAATATAAATTAGAATTACCCGAACTAACCATTTTCGACCCGGCAAAAGAGATCGACAAAATAAATCAGTACACCCAGGCTTATTACGAAAAAAGACAAAGAAAAGGGATCATCCTTGAACAAGCCAAAGAATTGATGAAGAACCCGAATTTCATCGGTTTAATGATGGTGGAATCAGGAGAGGCAGACGGTTTCATTTCCGGGATTCACTCTAATTATCACGACGTACTCCGAGCAGCCAAAGACATCATCGGCCTAAGAGCTTGTTGTAAATATGCCGTGGGTATGCACATCGTGACCAATAAAAAAGGAACTTATTTCCTAGCCGACACGACAGTCAACAGTCATCCGTCAGCCGACACGCTGGAGTGCGTGACCGTCCTCACCTACGAGGCTGTAAAACAATTCAACGTGGAACCAGTTGTCGCCCTCACCTCATACTCCAATTTCGGGGAATACCGCTTGGGTAGCCCAGCACAGATACAAGAGGCTGTTGACACGCTTCATCGTAAATACCCCGAAATCCTGGTTGACGGCGAAATGTCCGCATCCATCGCATTCAATACCGAATTGCGACAAGCTCGTTTCCCATTCTCCCCTCTGGCAGATAAGGACGTGAACACGATTATCTTCCCGAACCTCAGCTCCGGAAGTATAGCCTTGGGCGTGTTGCAAGAACTAGGAAACAACGAAATCATCGGTCCCGTTCTACTCGGTTTGAATAAACCCATACATATTTTACAAATGGGATGTAGCGTGAGAGATATTGTTTACATGACCACCTTGGCCGTAACAGATGCACAGAAAGAAATGCCGGTGGATATGTGCCGAATCTGATAATTTTAGATTTACGATTTATGATTACAAAAGCTAGAATCATAAATCGTAAATCTAAAAATTATAAATTATTTTACCGGAATCTTCTCTACCCTTCTCTGGTGACGACCGCCTTCAAAATCCGTTGACAAGAAAACGTCTACCACATTTTGAGCTTCCTCGTAAGCAATGAAACGAGCAGGCAATCCAACCACGTTTGCATTATTATGCTGACGCGCCAAAGCAGCAAGCTCCATGTTCCAGCACAAAGCACAACGAATACCTTGATGTTTATTAGCGGTCATGGAAATGCCGTTACCACTTCCACAAATGGCAATTCCTCTTTCATACTCGCCAGCCTCCACGGCTACGGCCATCGGATGAGCTGTATCCGGATAGTCCATACTCTCGGCAGAATAAGTACCAAAATCTTTTACTTCATGACCTTTTTCACGAAGATATTTTACCAACCGTTCCTTGTACTCGTAACCGGCATGGTCACATGCTATCGCTATTTTCATCTCTTTAAAATTATTATCTTTAACTATAAAACAAAAGTTGACTTGTTATCGTTTGCAAGTTTACATAGAAACTTTTTAACTTGCAACTTGAAACCTGTCAACTTCTAACAAAAAAGGGATTCTTCCGAATCCCCCTTTTATCATCAAAGAATCAATTTATATCCTTTTCCGTGAACATTAATAATTTCCACCGACGGATCTTTCTTCAAATGTTTACGCAACTTCGTGATATAAACATCCATACTTCTAGCATTAAAGTAATTGTCGTCAGCCCAGATATTCTTCAAAGCGTAGTTTCTCTCCAATACTTTGTTTACATTCAAGCACAACAGACGAAGTAACTCAGACTCTTTCGTGGTCAATTTTTGTTCTTCTTCCCCGTCAAACAAGGTCTGTTTCTTAGAATTGAATGTTAACTTACCAATTTTAAAGATCTCTTGTTCATCTTCCGGCTTCAACCCGGTTGATCTTCTCAAGACAGCCTCGATACGCAGCAACAACTCTTCCATACTGAAAGGTTTAGTAATATAGTCATCAGCACCAATCTTGAATCCTTCCAGGATATCTTCCTTCAGTGTTTTGGCTGTAAGGAAAATAATAGGAATTTCAGCATTTGCCTGACGTATTTCCTGTGCCAAAGTAAAACCATCTTTCTTAGGCATCATTACATCAAGTACACACAAATCGTATTTATTTTTCAAAAAGGCCTTGAAACCAGCTTCACCGTCAGGAAACAACTCTGCTGAATATCCTTTTGCCTGCAAATATTCTCTTAAAAGCATGCCAAGATTCTCATCATCCTCGCACAACAAAATACGCAATTTTTCGTCCATATCAATCTTCTTTAAATAAAGGTAATACAATAATAAATTTAGTTCCTACATTCAGTTCACTTTCGGCACGTATAGTTCCCTTGTGATCTGTAATTATCTTCTTTACATAGGCCAAGCCCAAACCAAAGCCTTTCACATCGTGTAAGTTGCCTGTATGAACCCGGTAGAACTTTTCAAATATTTTTTTCAGGTTTTCTTTCTTTATACCGATACCATTATCTTCTATCGATATATGAAGCTTGCCTGATTCATTCCAAGTACGGACTTTCAGATGAATATTAACATCCGGTTTCTTATATTTCAATGCATTATCCAAAAGATTGAATATTACATTCGTAAAATGCATTTCATCTACATAGATGAACGGATCGTCGGCATCCAGAGCAACATCCAAAGTTCCGTTACAGTTTTCCACCTTCAGACGGAATGTGTTGGTTACACCGTAAACCAGTTCATTGGCATCAACCTCTTTTTTCTTCAGTGTTGCCTTTTGTCGTTCGAACATAGACATCTGCAAAACCTTTTCTACTTGGAAACGCAATCGTTTGGTTTCATCATTTATAACCCCAGAAATATGCTTAAACATGGCAGGCGATTTACCTACGGCCGGATCATTCAACATCTGGGCAGCCAAGGAAATGGTAGAGATAGGTGTCTTGAATTCATGAGTCATATTGTTAATGAAATCATTCTTTATCTCTGTCAGTTTCTTCTGACGGAAAATGATGTATATGGTAAAAATAAAAGTCACCAACAATACCAGCGTAAAAATAATAGATGGTATCATGAACCGTACAGAACTGAAAATGTAATTGTCCATTGTCGGGAAAAAGACATTTACAAATCCCATCTTTGCGGGAGGATCTTTTTCGAACAGCAACCGAGAGTAAACCTTTTCGTTATCGTATTCATAGTCAGAGCAACGATAAATTTCTTTATTGTCACGGTCTGTTACCGTAAAATGATAAGGTATGTCTACCCCGTTATTCTTTAATTCCGAATTCAGAAAATAATCCAGCTGTTTGAAATTTACTCGTTCTTTCAACGGCTTATCACTCGCCGTATAAAGAATATTGTAAACTACCTCATTCAACAAAGCACGCTGGTAGATATAACGTTCTTTTACGATCTCCTGCAACGTACGTGAAGTCTGAGGAATATTCTTTCCGGTTGAAATAATCTCTTTAGGAATACTAGAAGGACGATTTATCACAGTTTTCCACTCGAAAGTAGAAATCGTACTTCCATCGGAAGAACCGATCAACACACTTCCACTAGACTGAGACTGATGTTGACCTTGAAATTGTTGAGAAAGCTGTGCAGCACGTTCAGTGGCCGCAACATCTTTTTCAAGATATTTTTTCGTTTCTACCAACTCTAAGTTATGAACAGCCTGAGCAAGACACCGTCCTACTCTCTCTTCGAATTGCTCCTTGCGCATCTTGACCATCTCTTCTATATAACTTACCTGCAAATAGAGCAAGCTAAGAAAAGAGAGTCCCATTACAATACCTAATATCCAAATAGTTGACTTTTTCATGAAGGCAAAATTAAACAGCTATCACTTACAAGATACTCTGCTTAACATGTTTTAATCCGTGATTCTCTTATATTAACGAAAAGCGGATATTTACATGTTATTTTAAAAACTTTACGCCACACATTACTCTGCTTTAATGCAAAAATAATAAAATTTTAAATTAATAACAAACAAAGTATGCTAATTGTTTAAGCTTCGTTAAATAAA
>ENA-UESD01003426-UESD01003426.1-human-gut-metagenome-genome-assembly--contig:-NODE-3426-length-10184-cov-6.742950_pt1 | contig 10184 bp, 7 predicted proteins | sample MGYA00242985_ERZ507986 | MGnify/ENA primary metagenome ERZ507986 (study PRJEB26167, sample SAMN06115408) | human gut metagenome | host: Homo sapiens | place: China:Guangxi | collected 2016-04-06...
GGAGATGAAGACGAAGTAGATGGTGGCGGAGTGGAAAAGACACAGCCGCAGGCTGTCCTGGAGCTTGGCGGCGTCCTCGCTGCCCGCGAGGACGGGGCCCACCCACATGTGGGTGAGCATGACGGAGACGATGGCGAAGGCCCTGAAATAGTGGAAGGTCAGGTCATAATTTTTTGGCGTCATGCAGTACCTTTGATCCGGCCGGTCATCCGGCGCAGGAGTGGCGAAATTCCCTACTTTGCAGATAAGGATTATTGCCTCCTAAACCGGATGGCGGGCTATGTCAGGGCTATGTCAACGGTTGCAGACGCAGGGCAAGGCGGGTGTGGCGGGTGCGGGTCTTGTTGTTCTTGACGGCCATGTGCAGGGCGCGGCTCTCGCCCACCAGCACCACCAGCTTTTTGCCGCGCGTGACGCCGGTATAGACCAGGTTGCGCTGCAGCAGCACGTAATGCTGCATCATCAGCGGGATGACCACGGCAGGGTATTCCGAGCCCTGCGATTTGTGGATGGAGATGGCGTAGGCGGGCGTCAGTTCGTCTAGCTCCTCGAAGTCATAGGGCACCACGCGGTCGTCGTAGCGCACGCTCAGGGTCCGCTCCTTGCTGTCCAGAAAGACGATGCGGCCCACGTCGCCGTTGAAGACGTCCTTGTCGTAGTTGTTGCGGATCTGCATGACCTTGTCGTGCAGGCGGAAGCTGCGTTCGCCGCGCCGCACTTCCAGCCCGTTGGGGTTGAGGCTGGCCTGCAGGCGCAGATTGAGCTGCGCCGCGCCCACGGCGCCCTTGTGCATGGGCGTGAGCACCTGGATGTCGTTGACCGGGTCCAGGCCGAAGCGGCGCGGGATGTGGTTGCGCACCAGATCCACCACCATGTCGGCGGCGCGTTCCGGGTCGTTCTGGTGGATGAAATAGAAATCCGAGAGCCTGTCCTTGCTGGATTCCAGCGAGGGCACCTGCCCCTTGTTGATGAGGTGGGCGTTGCAGATGATCTCGCTTTCCGCCGACTGGCGGAAGATCTCGGTCAGCTCCACCACGGGCACCGCCCCGGAAGCGATGATGTCGGCCAGCACGTTGCCCGGCCCCACGGAGGGCAGCTGGTGCACGTCGCCCACCAGCACCACGGTGGCGCCCATGGGCACGGCCTTGAGCAGGTGGTAGAAGAGCAGGGTGTCCATCATGGAGGCCTCGTCCACCACCAGCAGGCCGCAGGCCAGCGGATTGTCCTCGTTGCGGGCAAAGCCGTCCTCCTGCGGGCTGTATTCCAGCAGGCGGTGGATGGTGCGGGCCTCGCGGCCCGAGGTCTCGCTCATGCGCTTGGCGGCGCGGCCCGTGGGCGCGGCGAGCAGGACATTCAGGCCCATGCGCTCGAAGAGCGCGACGATGGCGCGCACGCTCGTCGTCTTGCCCGTGCCGGGGCCGCCGGTCAGCAGCAGCAATTCTTCCTTTGCCGCAAGCTCGACAGCCTGACGCTGGAGCGGCGCGTACTGCACGCCCTGCTCGCGCTCGATTTCTTTGATGACGCGCTCGACGCCGCGCAGGGCGTCGGGCTTGTCCGCGAGCATCGCCTCGATGCGCGTGACAACATAGGTCTCATCCTCCCACGACTGACGCAAATAGCAGGCCGTCACATTCGCGACGCCCTCCTGCACGATGCGGTGGAGGGCGATGAGATCGTCGAGGCTTTTTTCCACCGCGTCGACATCGCAGTCCAAAAGCTGGGCCGTCGCGGCGAGGAGCTTTTCGCGCGGGAGGAAGACGTGTCCGCCCGCGTCGCGGTTGTGGGAGAGCTCGAATGTCAGCCCCGCCTCGGTGCGGAGCGACGCGTCGCCGCCAAAGCCCATGGAGAGCGCGATCTCGTCGCAGACGGAAAAGTCCACGCCGAACGCGCTGTCGGACAGTAAGTACGGGTTGCGCTCGAGCGCGGCCATGGCGTTTGCGCCGAAGCGGCGGTAGAGCGGCACGCTGAGCGCGGCGGGCAGATCGTAATGCGCCAGAAATTCCATCACGCGGCGAAGACCCATCTGCTCGTTGAACGCGGCGGAGATCTCCTGCGCGCGGCGGGCGGTCATGCCCTTGATGGCCGTGAGCTTTTCCGGCTCGGATTCAAGCACCTGCAGCGTCTCGATGCCAAATCTGGCGACGAGCTTTTCCGCCGTCGCGGGGCCGACGCCGCGCACGACGCCGGAAGCGAGGTAGTTTAAAATCTCCGTCTCGTTCGACGGCAGGTACCGCTCGACCTCGCTTGCGGAAAACTGCTCGCCGTACTGCGGGTGGGAGGAAAACGAGCCGGTCGCCGTCAGATTTTCGCCCGGCGCCGCGCAGGGGACGCAGCCAACGAGCGTTAAAAGCTCGCCGTCGTCCGTCACAAGGCGCAGCACGGCATAGCCGTTTTCCTCATTCTGGAAAACGACGGACAGGACCGTGCCCATGATGGTCGTTTCTTCTCCCATAACTGTCTCCTAAGTGAAAAAATCGGTCAGTTCTTCCCTTTGGCAGAGGTAGACCTCGTATTCGCTGCGGCACAAGAGCTCCGCCACGCGGCGCGGCTCGTCGGCAAGGCCGCAGTCCACGATGACGACGCGCGAAAAGCCGCCCTCTTCATAGCGCGACCTCAGCAGCGCGCGCACCGTGTATTCGAGCGTCTTTGCCTCGCCGCACGTCTCGATGACCGCCGTCGCGGGGATGGTGCCGCGCCGCCGCGGGTGCACGATGGCCGAAACGAGCAGAAAGATCACCGCCGTTAAGCCGATGGCAGCGAGCGCCGCGACAACGCCGTCCTGTAAAAGCCGCATATCATCACCTCGCGCCATTCTACGGCGCGGACGGGCGATGGGTGAATCTTAACGCAGCATTTTCCTGAGATACTGGCCCGTATAGGACTGCTCGCACGCGGCAACCTCCTCGGGCGTGCCGCAGGTGACGAGCGTACCGCCGCCGCTGCCGCCCTCGGGGCCGAGGTCGAGCAGATAATCCGCGCACTTGATGACGTCCAGATTGTGCTCGATGACGAGCACGGTGTTGCCCGCGTCGACAAGGCGCTGCAAAACCTCAAGGAGCTTTTTCACATCGTCCGTGTGGAGACCCGTGGTCGGCTCGTCGAGGATATAGATGGTGCGCCCCGTGGAGCGCTTAGAAAGCTCGGTCGCGAGCTTGACGCGCTGGGCTTCGCCGCCGGAGAGCGTCGTAGACGACTGGCCGAGGCGGATATAGCCGAGGCCGACCTCGCTGAGCGTGCGGAGCTTCGCTTCGAGCTTTGGAAGGTCGCGGAAGAATTCGAGCGCTTCCTCCACGGTCATTTCCAGCACGTCCGCGATGCTCTTGCCCTTGTAGTGGACCTCGAGCGTTTCGCGGTTGTAGCGTTTGCCCTTGCAGACCTCGCAGGGCACATAGATATCGGGCAGGAAGTGCATCTCGATCTTGAGCTGACCGTCGCCCGAGCAGGCCTCGCACCGGCCGCCGCGGACATTGAAGCTGAAGCGGCCCGCGGCATAGCCGCGCGCCTTCGCGTCCGGGGTCGAGGCGAAGAGGTCGCGAATGTCGTTAAATAAATTCGTATACGTCGCTGGGTTGGAGCGCGGCGTGCGGCCGATGGGGCTCTGGTCGATGCAGATGACCTTGTCGAGGAATTCCTCGCCCTCGATAGCCTTACAGCGGCCGGGGTGGACCTTCATGCGGTTTAAGTCCGCGCCGAGCTTTTTGTAGATGATCTCGTTGACGAGCGACGATTTGCCGCTGCCGGACACGCCCGTGACACAGGTAAACGTGCCGAGCGGGATCGAGACGTCGATGTTTTTGAGGTTATTTTCCTGCGCGCCGCGCACGGTGAGGAAATTGCCGTTGCCTTTTCGGCGCTCTTTCGGCACTTCGATCTTTTTCTTTCCGCTCAAATACTGGCCGGTCAGGGAATTCGGGTTTGCCATGACCTCCTGCGGTGTGCCGCAGGCCACGACCTGACCGCCGTGCGCGCCCGCGCCGGGGCCGATGTCGATGAGGTAGTCCGCCGCGCGCATCGTGTCCTCGTCGTGCTCGACGACGATGAGCGTGTTGCCGAGGTCGCGCAGTCTCTTGAGCGTGGCGAGCAGCTTGTCGTTGTCGCGCTGGTGCAGGCCGATGGACGGCTCGTCGAGGATATAGAGCACGCCCATCAGGCTCGAGCCGATCTGCGTCGCTAAACGGATGCGCTGCGCCTCGCCGCCGGAGAGCGTCGCGCTCGCGCGCGAGAGCGTCAGGTATTCCAAACCTACCGAGCGCAGGAAGCCGAGGCGGTTTTTGATCTCCTTCAAAATGCGCTCGCCGATGCGCATTTGCTGCTCGGTCAGCGTCAGCTGATCCACAAAGTCGAGCGCGTCGACGACGGATTTTTCGCAGTAGTCGCTGATGCTAAGTCCGCCGACCGTGACGGCGAGGGATTCGCGGCGGAGCCGCTTGCCGCCGCAACTGGGGCAGGGGCACTCGCTCATGCAGGACTCTAACTCCTCGCGTACGCCGTCGCTCTGCGTCTCCTTGTAGCGGCGTTCTAAGTTGGGGATGATACCCTCGAACGCCTGATACAAAACTCCCTTGCCGCGCGGCTGGTCATACTGGAGCTCCAGCTTTTCGCCCTTTGTGCCGTAGAGAATGACGTCCATAACCTCTTTGGAGAGCTTTTCCACAGGGTCGCGGAGGGAAAAATGGTACTTTTTCGACAGCGCTTCAAAGTACATGCGCGAGATGCCGTCGCCGCGCACGTTGTTCCAGCCCGAGGCGCAGATCGCGCCGTCGAGCAGGGAAACGCTCTTGTTCGGGATGACGAGCTCGGGGTCGACCTTGAGCTGCGTGCCGAGGCCTGTGCACGTCGGGCATGCGCCGAACGGGTTGTTGAACGAGAACATGCGCGGCGTCAGCTCTTCGATGGAGATGCCGCAGTCCTCGCAGGCGTAATTCTGCGAGAAGAGGATATCGCGGTCGTCTGGCAGGATATTTGCGAGAATGAGACCGCCCGAGAGCGCCGCCGCGGTCTCGCACGAGTCCGTCAGGCGGTGGACGACGTCGGGGCGGAGGATGAGGCGGTCGACGACGACCTCGATATTGTGCTTTTTGTTCTTTTCGAGGGAAATTTCCTCGCTGAGGTCATACATGTTCCCGTCGGCGCGGACGCGGACATAGCCCGAGCGGCGCGCGTCCTCAAAAATCTTGACATGCTCGCCTTTTTTGCCGCGGATGACCGGCGCCATGATCTGCACGCGCGTCCCCTCGCCCAGCGCCATGAGCTGGTCGATGATCTGGTCGATGGACTGCTGGCGGATCTCCTTGCCGCAGTTTGGACAATGCGGCGTGCCGACGCGCGCCCAGAGCAGGCGCAGATAGTCGTACACCTCCGTCACCGTGCCGACGGTGGATCGTGGATTCTGCGAGGTGGTCTTCTGGTCGATGGAAATGGCGGGGGAAAGGCCCTCGATATAGTCGACGTCGGGCTTTTCCTTCTGCCCAAGGAACATACGGGCGTAGGACGACAGGCTCTCCACATAGCGGCGCTGGCCCTCGGCATAGATGGTGTCGAACGCGAGCGACGACTTTCCGCTGCCGGACAGGCCCGTGATGACGGTCAGCGCGTCGCGTGGGATCTCAACGTCGATGTTCTTGAGATTATTTTCTCTTGCGCCTTTGACAAAAATCTTACTTGGCATGAATCGATAACTCCTGTTGCTGGATTCGCAGCTGCGAGACCAGCGTACTCGTCTGAATTTTTTATGTCAACCTCATTCAACAATGATATCCGCAAATTTCGCGCGCACGAGCGCGGCGAGGTCGTGGGGCGCAAGCTCGACCTGATAGCCGATCTTGCCCGCCGAGACGATCATTGTTTCAAGGTTTTCCGCGGTTTCATGGAACACCGTGGGGAAGAGCTTCTTCATCCCGACGGGCGAGCAGCCGCCGTGGACGTAGCCCGTGAGCGGCAGCAGCTCTTTCTGGTGGATCATTTCGATGGACTTTTCGCCCACAGCCTTCGCGGCCTTTTTGAGGTCAAGATTCTCCGCGACCGGCACGTCGAAAACGTAAAACTGCCCCTTCGCGCCGCGCGCGACAAGGGTCTTGAAGACGATGGCGGGGTCAAAGCCCATGGACTTCGCCACCGTGACGCCGTCGACCGCCATGCCCTCTTCATGCGGGTAGGTGTGCGCGGTGTAGGCGATCTTCTTCTGCTCGAGCACGCGCATGACGTTGGTTTTTTCTTCTTTATTCTTTGCCATAAGGGACCTCCTATGTGGAAAACGGGGATAAAATCACCGCAGAATGTAAACACAAGCTAAAATGCAGGCGAGGCCCAAGAACACGCCCGCGCTGATGGGCTCGCCGAAGACGAGGGTGCCGACGAGCGTGCCGACGACCGGCTCGATGCTCGCCATGATGCTGGCCTTGCCGCTCTCGACGTTGGCGAGGCCCTTGGTGTAGAGGATGTAGGGCGCGACGGTGGAGAGCAGCACGAGTCCCGCAGCGAGGAGGGCGTTTTGCGGCACGCTCAGAACCGTCATAAGGTTGCCCCAGTCGGCGACGAACAGCGCGCCGAGCGCGGCGAACACGAACGTCCAGAACACGACGGCGAGCGGGCTGTAGTGCCGCAGGCCGAAGGGCGCGAAAATCGAATAGAGCGCGTAGAAAAATGCCGCACCGAGGCCGAAGAGCATCCCTTTCGTCGTCAGCGACAGCCCGCCCGTGAAAACGCCCGTCACGAGCGCGCAGCCGAGCAGCGCCAGCGCGAGGGCAAGGAGCTTTTTGCCCGTGATCTTCTCTTTGAAAACGAGCGCGCTCATCAGAACCACCATCGCGGGCGCGGTGTAGAGCAAAATTGCGCTGACCGAGAGCGAGCAAAGCTTCTGCGCGTTGAAGTAGCAGAGCGTGAAGAGCACGACGCTGATGATGCCCGTCGCAATAAAGATCGGCAGGTGCTTTGCCTTCATTTTGAAGACGCTGCGGTCGGTGCAGAGGAAGAAGAACGCGAGCACCGCAAGGCCGCCCAGGTTGCGGATGACGACAAGGTTTTCCGGCGCGATGCCGGCATTGAGCAGCGGGCGGTTGAATAGGCCGATGCAGCCCCAGCAGGCGGCGGCCGCTAAAATGCAGGCGTAGGAAGCGTATTTTTTCACAGGTTTTGTCTCTTTCTCGTTATTTCGTGTTTTCCTTGCGCAGCTCGATGATGCGGTCGCGCAGGATGGCGGCGTACTCGAATTCGAGCATACGGCTCGCCTCCTGCATCTGCTTTTCGAGCTTTCTGATCTCTTCGTCCCGCTCGCGCTCGGAGAGCTTGCGCTTGCCGCGGCGGCGGGCGGATTCCTCGTCCTTCTTGGAAATTTCGATGATCTCGCGCACGTCCTTTCGGATAGTCTGCGGAATGATGCCGTGCGCCTTGTTGTAGTCGTCCTGAATCTGGCGGCGGCGCTCAGTCTCGTCCATGGCGCGGCGCATCGAGGGGGTGATGGTGTCGGCGTAGAGCACGACAAGGCCGTCGGCGTTTCGCGCGGCGCGGCCGATGGTCTGGATGAGGCTCGTTTCGCTGCGGAGGAAGCCTTCCTTATCCGCGTCCAGAATCGCGACCATCGAGACCTCGGGGATGTCAAGGCCCTCGCGCAGGAGGTTGATGCCGACGAGCACGTCGAACTCGCCGAGGCGCAGGCCGCGGATGAGCTCCATGCGCTCGATGGTCTCGACGTCCGCGTGCATGTAGCGCACGCGGATGCCGACGCCGGTCAGATACTGCGTCAGGTCCTCGGCCATCTTTTTCGTCAGCGTGGTGACGAGCACGCGCTCATTGCGCGCCGATCTTGCGTTGATCTCGCCGACGAGATCATCGATCTGGTTTTCGACAGGGCGCACCTCGACCTTCGGGTCGAGTAAGCCCGTCGGGCGGATGACCTGCTCGACAATCTGGCCCGCGCGGTCCTTTTCATAGTCGCCGGGCGTGGCCGAAACGTAGATACGCTGGTGGACGCGCTGCTCAAATTCGTCGAATTTGAGCGGGCGGTTGTCAAACGCGCAGGGCAGGCGGAAGCCGTACTCGACAAGGCTCTCTTTGCGCGCGCGGTCGCCGTTGTACATCGCGCGCACCTGCGGCAGCGTGACGTGCGATTCATCCACAAAAAGCAGGAAATCCTTGGGGAAGTAGTCGATGAGCGTCAGCGGCGGCGAGCCGACGGGCCGCCCGCTGATGACGCGGGAATAGTTCTCGATGCCCGTGCAGTAGCCCAGCTCGCGCAGCATCTCGATATCGTAGCGCGTGCGCTGGCGGATGCGCTGGGCCTCGACGGCCTTGCCCTCGGCCAAAAACTGTGCCTCGCGCTCGTCGAGCTCCTTGTCGATCTCAACAATAGCGCGCTCCAATTTGTCCTTCGTCGTGACATAGTGCGACGCGGGATAGATGGCGATGTGTTGGAGCGTGCGCGTCACCTGACCGCTCACGGGGTTGAATTCGCTGATCCGGTCGATCTCGTCGCCGAAGAACTCGACGCGCACGGCCTTGTCGCGGTAGTACGCAGGGTAGAGCTCCACCGTGTCGCCGCGCACGCGGAAGCGGTTGCGCTCAAAGGCGACGTCGTTGCGCTCGTAGCGAATTTCGATGAGCCGCTTTAAGAGGAAGTCGCGCTCCATCGTCATGCCGGGGCGGAGCGAGATCATCAGCTTTTCAAAGTCCTCCGGCTCGCCGAGGCCGTAAATGCACGAGACGGACGAGACGACGATCACGTCGCGCCGCTCAAGCAGCGCGCAGGTGGCGCTAAGCCGCAGGCGGTCGATCTCCTCGTTCGTCGAGGCGTCCTTGGCGATATAGGTGTCGGTGTGGGGGATATAGGCCTCGGGCTGGTAATAGTCGTAGTACGAAACGAAGTATTCCACCGCGTTTTCGGGAAAAAACTCTTTGAACTCCGCGCACAGCTGCGCGGCGAGGGTCTTGTTGTGCGCCAGCACGAGTGTCGGCCGCTGGACCTTTTCGATGACGCTCGCCATCGTGAACGTCTTGCCCGAGCCCGTGACGCCGAGCAGCACCTGCTCGTCGAGGCCCATCTTCACGCCCTGCGCCAGCTTTTCGATGGCCTCAGGCTGGTCGCCCGTGGGCTTGAAGGGCGCGTGCAGCTTAAATTCCATATCCGTTTCCCTTTCTTTCGGGCAGAAGTCCGTTGTGCCGCAGGGAGACAAAGTCGTCGTCCGCGACGATGATGTGGTCGGCGAGCTCAACGCCCACGGTGCGCAGCGCGTCGAAGACCGACAGCGTCGTCGCGTTATCCGCGGGGGAGGGGAGCGCCACGCCGCTCGGGTGGTTGTGGGCGAGCAGCACGCTGCTCGCGCCGCACTTGAGCGCGTTTTCCACAATTTTGCGCATATTGAGCTGGACGCTCTCAGTGTCGCCCTCGGCGACCAAATGGCAAGCGAGGAGGCGGCCCTTGGCGTCAAGGCACGCTTCGTAGAGCTTTTCCTCCCGCTCGCCGAGAAAGAGGTCTAAAAAGTACGCGCCCGCCTGCTCGGTATCGCTGAGGATCGCCTCGTGCGCGCCGGAGGACGCGCGGATGCGGCGCATCAGCGGGAACATGAGAGAGATGAGCGTCGAGGCGTTCTCGCCGATGCCCTCGACCTCCTCAAGCGCCGCGCGATCGGCGGCAAACACCGCGTCGAGCGAGCCGAATTTTTCCATCAGCCGGTGCGCGATGGGGTTCGTATCCTGCCGCGGCACGGCGTAGTAAAGGAGAAGCTCAAGCACCTCGTGGTCGGCGAACGCATCGAGCCCGTGGGCGCGGAACTGCTCTTTTTTGCGCGAGCGATGTCCTTCGTGTACCGGCATGTGTGCTCTCCTTTCCGGGGTGTTTTTGCCGCAAAACGCGGCAGTCTTCTCCTATTTTTGTCTTAATATTGTATTTTATCACGGAGAGAAAAATCGTACAAGTGTTTTTTGAATTTTATCTCCCACGGGAGATGCGCGCTAAAAGGGGGATACTCTCTTTCTCGAAAGAGAGTATCCCCCTTAAACCCCCGAGAGAAAGGACGAGGGGTCTTGCCCCTCGACCCCGCTTACATTGGCAGTCTGTGGCTCGAAGAGCTGCGCGGCCTGCGGAATCGGGTGCGGTGTACGTGGCTTCGCCACGAATCCCTTCATTTCGTCACCATTCGCAACCGCGCCCTACTCCGTGAGGCGCGAGTGACGGTAGTACGGCGGCGGAC
>ENA-UESD01003428-UESD01003428.1-human-gut-metagenome-genome-assembly--contig:-NODE-3428-length-10181-cov-10.378068_pt1 | contig 10181 bp, 9 predicted proteins | sample MGYA00242985_ERZ507986 | MGnify/ENA primary metagenome ERZ507986 (study PRJEB26167, sample SAMN06115408) | human gut metagenome | host: Homo sapiens | place: China:Guangxi | collected 2016-04-06...
GGGAACAGCCCCAGTCCCGGAAGCCGTAGCGGAGGAGTTTTCAAACTTTCGATAGCAGTTCTCCGGCGCGGCTTTTTGTTGTCGCCAGACAACAGCGAGCTGTACCTTTGTATGCCGAAAATTTTTTCGGCATACGAAAGGAGCTCGCTCTGCGAGGCCGGGCGTTCTCCCGAGTCGAACGCCTTTTTAACCGATATCATGAATACCGACCCAAAACAGACAAACAGAAATGCCCGGAAATCTGAAACACCAAGCTACAAGTACTCTTTCTGGTTCAATGAAGAGCACATCCGCTTCAAGAAGCTACTCTGCAAGTCCGGATTGGAGCATAACAGGAGCCAGTTTATCGTAAAACGCATTTTCGGAGAAGAGTTCGTCGTCATCAAACGCGACCCGTCAAAGACGCAGTTTATCGCCCGGCTGAACGACTTTTATTTTCAGTTTCAGAAACTCGGCAATAACTATAATCAGATTGTAAAGGCTGTCAATTCGCACTTTTCCAACGTCGCTATCCCGCATCAGATCGCTATGCTGGAGCAACGGACCCGCGAGCTGAAAGCCCTCAGTATCGAGATTCTGAATCTTGCAAAACGAGCTGCGGAATGGTTGCGAATATAAGATCGGGAGCATCGTCCAACCGACAACGCTATCGGAATCAAATATAGAATTGTACGCTTGCTCGTTACCTTGACCCGGCAACTTTAACAACAACAAACGTATGGCAAGCGTAAAAGTAAAATTCCGGGCCTCGTCCGTTGCGGATCGTGAAGGCCGACTGTATTATCAGATCATGCATAACCGTGTAACCCGACAGATCAACAGCGGCCATAAACTGTTACCGTCGGAATGGGCCGCTCTGCGTGCAGGATTGCTCCGGCCGGATTGCAAACCCCGACACGCTTACCTTGTCGCATTGAAAAGCCGGATTGCAGAAGACATCGCCCGCCTGGAGTGCATTATCTCCCGGTTGGAGCATACGGGCGAAAGTTATACGGCCGGGGATGTGGTCGCACGCTATCTTACGCCTTCGGATGCCGGAGGCTTTTTCTCTTTCGCTCGGAGTCTTGTCGGGCAGTTGAGACAGATCGGGAAAATCCGCACGGGCGAACGTTACACGACCGTCTTGAACAGCTTCGGGCGTTTCCGCAGGAATACCGAGGTGTCTTGGGATGAGATGGACTCCGACCTGATGATCGAATACGAGACTTATCTCAAATCGAGAGGTGTATGCCCGAATACCTCCTCCTACTATATGAGGGGACTGCGTGCCATTTATAACCGGGCCGTCGAGAAGAAAATGACCGTGCAGCGCGATCCGTTCAAGTATGTCTACACGGGCATTGGCAAAACGGTCAAGCGGGCTGTACCCTTGAAAGTCATCCGCCAGATCCGGGATCTGGATTTGGCGCTGTTTTCGGCGATGGATTTCGCCCGCGACATTTTCATGTTCTCATTCTATACCCGTGGAATGTCGTTCATCGACATGGCTTACCTGAAGAAGAAAGACCTGCAAAACGGCATACTCTCTTACCGCAGGCAGAAAACGGGACAGCAGTTGTTCGTCAAATGGGAAAAACCCATGCAGGAGATCGTCGATAAATATGATACGAACGCCACTCCTTATCTGCTGCCGGTAATTCGGGACATGCATGCCGACGCTCGCCGGCAGTACAAGAATGCGGCGCATCTGGTCAATGACAAATTGAAAAAATTAGGCGAGCAGTTGGGACTGGACATACCCTTGACCAGCTATGTCGCCCGCCACGGGTGGGCTTCCATCGCCAAGGACAGGAACATTCCGCTCGCGATCATCAGCGAGGCGATGGGACATGATTCGGAGAAGACCACGCGGATCTATCTCGCCTCTTTGGACACATCGGCTGTGGACAAGGCTAACAGCCGAATTCTGAAAGCATTGTAACCGCACAAGGTCCTTATCAGCCTCTATTCGGAAGTCTCTTTCAAGATTTATTCTTGAAAGAGATATTTTTTCCGACAGATCAATCCACCGGAAAATCTCTCTCTCCGGAAGGAATCGGTGGTTCGGTAGTGATAATTGAAGAAATAAACGACGGCTAAACCCTCGAAATAGCATTTAACGGATTGACTGATAGATGCAACTTCTCTTTTCGAGAGAAATAGCGAAATGATTGGCGTTTATTCCCAGCGCCCTACGCACGAAAGCCTCCGAATCAGTTCAACAAATTCTCTTGATTGCTCAACATTTCGAATTGAAATGGCCAGAATAATTTTATTTTTCACCGAATTCTGTTGCCGTATTTCATATTTTTCATAACTTTGCGGCAGTGTGATATTTCTCTCGAAAAGAGATGTATCGGCTGACGGAATCCTCCAAAGGAAATCGCAAACGGCTTGCAACCGGTAAAAATGGAGCAGAGAGACATTTTCGATGGATGATTCCGACTGATTGATAGGGAGAGTAGAAAGAAAAATGTTGTGAAACAGACTGCTTCTCTCCGCAAGAGAAATATTGATAAGTGCAAAGTTATGTAATTTAATGGAAATAACGACCTAAAATGGAGGAATTTTCGTCTGCCGATTCCCCGAAAGGTTTCTGCCCTGACAAATGTTGTACAGATAAACAGCCCGTTGAGTACAGTTTCTGCTTGCTTCCCAAATAGTTATAACCAATTACATTTATTGCTCTTTCTCTTGCGGAGAGAAGGAGCGTAAAACGCGCAGAATATCTTTTTACGGATTTACGGAATAGATGACTGATATTCCGGCCGGGATAAATATAAACGACTGTAATACATGCCGATATGTATATTGGCATGAACTAAGGATATGTGCCTTGATTGAAAAAACATGTATGGATATCGCCTCGCCCAATACGGAAGAAGTCACGGCCGTCCGCTGGTTCGTCATGCGGGCCTACAAAAGCGAAAAGAGAGCGGAGGAGAAACTCAAAGGCAGAGACGGACTGGAATATTTCATTCCGAAATGTTATGCCGTAAGGGTTTATCATGGAGTGAAATCGAAACGCCTCGTTCCGGTCATTCCGAATCTCGTATTCGTACATGCCAGTCGCATACAGATTACGGAATTTAAGAAACGCTATAATTTCCTGCAATTCGTGATGTGGGAGAAAAGTACGGGCATGGAATATCTCGTTGTTCCGGATGACCAGATGGAGAGTTTTATCAAGGTTTCCTCCCAATACGAAGAAAATATCTCCTACTACAATCCGGATGAGCTCGACCTTCAAAAGGGAAGGCGGGTGCGTATTCACGGCGGAAAACTCAATGGAGTAACGGGCATATTCATGCAGGTGCAGGGCAGGAGAAACCGCCGGGTCGTCGTCCTGCTGGAAGGTATCATGGCCGTAGCTGCGGAGGTGCATCCCGATTTGATTGAGGTTATTTCCTGATTGTAGTTCATCCATCAAGCAAAGCACAGATACTCGAATTAGAAAACTATGAACGGCAAACCGAATGTCGAGCCTCCTTGGATGTCGCTGAAGCGTCTGGTCGAAACTCGCATGTTCGATATCCTTCGAAAGGAACAGGGCAACAGAAAGTATATCCGCTTATACGGCGCCGGAGAATATTGGCATGCCTTCGAAGAGTCGGCCTTTCAGTTAAGCCGGATATTTACGGAATATGAAACAACGCTTTTCAGCCATAAGGACCATCCCTTTCCGGTGGTGATGGCCAGCATCCCGGACAACGAGTTGCGGTCTTACATCCGGCTGCATATTCCGGTTTGCGACAGGTCCGATTACAAGAAACTGCTGGTCGCGGAACTTTCCGTCTCGGAATACCGCGTATGGCATGAACACGCGGTGAAAGAGTTTATGTAATTCTTTACGATTACCGATGCCTGATCCGGAAACCGTCATTTCCAACGAATATAAAGAACGATATGTGCATTCCTTTTCTTCTTCATTCGAATATGCCAATTGACCGGAAACGCTGTCTTCGACGGACTGGCGGGTTCCGTGCAACGAAACGATAGCCTTCCCCACAAAGCCTTATGCCTATGTCGCCGCTTTACAGCCTTTTAGTCTCCTTCTTCCTCTCGCTGCTGGTCGTCAGTTGGATTCATCCCCGTCTGGTCAAGATCGCCCTGCTGAAAAACATCGTGGACAATCCGGACGCCCGCAAATTGCAGCGCACTCCGGTTCCGGTTCTGGGAGGCGTCGCCGTCTTCTTCGGCATCGTGATCGGCATCGGAAGCGTCGAAAGCGCCGTGAACAGCTCGGGACTGCTGATCGTCATCATGGCCATGATGGCGATGCTCTACACCGGGACGATGGACGACATTCTGAACCTCTCCCCGGCCCTGCGGTTCCTGATCGAAATCCTCGTCGTACTGTTGCTGATCCATGCGGGAGGCTACTGCATCGACGATTTTCACGGATTATGGGGCATCGGCCGAATTCCCCGATGGATAGCCGTTCCGCTGACCGTCGTCGCGTCCGTGGGGATCATCAACGCCATCAACCTGATCGACGGCGTGAACGGACTCTCTTCGGGATTCTGCATCCTGGCCTGCATGATGTTCGGCACGCTGTTCTATCTGTCGGGCGATATGAAAATGACGCTTCTGGCCGTGGTGTCGGTCGGGGCGCTGATCCCTTTCTTTTTCCACAACGTCTTCGGAAAAACATCGAAGATGTTCATCGGCGACGGCGGGACGCTGGTGATGGGCATCATCATGTCGATTTTCGTCATCGAAATATTGCAAAGCGGCTCGCTCTGCACCGCTTACGTAGGGGAGAGTATCGGGCTGATCCCTTTCGCGCTCGCCGTCCTGTGCATTCCCGTGTTCGATACGCTGCGCGTCATGTCAACCCGCATCCTGAAAGGCACGTCGCCCTTTCATCCCGATAAGACGCACCTGCATCACATGTTCATCGAATTGGGCGCCTCGCATATGGCGACGACTCTGGCGATTCTGTCCCTGAACGTGTCTGTGGTCCTGTGCTGGTGGTTGCTGGCCGTGTCGGGCGCCCCAATCGACGTACAGCTGTATGCCGTCGCAGGAATGAGTCTGCTGGCCACATTCGGACTGTATCATTTCATGCAATGGCATCTGGACCGCAATACGGAATTGCTGCGCAAAATCCGCCGGATAGGGTACGGAATCCACATCAGCCGCACCCGAGGGTTCATCTGGCTGCAAAAGACGATCGACCGGATTTGACGCCGCCATCGTAATGGAAACAAATCATTCAATCGCAAATATGAGAATCACAAACATCCTACGGGTGTCGGTCACAGCTGCGCTGCTCAGTTCATGCGCCACACCGAAAATCGCTTATTTCCAGGATATACAGCCGGGGACGGCGGAGGAGGTGTCGAGCGCCACGGAGATCCGGGTGCGGCCGGAAGACAAGATCTCCATATTGGTCAACAGCAAAGATCCGCTGCTGGCCAATCTGTTCAATCTCCCCATCGTATCCCGGCAGATCGGCACGGTTTCGTCCGCCTCGTCTTCGAATAGCCAGGGCATATCCGGATATACGGTAAACAAGGAGGGCGACATCGACTTTCCGGTATTGGGTCCGGTCCATGTGGCCGGCATGACCCGCGAAGAGATCGCCGCCCACATCAAGCACGAGCTGATCTCGCAGGACCTGGTCAAAGACCCTGTCGTAACGGTCGAGTTCATGAACCTGACCGTCTCGGTTTTAGGCGAGGTCGTCCACCCCGGACGTTTCAGCATCGACAAGGACCGGCTGACGCTGCTGGATGCCATCAGCATGGCCGGGGACCTCACGGTCTACGGCAAACGGGACAACGTCCTGGTCCAGCGCGACGAGAACGGGAAAAAGGTGCTTTACAAAGTCAACCTGAATTCGGGGCACGACCTCTACGCATCTCCGGTCTACTACCTGCAACAGAACGACATCGTATACGTCGAACCCAATTCCGTACGGGCGCGGCAGGCCACCGTGAACGGGAACAACGTCCGTTCCGCGTCTTTCTGGATGTCGCTGGCCTCGCTGCTGACAACCATCACCGTATTAATCGTGAAATAAGAAAATAGAATATGTCCACCAATCAAAAAAGACCGACGCAGGCCGATGATTTCATCCGAATACAGGATTTGCTATATCTGTGCCTGGCCAAATGGAAATGGTTCGTGCTGTCATTGGCGGTGACGGTAGGCATCGCCGTCTTCTACCTGCTGCGAACCCCTGCGGTTTATACCCGGACGGCATCGGTCCTGATCAAAGACGATTCGAAGGGCAAATCGGTCTCTTCGGACTTGGAATCCTTCTCGGAATTCGGGCTGTTCCAGTCGAGCACCAACGTAAACAACGAACTGGTGGCGCTCCAGTCTCCGGCCGTGATGACCGAGGTCGTGAAACGCCTGCATCTGGATATGAACTACACCGTTCCCGGCCGGTTCCACCGGCGGGTCGCCTATGGTCCGACCCTGCCGGTCAGCGTCTCGATAAACGATCTGTCCGAAAACGAATCCGCCGGCTTCACCTTACGCATACTGCCGGACAGCACCGTCCGGCTGTCCGATTTCACCCGCAACGGCAATGAGTTCGACGACGAAATCTCCGGGAGGTTGTCCGACACGGTAACGACACCCCTGGGAATCCTGAAAATAGAGACCACGCCCCACTACAAAAGCCAAGAGCCGTATACGCTGTATGTCGTTCGCAGCAGCCTGCACGGAACGGTGGGGCAGTGCTCCTCGAACCTGTCCGTAGCCCTGAGCAGCGAAAAGACATCGATCGTCAACCTCACATTCCGGGATCATTCCATCCAGCGCGCCGAAGACATTCTCAACACGCTGATCTCCGTTTACAACGAAAACTGGGTGAAGGATAAAAACCAAATCGCCGTCAGCACCTCGATGTTCATCAACGAGCGTCTGAGGGTGATCGAGCGGGAGCTCGGAAACGTGGACGAGGACATATCGTCGTACAAGAGCGAACATCTGCTGCCGGACGTGCAGGCGGCCTCCAGCATGTACATGGCGCAGAGCAATCAGACGAACGCCCTGATACTCACGCTGAACAACCAGCTCTACATGACGCGATACATCCGGAACTACCTGACTAACGACGCCAACAGGAACCAGCTGCTGCCGGCCAACTCGGGCATCGAGAGCGCCAACATCGAATCGCAGATCGCAGAATACAACAAACAGCTGTTGCAGCGCAACAGTCTGGTCGCCAACAGCAGCACGCAAAACCCGCTGGTCGTGGATATGGATCAGGCGCTGACCGCCATGCGGCATGCCATAGTCCAGTCCATCGACAATCAGATCGTGACGTTGAATGCACAGATCGAGAGTTTGCAGCAGAGCGAACAGCAGACGACATCCCGTATTGCGGCCAATCCCACCCAGGCGAAATACCTGCTTTCGGTGGAACGCCAGCAGAAGGTAAAGGAAGCACTGTATCTGTTCCTGCTCCAAAAACGCGAGGAAAACGAATTGTCGCAGGCATTCACGGCCTACAACACCCGCATCGTCACCCCGCCGGGAGGCAGTATGCTGCCGACATCCCCGGTACGGAAAAACATCCTGCTGGCGGCAATCGCATTGGGACTGCTTATCCCGGTGGTCGTCATCTTCCTGAGGGAGAATATGAATACGAAAATCCGGGGACGCAAGGACCTGGAAGGCGTGGCCGTGCCGTTCATCGGCGAAATTCCGCTCTTCGCACGCCGAAAAAAGGGGGTGTTCCGGGACAAAACGACCGATGTGAAAGCCGTCGTGGTCCGGGAGGGGTGCCGCGACATCATCAACGAGGCTTTTCGGGTGCTGCGCACCAATCTGGAATTCATGACCGGCAAAGACCGGAAGTCGAATGTCATCGTCATGACCTCGTTCAATCCGGGCAGCGGCAAATCGTTCCTGACGATGAACATCGCCGTGAGCCTTGCCATCAAGGGCAAGAAAGTGCTGGTTATCGATGGCGATCTGCGCCACGGCTCCAGCTCGGCCTATGTCGGTTCGCCCAAACCGGGACTGAGCGACTATCTGAGCGGGCGCGTGGAGCGTCTTGCCGACATCATCGTGACCGACAAGAGCCATAAGCATCTGGACATCCTGCCCGTGGGCACCATACCGCCCAATCCGACCGAACTGCTGTTCGACGAGCGGCTGAAACAAGCGATCGACGCCGCAAGGGAGCAATACGACTACGTGCTGATCGACTGTCCGCCGATCGAACTGGTCGCCGATACGCAGATCATCGAGAAACTGGCCGACCGGACTATCTTCGTGATCCGCGCCGGGCTGCTCGAACGGAGCATGCTCGTTGAACTGGAAAAGATCTACGACGAGAAAAAGTACAAGAATATGTCCATGATCCTGAACGGCACCGAAGAAAGCGGCGGCCGCTACGGATACGGCTATCGCTATGGTTATCACTACGGTTACGGCTCAGGATACCACTATGGCTCCGACGAGAAGCCGAGGGGGGGGGAAATGGCTGGTCGTTAAATGATTGAAACCATGAATCTCTGGCCGTTCAGAAAGCGCGTTTCATTGCAGGACAGCGGTATTTTCAGCGGATTCACCGACTGGCACTCGCACATTCTGCCGGGTGTGGACGACGGCGTGCGGACGATGGGGGAGTCTTTGGAGATTCTGCGTCTGTACGAAAAGCTGGGAGTAAGATCCGTATGGCTCACGCCGCACATCATGGAGGACATTCCCAATACCACCGCTCATCTGCGGGAGCGGTTCGCGGAACTGCAAGCCTCTTATTCGGGGAGTGTCGAACTGCACCTCGCAGCCGAAAACATGCTCGACGGTCTTTTCGAGGAGAGGCTGGAAAAGAACGACCTGTTGCCATTGGGTGAAAACGGCGACCATCTGCTGGTGGAAACCAGTTGTTTCAGTCCGCCGATGGACTTGTACGGCATATTGGAGCGGATCAAGGCCAAAGGCTACTATCCGGTTCTCGCACACCCCGAACGATATGGCTATATGGAGAAAGAAGAGTACCGACGGATAAAAGACATGGGCGTGAAGTTGCAGCTCAATCTTCCGTCGATAGCAGGTATGTATGGTGACCGGATTAAGAAAAAAGCCATGTTGTTATTAAATGGAAAGGCTATTACTTGTACAGGAACAGACATTCATCATTATAATATGTTTCAAAAGTTCATTTGTATAGGTACTATAAAAAAATGTACAAAATTGCTTGACTTTAATCAAAAAGAGAGTAGCTATTAAAATGGATCGGTATGTCAATTTAGCTAATACTGTGAAAGCGGTAAATAACCAGGCTATTAAACCAAACCGGATTGAATATATTGATGCAATGCGAGGATTCACTATGCTCCTCGTTGTGTATAGTCATGTTATATTGTTCGGATATTCCGGAGCGTATGAAGATTTGATTTTAGGGGGGGGAATTTTTTGACTTACAATGAGCTATTTGTTTTGTTTAGAATGCCACTATTCTTCTTTATTAGTGGCTTCATATTGTTCAAGAAAGATTTTGATTGGTCGTTATCTACTAGTTGGCGTTTCTTACTGAAAAAAGCTAAGGTACAGATTATTCCTACTGCCTTTTTTATGGCAGTGTTTGTGGTCATAGCGAAGTTATCATTTACAACAGCACTAACTGCCTCTGCAAAAGAGGGCTATTGGTTTACGATAACATTGTTTGAGTATTTTGTGCTATATGTACTGTTTCGCTTGATTTGCAAAATGATTCACAAAAAAGACGGCAGTGACATCTTATTGCTATTATTCGCTTCGGCTGTCTTTATCACTTCTCGGCCAACTTTTGCTGCGCTGCTGCATTTGCCTGAAGATATAACAGGGTTACTCGGAATGAGCAAGCTAAATTATTTTGTATATTTTGCATTTGGCACACTTATAAAGAAGCATTTCGCTCGTGTGGAAGCAATTATGGACAATGGCTATGTGATGAATGCTTATAATTGCATTCTTAAGTTTCATAATTGCATCATATTTGGGTGGACCTTTGGGTAACATACTTAAAAGAGGAACAGGATTTCTTGGTGTGATGATTGTGTTTGCTTTATTTCGCTACTATCAATCGACATTCTCACAAGAGCATAGAATAGGATGCCTGTTGCAATTCATCGGACGGCGAACATTAGACATATACTTGCTTCACTATTTCTTCCTACCACGCAACCTTGACGTATTAGGGAAATTCTTCTCATCGGGTAATAACTATTCAATAGAATTTATAGTGACACTTT
>ENA-UESD01003430-UESD01003430.1-human-gut-metagenome-genome-assembly--contig:-NODE-3430-length-10175-cov-4.878590_pt1 | contig 10175 bp, 7 predicted proteins | sample MGYA00242985_ERZ507986 | MGnify/ENA primary metagenome ERZ507986 (study PRJEB26167, sample SAMN06115408) | human gut metagenome | host: Homo sapiens | place: China:Guangxi | collected 2016-04-06...
CTCATCTTGTTTTGGTGCAGCCTAATCATCTGACAATGCATATCGTCTTGGTAGTGCGTACTGCGGCGAGCGCCAGCAAAGCCGCCCCAGCAGGCAATAGCAAATCTGTACAAGTCCAAAGTAGGCGGAAATTGCGTAAGGCTACCGAATCGCAGGCAAAGCGACAGCGAAGATAGAAGCAAACCAAGTCGTTTAGATACAACACCCAGCAGGCACCTGATTACCCGCAAGGGGTATGCCACATCCGTAAGGCAGCAAAGCTGCCAACGGCTGTGCAATCCGCAGGCCGCGCAGCTCTTCAAGTGCCAATCTGCCAATGCAAAGCCTTTCTCTTGGGGTTCCAAAGGGGCCATTCTCTTTTGCGAAAGAGAATGGCCCCTTTGTCCCGTTCCCCTGCGGAATGCAGGGGAAACACGCTCCCCGCGCAGCGGGAATGCTGTATTTACTTCTTGCGCTCCACCAATTTCTGGTATTGTTCCGAGATCTTTTTTCGGATATTTTCGATCTCGCGGCTTCCTTCCTCCTGCGTGTCGAGGACGAAGTTCTTCGTGCCGAGTTTGAAAAACAGCATGAACGCCTCAGTCACCATGCGGCGGGTCTCGCGGTCGAGGTTTTTATAGGTCTTGAGCATCGCTGCGGCGCTTTTGAGCTTTTCCTCGGTGAGCTCGCTGAGCGTTTTTGCGCCCGAGGCGGTGAAGACGCTGTACAGCGCGTCGGCCAGCGCTTCGCGCTGCTGGGTGTTGAGCGAATCGGCCCAGGACGAGAGCGTTTCATCGACGAGCTTTCCCTCGCGGGAGAAGTCGTCGAGGTGGACAAACTGCGTACCCAGCACCTGCCAGGAAAACCCGTCATGCTGGTAAAGGCCGTCATAGGTCGAATGCACGACCTGATAGCGCTTTTCATGCTCCATCAGCATGCCGACGACAGACGTCTGCGGCAGGATGGTATGGATGCGGCTTGCGATGCGCTTGTGGCCCGGCGTCTCGCTGATGTCCCAGGCGAAGCCGGGGCCGTCGTTATTATGGACGGCGACGATACGCTCTTGGATCTCGCCGCTGCTCTTGGCCGCGCTGTAAACGGCGAGGTTGCCGCCCTTGGAATGCCCGCCGATACGGATGGTCTTGTCGCTGTACTGCCGCGCGACGCGCGCGACGTATTCGACCGCCTGCTTCTGCGAGGGGATCTCCTCCAAAAAGCCCATGTTGAGGTCTTCCTTCCACCCGACGATCGTATCGTCCGTGCCGCGGAACGAGATATAGATGCTGCCGTTGCCAAGGTCGATCGTCAGCGCCGCAAACTGCTGCTCGATGGAATCGTCAAGCAGCGCTGTGTAGCCGTTAAGCGTCATATTGCGAAAGCGCGGGCTCGTCATCAGCTTGCGCAGCATTTTCGAGATTGTGTCCGGCACGAGGACACCCATGGGGACGTCCTTCCCGCCATGGCGGGCGAAAAACGCCTCCGCCGCCTCGCAGAGCGGCAGGCCGCGCCCGAGCTCGGGCGGCGGCACGATGCCGTCAAAGTCGACAAAGCTCAGCTCTGCCAGAATCAGCGCGTCCACCTCGTTGAACGGCGAAATTTCGAGCGTCAGATCCCCGCGCCAGTCCAGATAATCCATCAGATTTGCCATATCGTTAACCTCCGTCAATAGGTCTCGTTTTCTTTCATCGTATGGCGCGCATAGCCGCTGCGCCACAGCCGCACGGCGCGCGCTTGCAGCGCCTCGGGCTTGTTGGGGAGTTTTTCCGCCGCGACCTCGTCTAAAAGCCGTGCAAGCACCGCGCCGATCTCACGCCCGTGGTAGCCGAGGGCGGCGAGGTCTTCCCCGCTGATCTTGAGCTCGTGGATCGAGCAGCACGCGCCCTCTGAGATCAGCTCGTCGTAGATTTTCTGTGCTTCGTGCCACAGCGCCTGCGCACGCTCCAATCCCGCGGGCGCTTTCGCGGCATTGTCCGCCTGTTTGGTATAGAGAAGATTCTGCACCGTTTCCGCGCCGAGGCGCGCCATCTCCTTATGGATGGCCGCCCGCTCGGGGCGGAACATGTCGTCGAAACAGGCGAGCTGCGCGCGTATTCTGTCACGCAGCGCCTTTTCAAAGTGCAGCCGCGCCATGATGTCCTCCGCCATTTGAGCGGAAATCGCCGTGTGGCCGTAAAAATGTCCGACGCCCTGCTCGTCAAACGTCCGGCACAGGGGCTTACCGAGGTCATGGAAGAGCATCGTCCATCTCAGCTCCCGCTTTGGCGGCACGGCGGCGACAGCGCGCGCCGTGTGACCCCAGACGTCGAAGCAGTGGTGGTAATTGCACTGGTCAAAGCCGACGCAGGGTAAAATCTCCGGAATCGGCACGCCCAGAATGTCTGGAAAGGTCAAAAGCGTTTCCCCCACGTTCTCACCGAGCAGGAGCTTGTTCATCTCCGTGTACACGCGCTCATGCGCAACGTGGGCGAGTAGGCCGCGCGCCTCATGCGCGGCGCGGGCGGTCTCCTTCTCCGCCGAAAAACCGAGCACGGAGCAGAAGCGCACGAGCCGTAAAATGCGCAGCGCGTCTTCCTCAAACCGCCGCTTCGGCTCGCCGACGCAACGCAGGACGCCTGCTTTCAGGTCTTCCTGCCCGCCGTAGGGGTCGACGAGCGTGCCGTCCGGCGACAAAGCGATGGCGTTGACCGTGAAGTCGCGGCGGGCAAGGTCCTCTTCAATGCTCGTGCCGAACGTGACGGAATCCGGGTGGCGGTTATCCCTGTACGCGCCGTCGCGGCGCATCGTCGTGAGCTCAATGGGCAGTCCCCCGCTCACGACCGTCACCGTGCCGTGCTGTAATCCCGTCGGGTGCGCCCACTCGCCGAAGAGGCGCAGCACCTCCTGCGGCAGGGCGTCGGATGTCATGTCGTAGTCGGACGGCACTTTGCCTCGCAGCATTTCGCGCACGCAGCCGCCAACCAGGTACGGCGAATAACCCGCGCCTTGCAGCGTGGTGATGACCGTTTCGACTTCCTTCGGTAAAAAGAGCATGGAACCCTCACAAAAAATCAAATTTTTAGCATTGCACTCCGTTCACCGCTATATTATAATAGAAAATCCATAAAAAGTAAATCTCCTGTGCTCCGCACAAGGAAAGGATTTGATACAATGACTAATCAGAAGGATATTTTCTCCTATCTCGTCCCCGGCAAGTGCGCGCATCTGGCCGGCATCGGCGGCGTTTCGATGAGCCCGCTGGCAGAGGTGCTGCACGGCATGGGCCTCAAGGTCCAGGGCAGCGACATGAACGACGGCCCGTCCGTCGAGCATCTGCGTTCGCTCGGCATCCCCGTGGCCATCGGCCACGCGGCGGACAACCTCGGCGAGTGCGACTTTGTTATCCGCACCGCCGCCATCCACGACGATAATCCCGAGATCTCCGGCGCGGTGACGCGCGGCATCCCCGTTTTCGAGCGCGCGCAGGCTTGGGGCGCTATTATGAAGGGCTACAAAAACGCCCTCTGCATCTCCGGCACGCACGGCAAGACGACGACCACTTCGATGGCGACGCACATCTTCATGGCCGCGCAGAAAGACCCGACCGTCATGATTGGCGGCACGTTACAGCTGCTTCATTCCGGTTATCGCGTCGGCAAGGGCGATACGATCATTGCCGAGAGCTGCGAATACTGCAACTCGTTTTTGAGCTTCTTCCCCACCGTCGCGGTCATTTTGAACGTGGAGGCCGACCATCTCGATTTCTTCAAGGACTTAGCGGATGTGGAGCACTCGTTCCGCCGCTTTGCAGAGCTCGTCCCCATCGGCGGACATGTGGTCGCCAACATGGACGATCAAGGCGCGCGCGATGCGCTCAGGGGCATTTCCCAGCCGATCTTCTGGTTCAGCTATGACGATCCCGCCGCGCAGTGCCGCGCGGAAAACGTCGTCTGGACGGATGGGCTGCCGAGCTTTGACATCTATATCCGCGGCAGTTACTACGCTCATGTTTCCCTGCGCGTGGGCGGCAAGCACAACGTGATGAACGCACTGGCCGCGGCGAGCGCCGCATATCTTCTCGGCGTCAGCGGCGAGGCCGTCGGCCTCGGCCTTGCAACGTTCACCGGCGCGGGCCGCCGCTTTGAGTACAAGGGAAGCTTCCACGGCGCGGACGTCTACGACGACTACGCCCACCACCCCGGCGAGCTGCACGCGCTGCTCGAAATGGCGAAGACGCTTCCCTACAAGCGCATCATCTGCGCATTCCAGCCGCACACCTACACGCGCACGAAGGCGCTGTTTAACGATTTTGTCAAAGAGCTGCGCGTACCCGACGTCGTCGTGCTGGCAGAGATCTACGCCGCGCGCGAGCAGAATGACATCGGCATTTCGTCTATGGACCTGAGCCGCGAGATCCCCGGATCCGTTTACTGCCCTACGCTTGACAAGGTGACTGCCGCGCTCGCGCGCATCGCCTGCCCGGGCGACCTTATTTTGACCGTCGGCGCGGGCGATATATTCAAGGCCGGTGAAAAACTGCTGAAAGAAGAGAAATAAAGCAACATGGAAATCTCCCCGATCTATCACAATTCCCGCCCCGAGGGTAAGCTGCCCGCGCAGGAAGCGGCAGCGTTCGACTTTCTGGATTCCCTCGGCATCGACTATGAGCGCGTGACCCACGAGCTGGCCGACACGATGGAAAAATGCGACGACGTCTCCGCTGTGCTCGGCGTGGACGTGTGCAAGAACCTCTTCCTCTGCAACCGGCAGAAGACGAATTTCTACCTTTTATGTATGCCGCCGCACAAGGCGTTTCATACGAAGGATCTGAGCCATCAGATTGGCTCGGCCCGCCTGTCGTTCGCGCCGGAAGAGCAGCTTTGGGACTTGCTGCACTGCACGCCGGGTTCAGCGACGATCCTCGGCCTGATGAACGATGATGAAAACCGCGTGCAGCTGCTCATCGACAAGGAGACCTATGAGGCGGAGTACTTCTCCTGCCACCCGTGCCTCTGCACCTCGACCATCAAGCTCAAAACGAGCGACGTCAAAAATATGCTGCTGCCGAAAGTGCACCACGAGCCCATCGTCGTGGAGCTGTAAGAGGAAAAATCAAGCAAAAAAGGTTCCGAAGAGACTTCTTCGGAACCTTTTATATGAGCTCTTTTACTGTAAGGTATATCGGCTTGTCAACGTCTGCGTCAGAGCAGGTACAGACGCTGTCGGTGTAGTCGGGGAACGGTTTGAGCGCGAAAACGCGCTCATTCGGGAAGCTCGGCACTTCCCTGTCCCGCAATGCGACGGCGCTGATCCCCGCGCGCTTGCAGCGACTCTCCCGCTGCACCCAGAGGCGCCAGAAATCGGCGTCATTTGCCGCGTGAAAGCGCGTGCGCATCGCGCCGCTCACAGGGCGAAGACACTCGATATCCGCGCCGATTGGCTCGTTGTGAACAGCCAGCAGCGCAGCGCCGCGCGTGTGGCTCAGGCTGAAATGAACGTCCGGATGCGAAGCAAAGTACGGCTTGCCGTGCTCGCCGTAGGAAAGCTGCGGTAAGTCCTCCAAGCCGTAAAGTTCATGCAGTGCACGGCAGAGCAGCGCGTAGGCGCAGAGGGGTTCCGATGTTTTGATGCGGTCTTGCCGCTCAGGTGGCAGAAAACGCGCGAGCGTGGACCGTTCCGCTTCTGAGAGCGGTCGATCTAATTTTACCGCATACAACCGGATATTCACGATGTTCCGCCCCCTTTGCGCAGCGATTCCTGCGGAAATTATAGGAGAAATGGCACGGTCTGTCAAATTTTCTCCGCGTAGAAAAATTTTTTTGAAATTTTTCCGTCAAAAAAAGGAAAGCAACCATTTTCGGCGTATATATACCATAGACAGAAAAAAGTTCCGTGCGCAGAAGTGAGAAAGGAGGACGCCATGGCCTTTGACCGTCAGTTTTTGGACGAGCTCATCGCCCGCAACGACATTGTCGACGTTGTCAGCAATTATGTCTCGCTCCAGCCGCGCGGCGGGAGCCTGTGGGGCTGCTGCCCCTTTCACAGCGAAAAGACGCCTTCGTTCCACGTGCTGCCGGACAAGCAGCTGTGCTACTGCTTCGGCTGCAAAAAAGGCGGCGGCGTCATCAACTTCATCATGGAGGAGGAGAACCTTTCCTTCCCCGATGCGGTGCGCTTTCTCGCACGGCGCGTGAACATGCCCGTGCCGGAAGAAGAGCACAGCGACGAGAGCCGGCTGCGTTCGCGCATCCTGTCGCTCAACCGCGACGCGGCGCGCTTTTACTACGATCAGCTCTACTCGCCCAAGGGTGCGCCGGTGCTCGAGTATATGAAAAACCGCAAGATCACGCGGCGCAATGCAACGAACTTCGGCCTCGGTGCATCGGCGGACGAGTGGGACGGCTTACTGACCGCGATGCGGAAAAAGGGCTATGGCGACGGCGAGCTGCTTGCCTCGGGTCTTGCCATCCGCGGCAAAAACGGCGGGCTGTACGACAAATTCCGCAAGCGCCTCATCTTCCCCATCATCGACGTGCGCGGCGATGTGCTGGGCTTTGGCGGGCGCATCATCAGCAAGGACGATCCGGGCGCGAAGTATATGAACACGCCAGAGACCATCGTTTACAGCAAACGGCGCGTTTTATACGGGCTGAACCTGGCCAAAAAGAGCAAGCGCAGCAACATTATTTTGGTCGAGGGCAACATCGACGTCGTGATGCTGCATCAGGCCGGATTCGACAATGCTTGCGCCTCGATGGGCACAGCGCTGACGACGGAGCAGCTGCAATTACTCAGTCGCTACACGAAGGAGATCGTGCTCTGCTACGACAACGACGACGCGGGCAAGGTCGCGACGCAGAAGGCGCTGACGCTTCTCAATAACACCGACTTTCAGGTCAAGGTGCTCGAGCTCCCCAAGCGGCTCGTCGACGGAGAGTACATCAAACAGGACGCGGACGACTTCATCAAGTTCCAGGGTAAGGACGCCTTTGAGCATCTGCTTTCCGGCAGCGAGAGCGGGATGGACTTCCGCATGGCGCAGCTCAAGTCAAAGTTCGACCTCAAAAGCGACGAGGGACGTATCGGCTTTGCCGAAGCGGCAGCAGGATTGCTCTCCACAGTGCCGAACGCGGTTGAGCGCGAAATTTACACCGTGCGCGCGTCCGAGGCCGCAGGCATCACGCCCGACGCGATGAAGCTCGAGGTCGAGCGCGCGCGAAAACGCGCCCGCTACAAGGAAAAGCGCGAGCAGGAGCGGCGGGACCTGAATCCCGCGGCGAGTGCCCAGCCGCGCGAGCGGTCGATCCGCTATACAGACCTTCGCTCGGCGCTCGCCGAAGAAGGCGTGCTGCGGCTTTTGACGCTGGACGATTCCCTCTTTGGCGAGAATCCGCCCATCCGGGAAGAGGACTTCTCCTCCCCCCTCCTGGGCCGGTTCTTCACGGCGCTGCGCGCGCAGCTGCGCGAGAGCGGGCAGGTGAACATCCCAGCGCTGGCGGAATTTTTCACGTCGGAGGAGATCAGCCACTTGATCGGTATCCTGCAAAAGCCGGAGTCGCTCAAAAACGGCACGCAGGCGCTCAGCGACTACTGCACTATCATTTTAGACGAAGCGCACAAACGCGCGGCCGTCAACGAAGATCCCCTGATGGCCGCGATGGAAAAGAATAAATATAAGGGTAACGGAGGAAAGCAAACATGGAAGAAAAACAGCTGACCAGCAGAGAGCTGGAGGAACAGGCCAACGCGCTGCTCGCCGAGGCGGATTTTGAGGAGATCAATCTGCCGAAGAAAGCGAAAAAGGCCGCAGCGGCCAAGAAAGCGAACGAGGATACCGCGCAGGCGGAAAAGCCCGCGGAGAAGTATCCCCCGCTGGATGAAAAGCTGGTCGCCTCCCTGCCCGCGGCGGCGCTGCTGCAGGGCAGCGAAAAGCTCATGGAGATCTTTGCCAAGGGCAAGGCCAAGGGCAAGCTCAGCTCCAGCGACCTGATGGAGACCATCGACGAGATGAACCTTGAGAGCGAGCAGCTCGACCAGATCTACGACTCGCTCGAAACGCTCGGCATCGACATCGGCACCGCCGAGGCCATCGACAGCAGCATCGACGATGTGGAGCCGCCGATGGAGGAGATCGCCGAGATCGAAGAGGAAGAGCTGATGCAGACTCTGAAGAGATTATTGAAATAGGCTTATTTTACTCTTCCTCCCTGTTTCCATGTTTTTCGGTAATAATCTTCTTTCAGGTTACTGATGATGACTCCCCTGGAAGTAGAAGCATGGATAAAATAGCCGTTTTTAAGGAATAGGCCGACATGGTTTATTCCTTTTCTTTTTTTCCGGGAAGTATTGAAAAATACGAGATCACCGCTACTTAAATCGCTTTTCATGATTTTACGGCAGTTGCGGGTGGCTATACCACTACTGGAACGTTCGAGGGATCGATGATAGACTTGTTTGTAAATCTGATTCACCAACCCGGAGCAGTCGACTCCTTTCCGGGTGCTACTTCCATAGCGGTAAGGGGTTCCCAGCCATCGGGCCGCTTCCGAAAAAAGACGCAGATCGTCTTTACGATTGACTTTAAAACCCAGTTGGTGGGATAGTTGGCTCGTCTGAGTCGCCGTTTGGCCGAGTCGTTTCGTGCTGTTACAGGAAGACAGGAACAGGCTGCAAAAGAAACAACATCCGATCAGAATATATCTCATCATGCCCGGACTATCTTATGAATTTTTTTGAATCATATATTCGTTGATACCTAAATTTTTATAGGTTTTCATTAATTCTTCGTAATTGTCTGTGATAACAAGAAGTTTATCACCGATATCTAAACCTGTCCCTCCTCTTGGGATAAAAAAGTTATTTCCCCGTTTAACCATAACTACCAGTGTATTGTCCGGTAGACTCAGGTCCATCAGACGGTTTCCGTTGACCAGCAGGTTGTCCGCAACTTCGATTTCTGACATGGCCGATTTGATTTCTTCCGGTAGTTCCATGCCGAAATCATTACCTTGTTTGGGTTCTTTTTCCGATAAGTTCAACAAGTTAGCCATAGAGCTGACTGTGGTTCCCTGGATCAACAGAGATACGATCGTAATGAAAAATACGACATTGAAAATCAGGGAAGCATAGGGAATCTGGGCGATCAGCGGATAGGTGGCGAAAATGATCGGAACGGCGCCCCGGAGACCGACCCAGGAAACATATACTTTGGCTTTGGTACTCATTTGCCTGAAAGGAGCCAGGCATAAAAAGACACTGATGGGACGTGCCAGAATGATCATGAAAAAACCCACCAATAAACCCAGTCCTGCAATGGGCAGCAAGTCACGTGGATTGACCAGTAAGCCTAAGGTAAGGAACATGACGATCTGGAAAAGCCAGGTGAATCCATCGAAGAAGGTGGTGACGCTTTTCTTGTGCTGAATCTTGTGATTGCCTACGACCAACCCCGCGATGTATACGGCCAGGTAGCCATTTCCCTTCACCAGCTCGGTGATAGAGAAGATAAAGAATACACAGGCTAACAGTAGAATGGGATAGAGAGATTGGTTGCCGATATTCAACCGGTTCATCAGCCATACGGCCATTTTTCCCAGTAAGAAACCGGCTACGGCTCCGACACTCATCTGAACGATAAACATCAGGAAGGAATACCATAGGTTTGTTTCACCTGCAGGAGTTTGTATAATTTGGATGAGCAATAACGTCAGCATATAAGCCATGGGATCGTTACTTCCGCTTTCGAGTTCGAGCATAGGACGGAGTTGTTCTTTCAATCCTTGGTTGTTACTTCGCAGGATGGAAAATACCGACGCCGAGTCGGTCGATGACATCACTGCTGCCATTAGCAAAGATTCAGTCAGCGTGAGAGCAGAAAAATCGGATACGAGACCGGTAATCCAATAAATAAAGAAACCGGTAATGGCTGTTGTCAGTGCCACCCCGAGGGTGGCGAGTATGACTCCTTGGCCCAGTACAGGTTTGATTTCTGTGTATTTGGTATCCATACCACCCGAAAACAAGATGATACTCAGAGCAATCATACCGATGAACTGCGCTCCATGAGGATTATTGAATTGTATTCCCAAGCCGTCGCTACCGAATAACATACCTACACCGAGGAATAATAACAGAACGGGAACTCCGAAACGAAAACCGGCCTTACCGGCGATAATACTGAAAAAAAGGAGAACAGCTCCTATCAATAGGATATTGCCTGT
>ENA-UESD01003442-UESD01003442.1-human-gut-metagenome-genome-assembly--contig:-NODE-3442-length-10144-cov-41.980133_pt1 | contig 10144 bp, 9 predicted proteins | sample MGYA00242985_ERZ507986 | MGnify/ENA primary metagenome ERZ507986 (study PRJEB26167, sample SAMN06115408) | human gut metagenome | host: Homo sapiens | place: China:Guangxi | collected 2016-04-06...
CAACACCACCAAGTCCTGGTTATAGCATATCACCTCAGGGCCGAGACACGCCCTGTGTCCCATCCTCAACATCCATGGTGCCCATACCTTCACCGAGGCATACACATTAGCGTCCCATTCCACCTCTGCCCCGAACATCCGCAACAACAGCAACCGCCACTTGCGGAACACGGGAGTGATAAAAGAACGAAACAGCAAGGCAGCCATGACATTCCACACCACCCGCTTCAACTTGATACCCAAGGACACACGCCCCGGAGTATGACGTTCTAAATTCATAACTATAAATCGATTTATCTATTCGTTCTCTACGAACTCAATGCCCATTGAGATTCGGGATAAGAGTCTCATACACCTTCATCATTTCTTTTGCCATCACGTGGGCTGAATATTTCTCCTCTATCAGTCTTCTTCCGTTGCGCCCCATCGCTTCGAGTTCTCCATCCGATAATGCTAAGAACTTGCACAGCGTCTCCACCAGAGGCTGCGTACCTATCTCTATCCAAGCTCCGCTATTGGTATCGTTGAGGTCATGCCATGGCGTGCCTACGGTAGTAATGACTGGCGTGCCCGAAGCAAGACTCTCCGCAATGGCAAGACCGAAATTCTCGGAGTGGGTGGGCAACACGAAGAAATCGGAAGTCTGGAACAGTCGCCATTTCTCGTCACCATACACGCCGCCGACAAGCTGCACAATGTCCTGCAGACCATTATCAGCAATCATCCTCTTCATCTCAGCCACATAGTCGGCATCGCCCTCACCAGCCACCAATATCTTGTAACCCTGAAGTTCAGAGCGCAGCACCGCTGCCGCCTCAATGAGGAAGTTGATGCCCTTCTTCACATGTACACGTGACAGGAACAGTATCTGCCGTGTCTTCTTCCACGACCTTTTCATTTCAATGCCGTCAGCATCAATACCGAGTCTTACCACCTTGATGTTCTTGTTATAACCCAACTTCAGAAGATTGTCGCGCTCACTCTCCGCCGTAGACTGGATGCAGTCCGCCTTCCTCACCGCAGCCTTCTGGTAAAGCAGCAAAGCCGGCACCTTGCGCGTCCAGTAGTGACGCTTTATGATCCAAGGCTCCAACATGCCATGCGGTGTAAGCACCACCTTATATCCATGCTTCTGAGCTATACGCTGCACGGCGGCACATGCCGGCATCCAGCAGCAGTTCACATGCACGATATCGGGCCTCACCTCCTCCATCATCTCAGCGACTCTCTTCCGCCAAGCCCCTTTAAAGGGATTATACTCCGGTACATAATGCACCGTACAGTTCTCCATCGCCAACGGATTCTCCGAGGCATGCGTAATGATATGCACCTCTACCAACTCGCCAAGCCCCTTAGCAAGCACCTGCATATAAGTAGAAGTACCGCCTGCTGTGCGGTCGATACTCGGGATATAGTGAATGATTTTCATTTTAAAATAAAAGATTTTTCATCTTCCCCCTGTGCAAACATCATACACTCTGGGAAGATACTTTCTGAATAGTAATCCAACAAATACGGCGCAAACCGTGAATATCCAGGGGGAGATGAGATAAGAAGCCATATACCCGAACTCATTCTTGCCCAATACGACAACAATCAATTTGCGAACAATATTAAGCGTAGGTTCATGGAAGAGATATATGAAAAAAGTAAACTGACAAGCAATGCCAAGCCATTGATGTCTCGACAGGCTGAAATCCTTTCCCAAAACCACATCGTATAATCCCCAAGCTCCAATAATTCCAAGCAGAATTATTGGAATACGCAACAGGCTCCAATTAATTATATCAGGAAAGAACAATTGTATTATTGATATTATTAAGAATAAGCACAATCCAAATATCGCTACTTTAGTTCTACCATCCTCCCCCATTTCTATTTTTACCTTAGTCAGCTGTCCGCCTAAGACGAACCAAAACAGAGAATAGAAAGGAACATGAGGCACATCAAAATATGTCAGCACGAATACGACTGCAACAAATCCCCATTTCAGATGTTTCAGACACAGATACCACAATGGAGATGTCGCAACAATCAATATCAAATCACGCAAGAACCATAGTTGGAAAGCGCAAGGGGTTCCGTTTCCTGCATCATAGAATATAGAACGAAGAATTTCTCCTATCGGCTTTGAGAACAGAGGCATCACCGAACTATTCATATACTTCGATACACCCGGCAATACCGCCATAAGCACGCCAAAGCCAACAAAGAACAGACACCCGATGATATAAGGCACAACCAACGTCCCCACCCTCTTCCTCATCTTACCATAGATAGAAGTCATTCCATCCGGCACTTTCAGAAAGAACAGATAGCCAGAAATCACATAGAACAAAGGTACGGCACACCGCCCCATCATCCCCGATACGAATTCCTGCACTCTGTCGTTCACCACCATCCCCTCTATCTCATCTGCATGAAAGCCAGAATGAATATAGAGAACGAAGATAATAGAAATTAACGATAGGATTCGTAGTTTGTCACTAAGATATTGAGTCATGTATTTATTTTAGTAAGGGAAGAATGTTTTCACGAGGAAACATATCTAATAATCCCCCATTGGTAATGTTTATTAATTTTATATCATGTGTTTTGCAATAATCTGCAAGACGGTTCAAGTCATGTAAATGTCGAGAATGCATTAATAAATCTATGACAAATTGCTTGGTAGACTTACCTTCTAGTTCGCTATCATTACCATAAAAATGACTATCTGCCGATTTCACCATTTCATGTCCTATACCAGTAGCATCAAATCCTGCGAAATAAATTTTATCATATTTCTGTTCTATACCAAAAGAAAAACACTCTCCGGAAACTCCCAAGTTGTTAAAAGGTAAAATGTTTTTTGACCAATAAATCTTAGTCCCTTTTTCTATGTATGGACGGAATAAAGGGTTTGTATACCATTCCAATGGCAAAATGATAGTGATGTCCGGTGAGAGACTCACAATTTCATCTATCCAGGTTACAGGCCAAATGCCTTTAAGCATTTTAGAATCGACAAAGACATGATATTTAGGCTGTAACTCCTTAAACAGAGGATGCATGAAACCGCGATTGACAAACATTGTGTCCTTACCTTTCAACACAGATAAGTCTTGTGTTTTAAGAGATGGTGCATTAAGTAAAACATACAAATCTCGTCCAAGTCCCATTGGTGGTAAAGATAGCATTTTTCGATGCACTCTGTTCAATGTCGGGCTCAAACTATTTTTAAGGCCTCTAATTTTCTCTACAGATGAAACTATTATATCATCCTTCTTTATCATCAAATTCCAAAATCCCATAACTTATCTTTTTACTCGTCCACTAACATTGCCACCCATCAAAGCTTCAACATCTTCAATAGTAGCCCAATTGAAATCACCTTTTAATGTATGCTTATAGGCACTGGCAGCTGTTGCAAAATCTAGAGCCTTTTGATTGTCTTTATAATGAAGCAGTCCGAAAATCAAACCACCCATAAAAGAATCACCTCCACCAACACGATCTACTATATCGGTGATGTCATATTTCGAAGATTGATACAACTGATTGCCATCATACAAGATGCCACTCCATGTGTTATGATTGGCATTGATAGCACCTCGTAGAGTGACCGCCATTTTTTTACAACGAGGGAATTTTTCAATCATTTGTTTGCATACAGACAGGAACGACTCTTGCTTGATATTGCCGTTTGTGTTCTCGGCATCAAAGTTTAATGGCTTTATACCGAACACCTTTTCACAATCTTCCTCGTTGCCCAGAATCAAATCACATCCCTTAACCAGTTCCGGCATAACCTCAGCAGCTGTCTTGCCATAGTTCCAAAGATTACCGCGATAGTTAATGTCGCAAGAGACCGTTACGCCCAGCTCATTAGCAGCCTTTATTGCTTTCAAACACTCATCGGCAGCGTTTTGTGATAAAGCAGGTGTTATTCCTGTCCAATGGAACCAATTGGCATCTTTTAATACTTCATGCCAATCAATACTGTCATTCTCTACCATAGCGATAGATGAGTATTCTCTATCATAAAATACTTTTGACGGACGCATATTGCTTCCTGTCTCAAGATATAGAATACCCATTCGTTTGCCGGAACGAACAATGTGTTTCACACCTACTTTATGTCCTCTCAATTCCATCACACAACGCTCAGCAACAGGGTTGTCAGGAAGACATGTGACGTAATCTGTTGAAATTCCATAGTGTGCCAAGCTAACAGCTATATTTGCCTCTGCGCCCGCATAACTTACATCAAGACTATTGCTTTGTATAAGTTTGAGATAATCTGGTGCGCCTAAACGCACCATGATTTCTCCGAATGTTACAACTTTATTTCTTTCCATACAAATTTTTGTACATTATTTCCGCAATAGTAAAATCATCCTCCCAATCAATGTCTTTTGAATGAATTTCGTCCATTACATGAAGAAGGACCTTCTCACCTAAACGATTTTTCAATTTAGTATAAACCTCTCTCTTTGCAAGAAACATAGTATGGTTAATCTCATATAAAGCCTCAAGATCTTGAGTGCGAGGCCATGGTATATCTGTCGTGTTGTTTACAAGCTTACCATTCTTGTTAAGAAGGAAGTTCTTAAACTCTGTTACGCCGACCAACGAGTCGTAACCTTCTTCCAATTTTGACAAATACAACTCAATACCTTTGTCATACTCTTCAGCACCAGCCAGGGGAGTTGTTACATGACCCCATAGAATGTGGTCGGCATCAGTAACCGTAGGGACATAGCATATCAAATCTTGAAGATTGGTAGAGCTAAGACAAAGCTCGTCAGGACGTGGTATGATACGCAAACGGCTGTCATAAGAATACTTGTCAGCGACCTCCATACATCTCTCGTCGTTCGAAGAGAAAATTATTTCATCAACATGTTTTGTGGCCAATATCTGTTTGATTTTGTTTTCAACCAAACCTCCTTCTATGCCAGCAAAAGGACGTGTGTTTTTGTTTTTAACACGCTCGCTACCCTTTCGGGTAGGTAAGAAAAATGCTATTTTATCCATAGTATAATATGATTTTTTAAACGATATAACAATATACTTAAAACAAAGGATAATCCTAAGAAAGTTAATATAGAAAAGACTTGATACTCTTTATTCAACATAACTCTTAATGAGAAATGGATGATGTATAATTCTAAACTGATTTTTGAACAAAATCCTAAAAATCGGTTGCCAATCAACAGACTTCTTTGAATCCTATCAAAAATGTTTGTTGTGAAAACGACAATAGTTGCAATCGCAAATGGATATTTAATTAACAGCTCCATGATATTTTGAAACAATCTAACATGCTCCATTTGTCCACGGAATGTAGGCATTTGTTTTAAAAACAAAGCAGAAGCAAAAATGCCATATAGCAAAAAGATTGTACATAATACCATGTTCTTGTTTGACAAGAATTTATAAACTATTTTTTTATAATCAGAAATCCACATTCCTGTTACAAAACAAAGGCATTGTTCAGCTCTAATTCGTGTATCAAAAGCAAACAGAATAAATGCATACACAAGAAATATTGTAAACCTGTATTTGTACAAAAACTTATACTTATGGCACACATAGAACAGAATGTAGTTGTAGAACAAAAAACTTATATACCAAAAAGGACTATCAATTAAACAGTACTGAACAATCACATAAGGCTTAAAAGATAAGGACCAAATTGTACACACAGTCAACACGATTGCATAAGGAATCCAAATTTTACTAAACTTGCTTTTCCAAAAAACTATTAGTCCTTTTCTTTTATATGATTCTGTCAGTCCATACCCACTCAAAATTAAAAACAATGCTACGCCAATACCACCCAAAGGTGTAAAAATTTTTAAACCAAAGTTGCAAGAAGAATGCATAAGAATAACCATCAAAATGGCTATGCCTCTTATAGAATTCGTCTGACAGAAACCTAAGAAATCAGATTTGCGTTCATTATTGTGTGTGTGGGGGGGGTAAAAGCTGTTGCTATAATGAACAGACAAAGTTCAATTATTGTACCTATCATTCAATATATTGATATAGAGATTTTGTTTTTAACTCATTATATAACGTTGGTGTAAGAGAAACCAGTTTGTGGCTTAGGAACTTCTCTGCACATAAGAAAATTTTTCTGTTCTCTAAAGTTAGTTCTCGTTCTTTGTCTGACAAATATCCATTAGGATAACCATCATATCCGATAATGAATATTTTATCAGACATATTCATCGCTGTTTGTAAGGCCACTGTTGTACATGAATCCTGATACTCTTCGGTAAACTCATTTTTTTGCAACTCGTATGTTTTAGAAGCATATTCATCATAAACATCTGTGCCAAGCACTCTTGGATAAGGAGGCAATATACATTTGTCATTTTTGCCAAGTATGCCTACATTACTCTTTAAACGTTTCACTTCATTGCCAACCAAACAGAAATACTTATCGACATCAATGTCTGTATAATACATTGCATTTCTACATGTTGCAAATATTAATGCACAATGATTTTTATGTTGGTTAATGAAGACTTTTATACCTTGCAGATGTTCGTATGCCATTGCACCGCCACCAATTATTATCACATTATCATAGTGCTTGGCCTCTAAGACAGGAAACTTTGCATTGTCTTCTATATTAGATTTCCTGTTTTCAAGAGAGCGTACTATGCTATTAAACGAATAGACACGATTAGTTACCATGCTCATAACTTCTTTCTGCGGGAAGGAATTTGCGCCTGCCAACATATATGGAAGATTTGTACCCCATTGATATTTGTTATACAATGGGGTAAAGGCTGAAATAACATTTCCCAACATATTGAAATCTACATCAAGATTATAGTTCTTGTTCATGTATGTCAGGAGAAGCTCCATCTTCAAATTTCCTGCCCCTCTTCCCATTCCCAATATGGTTGCATCAACAAAATCGCACTCTTTTTCTATAGCGGCGATGGTGTTGACAAGGCCCATTTCAAGATTGTTATGACCATGGAAACCAATAGGACAGTTTACTGCATTGCGAATAATGTCTATTGTTTCTTTTACATCATGAGGCGATACACCGCCAAATGAGTCTACCATGCAGAATAAATCGGCTACACCATCAAGCTTATATAATTCATCATAAAAATTCATGTCCTTCCATTTTGACATATACATGGTATTGAATCCCACCTCAAACCCCATGCTTTTTACAGCTTTGGCCAATATTATTGCCCGATCAAAATTAGAAGGATTGATGGCTATGCGTATCATATCTGCTAGCCCCACAATTGGAGAAAGCAGCTTGTCTAAATCAGAAGGCTGTGTGCTCTTCTCATTAAGCATTACAGCCACTTTCTTAGTAGTGGTTTCCCGTATGTGTTTCAATACATATACAGGGCAATACCCATATTCTCCCATATATTCTTCAGATGGAAGATTACGATAACCTACTTCGATATAATCAATCGGAAGTTTGTTTACGGCATCCAAATATGTATCAACGATTTGATGGTCAAAATCCCAATTGGTATAGTAGCCGCCATCTCGCAAGGTACAATCTAAAATTTTTGTTTTCATTTTATTGTGTATTTATTAAATTTATTTTCCAGAATAATTGAAAGCCAGTTTTGTAAAAATAAATCACTCATGTCAATATTCTTCGACTCTTTAAAAAGAAAATTTATATCGAATGTGGGATTACGTTCGTCAATAATAAAAACAAGGTCCTGATCATAAAAGATCTCATCACGGATACATTTATTATTGATGATTACTTTTCTTCCATTTGCTAATGCATTTATAACGCGAGGAGATAGACCTGCTCGTTGAGCATTGATTTCTACTATACATCTAGATGAAGCTTCTATTGCCAACATTTCTTCATACGATGTACGATTTTTTGTCAATATTTTGCTATTCTTGTATTTTCTAAATAGAATTTCATAAAGAGAGAATTCTTTATTGAACATAGCTCTGACTTTAAAAATTATTCTTCGAAACAATGTAAAATTCGAAATGTCATAATAAGTGCATTTGAAATAACTAGTAAGGCGATGTTTTTTTAGTTCTTCTGATAGCTTAGCCAAACAAGGTAATCTATACAAATGACCTGGATTCCAAGAACCTATGTGACATAAATCATATGTTACTAAAGTATTATCATATTTTTCTGCATAAAAGGGCAAATACTCAATGCTGTAGTTTATAGCATCCTCTCTGTCAAAGGTAAAACACTTATCAAAATGTTTTATATCGTTTGAAAAATTAAGACGACAGAATGAATCATAAAAATATATGATTGTTTCGCAATTTGGGTTGTTGTGCTTAACCTTCCTTACTATTGCCGCATTTATTTGATAATATCCAAATACTAAAAATTTATCAAATTTTGTTTCTCCTATAGTATTTATCAAATCAGAATCAACCTTTTGGATCCTGTACAATGATGTTAGACTTTTTATCAATCTTAAAGGTGAATATTTCGCTGATTTTAAATCTGTAGGGTATAGTTGTGGACGATTAATAATCGTTACATCATACTGCTCTTTTAGTATGTCTATACCATGCGAAAATATGCTTTTACCAAGATCATTGCATAATAATAATAGTTTTTTTTTCATTTCTTATTTTTTTGTCCAAAACAAATAAATCCCAAATAGTTTGACATTCCTATAATTTTTGACAATATCAAACAAATTGCTATTATGGGTATACTAATAATTGCACATATCAGCAAGACAATGACAAAATTTTCATTATATGAATGTTGACTTAACAAAAAACTTCCAATAGGAAATATTGAAGGTATGAAAAAGAAATGCAAAACGTATATCTCTAAAGAATGTTTTCCTACACCATTGATCCAAGAAGGAATAGTTTTACTGATTGATGAGACAAAACAAACAACAATAGGTACTGCGAAAAGTGCAGGAAAGTTGAAAATCATCTTTCGAGAATACATAACATAGAAGGAAACAAAATAACATATCAATAATGGTAACATGAAATGTTCTTTGTTTAATTTCTTTAAAGTTAGAATTCCATATTTGTTAAAGTAATATCCCATCATAAAAAATGGAAATTGTTTTAATCCTCCTAAATAATACGGAATGTCCAACTTTACCATCCACAAAATACTTGCAATTCCCCATACAAAAACAATTAAGACAGCATCCTTAATTTTACCCCCCCCAATTACATTCTCAATAGTTTTATAAACTATTCCTATTAGCATGCAATAAAATAATGCAGGCAAAAACCAATACCCAGGGAAATCGTTTAAATTACAAACGGTGAAATGATATAATCCTCCGAAGATTGTAAAGGGAAAAAGTAAACGAAAAAACTTATCTTTAACAAACAAGAAAATATTCTTCGTTGTAATTGTCTCTAATCTTTTAAATGCAAAAATGCCTGATAAGAAAAAAAATAACGGCACATGAAAACTGTTTAAAACGGACAGAAATAAACAATTAACATGACCAATTAACCCCAAATCAGCTATGTGCCGCCAAACAATTGTGATGATGGCAATGCCTTTTAATGAGTCGATATAATTAATTCTTTCCATTATTATGTGTTACTCTTTTTAGAAATTGATCGTAACGTTTGCCATAAGCTTCCCATGTTAAATCATAACTATTAACCGTTTTAACGGTATAATTCATAGCATTCATAACACAACCATGTAATGAGTCTAAAGAAAAGTCATCCATTATAAACACAGAATCTGGTTCTGCTATTATTTCTTTTAATGAAGCTCCACCGCAATTTTGTGAGCATACAATAGGTAAACCACAAGCTGCGGCTTGATTTAAAACTAAGCCATATCCATCGTTGAAGCTTGGGAAAACAAAAATTCTTGACATATTATAATATTTTGCCAACTCTTTTTCAGGGATGGCATCAATATGTACCATATTATCCACTTGTGGAAACTCTAGATTTCCAATAGCACCAACATGTATGAACTTCAAATTGGGATGTTGTAGGAAGTATTCAATTAATAATTCACATCCTTTTAATCTGCACCATTGTCCTACAAAGATACAGTCATATTCCTTTTCTATATTTTGTGGAAAGAAATTATCTATTCGCACACCATATTGGTTAACAAAAATCTTTGTGCAATCAAATCCATTCTCTTTGAATGTATTTAGCACAAAATCGC
>ENA-UESD01003453-UESD01003453.1-human-gut-metagenome-genome-assembly--contig:-NODE-3453-length-10129-cov-4.484580_pt1 | contig 10129 bp, 14 predicted proteins | sample MGYA00242985_ERZ507986 | MGnify/ENA primary metagenome ERZ507986 (study PRJEB26167, sample SAMN06115408) | human gut metagenome | host: Homo sapiens | place: China:Guangxi | collected 2016-04-06...
GTTTGAAATTCTACACCCAAATATACACCCAATATTTGGAATAGCAAAAGATATTCAGAAAGATTTAGATTTACTATACACTCCAAATAGTGAGTGATTATCAATAGTTTGCAATTTTATGATATTTCTTGAATATGTAGGTTCGAGAGCCTGTCTCTCCGCTGAACTAACCGGACAATGAACAGCCAAGTCCCACAAATTCAACGATTTGTGGGACTTTTTTTATCCCCTTATGTCTGCCCTACCGGACATCATTTAGACCCTAAAAGACAAAGTTAGTAACCCAACTCGTACCCCCGACAACCGAAAGTCCAAAAGGGGTACACTTAGTCCGAAATTGGCGAACTTCTGTCGCTATTTGGCGAGCCTGTATAAACTTCACTTTGAGCTAATTAACGTAGTTTTGTAACCAAAAAAAGTGAGTTTATGAAGAGTACATTTTCCGTTCTTTTCTTCGTGAAAAAGGACAAGCAAAAAATCAATGGCAGTTACCCTATTTTTGTCCGCATCACGGTTGATGGTGTGGCAAGCCGTTTCAATTCCAAACTTGATGTTCAACCCAAAGTTTGGGACGGTAAGGCAGGTAAAGCCGCCGGACGTTCTGCGGAAGCTACCCGTATCAACCGATTGCTGGATGATATAAACGCATCCCTGAACACCATTTATCACGAATTGCAACGGCGTGACAATTATGTTACCGCCGAAAAGGTGAAGAATGAATTTTTGGGTCATAGTGAGAACCACGACACCATCCTTAACCTTTTCCAAAAGCACAATGACGATGTTAAGCAGTTGGTCGGCATATCTAAAACGATTGCCACTTATCGTAAATATGAAGTGACCCGCCGTCATCTTGCAGAGTTCATCCAAAGCAAATATAACCTGTCGGATATTTCTATAAAGGAAATAACCCCGATGTTCATTACTGACTTCGAGTTATATTTGCGTACCACCTGTAAATGCGGCTTTAATACGACCGCCAAGTTTATGCAGTTTTTTAAACGCATTATCCTGATAGCCCGTAATAACGGCATCTTGATAGGCGACCCATTCGCCAGTTATAAAATACGTTTGGAAAAAGTGGATAGAGGTTATTTGTCAGAAGATGAAATAAAGATAATCCTCAAAAAGAAGATGGTTTCTGAACGGTTGGAACAGGTGCGTGATGTTTTTATCTTTTCCTGTTTCAGTGGTTTGGCTTATGTAGATGTTGCAAACTTAAAGGAAGATAATATCCGTAAGTCCTTTGACGGTAATTTATGGATAATTACGAAACGCCAAAAAACAAATACAGATGTGAATGTTCCTTTGCTGGATATTCCTAAAATGATATTGAAGAAATATAAAGGCAAGCTGCCGAACGGTAAGGTACTTCCGGTAATCAGTAATCAAAAACTTAATGCGTATTTGAAAGAAATAGCGGACGTTTGCGGGATTAAAAAGAACTTGACATTTCACCTTGCAAGGCATACTTTTGCTACGACAACTACGCTTGCAAAAGGTGTACCCGTTGAAACTGTTAGTAAGATGCTGGGACACACCAATATAGAAACCACACAGATATACGCCCGCATTACCAATAACAAGATAAGTAACGATATGCAGGGACTTGACAAGAAATTTGTCGGCATTGAAAAAATCTACAAAGAAGTATCTATGAAATAGGTATATAGGGGAACTTATCACAATTTGTGATAAGTCCCTTTATGCTTTCAATTACTCACCATTAAATAATAACATTATGGACTTACAAATCATCCAAAACAAAATCTTTGAGGTCAGAGGTTGCCGGGTCATGCTCGATTTCCATTTGGCAGAACTTTATCAAGTTGAAACAAGAGCTTTGAAACAGGCAGTTAAAAGAAACTTATCCCGTTTTCCCAGTGACTTTGCTTTCCAGCTAACAAAGGATGAATGGCAGGAACTTATCACAAACTGTGATAAGTTCCCTGAAAATATCCGGCACACACCGACCCCGCCTCTTGCATTTTTGGAGCAGGGTGTCGCCATGCTTAGTAGTGTCTTACGCAGTCAGACTGCCATAGACGTGAATATCTCCATCATGCGTGCTTTCGTCCTCATGCGTCAAATGTCAATCGGTTACGAGGAACTTCTTAAACGCATCGAAGAACTGGAACAGAGTACGGATGCACAATTCAGCGAAATATACCAAGCACTGACCCAGTTGCTAAGCAAGCCCGAACCGAAGCCACGCAAACCGATAGGATATAGAACCTATGACGAATAACGGTTTAAGGTATTCGGTTGTCTAAGGGGTGTCACCAGTGATACCCCTTTTTCAGTTCCCTAAAGTAATGTATCTCAATCACAAATTTTAGCAAAGTTACAGCCCGGCAGGGACAAATACCAAATCCGAGCCGTTCCGGTTTTCTAAAAAATCTCCACACCTACGGGTCGTATTTTTTGAAAAGATTAGGTTGAAGTCCCCGCCAAACTGTGGGTGTCCGGCAAAATTTCTTATTGTTTAATTTAAAATTCAAGCGTTATGAAAACAACAGAATTTACCATGCCGGAAATCACTATTTCTTATAAAGACAATGTAAAAGCATCCGAAAGAATAAAAATACTCTCTTCTGAAACTTCTTATTCTTATTTAAAACCTTTCTATTCCGAATGTATGGAACACCACGAAGAAAGTTATGTAATGTTCCTCAATCGGGCAAATAAGGCTTTAGGCGTTTCCCTTATCTCTAAAGGTGGTATGTCGGAAACTGTAATGGACGTGAAAATCATCCTGCAAACTGCCTTAAAAGTCCATGCTTCGGGCATAATCCTCTCACATAACCACCCATCGGGCAATCTACGTCCGAGCGAACCGGACAAGCAAATCACCTCAAAAATAAAAGAAGCCTGCAAGGTCTTGGATTTACACCTGTTAGACCATATCATCCTGACAGAAGAAAGCTATTACAGTTTTACAGACGAGGGGCTTTTATAAGCCCTTTTTTTACTCTCTCATTACCCAATACAAAAAGCCTGATGGCTTTTACTTCTATCCTCTTAAACAAGAGAAAAATTTTCCCTAAAACTGATTGGAACATTGTCAAAGGTATATCCGTGCCTGTTACTGTTCAAATTATTTTTTAGAAATCTCCACACCTGCGGGTAGTATTTCATAAATAATAATTTGCCCTGTACCAGTCCCGAACCTTTGAAAAGACAATGTTCCCATTCAGTTAAAGGAAAAATTTATGTGGTGGGCGACAAGCGATGCAAACAATTAAAATTCAAAAGTCATGGAAACAGTAACTTTATCAGAAGCAAGAGTTTATGTAGGTACTTACAACAAGTATAACAGTGGTTCACTTTTCGGCAAGTGGTTAGACCTTTCCGATTATTCGGACAAGGACGAATTTATGGAAGCGTGCCGGGAACTGCACAAGGACGACCAAGACCCGGAATTTATGTTTCAGGATTACGAGAATATCCCGGAAGCCCTGATTTCCGAAAGTTGGCTTTCTGATAAGTTCTTTGAGCTTCGGGATGCCATCGAGAAACTAAGCGAAACCGAGCAGGAAGCGTTTTTCGTATGGTGCGACCACCACAACAGCGATATAAGCGAGGAAGATGCGGACGACCTTGTTTCTTCCTTTGAGGACGAATATCAGGGAGAGTATAAAGACGAGGAAGATTACGCCTATGAAATCGTAGAGGAATGTTACGACCTGCCGGAGTTCGCAAAGACCTACTTTGATTATTCGGCTTTTGCCCGTGACCTGTTTATAACTGATTACTGGATGGATAACGGCTTTGTTTTCCGTTGCGCCTGATTACTAACCGGGTGGAGCAATCCACCCACAACACACCAAGACAATGAAAGTATATAATAAGATAACGACTTTTTTACGATGGTTTATACTTGCTTTTATCATCTATCAGGCAGCCACCAGCACCGCCGGAATGTGGATAGCCCTAATCATAGTTTTTTTTATTCTCCGGTTCGTTCTCCGGCTGTTTATCTCCGCCGTTTACCTGTTTTGTATGGCTTTTATTTTCATTGTCCTGCTTTCACTTCTGATTATCTGATAACTCATTTTAAATTATAGCAATATGGAAACTTTAAACAAAAACGGGGTAAGCATTACCCAAACACCGGGAGAGGAAAAATATGTAAAATGCTGTTTAGGCGCATTTAGGGGTCAAATCTATTATCAATATGATTACCGCCATACAGACGGCGAACTGTTCAGCACCCTTGCCAAAACACTTGACGAGTGCCGCAAACGGCGGGATGAATGGATGGCGAAAAAAGAAAAGGTACAATAACAATTTAAAAGTTACATTTATGAAAACGACAGAAGTAAATAAAAGGATTATCGGCAGACGTTGCAAGTGCATATTTACGGGCTTACTGGTAACGGGTATTATTGAAGCCGTAGAAGAAAACGAACATTCCGTGCAGGTGAAAGTACGTTTCGACACGCCGCACCAGTGGGGGGATGAACTTTATTCCTATGACTGGTCTTTCGGACGTAAGACGGACGGTTTCGGGTCTTTGAAATATTTGGAACTGTTGCCCGACGAAACGACATTCGATGCAATGATAGTTACTTTCGGCGACCCTATCGGCACACTGGACGGTATTTTTGAAGATGTGAAAACATGGGGTGTCTGTTCCCTGAAAGGCTGGATAGATAGCTACGAAAGCACCCGTTTCACGCCCATAGACGTAGATAAGGCTGTTATAACGAGTGAATATAATATGGAGTGTGTGAAAGAGTGGTTGGAACATAACACACCCATAAAGGACATTATAATCGGTTAATGAAGAACGGCGGCAAATGCCGCCGCTACTTTCTTTCAGTGAGCCGAAGCGGAAAAAGAAAGATAGCAAAGAAACCTGTTTCCATTCCCTATAAAAAGATAACCCGCCGGGAAATACCCGCCGGATTATCTATCATAACATTACGCATAACGTATCATTCCAATTCTTCGCCCCATAGTTCCTTATCGGTCGGTGCGTATTTCATTTCATGCCAGCACCAGCCACCTACCAACAGGTAAAAGGCAGCCAAAGCCATAAAGAAATTACATATCATAAGGATAGTATATCTGAAACCTGATATTATTCCTCATGGTGCAGAAAGGTTACTTTCAGAACACATACCATTTCTTCATCTTCGGCATCAAATTTCCACGTCCGCTTTTTGACAACCATTTCCGTATCAAAATCGAAATGTTCCAGTACGGGTGCATTATCTTCTTCATCCGCCCACCTGAAAGCCTGATTAGACGGTGTTTTCCTTAATTCCACCCGGTCAAATTGGGAAATGCTTTCTTTATCCACTATCACAATATCACCGACTACCGGAACTGCATCTGTTTTCCATGTGGTATTTACAAAAAATGAAATACCGTTTATATCCAATTCTATTTTAACCATGTCCTTTTTACTTTATTTGTTTTCTTCTTCCTTGTTATTGTCATTGTTAAATGAAAATGTTAATTGCTGTAACGTCCCGAAGCTATCCTGAAAATATACATCTACCGTTTGCTGGTCGGTCGATGCGGAAGTATAGTAAAGCCGGAATGTTTCACTTGGAAGCGGGTACTGGTCATTCGGCAGTAAAACCGTCCCATCGGACATTTTCAGCGTTCCCGCCCCGTCCGGCTGGAAATAGCGGATGAAATATTTTGTTTCCTCATACCGTCCGTCCCGGTGAAGCTGGCAGCGTATTTCTGCCGTTTCACCTACCTTTAATTTCTTCGGAACAGGCATCGTTTCGATACTGAACGGGTAAGACTGCTGTATATCCACGTTGTCACTACACGCACCCACCAATAACAAGGCAACCACCATGTAGCACCCTGTTAGCATCTTATAAATTACATTTCTCATATACATTATATATAATAGGTTAGTTTATCACATTATTATCTTTAGACCGATACCAAACTGTGTATGGAACTTTCCGACTGAAGAACCGAACAGGCATCTTTCCCGTGCGTTAATCAGGAACACCACCCGGTCGGTAATGTAACTTTCCAGTTCCAGCGTCAGCGCACCGCCATAGACAAAACCGTCCTTATCGGTCAGGGTCGAGCCATCGGGCAGCAATTTGTCGCCCCAGTTGCTTGTTTCGTACCCGGCAAGGGCAGACAAGCCCAGCGAAAGGAAAAAGGTTTTCTTTCTGTCTGAAAGGAAATTCAGATAGTAACCGCCCTCACCTGTAAACTGGCTTACGGGTATCTGCAAATCCTTATAGGGGTAATGCTTTTCGAGATATTCCCCGCCGACAACCCACCTGTTCCCGTTTTTGGTATAGGTACTCATGGCAGCCCCGAAGTAATAAGCGAAATCACTTTTACTGTTCCAGTGAACACCGTCCGCCATGCCGCCCGTAACCTGCAAGCCTTTCATTCCCGGCAGACATCTTTGTGCGTGTGCCTGGTTGAAAGTCAGGCACAGCACAAAAAGGGATATAATACAGCATATCCTTTTCATGTTCATTTGATTTTAAGTTCGTTAATCACTTTGGCTGCCACGACATCCGAATTTTCCACCCGGATAGTTTGGTGTCTGCCCCCGTTCTTTTCCACCAGTTCGATAACCAAGACCTTATCATCCGGGATAGTGAACTGCGGAACGGTGTACACGGTGCGGACGGTACTTTTGCCGCCGATAACCAGTATCTCGTTATAGCTCCGCACCGGGTCGATAACGGTTTCCTGAATCGCCGTTCTTTTGGCTACTTTCTTATCCACAATCTTGAAACGGATAAAGTCGGTATCAAACGGTACGTTTGAACTGTTCCTTGTTTGTGTGTGGAAGTAGAACAGCCCGTTATGCGAATAAATGCCCTTTACCAAGAACTGCACCCCGAACCGTTTGCATCCCAAATGCTTTATTTCCCGGTCATTGTTCTTGTAGATGGACTGCATAATCAGCTTTACCAAAAGCGGGCTTTCGTTACCCAGTTCACGGAAATAGATATTCATCCGGGTATGGCTGAAATCCGTTGTGTCCTCATTCTCCAAGAAGTCTTTCATTTCGATGTTCAGCATTTCCGGTTCATGTGCGTATTTTGCATTGAAACTGTAAAAGCTACCATCCTCACAGATAACGGAAAAATTGGTTTCACCGGGAAAGCCCTCTGTCGTAGCCTTGACCCTGACAACATTTTCCGCCCCGTCCGCTTTTCCGGCAATAATGTAGTTACTGCCTAAGTCCACGTACTTAACGGCAGACGGGAAAATGATATGTACCGTTTTGGCGAACGTCACCTGTACGCCGTAAGGTGTCACCATTTGGCGGTAAGGCAGCTTTTTAGTAATGCCCTGATACAAATCGTTACTTTGTGCTTTCATTGAAACCACGCCCAAGAGTAGGGCAAACATGATAATTAACTTTTTCATTTTGGATTGAAATTTTTATGGTTGATAAATAAATTACTGTTGTTTGGCGTAAAGCATCACCTGATAGTTCGCTTTCAGGTGTACTTTTACCGTTCTGAACTTCTTGGCAAGGTATTGTGACCCGCCTTGCATCAAGCCCCTTGTAATATCCATTGCGACCTGCTGCCCGGCACTTTGCGCAAAGGAAATGCTCGTTCCCAGTCCCGCACCGATATTCGCCATCGCTTCTTTTGCTGCTTCCTGTTCCAGTGACGAGGGAACGGAAAGCCCCTTTTGCCCGTCACTGTCGTAAACGGCAAGTTCCACCGGAATGATATTACCCGCATATTCGAGCGAGGACACCAGTATGTCGAGCCGTTCCCCCTGCACTTTGGCACTTCCTGAAACAAGGCTGTTTTTCGGGACAATCACGTTCCCCGCCTGTAACGGTTCTAACAGCCGGAGCTTGACGGTCTGCCCGTCCATAAGTGTTTGGTCGTTATGCACACACGCCCGGATAGTGTTCTTTCCCATCGAATAGCTACTGCCGACCGCCGTATTAAACCCGTAATTGCGTGGCTTGCTGTATTCGGCGATAAATTCGACATTGCTCATAGGCTGCTGCAATCCTGAAACCGTCCTGTCCGATACCGATTTTACAGGTGTGGCGTTTCCACTTCCCTGAACGGGTGTGGATGGCGAAACCTGTGCAATCTGTCCCGGCTGTGAACTTTGCCCGTTCTGTCCGTTCATGTATTTTGCCGCCAGTTCGTAGGACTTTTCCATAAGAGCCACCTGTTCATCCATGCTGCCCGCACCGTTTTCTTTCGCATCGAGCCGGGCAGTCAGTTCTTCCACCTGCCGTTTAAGTTCCTCTTTCTCCTTGTCCTCTTTCGGTGTTTCGTAGAAACTGCCTAACTGACGGTTCATGTCCCGGTAAGCCACCGCCGAAGATTGGATAGAGGAACGGGTATTGTTCGACGCACCCGCCCCGAAGTCAATCACGGCGTTTTTCGGCTTTTCCGCCGGAGCATCATCTATCAGGGTCAAATCTTCCCCGTTTTCCTCTCCGAGCGAAAAGGCAAAATCCTGTAAGGAGCGCATCTTGTCCGCCTGTTTGTTCTCCATTTGTTCCTGTTCGTAGGCGGTCTTTTTATCGCTGATTATCCCGTCCCCTTTGGGTAGCGGAATATCGGCATTAAATCCGCCCACGTTTTCCACCTTTGCTTCGTCCTTATCGGACGGTGCAAAAATCAGGTACATAGACCCCAAGAAAACCAGTCCCATAAGCGGGTAAACCAGCATCTTTTTTCGTTGCTGTATCTGCTGTGGGGTCAGTTCCTTTTTTTCCTTTACCTGTTTTTCAGGTTCTTTCTTCCTGTCCGTTTCCGGTGCGGGAACTTCATTCTTCACTTCTTTTTCTTCCATTGTCTGACTGATTAAAAATGTTCGTACTGTCTTTACTTTGTAACTGCAACTACCTGATGTGTTCTATCCGTATGGTTTCGCCATCCTCTTTTCCTATCCGGTAAATGGATGATACCGTAAAGTAGATGGATAGCCCGCCGAAGAACAGGAGCATAAGCAGGATTACCACCAGCCTTATTTCCGGTGTCATGCGCCCGCACAGGCGGCGGAGTTTTTCATCCGCCCAGTCCTGCACATGGGTAATTGCCTGATTCACCGGAGAGAGAATTTTCCGTATCATGGCTTACCGCTTTATGGTGTTCAAGTCCTTGTTTTCCGTTATCTCGAAACTTTCCATGATAAAGCCGTGCGGGTTATTATCACTTCTAACGGCGTTCAGCAACCGGCAACGGGTGACAAGGCTTCTTTCAGTTACACTACTTTCACGGATAATCATTTGGCGGGCATAGGTAGCCACCGCATACGGGTACACATCGAAATTGCAAGAAACACTGTCTATCTGTATGGTCTGGCTGATATTCCCTGAAATGATACGGTTGTAATACCCTTTTTCCGAGAGGTCACGGTAATAGTTAAATGCGCTCTTATCGGCGAGGAACAGCGACCGTTTGATATTGCTTTCGATAGCGTTCTTATCGGGTGAGAGCGTGAAAAAGAGTTCGTGGAAACGCTTCACGTGTTCCCTTGCTTCGACCGGACGGTTTTGTGTCAAGTCTTGCGATAACGCAAGCATCAACGATTTACCACCGTCCAGTACATAAATCTTTTGCCGTTGCGCTTCGGCAAACGCATAGGAGTTCCAAACGGCATACCCTGTTATCAGGGTACACATAACGACAAACACGATACCGAAAAGCCGTATCTGTTTGAAACTGGTTTCAATATTCTTTAAACTTTTAAATTCCATCTTGATTTTTAATTATTGGTTACCTTTGATTAGTTTACCGCCGACCCTGCCGCCAGCGTTCCCGGTGGCTGCTCCGGCTACCGCACCAACTCCGCTACCTGTTTTGTTAGCTGCACTGTTTATATTCCGGCTCATGTTACCCATTCCGCCCGCCTGAATAATCCAGTTCGATACGGTGGGAATTGTGAAGTAACCGATGATACCGATTATCATAAAAATTATGTACACTGAATTGCTGCTATCGGGTACGAAATTGGGGTCTGATAGCTCCTGAATATCCTTTTGGAGCATAAGCACCTGTATTCGGGCAAGAATGGAACTGAACAGGTCTGAAACGGGTAGCCACAGGTAAACAGAAATATACCTTGTTATCCATTGGGTCAGTGTCGCCTGAAAGCCATCATATACACTGATGGCAAAGGCTATCGGACCCAGTAT
>ENA-UESD01003460-UESD01003460.1-human-gut-metagenome-genome-assembly--contig:-NODE-3460-length-10113-cov-14.450678_pt1 | contig 10113 bp, 10 predicted proteins | sample MGYA00242985_ERZ507986 | MGnify/ENA primary metagenome ERZ507986 (study PRJEB26167, sample SAMN06115408) | human gut metagenome | host: Homo sapiens | place: China:Guangxi | collected 2016-04-06...
CAAATGTATAAAATAATAAATACGAGACTCATTTCTGAATCCCGTATTTCCATTTACACAAAATATTTTATAGTGCCTTACATTATTCAATTGATTATCAATGAGTGGATTCATGTATGAGTACATAAAATCAATACCGTGTGTTTTAACACTTTCTCCCCTATCGTTTTTATGTTCTCCATTTTGCATAGAACATGGTATAGTTATACCTTTAACAGGTTCATGCCAACCAATAATGGAGAGGAATTTTTCTACTACATCCTCCCCATATTCACCAATTTTTTTTGACCATTCTCCCATATTTATTTTCCTCCTTTTATTCTATTACAATTCTTACAAAGCATCTGGCAATTCTCAGCCACAGTAGTACCACCTTCTTTCCATGGTGTGATATGATCAGCTTCCATTTCCTCCAGCTCAAAGTGTTTTCCACAATGTACACAAATACCTTTCTGGCGTTCGTAGGCTTCACGTTTCTGTTTTTTATCAAACGTACGGAAACTTAAATCACGTAAATCACCGCTCAGGACATAACGGTAAATACCGGATTTTTTCATGATTTCATCATCTTCCATCAAATCATGAATTTGTTTTTCCAACGCTGCGGTATCATAGACACCATCACCATATTTGTCGAACATTTCGCCCCAGTCCAAACCTTTCATTTCACGGCGGTACTTAACAAATGTAGAACGTATCCATGTGATGATTGATACGAAATAAGCCCAAAGTTTATTAGCATTTGGATCAAACTGATGTAAAGCCATATACTTGTCAATACTCTCTACACCGTCATGACGAGCAGCCCATTTTAAGATTGTGGATAAATATGCTTGTTCTATTGCATTACCGTTTAGAAAATCTGCCCCTATTTTATATGCCGGGCAACCATTCTTGGAGAAGTGTCTACGTGCGTCAGTTACAAAAGGTCCAGAATAAACTGCATTTAATAATTCTTGGTCAAGAAGTTTTTCTCCAGCAATGTTGATTACACGGAACCAATCCAACTTTTCCTTATCAGTTCCTTCACAAAAATAGACCGTTAACTCATAATTGAGGAATTTTTCTTTTTCCTCAGCTGTAAGTGTTGAAAAATAAAGTGTACCTCGATCATGGTCAACTATATTGAAGTCATGGGTATAGAATCCGCAGATTGAAAGAGTACGTTGCTGTCCGTCGATCATTTCAAAATTGCCATTATCATCCACACTCCAATACATGATATTGAGAGGAAACCCTTTAAGTATAGTATCTATTACAGCCTGTTGTTGCTTTTCATCATAACGGAACTCACGCTGATAGGGTGGGCGTATATCCAACTTTCCATGGTAGCCTTTAACACCTGTATCTGGATCATTGACATAACCGTCAATAAGATCTGCAATTTTTATTGATTTCAATTCTATCTGCATATCTTACTCCTTTCCTTTTTTTGAAGTTTTGTTTGTGCTTTGTTTCTTGGTCAAGGATTTTTCCTCAGATTTTAATCGCCGTTCTACCTTTTTTACGTCCTCTCCCGGTGGCAACTGTTCCGGAACGATTCCACGTTGAAGTAGCATATTCCTTACAGCAGCATTGTTGTCTACATGCTCACGGGTTATTTGTTCTTGGCCATGCAAATCTTTCTGTTGTACATTCACTGAGGTCATTTCTGCAGCGAAATCTTTTGCTTTGATACTGATTGTTGGGAGAAAATCTGCTAAAGGTCGATTGTCAGGAGCGCCTAATCTACGCTTTAATAATGCTGTGTCTAAATGAAATAATGCCTTGTCGCCTTTAGAACGGATAATGCCGAATCCTTTATTATCCACGCCACGCTCATAAAGAATGCCTGACAGGCGATTTTCCGTTTCAGCTAATTTGTTGCGTGCCACAACCCGTTCATGTTCCAAAATTCTTTTTTGCACAAGTTCGGCTCGGCGTGTCTGTACAGCAAAGTAGTTTTGTGCAAATGCTACTTGGGCTTTGCGGGGGTCTCCATTTTGGGCAATAAGATAACAAGCATATCGAGTCAGCATGTAGTCATTTACCTCGCGTACAGAGCCTGAACCAAGCGTAACCATTTTGCTGACGTCAGCAAAATGGTATGTTGTTTCTTGACCAGCATTTTCACATGCTATTTTTGCTTTCTCTATGATATTCTCAAAGTTACGCCACTGGGCATACCCCAATAAGGCAGAGAGTTCTCTTGCACTCCAGCATTCCACTCCTTCGTATTCGTTGGCAATGGCTTCAAATTGCTGGAATAGTTCTATTATTTCTTCTGCTTTCATAGGTTTATTTCTTGATTTTACGGATTACTATTCTTTCATATAGTCGGGTTAATATACCATCTTTTTCAATATAAAATCTTGGACCACCGTTCAATTTCCCTAAACGTTGTTTAATCACAGACATATCTGCCAAATCAAGACTTTTGCCTAATATTTCAAATTGTTCCGGATTATATTTGTCCAAGAAAGTTATAGGAACGCCCATTGCACCATCGTAATCCATTGGTATTTCTTCGGTCTTATTCACATTGATAGCATCATAATTAATATATTGGGGATATTCTTTGGGAGAATAGTGTTTGTAAAGAATAATGTCTTCGTGGCGTTTTTTTATTTCAAGATTTGTAAACCAAGTAACCCCAGATACACGAATCATTCCTTCACGATGGTCTCCAGCAGTAGCCGTATCTTCATAATGTGAAATAAAATGACCTGCTCCACCTTTAAATCCATAACCTAACCACATCTTATTATTCATAATCAGCGGGAATATCTCTTTATATGTAATTGCATTTTGATGTCCTATAATCAAAAACTTCTTGTTATATTCAATCAGTTGAGCTACATATTCTCTGAATAATGAGAATGGAGGATTGGTAACTACAATATCTGCTTCTTTGAGCAGTTCGATGCATTCCTTGCTTCGGAAATCACCATCGCCTTTCAGTGGCATTACTCCTATTTCGTTTGCATCCGGAGTATGATTTCCATTCTTGTCTCCTTCGTAAATTAGATATACTGCCTGCTCACTTTGATTTTGGCTGAATAAGTCCATATTCTGGTTCTTATAACATGTAGTAATCAGTTTTTTCAAGCCAAGGAACTCAAAGTTATATGCAAAATAAGTAAAAAAGTTACTTACTCGTGGGTCGTCACAATTGCATAATACCGTTTTACCACGAAAATGTTCGCGATAATGCTTTAGTTCATTATTGATGTCATCAAGCTGAGTATAAAACTCATCTTTCTTTGCTTCTTTTGCCTTATTTAGATTTTTATTTGCCATAATTTTATATGCTTTTATTTAATAGCTCTCTAATATCCACATTTAGCAATCCTGCAATTTTAGACAAGGTTGCTAAATCTGGTTGAATCTTATTGGAGCACCATTTAGAAACGGTGGAACGATCTTTTCCAAGTTGTTCAGCCAACCACTTTCCCGTTTTGTTTTGTTCTACTAATACGACTTTTATTCTATTCAAATTTTCCATTATAGACCACATTGTTGGTATATAATACAAATATAGTGTTTATATATGAAACAAACATATACTAAGGAAATATTTTTCCCATACTTTACCATCTTATTTTACGTTGTTTTTTCTTTTTCTTCTTTCTCAAATAATCGTCCGGATAACCTTCAGGTTGTTCTGGTTGCGGGTTCGGTGTGAACAGACCTAAAGAACCGCTGTATAATTCATTGCCATGCGATTTCTGCTGATATGCCGGTTCACTCTGAACAACTACCTGTCTTTCTGTTTCCGAATATGATGGGGGCTTTAATGCGGTGTCTATTTTGGAATAGCTGAACAGTCTGTCTATCTTGGAGCCGCTGAAGCAATAGCCGTTCACGTTTTTGGGGGGCACAAAATCTCCATAATCTTTGAAAGGTTTAATTCTATTTTAAATATTTACTTCCAAAGGAAATGATTTATCACGATAAACTTTATATAATAGTAATTTAAGAGAGTTTCGCGAATAATAAGCCGCAAATTTTGCGGCTTATTATCCGCATGAAACAGTAAAATCTGTATTTATCCACATTTTAGATATGACTTATGATTTCTATTCACCATGCAGATAAACATCTGCTTTTCAGATAGGAACAGTTTGCTTATTATATACTCACGTAATTGTTGGGTCGGATAAGTATTCTGCCGTCCTCCGTTATATGGATAATTTCTCTTTTCATAAGCTATAGACAATTCAGTGCACGCCATTGGTCAATGTGCTCTTGCATGGTGCCGATAAGGGTGCGGACCGCTTCCGGTTCTTTGTCCTGTCCGAAAAATATTTCCTGTAACAGACGTGCCGTTATAGGTTGGTTCTGTTCTTCCAGCTCACAAAAAATCTGATGTAATTTGATTCTCGCATTTTCGATATAGGCATTCAGATCACATGACTTGCGGCTTTTGCCTCTGGCGGATTTCTTAGCCTGACTCCAGAGAGACGGGTCAATGCTTTTGCGGATGTTGTTTTCAACTCGCGTACCATCTACAGTGATACGCATACAAACGGATGCTTCTCCGTTTTTCAGCAGCTTGGTCTTCTTCAAGAAGAAAAGCACATTGAATGAACTTCTTTTCATTTTTCCTACAGTTTTTAGTTTGGACAAAAGTAGGAAACCGACCACGTTTCCTTGATACGCAAAACATTGCAAATCAGTGAGAAAGACTCTAATTCGGTGGAGATTTTTGCTCCATCTTTTATCTCCACCTTTTGCTCCACCTCAAACGGTAATATTTTGCCGTTTTTTGCGTGCTTGGGGAAAACAAAAAATCCCGATTTCGCTTGGAAATCAGGATTTTACTATCTTTTGCTTTTCTTCAAAGTGGTGCCACCAGGAATCGAACCGGGGACACAAGGATTTTCAGTCCTTTGCTCTACCAACTGAGCTATGGCACCTTATCGTTTGCGAATGCAAAGGTACGAAAAACTTTTGTATCCGCAAACTTTTTGAGAACTTTTTTCGAAAAAAGTTATTTTAGAGGGTTCCAACCCTGTGCTTTCAGCTCAAATTCGTTGCCATCGCGGCAAATCAGAGCGCAACCAAGCTCCGGTTTGGTGATGTGACCAATCAGCTTTACACCTTCCATCTGAGAAATCTTCTCGTGGTCGGAGATAGGTACGGTGAACAGCAGTTCGTAGTCTTCGCCACCGTTCAGAGCACAGGTCGTTACGTTCATGTTCAGCTCCTCGGCCATAACGGCTGTCTGATAATCCAGCGGGATATGCTCCTCGTAGATGCGGCAGCCCACTTTGCTCTGGGTACAGATGTGGAGCAACTCAGAGCTCAGTCCGTCGGAGATATCCATCATGGCGGTCGGTTTGATGTTGGCGGCAGCCAGGGCCTCGATGATGTCACGGCGAGCTTCCGGCTTCAATTGGCGCTCCAACAGATATTCCTTACCGCTGAAATCTGGCTGTGCGCGGAGCAGTTCTTCTTCCATCTTCTGGTTCTTGCTCTCGCGGGCTTCTTTCAGTTGTTGGTTGAATACTGCCTTTTCGCGTTCCAGAAGCTGAAGTCCCATATAGGCGGCTCCCAAGTCGCCGCTCACGCAAATCAAGTCGGTGTCTTTGGCCCCGTTACGGTAAGTCACCTTGTCCGGATCGCCTTCGCCGATACAGGTGATGCTGATGGCCAGTCCGGTGAGTGATGAGGTGGTGTCGCCTCCAACCAGATCCACGCCGTGTGCCTCGCAGGCGGTGCGTAGACCCTCGTAGAAGTCTTCCATATCCTCAATGCAGAAGCGTTTGCTCAGCGCGATGGAAACAACCATCTGTTTGGGCATTCCGTTCATGGCATAGATGTCGGAGAAGTTCACCATAGCTGATTTGTAGCCCAGATGCTTCAGGGGAACATAGGTCAGGTCAAAGTGAATGCCTTCCATCAGCAGGTCGGTGGTGACCAGTACCTGCTTGTCGGCCGGATATTTCAGTACGGCGCAGTCATCGCCCACACCGTAGAGTGAAGAGGGGTTCTTCAGTTCAATCTGTTCGGTCAGGTGCTTGATCAGTCCGAATTCGCCAAGAGTGGCAATTTCTGTTCTGTTTATTTCTTGCATGTTTGAATTTTAGTTTCACATCTATTATATAATAAGGAGGGCGGGCTTATGCGCGGTTGATCATCTCGCGCATGATGTCGGCCATAATAGGCTGCACGGCTTCGGCGGCGCGCTGCACTTCTTCGTGGCTCACCTCTACGATCTTGCCTTCTACACCCAGGTCGGTGATGATGCTGATGCCAAAGCACTTGATGCCGCAATGGTTGGCGACAATCACTTCGGGCACGGTAGACATACCTACGGCATCAGCGCCCCAGATGCGGAACATCTTGTATTCGGCCGGAGTTTCGTAAGTCGGGCCCTGAGTGGCCAGATAAACTCCCTGCTGCACCTTGATGCCTTTCTCCTGGGCGATGCTCAGTGCCTGGTTGATGAGGTCTTTGCTGTAAGCCTCGTGCATATCCAGGAAGCGGGGTCCGTTGGGGAAGTTCTTTCCGCGGAGCGGATTCTCGGGCAGTGCGTTGATCTGGTCGGTGATGATCATCAGGTCACCGATTTCGAAGTCCGGATTAGTTCCACCGGCAGCGTTGCTCACAAACAGGGTTTTGATGCCTAGTTCGTTCATGACGCGGATCGGGAAGGTAACCTCCTTCATGGAATAGCCTTCGTAGTAATGGAAGCGGCCTTCCATGGCCATGATATCCTTCTCGCCGAGCTTACCGAAGATGAGGCGGCCGCTGTGGCCTTCTACGGTAGAAACCGGGAAGTTTGGAATATCCTTGTAGGCTATACTGTATGCGTCTGTTATTTCTTCGGCCAGTTTACCCAGACCGGAACCTAAAATGATGGCGGTAGTGGGGTTACTTGGCATTTTTTCCTTTAGCCAAGATGCTGTTTCTTGAATTTTTTCGTACATAACCAATAATGTTTTCGTTAAACGTATTTTCCTGTCCCTGCATGAATTCTACCTTGATGGGCAGCACATACAGGTTTTTTCTGATTTCTTCGTGAAGATTCATCCCCTTCAGGCGGCTGTAGTCCTTTTCTGTGGTGATGATGAGTTTCTTTTCCGGCATATTCCGGAAGGTGTCGTACACGTTTTGCAGATCGCTTTCGGAGTAGTAGTGGTGATCCTGAAAGCTGAGTGATGTGATGTTCTTGGTGTATTGCTTCAGATCAATGAGCATTTGCTCGGGAGAGGCAATGCCGGTGAGCAGAAGTACATGCTCGTTCCTGTCGAGTGATGACAGAGGTCGGTCGTTCCTGTCGGGATGTGCGGCCTGCAGATTGCCATATCTGAAGGTGGTGAAGTATAGCTTCTGATAGGGGAAGAGATTCAGGGCCTTGCTGATCACGCGGAAGCCCATGGGCTTGATGTCGCGCGGGCATTTGGTCACGATGACGATGTTGGCCCGGTTCTTTCCTTCCTTGGGTTCACGCAGACGCCCTGCCGGCAGAAGTTTGTCTTCGGTAATCATGCGGTGATAGTCGATGAGCAGGATGTTGATGCCCGGTTTTACATAGCGGTGCTGGAAAGCATCGTCCAGTAAGATCACTTCCGTGTCTTTGGCTATGGAATCATCGCACAGTTGTTCGATACCGTGGCAACGGTCTTTGTCGACGGCCACATAGATATCGGGGTATTTCTCTTTGATCTGAAAGGGCTCGTCGCCGATGTCCTGCATGCGGGTGTCCGCATGGGCCAGCACAAAGCCTTTGGTCTTGCGTTTGTAGCCGCGGCTCAGGACTGCGACCTTGAAATGCCGGTGCAACAGGTCGATCAGATATTCCGTGTGAGGGGTCTTTCCGGTGCCGCCCACAGTGATGTTGCCGATAGAAATTACCGGTATGTCGAAACTGCGCGATTTGAGCAGGCCCAGTTCAAACATTTCGTTTCGGACAAAGACGCCCGCTCCATAGAGCCAGGACAGGGGGGTCAGCCATTCATTGATTTTTATTAAATCTCCTTCCATTTTTGAGCGCTTGTTCTAGTTGATATTAGGTTCATAAGGCATGCGAGCCTGAATCGGGTCCATGCTGTTCATCTTGCTGATGAACTGAATGTGTTCGTAATAATTTCCTAAAGTGCTCTTCAGGGCGCTTTGGATATAGTCGGTCTGCTTGTCCTGAAGCAGACTTTCATACCATTTCTGTGGCTTCGGATAGGTGGTAACCGAATAGTCGGTGATGCCGGCTTTCTTTGCCGCTCTTTCCAGAGCTGTCTGCAGAGTACCCATCTGGTCTACCAGGCCGTTCTTTAATGCCTGTTCTCCGGTCCATACCCGACCTTCGGCCAGTTTTCCGGTTTGTTGCAGAGGCAAGTTGCGGCCGTCGGACACTCTTTTCAGAAAGAGTCGATAGCCGGATTCGATATAGCGTTGCATGAGAGCGGTCTCTTCCGGATTGAATGGGCGCGACATTGTTCCGAAGTCGGCATGGCGGTTGGTCTGAACTGCGTCGAAGTTTAAGCCCAGCTTTTCTTTCAGTAAATTGCTGGCGTCGGGAATCATACCGAAAATGCCGATGCTACCTGTCAGGGTAGAGGGGAGGGCTACGATTTCATTGCCGGCGCAGGCCATATAATATCCTCCCGAAGCGGCCATGCCCCCCATGGAGATAATGACCGGCTTCTTGCTTTTCAGTTTTTGTATGCTGTGCCAGATCTGTTCGGAGGCATAGGCGCTTCCTCCACCTGAGTTGATACGGATGACTACGGCCTTGATTTGGGAGTCATCGGCCAGTTCGGCCAAATCCCGGCATACTTGTCTGGAGGCTATTTCGGACATATTCATGCTCGATGGGTTGTCTACGATATCTCCAAAGGCATAGTAAACGGCGATTTTTTCTGCACTGGATTGCTTTTGGGGAATCTGTGCCAGATCGGACGGAGTGATAATTTGCGGTGAATTGCTTAGTTGGAGTTTCTCCTTAAGATATTCCTTCATGTCCTCGCGATAAAGCAATGTGTCTGCCAGATGCTTGTTTACCATTTCTGTGGCAGGGGCAAGTGACAGGAATTCGTCTGCATATCGGTTTAGGGTGTCCTTGTTTATGTGGCGTGATTCTGCTACAGCCTGAATCATGTTGTTCCAGATGGAGTTCAGATAGCTCTGGATCTGTTCTCGGTTGGCAGGGCTCATCTCTGTGCTGGTAAACGGTTCTACAGCGGATTTGTAACTGCCCACACGGAATACTTGCATTTTCACACCGATGCGCTGCAACAGATCTTTGTAGAAAATGGGTTCGGATACCAGACCTTGCCAACTGATCTGACCGCTTGGGTTCAGAACAACCTGATCGGCTGCGCTGCATATATAGTAAGTCGTTTGGCTGTAGTTGTCACCATAACTGATGATGGGTTTGCCGCTTTTCTTGAAATCCGTCAGAGCTACTCTGATCTCTTCGGCCATAGCTGGAGTTGCCTGGGTCAGGGCACCGGCATCGAGATAGATGGCTTTAATATTGGGATCCTGGGCGGCACGATAAATGCTGCTTAGAGTTTGGTCCAGGCCTACAGACGGATAATCCTCTCCCAGAAGATCGTTCAGGGGAGAATCTTGAACGCGCTCTTCCAAAGCACCGTTCAATTCAATTTTCAATATGCTGTTGGACTTGATGCTCGGTACACTGCTGCCGGATATCAATAGGATAGAGATCAGAAGAATTCCGCAGAAACTTAAAAACAGAATACTGATAAGGGTGCCTAAGGTGGCAGCTAATGTATTTTTGATAAACTCTTTCATTTCGTAATGGCTGGTATTAATAATATATAGAAATATGATTGATGCAAAAATAACGGATTTAGGAGCAATAAGCAAATTTTTAGGTTCTATTATAATAAGTAGGCGAGTAGGATAGACCGTATTGCAAAATCCCGAATGTACCTTCTGAGTCTAGTCGCGGTTTAGGCGCGACTGTTTTGAGAAACCTTGCTTCTGGCTGTTTGGAACCGAAAAAGCGCATATTTTGTCCCGTAACTGCAAAAAGACGCATAAAAAACATTTTTTTTGAAGATTTTTTTCTCCTGTAAATCGATTCGTTAAAAGTATGTTTTACAGCATGTTATTTGGTAGATTCGGTATGTTTTTCTATCTTTGCAAAGATTTCCCCTTGAA
>ENA-UESD01003466-UESD01003466.1-human-gut-metagenome-genome-assembly--contig:-NODE-3466-length-10097-cov-14.385329_pt1 | contig 10097 bp, 7 predicted proteins | sample MGYA00242985_ERZ507986 | MGnify/ENA primary metagenome ERZ507986 (study PRJEB26167, sample SAMN06115408) | human gut metagenome | host: Homo sapiens | place: China:Guangxi | collected 2016-04-06...
CGAAGGTCGCTTTGCTAATGTCAATGCCTATGTATTTCATATTATTATTTTTTTGATAAAGAATATTTCTTTTTATTATCCATTACAATATCCATTTTTTCTGATGAAATAAATGTTATGGTAAATACTTGCGTATCACCATTCTCATAATATAAAGTAAGGCAACCTGTCTGAGGATCATTTACTCTATAAGAGAACTTCCTTTCCTTTCCTTCTGTCAGACTTTGGTAAACTCCTGCATTCTGATTCATAATATCAATCTGTACAGGTTCATTACCTAGTTCGCCATACCAGGATCCTAATAACAAATCCATATCATCAACATATACGCCGGATACTATTCCATCTTCATTACTATTGTTAGAAAAAATGCTGTCGCGTCGGACAATCGGTAAATAGTTTCCTATAGAATAAGCTAATTCCCCTTTTTTATAATACCCTATAAACGGTAAACCAGAAATAATAGAAACAGCTCCATTACTTTGATAAGAAATGTAAGGCTGAAATAACAGATCACTCAACAAAGGTTCTTTTTCAGCCCGAACAGTATAACCGTGATAATGAAAAATCGGACGAGCAGAAATCAGTTTCTCCTTTCCTTCCGGTATTTCTACATTTAAAGCAGCAGAAAAACCTTGCTGAGATGAATCATTTGCCAATATAGGTTCTTTCAAAAATACACTGTCCAAAACTTGTTCATTCTCATCCAAAAGTTCAAAGCCTATTTCCAATGGATGTGCTATCGGGGTTTCTGTTTTAGTACTAATACTCAATGGTTGATCTGCAATCTTGTTCAAAACCGCCTTCGTTTCCTGAAACTCAGGGAAAAGATGCAAAGTATGTTTGCCAAAACTATGATTTAAAGAACATAGTATTTCTTTAGCTTCATTTTCATCGAACAATTTTTGATGTGTAATATAGCCATTAAAACCTATTTTAGAACAAACGTTCATCTGTGCCTTACCATAAGCTTTTGGATCAAATGTATTTAGAGTTTCTCTTAATACGCCAAGACCAAACTCTCCGGAAAATTCTGGACCTACTTTTAGATCGACACCAACTCCTACAAAATCGAATAAAACTCCCATGTCCAAGGCTATTTTAGGGCCAAAATAAAAGTTTCCATTACAATACAAGTCTACTTTTGCTTCATCATGTTCATCCGAAGCAGAAGTTTTGTTTTGATTAGAAATAAATGAATTCTGACCTTTTTTACGTGTCCAACTGAATTCGTGATGCCATTTTCGACGCATATCATATTCAAACCCAAATTCAGCATTAAAATCAGCAAATGCTGAAATCGTAAATTCCGGTTTTAAGACCATGGCAACTGGAGGCAGGGGAATACGAAGGAAAGGTTCACTTTCATATTCGATTTCCCCGTCTAAGCTTAATTTTGTTGTAAAACCAAAATCAGCATCAATAGAACCACCAATATGATAATATCCTAGTTTGGCAACACATTGCAAATTCCAAGTAAGGTTTCCATCAATCACCATGGAACAATTTTCATTGATCGTTATAGGAATACGGCCTGTCGCAACAGTTTCTCCTCGCGGCAGCACTTTTTTGCCTTTCACATAGGCAGCTGTATGCTCATTAGGTGTTATAGTGCCCGCATAAAAGAATTTATCAAAAACTTCTTCAAAAGGAATATTCTTCACTTGCACTGCATATTCACCATTTTCAAATATAACTTGTATTACTTCTGCGCAAAGGCCAAAAGGGAAAAATTCCTGTTTATCTGGAAATAATAAATACTCACTTTCTTTTGGTATAAAAGGCTGAGGCAAATCTTCTCGAAAATAAACATATTCACCGTCATAACGTATGACATAGTCTATTAGCTGATTCTCTTTCAGATTTATTACATTTTTTTTTAGCTCAATAACATTGCGAGGGCCAAAGGCTACGCTATCAATTTCTGCAATAGGTACAATCAATGCGGTATCGACTGAATAAAAAATCTGAGATACAATAGAATCATACCAAACACTGTCTGGAGCCATTCTTGAGAAAACAATACTATCAAGTTTTTCAGAATACAAAAGGTTGACTTCTCCTGTATTTCTAAAGATCAGAATCTGTGTAGACTCATCGCGAGCAAATCCCCAAAGTATATTACATATTAAGCCTAAAATCAAGAATAATCGTTTCATTTTACCACTATTTTAATTGTTTCTTGTCCAACTTTCAATATATATCCACCTGACGGTAGTTGCGAAGGAAGTTCAAAAAATAGTAGCGTCCCCGTTTTTCCTTTCTGTTTCAAAGGATAGTTTACACCATCTATTCCATAAAAAAGAACTTTCACATTTTTTTGCTCTGGAGTATCAACAAATAAAGTACGTTCATTCAAAAAAGCAGAAATCTTATCTTTACCTTCTATTTTGACTATAGATGTTAAATTATCAGAAAGTGAATAGCTTTGAATATTTTCAAACAGGAATCTTTCTGAATATAAAGATACTACACCATCTTGAAATGTTATTTTCAACGAAGATTCAATTGGAAGTATTATCTTCTTCTGATTTTTCATTTTAAAAATCAGAAATTTAGGTGTCGCTATATTCGATTGTAAGCCAAAGCATAAAAGGGATAAAATAAAAAGAATCTTTTTTTTGTTCATTAAATTCTTAATTAGTTTGATCATTCTATATTTGGTTTTTATTATATTTTCTGCAAAGTAAAGTAAAAATAAAATCATTTACAAGTCTTTATGATATAAATAAGCATATTAAGAAATATTTTTTATAACTGATAAAAATTTACAGTGAATTCTTTATGAATCTGTGTTTCCTTAAAGAAGCAGCAGTATGCGGATCACATTCAAATATTTTGTGGGTATAAAATGGGTATGAGGCAGTTTAACAGACTTGCAATGTGTGACATGCGCGCCTCATGATGGATTTGGGCATATACTTTGTTATCGTTATATCAAAAATATGTTGAATGTGTCTATGGTTCGTAATTTATTGTTTTTAATTCTGTCCTTAGAAAGAAAAAGGCAGCCTTCATTTTCAGACGAACTTTGAGTAATGACACTTTTTGGTTGATGTTTTTGCATCATTATACTATTTGTACATGAAAAAATCCTTTCGATGAATTGAAAAAAACATCGAAAGGATTTTTTTATTTTATCAGGATGATTTTTTGAAGCCTATTCTACGGCTAATTTTCCGTTCTGATAGCTTAACGTGTATTTCTGGTCACGTTGGGTATCGAAAGTAAGCCGCTGTCCTTTGTAATGTACGGAGCAGGGACCTCCCGAACGGGAATGAATCACGGCTCGGGTCAGGTTGTTGTCTTTCCAATACAGGTCGACCACGAAATTACCGCGGGCACAGACTCCGGTGAGCTTGCCTTCGTGCCATACGTCCGGCAGGGCAGGAAGCAGATGGATAAAGCCCATGTGGCTTTGCAGTAGCATTTCCGTAACACCGGCTGTTCCACCAAAGTTACCGTCAATCTGGAAAGGCGGGTGACTGTCCCACAGGTTGGCATTCGTACCGTTTTTCAGCAGATTACCATAGAGCTTGTAGGAACGGTTACCGTCGTGTAGGCGGGCCCATTGGTTCAGTTTCCAGCCCATACTCCAGCCGGTAGCACCGTCGCCACGATGTTCCAGTACGACACGTGAGGCACGTGCCAGTTCCGGTGTGGTGACGGGCGAGATGGTATGTCCCGGATGCAGTCCGAACAGATGGTTCACATGGCGGTGTTCGTCGCGCGGGTCGTCAATGTCCTGCGACCATTCCATCAGCTGTCCGTATCTTCCGATCTGGTACGGTTTGAGTTTTTCCAGAACCGTTTTCCATTCTTTCCGTTCCTCTTCATCCGTCTGAAGCACCTTGCTGGCTTCGATGGCATCTGTCAGAATCTCCCGGATGACCGCATGCGAGAAGGTCGCTCCTTCGTCAATCGGTCCGTGTTCCGGCGAGGTGGATGGGGCGGCGGTATAAGTACCGTCCGGCTTCTTCCACAGATAATCCGTGGCAAATTCGGCACCTCCCTTGATCAGGTCATAACCGATATTCTTCAGGAAGTCCAGGTCGCGTGTATAGTCGTAGTAGTCCCACACATGAGTGGCCAGCCACGGACCGGCTACCGGAGAGAAGTTCCACGACATATCCTTGTCGCGCAACGGGGTGGTGAAGCCGAAGATGTTGGACGAGATAGAGGTGGTCCAGCCGCGAGCCCCGAAATAAGCTTGGGCGGTACGCTCTCCCGGTTTAACCTGAGTGCGGATAAAGTCAATCAGCGGCCATTCGCATTCTGCCAGATTGGTCGGGCAGGCTGGCCAGTAGTTCATCTGCACGTTGATGTTGTTGTGGTAATCTATGCGCCAGGGGCCGTCGATGTTGTTGTGCCAGATGCCTTGCAGATTGGCCGGCAGGTCGCCCGGACGGGAGCTGGAGATGAGCAGATATCTGCCGAACTGATAGTACAGGCTCTCCAGTTCATAGTCAGGAGCTCCGGTACGGTAGCGGGCAATCCGTTCCGGTGTGGACAGTTTGCGTACCTCGGTGTTGAAAGAAGGATTGACTTCGAACACCGTGCGCTGGAACAGTCCGGCATAGTCCTGATAGTGGCGTTGCAGCAAGTCATCGAAACTCTTTTCCGATGCCTTGTCCATCCAGTTGCGGGTGGTTTCCAGTGGTTTTACGCCCACGTATGTTTTCGGATTCTTGAAATCCGGATTGAAATTCATTTTGTAGTCCGTATCGGCCGAGATCAGGAAGATGACTTCATCTGCCTGTTCCACATGAATGCGTCCTTCCTTGTCCGTCCAAGTCTTTCCTCCCTGAGCGATGGCCTGTGCGCGGACCACATAATGCATGTCGTTATTGTTCAGATGGGCCGAATAGCAGAAACTGCCGGACTTGCTTCTCTTGTATTCCCCTTTGGAAAGCGGGTTCGGGGTATATTTGAATACCAGATTCTGTTTCCCCTTTTCGGAAGCGGAATAACGGATAACCATCACCTGATCGGGAAAAGAGGTGAAATACTGCCGTTTGTACTGCACGCCGTTTTGAGCGAAGCATACATTGACAAGAGCCGAATCCAAAGACAGCGAACGGGAATATCCTCCGATATTTTGTTCCTCAATGCCGGTTTCGATGTCGAAGGTTCCTGCCGATGTGAAACTGCCGAAACGGAAAGGCTCTTCGGCATCCGCTTCATAAGACACCTCACTGTTGAAGTTGTCCTGAGTGAGCCGGGTTACCTTTGCCTGGTCCTTATCCAGAAAAGCCTGACGGATTTCCTTCAGCACGTGTGCCGAGTTCTTGTTTACGTTCCAGTAATAATCAGCGCCTTTGGCGGTGTTCGGGCCACCGCGCCAGAGGCTCTTTTCATTGAATGTGATGTGCTCGGTAGCTACGGAACCGAAGATATTGGCTCCGATGCTTCCGTTGCCGATGGGCAGAGTCTTTTGTTCCCATTCCGGATCCAGATTGCCGTGTCCGCTGCCGGTGGCTGCTCCGGGATTGTTTCCCCAGGCCGGCTGTTTGCCGGAAGCGATGGGAGTATCGAAAAAGACGTTCATGGGCGTCTGCTGGGCATATCCCGATGCATGCATCAGGATAGCCAGCGACCAGAGGAAAAATTTCTTGTTTCTCATGATGCTTATTTTTTATTCATTTGAAAAGGTTGTGTTCTCAGGTAAATCCGGTAGTCTTTGATGATGGCCGGAGCATCCTTCTGCGGACGAGGCAGATAGCGGAATCCGCTCACGGTGTAGGTCTTGCCCAGATCCAGAATCAGCTGATGCGGGAATCCCGTTTTGTTCTGGCTCCAGGCGGTGTGCCAGAAGGTTGACTCCTGCAAGTCGAAGACTTTGTCGCCGTCTGAGTTTTCTGAAAGAACTTCCTCGCTGTCGGCATAAGCCGTGCTCCATTCCGTACGTGGAATTTCCTTGCCGTTTTCATCCAGAATATACAGTTCGGCAATAGAAGCCATATCGTCATTGCGGAAGCTGCTCAGGGCTTCGATGCAGAAATAACGGGTTTCTTTGGCCTGATCGAACTTGATGGTCTGCCAGTTGTTGCCTTTTTCAAAAGTACCTTCTTTGATAACATCCGCTGCATCGAGAACTACGGTTTCTCCTTTCTTACGGTGGTAGAGTGACTCTTCCGGACGCAGGTCATCCAGAATCGGACGGGTCAGTCCCTTGATGGTCGGTGAGGCCGGAGTTTCCAGATCGAAGACAATGATTTCGTTCTTTCCCTTTTTCAGCCAGCAACCCGGCATGTATAAGGTCTGCTGCGGACCGATTTTCCAGAAGCGTCCCAGATTCTTGCCGTTCACCCATACCATACCTTTACCCCAGGTAGACATATCCAGGAAAGTATCTCCCGGCTTGTCCACTGTGAAGGTGGTGCGATACCAGGCCGGACCGTTGCATTTGTCTGCTTTGGCAAAGTCATGCTTCTTCTGGAACTTATAGTCCACCGGGAAGTTATACACCTGCCAGTTTTCCAGTTCGGTCTTCTGCTCCTCGTCACACAACCAAACGGCCTCGGTGATACCCTTGCGGTCGATAATGCCTTCGCCGAAATTGACGCGTCCGGTTGCTTCTACCAGAATATCCAGGGTTTGCTCTTGGGATGTGGCCGGCAGTTTGACGGTCTTTTCGCCTCTGCGGCGGTCCAGCTTGCCGATTTCCTTTCCATCAAGATAAATCAATGCCCAGTCGTGTACCTCATCAATGAGTAGCTGGCGTCCTTTCTCTCCGGCTGGAAGAGTGGTGCGATACAGGATGCGTCCCCAACCCTGGTCGAAGAATTCCATAGACTGGATTTTCTTGCTGCTCTTCGGTTTTGGCAGTTGCTGGAAGAGAGGGGCAACCTCGTACAGAGTCATTTCCGGAATTTCGATCACCGGATATGGTTGCGGAATGTTTTCTGGAATACTTTCTCCTTCGTTCAGATACTGAGCCTGAAGCTTGCGTACGGCATGGAATTTTTCTGTGGCCCAGCCGGCTTCACTGATCGGAGCGTCATAATCATACGAAGTGGCCATGGTAGAGTAGGGAGGAGTATTGGCACCACCCCATTGTCCGAAGGTGGTTCCTCCATGAGCCATATACAGACTGTAGGAAATTCCTCTCTCGAGCATGTCTTTCATACTTCCGCACATCACGTCGGCACTGCGGGTTGCATGAGGGCGTCCCCAGTGGTCGAACCATCCGGACCAGTACTCGCTGCACATCAGCGGAATGGTAGGCTGATCTTCTGCCAGCATCTTGAACTGCTCGTCGATATTGGAACCTGCACCGAAATTGATGGTGCTCAGTACGCCGTCGAGCATGGTTTCCTTGAAGTTGGAACTCCAGGCACAGGAGAACAGCTGCACATCCTTGAATCCGGCTTCCACGACAATATCCTTTATCTGACGGAGATACTCCTTGTCGTTACCATACAGCGGATATTCGTTCTCGACCTGCACCATCAGAATATTACCGCCATTGCTCAGGAGCATCGGTGAGAGTTCCTTACCCACACGATTCATGAAAATGCGGGTGCGCTCCATAAAGAAAGCGTCTTCCTTGCTTCTGATTTTGATATCTTTCTTCTTGAGCAGCCACCAGGGCAGTCCGCCCATATCCCATTCGGCGCAGACATACGGTCCGGGGCGCACGATGATATACATGCCGTTCTTTTGAGCCAGTTCACAGAATTCGCGGATATCATTTTGTCCCTTGAAATCAAATTCATCCATTTTCTGCTCGTGAATGTTCCAAAACACATACAGACAGATGGTGTTCATACCCATAGCCTTGCACATCTGGATGCGGTGCTCCCAATATTCTTTGGGGATTCGCGGATAATGGATTTCTGCCGCCCGGATAACAAAGGGCTTGCCATTCAGAAGAAAAGTACGATTTCCCAATTCAAAGGTCGTGGCTGACAAAGGTTGAAATAACGCCAGACTGCAAATCAGGAAAAGCAATAAGGTTTTGCTGATTTTGTTCATGATGTTTTAGATATTTATTAGATTAATGTGATGTTCGTTTTTAAGGGTATATTAGATTTATTGCAAACAAATTTAATAGCTTTATAAATGAACACAAAGGTTTGTTATGGAAAATAAAGATTTCGAATCCTTGCTTAGAGTCTCTTAAGTAAAAAGTTGTTTAGTATTAAAATTAGTTATGATACAGATTTGTGAGAAGTGGCCTGAACCAGAAGAATGCTAACTTCGTACAATAACCAAATGGGGAATGCAACTAAAGATAAAGTGAAAATATCCGAGGTGGGTGTAATAATGGCTGCAACAATCAGGATGACAACGACCGCATGTTTTCGATAATGGCGCATAAAATCAGCAGAAAGAAATCCTAGCCGGGCAAACAACCAGGATAGCACCGGCATTTCAAAGACGATGCCCATTGTCAAGGACAATATCAGTAATGTAGAAATATAGGATTGCAAAGTGATCATGTTTTGTACGGCGTCGCTGACTTGGTAAGTTCCCAGAAAACGAAAAGTCAGCGGGAATATCAGATAATAGCTGAGCAAGATGCCTCCGATAAACATCATATATCCGCAACCAATCATTCGAAGAGCATATTTCTTTTCATTGTGATACAAAGCCGGAGAGATAAAACGGAACATTTGATACAGAATATAAGGCGAGGTGCATAAAATGCCGGCAAACAATGCCGTTTTCATGTGGAGCAGAATCTGACCGGTCAATCCGGTGTTGATGAGATGGATGGAAAATGCGGGCAGTTCCGAACCGGTGAATTGTTTGCTGATTATGTTCAACAGCCGGTAAGTTATAAAATCTTCCTTTTGTGGAGCCAGAATGATGTGGAACAGCGCCTCTTTACCCGCGAAAGTCAGGAGAGCGGTGAACAGAACCGTTACGGCGGCGATTCTGATAATCGCCGCACGTAAGATGTCCAGATGATCCCAAAAGGATTGTTTATCTTGTGTCATTACTGTTCTTTTTTATCTGTTGTTTCAGGATCATTTTCTATTTGATTCATTCCTTCTCTGAAGGAACGTACTCCTTTTCCCAGTCCTTTCATCAGTTCCGGTATTTTTTTACCGCCGAAGAATAGCAGGACGATGAGAACGATAAAAAGAATTTCTTGTGTTCCGATTCCAAACATGTGGTTTACATTTTAAATTTAATCCGTAAAATATCTTTTGTTGATAGAGTGCTGATGCGGTCAGTTTTCGCATTTGATGCTATATAGGCGTTTAACTTCCCGGGGAGCATGAAGGTCAAGAATTCGTTCTTGGATGGTATTCATGCCCGAAAGGGTATCCATATCTTCGGGAGTCAGTTCGAAATCTTCGATATTGAAATTTTCGGTAATCCTTTCCGGATGTACGGATTTCGGTATGGCAATGATTCCCCTTTGCAGGTGCCAGCGCAACACGACTTGCGCGGCAGATTTATTATATTTTTGTCCGATGCCGGTTATTACCGGATCAGAGAACAGATTGTTTCTGCCTTCAGCCAGTGGTCCCCAGGCTTCAGCCTGAATGCCGAGTGATTGCATGATCTGCAAAGCCTCTGTTTGTTGAAGATAAGGATGTATTTCCACTTGATTGACTGCCGGAATGATGCGGGCGGTCTGACACAGGTCAATCAGCCGGTCCGGCTCAAAATTGCAGACTCCGATGGCGCGTATACGGCTGTGCAGGTAAAGTTCCTCTAAAGCTCTCCAGGCTCCATGATAGTCCCCGAAGGGCATGTGAATCAGATAGAGATCTAGATAATCCAATCCCAAGCGTTCAAGGGAAGCTTCAAAAGCCTTCAGAGTTTGGGAATATCCCATCTCGGAAATCCAGGCTTTGGTGGTAATAAACAATTCATTGCGGGGAATACCGCTTGCACAGACAGCTTGGCCGACTGCTTTTTCATTGCCGTATACCGATGCTGTGTCTATCAGTCTGTATCCAGCCTGTATGGCATGCATGGTGACCTTGCGGCAAAGCAGAGGATCAGAAATCTGGAAAACTCCGAACCCCTGCATCGGCATGAGGACTCCATTGTTTAATGTTCCTTAAATCCGCAACTCCATTCCCGAAGTGCTACCTACATAAAGAGAAATGGACTTTTGATTCGTAAGATAACCA
>ENA-UESD01003467-UESD01003467.1-human-gut-metagenome-genome-assembly--contig:-NODE-3467-length-10096-cov-4.852880_pt1 | contig 10096 bp, 9 predicted proteins | sample MGYA00242985_ERZ507986 | MGnify/ENA primary metagenome ERZ507986 (study PRJEB26167, sample SAMN06115408) | human gut metagenome | host: Homo sapiens | place: China:Guangxi | collected 2016-04-06...
GGATTATGAAACGGTAGGGGCAAGCGGCAGTATGCTGATGGTGACATGTAGCGGTACGGCGGTCAGCATGGAATGAGATTCTTTGTTTTGGATTTTATTATAGAAGACCTCTCCCGTTCTTGCAGATGGGAGAGGTCTCCTGTATGTATAAGGTCATGACGGTTTGATAGTGCTTACAGCTTTCTTATTTTTATTCCGGCCAGATGGCATTTGCCTTTCAGGGTTTCGAAAAGCACATCGATTTTGTTTTCCTTGTTCTGAATGATATAACGTCGGCGGAAAGCCTGACGGTAATGTCCGCCGTCGGCAGGTGAAAAGTCGGTTTCCATCCGACGACCGCAGATGGTGATGTTGAACCGGCTGTCGGCTATGGCCTGTCCGTCGTCTCCCCGTCCTAACAAGTTGGCCAATTGCGGCCGTGAACGGCTCACGTCTGCCATGAGCAGTTCCACCTCGTATGTGCCGGACGGTGCGTCGATTTGATAGGCACGTAGGTTTTCGCGCCATGTTTGGTACAAAGGTCCGTCTGTGGTATTCTCTATTTCGGAAGTCGTACTGCGTGCCTTTCCTTCTATGTATCCCCAACTGCCTTTGAAGTATGGTTGGTCTGGCAGCCATGTAAGTCCGCTGACATCCGAAGTAAAGGCACAGTCGCTCCCTACATTGATGGCCAGTTCATCTCCCTTTGCCAAGTCGGGCATCGCATCCAGGCGCAGGAACATGACGTCCTCCACCATCTGTCCGTTTTTGTCTCCCTGTGCTTTGAGGGTAGATGTCCCGTAGGGCAATGTCACGTTGAAGACCGTATGGCAGTTGGCGGGACGCTGCTTTCCGATGGATTTTCCGTTAATGATGAGTTCCACTTCGTCCAGGTTCGTATAGATTTTGACGGGATGCTTTTCGTTTTTGTCTCCTGTCCGTACGGGCCAGTCCCGGCTGGCAATGTGCAATACCGGCGTGTCTTTACGCCACATGGCTTTAAAATAGTAAGACACGTCTTTGGGTGTACGGTCGTTGTAGAACAGTCCCTTGTTGTTTACCCTCGGCATGGACTCTTGTCGGGCAGCCACATTGAAGTCTATGAAATTCCAATAAGTGCATCCGCTGATATATTCTGTACCTTCGATGAAAGGCAAGTAGTGTTCTACGTACGTTTGTTGGTATTCTATGCTGAAGTCGAAGGCTTTCGGGTGCCTGGAATGAAGGCGGCGGTCGGAACCTGCTCCCCATTCGCTAATGATGGTGGGGCGTTTCGGGTAACGCGCGTGTTGGTCTTCCATCCATCGGTTAAAGTCGTTTAACCGTCCTACATACCAACCGTGGTAAAGGTTCCATCCGGATACGTCCACGAGGTCCAGGCCGATTTCATTATATAAGTTCGTCATGTTGAAAGCCATGACACTGGCCCGGTATGGGTCTTCTTGTTTTAATGTCTTTTCGAGTCTTTGTGCCAGTTTTACCGTACGTTCCCTACAGGCAGGCCATTCCGGACGGTCGGGACCGGGAGCCGTGAGCAGGATTTCGTTCATGTAACCCCATGCGATGATACTGGGATGGTTGTAATGCTGACGAATCATTTCGGTCAGATTGGTTTCACAGTTGTCATCGTATCCCGGTGTGTCGGGTACGATATTGATGATAGGGATTTCCTCCCAGGCTAGCAATCCCATTTCGTCACAAGCCTCCACTAACGCATCATCCTGCGGATAGTGGGCGATGCGAATGAAGTTACACCCCATTTCTTTGATGAGCCGTATGTCTCTCCGGTGTGCTTCATCGTCCAGTGCCACGCCTACCGGTGCTTGGTCTTGGTGGCGATTGACTCCGCGTAATTTATAGGGTTTTCCGTTCAGGCTGAATCCTTTTTCACCATCGAAACTAAACCAGCGGAATCCTGTCTTATGCGTGCTTCTGTCCAGTTCCATGCCCGTCTTGGGGTTGCGAAGTGTGGTGACGATTTCGTATAATCGCGGACTTTCCGGACTCCATAATTGGGGTTGCCCGATAGTGGAGGTTTTACGTACCGTTTGGGTTTCGCCGGCTTTGACGGAAAGTCGTTGTTTCAGGGTTTGCTGCAATTTGCCCTGCGGGTCATAGATTTGATGGATTACTTCGAGGGTAGCCTTTTCTGTGGCATCGTTCGTGATTTCGCTACGTATTTCTATCGTAGCTTCCTTCTCATCTACATGCGGGGTACTGATGAAGATACCATCGGAACCATGATTCAAAAGATTGAAATGTTGTTCGGAGGTAGTGATAAGCCATACATCACGGTATATGCCACCCCAGAATGTGAAGTCGGCCGATATGGGAGTAATATCTTTTCGGCTGTTGTCTACCGTGATTTCTATCGTGTTGTTCTTCTGGAGATAGGGGGTGATATCGAATGTAAAAGCACTGTACCCGCCTGCATGGCTGCCTATCTTTTGTCCGTTCAGCATAAGGTCTGCCGCTTTGCTGGCTGCATCTATTTTTAGAAAACAACGCTTGCCTTGCGGAACTTCCGGTAAGACGAACGATTTCTGGTAAAATGCTTTCCCCATATAATAGTTCCTTTGCGAATAGGCATCCAGGTTATACGTATGGGGAACATTTACGGGTTGCCAGTTTTCTGTGGAAGCTTTTCTGAAAAACCAACCGTCGTTGATGGTTTTCGTGTCGCGTTGTGCTTGGGCGCAAAGAAGCCCGATGAAGGGAAGAAGGGCGGATAACTTGGTTTTAAGTCGTGTCATGATTTTCATTGGTTTGAATTGATGTAGGTAATGTTAAGTGCAAAGGTAAAAGAAAAATGGATATATTTGCGTTAATTTTGTTATATTTTGCCTCAATTCTACACTGATGTTGGGAATGAAACAGGCTAACTTTGCCATAAACTAATTTAATGTGGAAAGAACCATGAGAAAGCTTTTGATGATCCTGAGTGTTTGTTGTTTTGTTATGACGGGGATGGCTGCTCCCGTGGTATTGGATGTGCCTGTGCCGGACGGGGATGCGACACCGGTGTTGCGAAGAGCCATAGAACAAGCTTCTTCTTATAAAAGACGGGCGGTATTGATTCGGTTGCAACAAGGAGATTACCATATTTATCGTACCTCTTCTTCTCCTTACCTATATTATATATCCAATACGGCTTCGGCGGAAGAGAATCCTGACCCGACAAAACATATAGGGATATGGCTCAAGGACATGAAAAATATTACGGTAGATGGAGGAGGCGCCCGTTTCGTAACCCATGGCGAAATGACTCCTTTCGTGATTGACGGATGCGAGAATGTCACCATGAAGAATTTCTCATTGGTGGCTACCGACCCGTCCGTACCTGAAATGACTGTGGTTTCAACCGATGTAAATTCCATCACTGCCCGGGTTACTGCCGGCTCGGATTATGAGATAGAGGACGGGACGTTTTATTGGAAAGGCGAGGGATGGCGTTTCGGCGGAGGTATCGCTCAGGTGTTCTATCCGCAAACCAACGTGACCAACCGTTGCGAATCCCCATTGACCGGCGTGACGAAAGCCATAGAACTGGACGAGGGATTGGTGCGTTTTAATTATGGCCGTACGCCCGGATTCAAAACGGGAGAGGTTTACCAAATGCGTCATTCCTTCCGGACTGAAGCATGCGGTTTTATACATCAGAGCAAAAATGTGAAGCTCGAAAATATCAAATTTCATTTCTTGGGTAACTTCGGGATTGTAGGGCAGTATTCCGAAAACCTGACTTATGAGAAGTTATATTGTGCGCCGGAATGGGGCTCGGGACGTACTTGTGCCGGGTTTGCCGATTTTGTCCAGATGTCCGGGTGCAAAGGGAAAATACGCATTCTTGATTCTTATTTTGAAGGGGCGCATGACGACCCGATCAATATACACGGCACGCATCTGAAAGTCATGGAATATGTTTCGGACAAGCAGGTGAAGGTGCGTTTCATGCACGGGCAGTCATACGGTTTTGAGGCTTTTTATAAAGGGGATGAGGTGGAGTTCGTGGATGCCCATTCTTTGCGTTGCTTGCAACCGGCACGCGTGAAGGCTGTAGAACGGATAGACGATTATGAAATCCTGCTGACGTTGGACCGGGCTGTGAACGACAATGTAAAGACGGCGGAGAATGTGTCGGTGGAGAATGTGACATGGACACCCGAAGTGGAAATACGAAATAATTATTTCTCTCGTATTCCTACCCGGGGGATTCTGGTGACGACACGCCGGAAGGTCGTGATAGAAGATAACGTATTCTATCGCATCCCGATGAGTGGGGTACTGGTTTCCGACGATGCGCGGGGGTGGTATGAATCCGGTCCTGTACGCGATGTCACGATACGCCGCAACTTGTTTATGGAATGCGGTTCGCCCGTCATTGCCGTGATGCCGGAAAATGACCGTTACGAAGGTGCCGTCCATCGCAATGTCCGTATAGAGGCCAATCGTTTTGTGATTCGCCAAGGAGGCGAGGCGGTATCAGCCCGGGCTACGGATGGCCTGGTCATCCGGGATAATTATATCTCAGTGGCTGGAGACGGTTCTGTATCTCCGGATGCGTTCTTCCGTACGGAGGATTGCAAGGACGTGACGATAAGCGGAAACCGTTGCGGACGTTCGCTGCGTTAATTGAAGATATAAATGTAGGCGTTCAGGTAAGTTGCCCATAACAGCCACAGGATATAAGGGATGAAACAGGCGGCCGCAAGCTTGTCCTTTTTGAATGTGATAAAGATATAGTCCAGTACCACCACATCGAGTATCAGGATGATGCCCATGCCCCATAAGGGTTCCCGCAAAAAGAAGAAGGCGATGCTCCAACAGAAGTTCAGGGCCAACTGTATCCACCATTCACGTTGGGATACTTTCAGTCCTTTGCCCCAGATTCGTCCCAAGGAGATTCCTATCAGGATGTAAAGGATGCCCCATACGATGGGGAATGCTCCATTGGGAGGGGTGAGCACGGGCTTGTTCAGGAAAGGATACCATTCCGCGATGGCTTCCCGCTGAAACAGCGAGGCGGAAAAACCTACTGACATGCAAAGGGCAATGGGCCATAAATATCGGGTCAAACGTTTCATAAGAATGATTTTGAATGTGAATTTTTTGAATAGTTTTATATAGAAGAGAGTTCTGCACCGGGAATCAGGGCTTCTATGAAGTGGACGGGATATTTGTCCCAGTATTTTCTATACACCCTGTCTTTTTCTTTGTCGAAGTTGAGTTGGTACATCCGAAAGGTTACCAAGAAGTTTTTGGGTTGCCATGATTCTTCGTATGAGTATTGGTATTTCATGCCGAGGGCCTGCATGACTTTGCCGCTTCGAGGATTGTTTACGTCATGGGTGGCCGTAATATAAGGGATTCCGGTTTGTTTCAGTTGCCCGATGACGGCTTGACATGCTTCAGTACAGAACCCTTTGTGCCAGAATTCTTTCTTCAGCCCGTATCCTAAGTCATGGCTGTCATTTCCGCTTACGTGCACATAACCTATCGGAGCAGGAGCTTCTTTTCGGCAGATGGCGTAGTATAACAGGGTTTCTCCTGCATGTACTGCCGCATGCTTGTCCTTGATGTATGCCTTTGCTTCTTCCAGATTCTTAAGCGGAAACATCGGCAGGAAAGTGTTTACGTCTCTATCGCTAAGTATGGCGAACAGGGCTTCCGCGTCTTGTTCCGTGAAAGGACGTAATATCAGTCGTTCTGTTTCTAAATGATTCATCGGGCGTGTCATTGGATGTTTTTACAAAAATAGTGATTTATGAGTAAAAAAGGGCAAAACCGGTTAATCTTTTTCAGAAGCAGCCCAATGTATAAGGTTATCAGAAGCTTGCTGAAAAAGAGAATCCCAATCGGTCGGATATGCATGGTCTATCAGAATATACCGATAACCGTATTTCCGGCATATCCTCAGATAATTTAAATTCTCTTCGATAAGGTATTCTTGGGTGTACCAGTCGTCGTTCATACGCTTCTCGATGGCATTGGCGTGCTTTTTTATGTCTTGGAAATGATTTTCAATATATGAAGGAGACATGACTAAACCACAAAAACAGATTTGTTTCAGTTGGTCGCTGTCGAAGTCTTTTGTCCATTGGGAAGGAATATAGGCTCCCTCGATGATGAGGTTTTGTTGGTTTTCGAGAGCCGTTTTGATTATTTCCCTGAGAATAGGCCAAAGGTAACGGGTCAATACTGAGTCTTCCTCGGAAGCCAGGGAGGTACAGCCGCTTCTGATAAGTCCCATTTTTAATAAGTCAATGGACAAATAAGGATATTTGTACTTTTCCAAAAGTCTTTGAGCCAGGAGTGTTTTGCCACAGTGGGTTGCGCCCGTAATCAAGATGACCATAAGCTATCCGTATTAAGTGATGACCCGGTCGCCCCGTTCCCGGGCCAGGGTACGTTCTATGTCCTTCATCTCTTTATAATGCTTCATGATTTCCATATATTCTTCCTTGCGTGAAAGAATATCGGGTTGGCGCAATTTCAAGAGGATTTGTTTCAGTTCTTCGTCTACAATGGCCAATTTGAAGTCGGAAATCAGGTGGGGGACCAATTCGGTCAACCTCTCTTCATCGCTAGCGATTTTCTGATGTTTGGAATGATATTTGCTCAGTTGATATTTGTCACCACTCAATTCAAAAGCCAACATGCTGATATGATTGTCCGGATGGTTCAGAAAATAGCGTTCTGACGAGAAGTCTTTCTCATGTATATGGTCGATGGCTTCTTGCAGGATACGCTTATGAAGGGCGTTGTGGAATAACAAACCGTCTTCTTGCAACGCATAGTCGATGAACTCGGCCACACTGACCGGGACTTCTTCTCCTTGTTCGTTTTCGGCGTAACATATAATTTTCTCTCCGTAACGAATGAGGACTTGTACTAACAACAGCTCTTTCCGGTAGAACAGCATGGCTTCGGCTCCCTTGCCGGGAATGTAGGAGAGGGTGGATACATTCTCTGTTATAGCCGGATTATTGCCGGACGAAGTATTGGGGACAGGAGTGTCTGTCGGCGTTCCGTCGTCCGGAATAGGGGGAATGCCTTCTTCAGAGGGTGGGAATGGAGCCGGGGGAGGAAGACTATCTTGATTTAAGGAAGAGAGTGCTTGTCCGGAGGATGGCAACTGTGCGTTTTTACGGTTTCGTTCATTTTCACGCTGTTTTTGCTTTTCCTCTTTAGCTTGGGCCATCTCTTTTGAAATGGCTGCTACCAACATTCGTTCTTCCATGTTCAGCATAGTTGCTGTTTCCCGGGTGTATACGGAACGTGTAATTTCATCCGGAATGACGGAAATGGTATGTACGATGCTGCTGATGAGACGGGAAAGTTTGATGGGGTCCCCTTGTGCCTCATGCAGTAATAAATCGGTTTTATATTTAATGAAATCTACCTGATGTTCGTTCAGATAAACTTGATATTCGGTGGCGTTGTGCTTACGGGCAAAACTGTCTGGGTCGTCTCCGTCCGGAAGAAGTAGTAATTTGACGTTCATTCCCTCGGCCAATAGCATGTCGATGCCTCGTTCGGAAGCTTTGATGCCGGCGGCATCTCCGTCGTAAAGCACGGTGATGTTTTCCGTAAAACGATGAATCATACGGATTTGTTCGGTGGTGAGTGCCGTTCCGGAAGAAGAAACCACATTTTCCACCCCCATCTGATGCATGGAAATGACGTCGGTGTAGCCTTCCACTAAAAAGCAAAGGTCATGCTTGACGATAGCTTGTTTGGCCAAAAACAATCCATATAACTCTTTTTTCTTGGAATAAATGGCGGATTCCGGAGAGTTTTGGTATTTGACATTGACTCCTTTGGTGGCTGCGTCTAATACACGTCCTCCGAAAGCCACTACTTTCCCGCTCAACGTGTGTACCGGAAAAATGACACGCCCGAAAAAGCGGTCTTGTAATTGTCCGTTGTCACGTTTGTAACATAAGCCGGTAGAGAGCAGGAACTCTTCTTTGTAACCTTTGGCTTTCGCTTCGCGGGCACAAGCGTCTCTTTGCGAAGGACTGTATCCTAACTGGAATTTTTTTATGATATCGTCCCGGAAGCCTCGTGAACGAAAATAGGTCATTCCGATGGCTCGTCCGTCTACTGTGTTGTAGAGCTGGTCTTGAAAAAACTGGCATGCCCATTCGTTGACGACGAACATGCTTTCCCGTTCATCCTGGGCCTGCTTTTCCTCTTCTGTCAGTTCCCGTTCTTTGATTTCTATATTGTATTTACGAGCCAAATAACGTAGGGCATCGGGATAGGACAGTTGTTCGTGCTCCATGATGAAGTGTACGGCATTGCCGCCTTTTCCACATGCGAAACATTTGCAGAGGCCTTTGGATGGGGATACCACGAACGAAGGAGTACGGTCGTCGTGGAAAGGACATAAGCCTTTGTAGTTGACCCCCGCTTTTCGTAAAGTCACAAAATCCGATACGACATCCACAATCTGGGCCGCATCCATAATCCGGTCTACCGTAGCTCTGTCTATCATTCGATCATTCTCCTATGATGGTGGCTGTGAGTTTGCGTCTTCCGCCGTAGTCGCGGAACTCACAAAGATAGATTCCTTGCCATGTGCCCAAATTCAATTTGCCTTTGGATATGGGGATATTGAGGCTGACGCCTGTCAGGCTACATTTGGCATGGGCCGGCATGTCGTCGGCACCTTCGAGGACATGGTCGTAATAAGGCTCGTTTTCTTTGATGAGACGGTCGTATATTTTGGTCATGTCGGTACGCACATCCGGGTCGGCGTTTTCGTTGATGGAGAGCGCACAACTCGTGTGCTTGATAAACAGGTTCAGCAAACCGGTTTGAGGCAAAGACGGAAGCTGTTCCGAAATCTCCCGTGTGACGAGGTGAAAACCCCGCGGTCGTTCACGTAATATGATTTCTACTTGTTGAATCATTCCTGTTCTTATATATTAAGCCTGATGGATAGTCATTTGCGGGAATGGGAAATCAATACCCTGTCTGTTGAATTCGTCGTAAATGTTTTTGTTCATCTCGAAATATACATTCCAATAGTCACCGTTTGCCACCCATGCTCTTATTGTTACATTAACACTACTGGAATCGAGCGCATGTAAGGCAATGACGGGAGCAGGTTCTTTTAAGATACGGTTATCTTTTTGAATGAGTTCGTTTACTACACTTTTCACTTTGTCGATGTCTTCTCCGTAATCAACCCCCACAATCCATTCTACGCGTCTTGTGTCCAAACGGCTATAATTTGTAATAACGCCACTACTCATGGCCCCGTTAGGGATGTAGACTACTTTGTTATCGGCCGTAGTGACTAAAGTATGCATGATTTGTATGGCCGTTACACTTCCCGAAACGTTTTGTGCTTCAATCCAGTCTCCTACCTTATAAGGTTTGAAGAAAAGAATGATAAGACCTCCGGCAAAATTTTGCAAGTTGCCAGAGAGTGCCATACCGATAGCTACGCCGGCAGATGCCAATAGTGCGGCAAATGAGGTTGTATTGATTCCTAATGCTCCTACAACAGAAACGATCAATAAAACATTGAGCAATATACTAACTAAACTTTTGAGAAAAGTTTGAATACTGATTTCTACTTTCCGGCGTGATAGCATATTGCCCATTACGCGTTGGATAAGTGAGATAAGAAAACGTCCTACAATGTAAACGATAATAGCAATCAAAATGTTTTTTCCGGCGGAAATACACATATCTATCAATTTCTCAATAATGAGGTCTGTATGTCCGGATGCAATAGCCGAAACAACTTCCTTGGTTACATTGGTAGTATCTTTAGCTACTTGTAAGATTTGTATCATAGTTTGTGGATTTGTTGTATAATAACACATTGATTGTTGACTACAAAGGTACTATATTCGATATGAAATAAAAAATAATGAGAATGTTTTTTGTTCTTTATATAATAAAATAAGGTGTAAAATGCTATTGGTGAATATTTTTTCGATTTTTATTCAAAAACGCTTGGCTATTACGGTAAAAGTGTCTACCTTTGCACTCGCTTTCGGGAAGCAAGGCCTTGTGAGGCAGTGCGGATTGGGAGTGTAACAATAGAAAGAGTTCATTGAAAGTCTTACATAAAGAGAGAAAGTAGTACAAGAGCTTG
>ENA-UESD01003468-UESD01003468.1-human-gut-metagenome-genome-assembly--contig:-NODE-3468-length-10095-cov-2.725095_pt1 | contig 10095 bp, 8 predicted proteins | sample MGYA00242985_ERZ507986 | MGnify/ENA primary metagenome ERZ507986 (study PRJEB26167, sample SAMN06115408) | human gut metagenome | host: Homo sapiens | place: China:Guangxi | collected 2016-04-06...
CGCGAGCTTATCCTCGATGAGGTTCTGGATCGTGCGCTTAAGCGGTCGCGCGCCGTATTTCTCGTCGTATCCCTTTTCCACAAGGTATTCCTTCACGTCATCCCCGGCATTTAAGCGGATGGACATCTGATTCTTTGTCCGCTTTGCGAGGACATTCAAGAGGATCGTCACGATTTCCTTCATGTGATCCTTCGTCAGCGGGTGGAACACGATCGTATCATCGATCCTGTTTAAAAATTCCGGCTTGAACATCCGTTTCACCTCGTCCATGACTCCGGTCTTCATGCGCTGATAGCGCACTTTCTCATCGTCCTGGGACATGAATCCAAGCTGCTTCGGCGCGATGATGTTCTCGGCGCCCGCATTGGAGGTCATGATGATAACGGTATTCTTAAAGTCGATCTTATGGCCCTGGGAGTCCGTGATGTGACCGTCGTCCAGCACCTGTAAAAGAATATTGAAAACATCCGGATGGGCTTTCTCCACCTCATCAAAGAGGATCACAGAATACGGGTTTCTGCGGACTTTTTCACTCAGCTGTCCGCCGCCCTCGTATCCCACATATCCTGGCGGGGATCCGATCATCTTGGAGACGCTGTGCTTCTCCATGTACTCTGACATATCAACGCGGATCAGGGCGTTTTCCGTTCCGAACATGGCCTCCGCAAGGGCTTTGCAGAGCTCCGTCTTTCCGACACCTGTGGGTCCTAAGAATAAGAAGGAACCGATCGGGCGCTTCGGGTCTTTTAAGCCGACTCTTCCGCGGCGGATCGCCTTCGCGACGGCAACCACCGCCTCGTCCTGCCCGACCACGCGCTCATGGAGAATGGATTCCAGCTTTAAGAGACGCTCCGTCTCGCCTTCCGCCAGCTTGCTCACCGGGATCTTTGTCCAGCCGGAGATCACGTCTGCAATGTCATTCTCGTCGACGGTCAGCTCCCGGCTCTCCTTCTCACTCTCCCATTTCTCCTTCAGCTTGCGGATCAGCGGAAAATCATCCTGCAGATATGCCATCATATCGAGTTCCTGTGCCGGTGCCTCATGCACTTCCTCCTCCGGCTCATGTACGGTAAAAAGCTGTAAGATTGCACAAAACAGTGCCAGAAATACCAGACTTCCAAGCTCCAGGATCAGATAATATCTCTGCATGAACATCTCACTGCCCTGAAAACGACAGCGGATCACAAACAGCGCAAGGCAGAGTGCTGTCAGGATCACTGCGGCATATGGCAGCTCCTCCCTGCTCTGCAGCATAGACACGATCATCAGAAATGCAACCGCCATGATCAGATAATATACCATCTGTCCAAGATCATTATTGACAAACGCCGCATTGCACAAATAAGTCATCATAAGTGTTCCAAACGTCACCACCTTGATCTCAAGCTTGTCGAGCCGACTCACAACTGCAAGCGGCAGAAGTATAAACATTCCCACATGATAACGGGATGCGACACCGATCAGACACAGTGCCACCGAAAAGGAAAAAAGATAGATCAACTTCTCCGGAATCTGCTGCCAAAGCATGTCCTGTCCTGCATGCAGAAGTGTCATAAATACAACACCGAGGATCAGGCTGTAGCACACCTGAACCATCATCCCCGGAATGCTCATTCGATTAATTCCGGCGCATATCAACGCTCCAAGTACCAGTGACAGATACATCACTGCGGAAAACATTTTCGATTCATTTTTCCTTTCCATGCCGTGCCCCCTGCTCCTTCTTTCTTGCTTCTCTGCGTGCCTGCTTCTTCTCATAGTCGTCATACGCACTGACGATCTGCTGTACCAGCGGATGACGAACAACATCCTTATTATCCAGGAAAGAAAATCCGATATCCTCCACGTTCTTCAGGACATTGATTGCCTGATCCAGTCCGGAAGCCGTTCCGGACGGAAGATCCTTCTGCGTCTGATCTCCGGTCACAACTACCTTGGAGCCAAATCCGATTCGTGTCAGAAACATCTTCATCTGTGCCGGTGTCGTATTCTGTGCCTCATCCAGAATGATAAATGAGTTATCCAGCGTACGTCCTCTCATATATGCTAACGGAGCTACCTCAATAAGCCCCTTTTCCACATTGCGCAGATAGCTGTCCACTCCCATGATCTGATGCAGTGCATCATAGAGCGGACGCAGATAAGGATCCACCTTGCTCTGCAGATCACCCGGCAGAAATCCGAGCCGTTCGCCGGCCTCCACGGCCGGCCGCGTCAAAATAATACGGTTGACAGCCCGTTCCCGAAATGCCGTGACAGCGGCGGCCACGGCAAGATAGGTCTTACCAGTACCCGCAGGTCCCACGCCAATGGTGATGGTATTTTGGGAGATCGCCTTCACATAGCGTTGCTGTCCCAGTGTTTTTGCCTTGATGGGTCGGCCCTTGGCCGTGACGCACAGCACATCTTTGGCGAGCTCTCCGATGCGCTGATCTTCGCCGCGGCGCACCAGATCAATCAGATAACGGACCTTTTGCTCGTCGATGACTTCGCCCTTGGCTGCCAGAGCCATCAATCCTTCAATGGCACGGGCTCCCTGGTCCGCGGCCTCCTCCTCGCCGGAGATTTTAAGTTCTGTGCCGCGGTTGGCGACATTCACCTGAAAGGCAGCTTCAATCTGCCGGATGTTTTCATCGAACGAACCAAACACGCTGATCAGCTGTTCGATCCGCTCGGCGTTGATAATGCGTTCTGTCATGGTTCACCTTCGTAGGTTTCCACCGGGACCTCCATTGCAATCTGTTCCGAGCACTCGGCCACGGTGGTGTAATAGTAGAGACCATCTGCGGCTTCCTGCACGCAGCTGGTGTTTAGAATTTCGCCCGCCAAAAGCGAGCTGCGAATCCGCGCATAGGACTCCTCTGCCAACAGCGCATAGGCATCCACATCGGGCATCGTCTCTTCCACTGGCTCATAGTAAACGCAGGTAACCGTCTCCAGTCGAATTGGGAGCTCTATGCCGCCGGGCAGTGTCAGGGCGGATTCTGTGATAATTTTATCACAATTGCTCTGGGAAAAGCTACTGTTTCCAGATAATTTGATTCTTTTTTTTCCAAGGATCAGGGTACGGCAAACCTCGGTTTCACCGGTTGGATCTTTTGCTGTATAGGTCTGTGGGAGAACGGCGGTGGTTTTGTGCCAGGTGCGGGCATAGATTTCGGCCATGGCATGGGAATATTGTGTGCGGTTGATCCACTCTGCAACCCCGGAGACCAGAAGTTCCCCTTGTAAAACGGTCTGTCCTTCCTTGACCATGGATTTGCCGGCATAGACCTGTGCATTGGTGATAATGCCGGTCCGTGCCGCCACCACATTGGTGATAGCGTGCATATCGATCATCTCCGGCGTTTCGGCGCGCTCGCGTACCTCCACCACTGCGCGGCCACCGGAACGGTTGATGGCCAGCCACTCCAGCTCCGGAATCCGGGCGAGCATATGGTTTTTGACATCCTGGGAGTCGATGGATGGCCCATAGGTGCCAAAGCCAATTCCAAGAGACTCCAGCTCACGCAGAATTCGGTCCTCCGGAATGGTCGAATTTCCAGAGACCTCCATGGTCCAGATGAACTGTGGCAGTGTCAGCGCGGCCGTTAAAATGACGGCCAGTCCCACATAGAGTGCCACCCTGCGCTTCAGTCCTCCATATTTGGTCCGCAGGCCGGCGCGCTGCAGGATGCGGAACTCACAGCCACATTTGGAGGCGACTGCTTCGGCCCGCTTCAGATCCCGCTGCAGAAGCCGTACCCGGCAGGTCAGCTCATCCACCTTTTCCACCTGATCCATGGGAAGCCGCAGCGCAGCAAACCGGCTCAGACACCGCTCTGGCCAGGCGCCGATGAGTTCCACCGTGGCGGTTCCAAAGATTTGACACATGGCGCGATTCAAGATGCCACCTCGCCTTCCAGCGTCACCCGGCAGATGGTGCCACGGATGACAATGCGCTCACTGTTCATCTGATAGATACTGAGATTAAGCCCTTCCAGCCGGATCGCACCCAGCGGGACATCGATGACGATAAGCTCCTGGGAGTAGTCCCGGATGCCGGAGTGGTGTTCCAACATCAGCTCTGTAAAACCGGTGATCTCCAATTTTGGCAGGCCGGCAATGACATCTGCCGGGAGTTCCAGCCGTTCCGACGCTTTCCTTAACAGCCGCTTGGCTCCAGATTCCATAACAAGCCCTCCTGTTCCAATTTATCCTATGTGGGACTGGCAAGAATCTTTCGGCCTGTGCATATCTTTTTGCGAGGTGAATGCCAATGGCAAGAGTTCTGTCAAATCACAGGTGCCAAGACTTCCTGACGGCGATTGGGCTGCTGTTGGCGGTCCTTTCCCTGGTCCTGTACCCATCTGAGGCGGTGGAGGCGGCACGCAGCGGATTGGAATTGTGTTTAAATGTCATTTTGCCGTCTCTGTTTCCCTTCTTTGTACTGTCGTCGCTGTGTGTGGAACTGGGACTGATCCGGCATTTGGGAAGGTTGCTGGAACCCATTATGTATCCGCTGTTTCGTGTCAATGGAAGCTGCTCAGCAGCGTTTGCGCTCGGAATCATCGGGGGATATCCCGTGGGCGCAAAGACAGCGATTTCTCTCTATGAAAAACAGTATTGTACCAAAGAAGAGGCGGAACGGATGCTGGCATTTTGCAACAACTCTGGTCCGGCGTTTATCCTGGGGGTTGTGGGAGCCGGCGTGTTTTCCAGCGGCAAGATTGGAATTCTGCTCTACTGTATGCATGTGCTGGCATCTATTCTGATTGGAATTGGATCCGGCCTGTTCACAGGGCATAGCGCTGGCCCCAGAATGGTCCGCCGGACTCCAACCCGCATCGAAACGGTCAGCTTCACGGAGGCTTTTACAAACTCGGTCAAAAATTCTTTTTTCTCCACGCTCACCATCTGCGGATTTGTGATTTTCTTTACGGTCGTCATCCGGATGCTGTTTCTCACCGGCGTGCTCCACCTGGCAGCATCCGGTCTTGCTGTGCTCCTTGGGCCCATCGGCATGACCGAAGCCTGGGCAGAGCGATTGCTCACCGGCTTTATTGAAATGTCCTCTGGTGTCTGGAGCCTGCAGTCTGTCGCCGGTTCGCTCACTGGAAAACTGTCGCTGGCCGCATTTATTCTCGGCTGGGCCGGTGTCTCGGTCCACTTTCAGGTGCTGTCTTTTATCGGAAAGAGCGGCCTGTCCACCAGAACCTATATTTTTGGAAAGCTGTTACATGGTGTACTGTCTGCAATCCTGGTCTTTATTGCCTGCCGGTTCTTCCCGGTGACCAATTCTGTACCGGCCTATTATGCGGAGCAGATTACCAACCTCGCTGGGCTGGATTTTTCCACGGCACTCACGGTGTCGTGTGCTGCGGCGCTTGTCATCTGGATTGTCCTGCTGGCGGTTTCCGTTGTAATTGTCGGAAGAACCACTGGAAAAAAGAGGCGGCCTGTAGTATAATGGTCAAAACGGAAAGGAAGATGGCCATGGGACTGTTTCGGGATCAGATCGAAAAACGCTGCAGCTACTGCATGTTTTCAGGGCAGATTTCAGAAGATGCCTGTATCTGCGCCAAGCGCGGCGTGGTCAGCCCTGGGGATCACTGCAGGAAATTCCGGTATGACCCTTTGAAGCGGGTCCCGCCGCGTCCAAAGGCCCCGGACTTCTCACAGTTTCAGAATGCAGATTTTTCACTGTAATACAAAAACAGAGGCTTCCAACTGGAAGCCTCTGTTTCTTTTTGTTTTAAGCCTGTTCCAGCGCCTGCGACAGATCTGCAATCAGATCCTCGGCACTTTCAATTCCACAGGACAGGCGGATCATATCTGCTCCCACACCACAGGCCTGCAGCTGTTCGTCGGTCAACTGGCGGTGCGTGGAAGAAGCCGGATGCAGCACACAGGTTCTGGCATCAGCCACATGGGTTTCAATGGCGCACAACTGCAGGTGTTTCATCATGGCCTCGGCGGCAGCGCGACCGCCCTTGACGCCGAAGGAAACCACACCGCATACTCCATTGGGCAGATATTTCTGTGCGCGTGCATAATAACGGTCTCCCTTCAGACCGGGATAGCTGACCCAGGCGATTTTGGGGTGCTGCTGCAGAAATTCTGCCACAGCCTGCGCATTTTCACAGTGGCGCGGCATCCGTACATGCAGGCTCTCAAGGCCAAGGTTCAGAAGATATGCATTTTGTGGGCTCTGAATGGAGCCAAAATCCCGCATGAGCTGTGCGGTGCACTTTGTGATAAATGCTCCCTCTTTGCCAAAACGCTCGGCATAGGTAATACCATGATAACTCTCATCCGGGGTACACAGGCCGGGGAACTTTTCAGCATGGGCCATCCAGTCGAACTTTCCGGAGTCCACAATGCAGCCGCCCACTGCAGCGCCATGGCCGTCCATATATTTGGTGGTGGAATGGGTGACAATATCCGCACCCCACTCAAATGGGCGGCAGTTGATCGGCGTGGCAAAGGTATTATCAATGATGAGCGGCACCCCATGCGCATGAGCTGCTTGGGCAAAGAGCTCCAGATCCAGCACTGTCAGCGCAGGATTCGCAATGGTCTCGCCAAAAACGGCCTTGGTGTTGGGCCGGAATGCGGCATCCAGTTCCTCCTTGGTGCAGTCCGGGGAGACAAAGGTGGTTTCAATGCCCATCTTGGCCATGGTGACGGCAATCAAGTTAAAGGTGCCGCCATAGATACTGGACGATGCCACGAGATGGTCCCCGCAGGAGCAGATATTAAACAGCGCAAAGAAGTTTGCAGCCTGCCCGGACGAGGTCAGCATAGCAGCAGTGCCGCCTTCCAGTGCGGCAATTTTGGCGGCCACATAGTCATTGGTCGGATTTTGCAGGCGTGTATAAAAGTAGCCATTTGCCTCCAGATCGAAAAGCTTTCCCATATCCTCACTGGTGGCATATTTAAAAGTAGTGCTCTGGATGATCGGGATTTGACGCGGCTCTCCGTTTGCAGGCGTATATCCTGCCTGTACGCACTTGGTTTCCTGGCGTAGATGTTCCATGCTATTACCTCGCTTTGGATTTAGAATTTTTTCCTATTATATCCGGGCTCTATTCAAATGTCCAGTCCGGATCTACGACTGCAGGTGTGTCGATGGCACAGAGTTTCAGTACATCGTTACTGCCATTAACCGTGACCTCGACCCCGGTAACCTCGTCGAGCGTACAGAGTGTTGTCACCAGCGCGCGTACGCTGAGTAATGTGTCCGTGCTGCTGTTTCCCAGCAGCAGGCCCTCAGACAGATCCAGATGACAGGTGCCGTTTTCATCGATACTGCAGAAATTGACACTCGTCTGTTTCGGAATAGGATTCCGGTATCCCTCCGGCGGATCAAATTCAAACATGGTCCGCAGCAATGCCTCTGCCTTTGATTCACCGGTACTGGGACGCACACGGGTTGGAAAGCCGGAGATGTGGCCCTGGTCAGGTGTGATCATATAGACCGAGGCGTCAATCTCTCCGACTGCCTCCCGCACGGGACCAATAATGCCGTCAAACGGGAGCAGCGGGGACGAAAGATCCGTCTGGCAGTAGGTCCCAATTTTTTCTCCCTCACAGAAGAACCGGACACTGTCAATTTCCGGCAGCTCACACAGAGAGTTGACGATGGAGTAGAGCAAAATACGCTCCTGCGCCGCCGTGTGCGGCCGGCCGGAGAGAAACGGCATGGTGAAGTCTACGGTGCAGACTCCATTGTTGATCCAGAGATTGCGAAGCGCCGTGCCCTGCGGCATGACTGCGTTCATGCCGACATTGGAAGGACCTGCAATCAACTGCTGAATCACAGCCGTTGCGGTTGTCTCCGCGCTGTCGGACAAAATACGAAAAGTGGTGGAGAGCAGATACCGGTTTTCCATATCCGGGAAGTAGACCCGAACACTGATTTGACGAGACTCACTCTCACTGTCCACCAGAATGAAATCGCCGCCGGAGAGCGCGCGGCTGTCCACATTGGCCAGCGTGCCGCCATCATTTCTCACCGTGACGGTTTGCACGCCATCAAGCTGAGAGATCGTATTGATCAGACAGGCCTGGGCGATGGTTTTGGCGACCCCGTCCATATTGCGGTAGGAACCGCCCAACTCCAGCGTGACATCTCCGTTATAATTGAGACAGGACAAAACAATGGTGTCCTTTGGAAAGGGGGACAGCAGCTTATCGCTTTTAGGTCACTCGTACCAATAAATAGGCGTTTGCGAAACGCCACAAGCCGCATAAATACGGCATTTTTTGTTACCTATAAACAAATAACTCCTCACCGGATATGGTATAATAGAGTTGACTAAAAACTATAAACCTACATCCAAGAAAGGAGTTATTCTGATACTTATGATACCATATAAACAGCTTTCTTTGGCAGATATTTTTTCAGATTGCCATGAAAAATTTGAAAATGACAAACCTGCTTTTCTTTCTCTATTAGAAACCCATATCGATATTGGTGAGTTAATTCCGATTTCTTTTAGAAATCATTTCTATGCATCGACGGGCAGAACCCGTAAATACCCTTTGCAAGCTTTTCTGTGGGCTTTGATTATTCAACGTATTTTCTCTATCCCTACGGATCAGCTTCTCCTGACTTTTCTCGCTTACTCAAAATCACTTCGGGAATTCTGTGGTTTTACTAAAGTCCCAGACGCTTCCAAAATCACCCGATTCAAACAGGATTTTTTAGATGACCTCCAGCTTGTTTTCGATAACCTTGTTGATGTTACCGAGCCTATCTGTCAGGCGATTGACTCTGCAAAAGCGGATATGACCATCTTTGATTCTTCCGGCATAGAAGCATTTGTTACCGAAAATAATCCCAAGTATGCTAACAGGATCATCAAACAGCTTAAGGCATACGCGAAAGCTCAGGGCTTTGATAAATCCTATGATCCTTATAAAGCTGCCTATGGTTCCATGCCTTCTCATGCTTCTGCTAATCCTGAGATTAAGCAGCTCTATATCAATGGACATTTTTGCTATGTCTTCAAGTTCGGCATTGTCACTAACGGATTGGGCATCATCCGCCACATATCTTTTTATAACAAAAACTTTATGGCTTCACATCCTGATATCGTTGTCGCAAAGAAATCCGATTCCCCTGACGAAGATAAATGTGTTCATGATTCAAAGCTTTTAATCCCGACACTTAAGGACTTCTTTTCCAAGCATCCTTTGATTAATCCAAAAACCTTCCTGGGCGATGCTGCTTTCGATACCGCACAGCTCTATAAGAGCCTTCTTACCGGTGACACTTTTGGTAATGACAAACATTTCTCGAAAGCTTATATTCCGCTGAATGCAAGATCCGGACTTGAAAATCTGGATTATTCCATCAATGAAGATGGTATTCCGTGTTGTCCCCATGATCCTTCTTTACAAATGAAGTACGAAGGCACTTCCAAACTTCGCAGTGGAGTAACAAGATATAAATTTGTCTGTCCAAGAATGAAATGGATTTATGATAAATCAACTCAAAAATCCCATCGTCATTGTTTCTGTGACAACCCTTGTACTTCTTCTAAATGTGGGCGGATGGTCTACATCTACCCGGAAAAGGATTTTCGTGCTTATCCCGGAACGATCCGCGGCACCGAAAAATGGGATGATACCTATAAAATCAGGACTGTTGTCGAAAGAGATATCAACCACATCAAAGACAATCTCTGTCTTGCAGGACGCCGAACTCAAAATGAGAGGACTCTGCATGCGGATCTGATTCTTGCCGGGATCACACAACTTATTACTGTTGTTCTCGCAGATAAGATCAATCACCACGAATATATTCGAAGCATAAAACCACTCATAGCTTAGGACTTACCACTTTCATAAAGTCCATAGCTTATTAAAGTGCGCCTAAAATGTCCGATTATCCATTTTTCATTCCACAAGTCGTGCTCTTCGCGAATTCTTCCTTGTTTTGGTTCAAGGTTGCGAACGAGCACCGCGAGTTTCGCAATTACCTATTTACAATACTTTAAATTGTATTTCCGGCCTGGTAGATATGGATAGAAAAGAAGAATGTCATCATGCTCTGACTGCACTTGCAGATATTGAACGCATGTCCCTGAAAGGCAAGCCATTCAGCAC
>ENA-UESD01003470-UESD01003470.1-human-gut-metagenome-genome-assembly--contig:-NODE-3470-length-10091-cov-2.843020_pt1 | contig 10091 bp, 4 predicted proteins | sample MGYA00242985_ERZ507986 | MGnify/ENA primary metagenome ERZ507986 (study PRJEB26167, sample SAMN06115408) | human gut metagenome | host: Homo sapiens | place: China:Guangxi | collected 2016-04-06...
AGTCCACGCCGGTGCGGGTTACAAACTCCTCGACCTCCTCAGGCCGGGTGAACAGGGCATCATCTGCCTTGACATGCACATCGTCCTCGATGCCAGCCAGTGTACCCAGCTCGCCTTCTACTACCACGCCATGGGCATGGGCATATTCTACTACCTTGCGGGTCAGGGCAATGTTCTCTTCAAAGCTGTACTTGGAACCGTCGATCATTACCGAGCTGAATCCGCCGTCCACACAGGCCTTGCAGATGTCAAAGTCGGCACCATGGTCCAGATGCAGGGCAATGGGCAGATCGGTGTCGGCAATGGCTGCTTCCACCAGCTTGGTCAGATAGATATGCTTGGCATACTTCCGGGCGCCGGCAGATACCTGCAGGATCAGCGGGGCACGCTCCTCAGCGGCTGCTTCGGTAATACCCTGGATGATCTCCATATTATTGACATTAAACGCGCCGACGGCGTAGCCGCCTTCGTACGCCTTGCGAAACATCTCGGTGGATGTAACAAGTGGCATGGTATCAGCTCCTTTAGCTTTTTTCCTAATCTTAGCAAGATTGTAAGGCGATTGCAAGAGATTCAATTTACATTTTCCCCAATCCAAGGTATAATGAGTCAAAAGAACGCATGAAGGAGGAATCCCCCATGAATGAGTTAAAAGGCGCCTGCATTGTGGGCCAGTCCGGCGGCCCCACTTCTGTCATCAACGCCAGCGCCTATGGCGTGATCGAGGCGGCGTTAAACAGCCCTGTGGTGACAAAGGTATATGGTGCTTACCACGGCATCCGCGGCGTGCTGGATGATGAGCTCTTGGTGCTCGACGAAGAGGACCGCGAGGAACTGGCGCTGCTGCCCTATACCCCGTCATCTGCACTGGGCTCCTGCCGCTACAAGATGAAGGACGCGGCGGCAGACGAAACCGACTACCGCCGGATTTTGGAAATCTTCAAGAAGTACGATGTCCGCTACTTCTTCTACATCGGCGGCAACGACTCCATGGACACCTGCGCCAAGGTAAACCGCTACATGAAGCAGGTGGGCTATGACTGCCGGGTGATCGGCGTGCCCAAGACCATCGACAACGACCTGTTCGGCACAGATCACTGTCCGGGCTTTGGTTCTGCGGCCAAGTATATTGCCACAACTTTTATGGAAATCTACCTGGACGCGCGGGTCTACGATATTGGCACCGTCACCATCATCGAGTGCATGGGCCGCCACGCGGGCTGGCTGACGGCCGCCTCGGCCCTGGCTCAGGCCAAGGGAATGGGGCCGGACCTCATCTACCTGCCGGAGCGCGACTTCGACATGGAGCGGTTTTTGCAGCAGGTGCAGGAGATCTATCAAAGAACAGGATACTGTATTGTGGCGGTCTCTGAAGGCATTCACTATGCTGACGGCAGCTTTGTCTCCGAGGCCAAAACGGCGGCCACCGACGGCTTCGGCCACGCGCAGCTTGGCGGCCTGGCGGCTGTCCTGGCCGACGCGGTCAAGACACGCCTGGGAGCCAAGACCCGCGGCATCGAGCTGAGCTTGCTGCAGCGCTGCGCGGCCCATGTGGCCTCCGCTACCGACATCGACGAGGCCTACCGGGCGGGCAAGACCGCGCTGGAGGCGGCCGTGGCGGGGCAGAGCGGGAAGATGGTGGGCTTTACCTGTGACCGCTTAGGCGGCTACAACTGCCAGATGAAGCTCTTTGAGCTGGATGAGGTGGCAAATTTTGAGAAGAAGATGCCGGATGAGATGATCAATGCCGAAGGCAATGGCGTCACAGAGCGGTTTTTGGAATACTGTGCCCCGCTGGTGGAGGGAGAGACCAGACTCCCGCGGGAAAACGGTTTGCCCCGGTTTTGCCATCTCAGAAAAGTATTTGCAAAGTAAAGAGAAAGTTTTGGGAGGACAGCGCTTTTGCGCTGTCCTCTTTTTTGCATATATTTGCAGATATTTTACTTGTTACCGGTTTTTAAGGGATTATTTTCCGGAAGATTTTACGATTTTCTTGCCAAGGCGCGGTAGATGGAGGCAGCCGGAACGCTTTAAACTAAAGCTGTAATTTCAAGAGACAGACAGGAGCGGTCCCATGAAAACAACACAGTTCTGGATGCGGTTGGCACTCTATTTCATCCTGTTGGTGGCGACAGGTTTGATGTTTTTCCTCCCCGGTGGGCCCCACTTCCAGTCCCTTGTCACGGATACCATTCATTATGAGCGCGCCAAAGTGACGGCTGTTTTATCGGAACAGTTGGAGCCCAGCGGCATCGAACCCACGCAGCAGCTCGGCCAGCAGCTGCTGGAGGTGGCACTGCAGAGCGGCGAAACCATCGAGCTGACCAATTATCTGACAGATGTCCACAATATTCCGGTTTCTGAGGGACAGCGTGTAATTGTCTGCGTAGATGCACCGGAGAATGTGGAGCCCTACTACACACTGTACAATTTTGACCGCAGCGGCGCTGTGGCCGGGATTGTGCTGATTTTTATTGCCCTGATGGTCCTGATTGGACGCCGCCGCGGATTTGACGCCGCACTGGCGCTCCTCTTTTCTGTCCTGTTTTTAATCCGGGTGACCATTCCTCTGATTTACAATGGCGCCTCGCCTGTGGCAGTGGGACTTCTCACGGCGTTTGTGGCAACAGCGGTGACCATTCTGCTGATGTATGGATTTCATTTGCGCGGAATCATGGCCATCGGCGTGACCCTGGCCGGGGAGTGTGCGGCCTGCCTGTTTTTCCTGCTGTTTTCCCACATGCTTCACATCAGTGGATTTCAGACGGAAGAAGCGGACGGGCTGCTGGTAGTGGCGCAGAACACAGGGCTTGATATCAAACAGCTTTTGTTTGCAGCGACGATGATTGCCGCTGTGGGTGCTGTCATGGATATGGCGGTTTCGCTGCTGTCGTCCCTGTGGGAAATTCAGCAGACCGATCCAGCGGTCAAACCGTTGCAGCTGCTGCGCTCCGGCTTCAACATTGGCCGCGATATGATCGGCACTATGAGCAATACCCTGATTTTTGCATTTATTGGCGGCGCGCTTGGAACGGTTCTGCTGCTTTACTCCTATGGAATCCAGTTTCATCAGTTGCTGAACTCGGACTACATCGCCGTCGAGCTGGCGCAGGGGATCTGCGGCACGGTGGCAGTAATCCTGAGTGTGCCGTTTTCCTCTTTAGCTGCTGCAGCGGTCTTCCCTAAACTCCAAAATTCCCGGCGGGCGCCGGTTTTACATAAAAGTAATAATCAAAAAAGATGAAAAAAGGAGAGCGAGTATGAAACACAGTTTAAAACGATTTGCTTCTCTGTCGCTGGCAGTGGTCTTGACCATGCAGGTGTTTTCCGTTGCTCCGCTTCAAGTGGCGGCAGTGGACTCCCAGGGAATACAGGAGCTCTACAAAGGCCTTACCTATGAAGCGCAGTCATTTGAAAACACAGATGATGCAAATGTCAACGCCTTTGTAATCACGGTTGACACAGCGGTAAACCAGAATCTGGCGTTTGTTGCAGGTTCGCCGAATGACGAGCAGCCTCTGAAAGAGGGCTTGCAACAGACCACCTCTGATCAGGCCAAGGCTGCGGCGCTGAACGGCAGAAATGTGCTGGCGGCAGTCAATGCGGACTTTTTTAATATCAATGATTCCGATAAGATTCAGCCCACGGGCCTGATGATCCAGGACGGTGTGGAACTGACACCCTATTATCAGTTTACTGGGCCTGATGATCCGGAGCATGGCGTCCGGCTGTTTTTCGGTGTGACGGACGACGGTGAGGCCATGATTGGCGATGAGAATACCTATGAGGAGCGGAAGGATGAGCTCTACCAGGCCGTAGGCGGTCGCTACCTGTTGGTGGATGAGGGCAAGGCGCAGACCTACGACGGCGATATCAGCTTTGAGACGGAGCGTGCTCCCCGGACGGCGGTAGGCATCCGCGAAGATGGAAGTGTGCTTCTGGTGGTGATCGATGGCCGTAATTCCGGCGGTTCCGCAGGAACGACACTGGCGGAGACAGCGGACTATATGGTGGAGCTGGGCGCGGAGACTGCGCTGAACCTGGACGGCGGCGGTTCTTCCACTGCTGTTATCAAGAACCCAGAAACCCGGAATTACGAGGTCAAAAATGTTCCATCTGATGGCAAGGAGCGCCCGGTGGGGAATACACTGCTGGTCATCGATACCAGCGAGGAGAGCACAAGTGTGGACTTGGAGCAGGACGACGATGGATATTATCTGCTGACGGCTCCGGAGGATTTCCGAGAGATTTTAGACGGCCCCTCTGAGGATTATCGCCTGGCGGCTAGTGTGGATTTTTCCGAGATGGAAAATTTCACTATTGGCATGTTCGATGGTACATTCGATGGTGACGGCCATACCATAGAGAATTTGACCGCAACCGATATCGGCAGTGGCTATGCGCTGTTTGACAGTATCACAGACAATGCAGAGATCAGGGATTTGAAGCTGGAAGATGTCTCTATTGAGAATCCCAATACGAGCTATACAGCAGCATTGGTGGGCAACTGTTCTGGCACGGTCCGAAATGTGACGGTGACAGGCGAGATCTGTGGCAACGACTATGTGGGGGCCATTGCAGGTAATGTGCTGGGGACCGGTAAATTGGAGCGGTGCAGTGCAGGCGCAGTGGTATCCGGCAACGCAAAGGTCGGCGGCCTGGCAGGACAGATCACAGGCACGGCGGACGCCTGCTATGTGAACTGTCAGGTGACAGGCGTCAACAATGTCGGCGGTGTCACGGGCTATGCGTTGGATAACGCAGGCGGAACCCGCCTGATTCAGAACTGTATCGTGGAGGGAAGCGTCAGCTGCAGTGGAATTGAAGCCGGCGGCATCGCAGGCCTTGCCAAGGTTACGATTCGGAACAATGTCGTCCGCAATATGGCGGTATCCAGTACCGGTCAGGGAACGCCGGGAAGCGGAAATGTGGCGGGGCTGCTTGGCGCATGGATGCAGAATCTCCCGCAAGACCTCTCCATCACCGGCAATGTGGTTCTCTCCGGCAGTGTGAGTGCGCCGTCGCCGGCAGAAGGCTACCGTTTGGGCAAGAGCAACAAACCAGCTCAGGTCTATGACAACTACGCAAATCCCGGCATTCTGGTCAATGGCAAGACCGTGGAAGGTGCCTCCAATGATGGTAACGGACAGAATTTGACAGACGATCAGATGCGGTCCAAGGATTTCTTTGCAGGCCTCGGCTTTGATTTTGAGACTGTGTTTTCCTGGAACGATGAGACAGGTGCTATTTCCCTGCAGAATGCCGATCAGCAGGTCAGGCCGCCTGTGCCTGCTACCCTTTTAGATAGCACTGCCCAGTGGCGGTATTTGGACGACAACACCGACCCGGCGGCGGGTGAGGCAGACCGCACCGCATGGACCGCACCGGATTTTGACGACCAGAGCTGGAAAACCGCAGTTGGCGCGTTTGGTTCCAAACGCGGGAATGCCTTCCTGGAAGAAGGCTATACAGCCAGTACGATTCTGGACGGGTGTAGCGGCTCCAACGATTACACCACTTATTTCTTCCGCACAACCTTCCAGATTGATTCCCTCGATGGCATGACAGCGCTGCAGGGGACACTACAGCACGACGATGCTGCCATTGTCTACATCAACGGCAAGCAGGTGGCAGCCTATGACGCAGATGAAATCACGCAGAATATGCAGTATGCAGGCGTCAGCGCCGGCACACCCAAGACCCAGACCTTCTCGGTTACAGATATGAGCCTGTTGCGCGAGGGCGAAAACACCATCGCGGTAGAACTGCACAACGACCGTGCCAGCAGCTCCGACATCTGGTTTTATCTGACGGATCTGCACCTGTCTGACGAGGAGACCGCCGCAGATCAGAACAGCCTATCCATGTCTATCGGTGCAGATGGGAGCCAGATGAACTTCACCTGGTATTCTGATGACGCCCAGGCCGGCACCCTGCTGCTTGCCAAGCAGAGCGAACTGGACGGCGGCGCGATGCCGGAAGATGCCGAATCGTTCCAGGCAGAGATCCGCCAGGCCAACAGAGCGGGCTACTACACCAACCAGCTGACGGTGACCGGTCTGGAGCCGGATACTGTCTACGCCTATCAGCTGGTGAACAATGGCACGGAATCTGAAATCCATACCTTTACCACTGGCGGCGACAACGATTCATTCTCCTTTGCCCTGGCGGGAGATCCGCAGATCGGCGCCAGCGGCAATGCAGGCAATGATGCGAATGGCTGGGAGAAGACCCTTGAAATTGTAGCCGATGATCCGAGCTTCGAAAATGTGGATTTCCTGCTCTCTGCCGGCGACCAGGTCAACACAGCCAGCGATGAGAGCCAGTATACGGGCTATCTGGAGCACGGGGAATTGGCTGAGCTGCCTGTGGCGACGGTGATCGGCAATCACGACAGCAGCAGCGACGCTTACGGCGAGCACTTTAATGTGCCCAATGAGGATGCAACACTTGGCCAGACGACGGCCGGTGGAGACTACTATTTTGTCTATGACAATACCCTGTTCATGGTGCTCAACAGCAACAACATGTCCACAGCAGAACACAAGAGCTTCATGCAGAAGGCCATCGAGGAGACGGCGGCTCAGGACATTCAATGGAAAGTGGTGACCTTCCATCACTCCATCTATTCCATGGCAAGCCATGTCAATGACAGTGACATCATTGAAAGAAGAAACCAGCTCCCGCAGGTATTCAAAGAACTGGACATCGATGTGGTTTTGATGGGCCATGACCATGTCTACACCCGTACCTATATGATGGATGGGCCGAATCCAATCTTGGAGTCTGACAAGTATACGGACACCGACGGAAACAAGATCCCGGAGGCCGTGACCGATCCGGACGGCATCCTGTATGTGACGGTCAACTCCGCTTCGGGTTCCAAGTTCTATAATATTCAGAGCAATACCGACTATCAGTGGGCGGCAGTCATCAATCAGGAGAAGGTGCCCAATATCTCCCGCGTGGATATCACAGATGACAGCTTTACCATCACCACCTACCGCACCAGCGATCTGAGTGTTGTGGATACCTTTACCATCAACCGCACATCGGCGGAGCCTGCAAAGCAGATAGAGGCCTTTGAAAACGGTAACAGCAGTCTGAATCTGACAGCGATTGCCCGCTATGACTCCGGCATGACCAACGCCGACGGCGGCGTCATGGAGATTGTGGACTATAATGCTGAAACCGGCTATGCCTATGCTATTAACGGCCAGGCCGGCACCTTGGCGGCAATCTCTCTGGCGGACCTGGAAAAGGGAGAGACAATCCAGCAGCTGGAGGGCAACACTGTGGATGTCAAGCGTTTGGTACAGGTGGATGGGTTCATCTATGGCGATATGACTTCTGTGGCCATTTCTCCGGACGGAACAACGCTGGCAGCCGCTGTGCAGGCAGCAGGCTATGCAGATAACGGACGCGTGGTATTATTCGCCTGCGGAGCGGACGGCACCCTGACTTTCCAGCAGGCCATTGAAACCGGCGTACAGCCTGATATGGTCACCTTTACTCCGGACGGCAGCAAAATTCTGACTGCCAATGAGGGTGAACCCAGAGAAGGCTACACAGCCACAGACCCGCAGGGATCTGTGACCGTCATCGAGGTGAAAACGCTGCAGGCGCAGACGATTGGATTCGAGACATATGATACAGCCGAGGCGCGCCAGGCGCTGACCAATGCGGGGGTTCTCCTGAAGAAGGAGACCAACCCCTCTGTGGATTTTGAGCCGGAGTACATTGCCGCTACAGATACAATGGCCTATGTGACGCTGCAGGAGGCCAACGCCATCGCAGTGCTGGATCTGGGCAGTCTGGCCTTTACCGGTGTCTACTCCGCCGGCTTCGAAGATTACAGCAAGACGCCGGTCGACATCGACAAAAAGGATGGAGCCTATGCGCCCAAGACCTATGAAGGCCTGCTGGGAATCCGGATGCCCGATGCCATCAGCCTGTATAAGGCAGACGGAAAGACCTACCTGCTCACCGCCAATGAGGGCGATGCCCGCGAGTGGGGCGACTATCTCAATGAGGCAGAGGTGAACTTCGGAAAGGAAGGGGCCCAGTCTCCGGCCGGCAATCTCACGCAGGATTCCGGTCTGTCCGGTAAGGTGGTATTCTTCAAGACGGAGGACTTTGACGGCCTGCAGAACGGAAAAGACTATCTGTTCGGTGGACGCAGCTTCACCCTGTATCAGGTGAATGCAGATGGACTGACGGAGGTCTTTACCAGTGCCGATGACTTTGAGTCCAGAACGGCGGAATACCTGGGTGACTATTTCAACTGTTCCAATGACAATCTGGACCTTGACGACCGCTCAGGCAAGAAGGGGCCGGAACCCGAGACGGTGACAGTTGGTGAGGTGGATGACAAGACCTATGCATTTATCACGCTCGAACGCATCGGCGGCGTCATGGTTTATGACATTACAGATCCGCAGGATGTGAGTTATGTAAACTACATCAATAGCCGTGATTTCAGCGAAGAGCTGGGCGCAGATGATTCGCCTGAGGGCCTGAAGTTCATCCCGGCCTCCCAGAGCCCGACGGAAGAAGCGTTGCTGTTGGCCGCCTGCGAGGTAGGCGGTACGGTTGCAGTCTATGAGCTGACGGAAGGCAAGAAGGATAATGGCGGCAGCCATAGTAGCGGCAGCGGCAGTGGCGGCAGCCGGCCTCCGGTCCAGACCGAAGAGCCGTTTGCAGATGTACAGATGGACGACTGGTTCTATAACGCAGTTGTCTATGTGGTGAAAAACGGTCTGATGAATGGCGTTACCAACACCCAGTTCAGCCCGGATACCGCTACAACGCGCGGCATGATTGTGACCATTCTGTACCGCATGGCTGGCAAACCTACAGCAGACGGCACGAGCTTTGCCGATGTAGAGCAGGACGCGTATTATGCCGATGCGGTAGCATGGGCGGCAGAGAGCGGAATTGTGATGGGATACGGCGACGGGACCTTTGGTCCGAACGACTCCATCACGCGTGAGCAGATGGCTGCCATGCTTTACCGCTATGCAGGCAGTCCGGCTGTCACACAGACAGCTCTGCAGTTTGCAGACAGCGGCGAGGTCAGCAGTTATGCGACAAACGCCATAAGCTGGGCCGTGCAGCAGGGAATCCTGTCCGGCAAAACCGGAAATATTTTGGATCCGCAGGGCGACGCGACGCGCGCTCAGGTGGCCCAGATGCTGCAGAATTATCTGCAGTAAAAAGATGCGGGACCCTGGCTTAGCCAGGGTCCCGCATCTTCGGTCAGAGTGTTATAAAATAGGGGCAAATATCGGCATATCGTCCGTCCTTTAACCGGAAGCCTCCGGGAATGGTCCCTAACTGCTGAAAGCCAAGGCGCTCATACAGATGCCTGGCGTGTATATTTGTGGCGACTACAGCATTGAACTGCAGGATGGAAAAACCGGCTGATTTGGCCTGGGTCATGCAGTCGAGCACCAGCTTTTCGCCGATGTGCTGTCCTCTGCTTTTTGACGAGACTGCATAGCTCGCGTTGCAAATATGTCCGCACCTGCCGATGTTATTCGGGTGCAGGATATAGAGCCCGAGCACCTTTCCGTCAACCTCGGCGACGCCGCAGTAAGTCTGCGCGGCGAAGAATTTTTCCCCGCCGACGCTGTCGAGCATCTCCTCCTGCGGAAAAGCCACGCCGCCCTCGACCACCTCATTCCATACGGCGATCATCTCCGGGATATCGCCGCTTTTATAATGTCTGATTGTTACTTCGCTCATTTTATCCCTCCTGGAGATTTTCAAAGAAAAGCTTTGAGCCCGTGGTCGAGGGCGATTATATCGCCGAATGGGGCAAGCGGTGTTTTGTTCCAGCGGTTTCCGCTTATCTTCACCGCCGAGCAGCAGTCGCCTAGGCGGATGCGCCCGCATCTTAAATCAATGCCGTCGATACTCCGCGTGTTGATTATTTTATTATTAGTAATATTCAAGCCCGAGACATTGTCGGCGCGGAGTATATAGTTTTCGCAGTTTATGAAGCGGTTGGAGTCGACGGTTATATTTGAAAACGCCGCGACCCGCGCCCCATTGCCCGCGATATTTGTCTCTATCCTGATGGCGGAATC
>ENA-UESD01003471-UESD01003471.1-human-gut-metagenome-genome-assembly--contig:-NODE-3471-length-10088-cov-34.697233_pt1 | contig 10088 bp, 6 predicted proteins | sample MGYA00242985_ERZ507986 | MGnify/ENA primary metagenome ERZ507986 (study PRJEB26167, sample SAMN06115408) | human gut metagenome | host: Homo sapiens | place: China:Guangxi | collected 2016-04-06...
AAGCAAGCCCGAAGTCCCATTTTAGAGGGCTTCGGGCGGAATATTTATGCCCTTTTGAGTTTTAGCGGACAGCAATATTTTGTAATCAGATGTCCGAAAGGAACTCTCTATTCGCACGATAGGACGGAATCCGACAATAGGATAGAAGTGATGTTATTCAAAGGGATGGCTGAAAACAACTTGCCACACATCGTGAGATGAGAAAGTCCGAAACCGCCGTATGCGGAACCGCACGTACGATGGTGTGAGAGGCCGGTGAACACGAAAGTAGGAGATAACGCCTATGATTAGTGTTTACCTCCTACTCGATTTTTTTTAACCAAATGAGTGTTTGTCTGTTATTGTTAAGAAAGACAGAAGTCATGTTGGTAGTGGATTCAGGAAAATGGACTCAGGGAGTAATTATAAAATGTACTTTTGAGTGACGTGGTTAGGAGACGTCCCTTTATGTTTTACCATTGATAGGGAAAAAGCTACAATCAGTAGGGCAATGTCACCTTGAACATTGGATTATCCGTATGTTCCTTTCTTATTATGTCAACAAGCTCGCGTACAATCTCGGGATGCTCGGCGGCAATGTCTTTGTCCTCATGCAGGTCAGTTGCGAGATTGTAGAGACGTGGAATGCCTTTGACGACAATCAGTTTCCAGTCACCGCGGCGCACAGCTATCTGGTCGGTTTCATGGAACTCCCAGTATAGGTGTTCATGTCTTTGCTGTTTTGTATTGTCACCGAGCAGTGTCGGAGCTATTGACAGCCCATCGAAACAGTCACCTGGAAGCGAGCGGTTGGTATAGCGCTTGCGAAAATTTTTCACTCCGGCAATGTCGCAAAATGTCGGCATTAGGTCATAGAAGGCAAATGGTAAATCACTTACTGTTCCTGCCTTAATGTGTCCCGGCCACCATGCAATAAACGGAATGCGTATTCCTCCCTCGTAGCATTGCCGTTTCAGCCCACGAAGTTTACCGTCGCGCCCGAAATATTCGGGATCAGCACCGCCTTCTTCATGAGGCCCATTGTCGGAAGTGAAGATTACTATTGTATTTTTGTCAAGCCCCTTTTCCTTAAGTTTCGCCATTATTTCTCCTACGTAAGCATCAAGTCGCGTTATCATTCCGGCGAACTGAGCGTGGGTGTGTTCCACGGGATTATAGCGTGAGCTTTCTTGGCCGCCCCACGTTTTGTCAACGAAAAATTTTTTCTTGTAGCTCTCAAGTATGTCATCGTCTGGCTGTGCCAGTTCGGCATGCGGCAGTGTGTAAGTGAAGAAACCGACAAACGGATGTTGTGTATCCTGCTTGTCTATCCATTCCAAAGCCTTGTCGTGAATAATCCGTGCGGAATATTGCGTACGCTTAAAATATTTGCGCCCGAACATCGGATATTTCATATTGTCTTCCATCACCTCGCGTACTACGGCAGTGTCACCAAGAGCACGCGAGAAACGGTTGAGGAAGTTTGGATAATACAGGTGTGCTTGGAACTGGCAGATATAACCGTAGAATTCGTCAACGCCACGCTTGTCGGGTGTTGATGCGGAGCCCTCATAGCCACCAGCCCACTTGCCAAAGACGCCGGTACGGTAGCCACGATCCTTGAGTATTTCGGGTAGAATCTTGTGGGCAGGGTCATATGGTTCCTGACCCACAACGGCAAAGTCCACGTTGTCGCCATATTTCATAGTGTTGTCATACGACCAGTATTCCTTGTTGCCACGTACATGCGAGTGACCGGAATGTTGACCTGTCATAATCGTTGCACGCGACGGTGCCGATACCGGTGAGCCGGCATAAGCCTGCGTAAAACGTATTCCTTCCTCTGCCACTCGGTCGATGTTCGGAGTGGATATGAACGGCTGACCATAACATGCAAGGTCGCCATAACCCATGTCGTCACAAAGGATAAGCAATATGTTTGGACGCGAGGCGTCTTCTTTCTGCGCCTTTGCAGATTTTGCGGGAAGTAATACCGGTGCGCATACGAGTCCGGTAGTAGCCAAAATAAGTTTCTTGTTCATTGTTGTATATAGGTTGGTTGCAAAGTTACAGTATTATTAATTAAAACTGCCTGTTTTTGGTTGTTACTTATCATATGGTAGCAGAGCGAGGCTATGATACTTTTTATGGTACCATAGCCTCGCAAATATGTTTATATTAAATTTCATTTAGCCCCACCACTGTCGCTGAGTCCAAATAATTCGTTATAACCGGGGTTCTGAGTGAGTTGCGGGTTGAGTACGATCTGGTTTGTCGGCACCATCATCAGATAGTAAGTGTCAATCCAACCGCCATCGGTCAACGGACTCGGATAAGTATATATCCATCCCGAGCCTACAGAATTCTGTTCGCCCGTGGCCTTGCCCGTGCGTTGTATCTCATCGTAGTCAACGAAGCTGCCAGAGTATGCGCTGTTCTTTGTCCCGTAAGGATTATCCTGAGCCTTTATCCACATTCCGCACGGTTGGCGGTTCACGTAGTAGGCAGCCTTCGCCCAGCGACGTACATCATAGAATGCGAATCCCTCACCGAACAGCTCAATCTGCCGCTCGCGGCGGATTTCCCACAATACGGGGTCAACCTCGTAGTTACCGAACTTTCCACCATTGCCAGTCCACCAGGGAGCATTGCCTTTGTCGCGGTTAGGATCGAAGTCGGATGTTATATCTGCCACGGTCATATGGGCCACACCTGAACGGTCGCGCAGCTTGTTGATGGTTTTGTCTGCCACGCCTTGGTCGAAGCGTCCGAGCTCCCATGCGGACTCGGCATAGTTGAGCAGCACTTCCTCAATCTTGAAGATAGGTTTATCGGCCGTGCAGTATGCGCTCGATCCAGTGGAGAATTCCCACATGTCATAGTGTTTCCATGTGTAGTAGCCAGTGCGGCAACGCATATATGCCGTCGTTGAATTGTCGGTCAGGTTAGGACTGTTCTTAGTGAGAGCCGCACCCCAGTTCTGCCCCGGTACTTTCTTCATGCCAGTTCCACCGAACGAACCACCACGCAAACACTGTGTGTTAGCACCAAGATAGTCCATATACGTACGGTATTTGGCAGCTTCTTCGGCTGTCACGGTATGACCTTCAACAACATCGCCTTCGCCCAAGTATTTCCATGTCTTGAACGAGTTCACGCCATCGGCTGTACCGTCATTGGCTGCAACAACATAAGGTGGCTGTATGTTCTGGTACAGACGTGGGTCGCGATTGTCAAACGTATCCCACATGTCCTTACCCTTGCCGCCCTTATATCCGGAGTTGGGATTGGCAATTGGCAGGCCGTTCTTCATAAGGAACATGTCAACGCTGTACTGTGGCACGTCTTCGAAGTGGGCTGCGATGTGCTCATAGTCGTTGAAGCGGTGCATCAGGATACCGTCGTAATACTGCTTGAAGAATATCACACCTGGAACATTGGTGAGATCTTCCGTTGTCCACATTTCGCCATATCCGGCTGCCGGATAGCTCTCGGTACCATTGTATAATGTTGAATACTGATTCATCAAGTCTTGCGACACTTCAAGACACTTAGACAAATATTGTTCGCAAGGCTCGTCAAGTCCGTGATATTTAGCCCATGTTCCCTCGCGTAAAAGGAAGCGTGAGAGTGCTGCTTTCACGGCATTGGCTGTGATAGTATTGTCACCGTCCTCGAAATTGCCGATATTTTGGGCGGCATACTCCAAACACTCGATAATGTGCTGTGCCACTTCAGCGCGCGGAGTACGCGGACCATAGGTCTCCTCGCTCCCTTCATTGATAACCTTGTCTACCCAAGGTACGTCGCCGAAACGATCTATTAGTTCCATATACCACCATGCCTTGAAAAAATAGCCCACAGAACGCCAATGAGCGGCTTCCGTTTCATTAAGCACGCCATCGTCGAGATGGCTGAGCATGATGTTGATACGGCGGATTATGGAGAAGTCCCATCCACCGCCCGATGTTGTCTGTGTGATTGATTGATAGGCATAGGGGTTGCGGCTGTTATCGCGGCTTGTCACGAGTCCGCCATACCAGTCACCGTAGAATGTCGAGCTCACCACTTGTCCATTAAGGTTGGTGCGTATCGTCGTGTTGGTGAACAGGTCGTAGCACGGATACATGAAAGCCTTGAAGTTGTTGTATTCCAGGAAGGCATTGGCCTCGGTAAGATCCGTCTTCGGGATTTTCTCAAGAAAATCGTCGTTGCAACTCGTCAGTGAGAGCGATGTAGCGGCAAGTGCGGCCGCGGCGAATATCTTTATGTCCATTGTATTCATTATTTAAAGTATGTTTTTAGAATGTGATGTTTGCACCGATGGAAATTGTACGGTAATAGGGATAGTCCCACACGATCGCGTTATTGGTGTTACCTTCTGGGTCGTATCCCTTCGGCAGATTAGATATTGTGCCGAGATTCTCAACGCTTACGTATATGCGGGCCGATTCCATGAGTACATGTTTCACCCAGTGTCGCGGCAATGTGTAGCCGAGTGTAATGTTCTTCACTCGTAGATAGGCGGCGTTCTGTAAATACTTGTCACTCACGCGGGTGTTCGAACCTACGTTGTTGCCTTGGTCGTAGATACGGAACAGCTTGGCATTGGGATTCTTTGCCACCATGTAGTCGGAATTCTCTGGGTCGTAGCTCTTGGCTGTCCAATAGTCTGTTTGATTGGAGAACAATGGTTGGAACACAGCATCGGCAGAACCTGAACCGGCAAACGGGAAGATTGACGAACCCGAGAGCCAGTAGTCACGTTTGCCTACGCCCTGCAGACGCACATCGAGACTGAACCCCTTGTAGGTTGCTCCGATGTTGGCTCCAAACTGGAAGCGTGCGCGGTTGTTGCCGATAATCTTACGGTCGCCAGGATCGCTCACGGTACCTGCACCACTGCTGATTACGCCATCGCCGTCGAAATCCTTGAACTTCTCGTCGCCCGGCTGAACCTTTACGCCTTGGATTGATGTTACACCTTCCTTCAGTGTCCATACGTCGCGCTTTGCATCGTCGAGCACGAAGTCATCGATAGTGTAATATCCGTCAGACACATAGCCCCATATTTCACCGAGCTTCTGGCCAACATAGTAGTCGCTGAGAAGTCCTGACTCATTGTTATATTTCTTAATTTTGGCTGTGTTGTCGTAGATATTGAAGCCGATGTTGTAGGCAAAGTCACCGATGTGGTCGCGCCATGTGAGGTTGAGTTCCCAACCGTTCGAGGTAAGGTCGGCCACGTTTTGAAGTGGAGCCGATGCGCCTACGACAGTCGGAATCTCTATGCCGGCGGCAAGCATACCGTTGGTGCGGCGGCGGTAAAGCTCGAATGTTAGTTGCAGACGGTTCTTGAAAGCTGTGAAGTCAGCACCGAGATTGATCGTCTTCACTGTCTCCCATGTAAAGCTACTGCTGACAAGACCCGGTGATGAGATGACATTCACCTTGTCATTCTTGTCGAGCCATACGGTGCTCGGACCTACCGACATTGTGGGCAGAAATTGGTAGGGATTGATATTCTGGTTGCCGATGGAACCATAGCTTGCACGGAGTTTGAGGTCATCGAGCCACGTGCGCGACCAATCCATGAACTTCTCCTGACCAAGACGCCAACCGATAGACACCGACGGGAAGAAACCAAAGCGGTCATTTTTCGGAAACTTTGATGAACCGTCGTAACGTCCGTTGAGTTCGAGAAGGTAGCGATCCATGAAGGCATAGTTCAGCCGTGCGAAGCCACTCCGGATAGAATATTCGGAATAGCCGTCGGTGATTGTCTTGTCGCCAGTTCCTCCTGCGAACGATGGCACGGAAGGTGTGGTCTGTCCTTTCACCTGTCCGTAGAAGCTCTTGTAATAATAACTTTCTTGGTTGAAGCCTGCCATTGCTTTGAACGAATGCTCACCCCAATGGTGCTCATAATTGGAGAATATGTTGAGGGCGTTGTAGCGCTTCTGCGTGTCCTGCATCTGGTAGTAGTCCTGTCCCTGCTCCACTGACCATTTGGCGGCAAGCTGCGTGTCGGCAAAGCGGAAGCGGTCAGAGTAGAAGTGCAAGTCGACATCCTTCTTATCAAAGGTGTATTCGGCTGTAATCGTCCAGTCTTTAAGAGGCTTTAAAATAGAGCGTGTGGAGACACGGGTCACAGTCGTGTTTTCATACGAAACAGGAGCGAGACGCAGCATGTTGCCCGGAGTCTGTGACGGCAGATCCTCGTCAATGCCGAGTATCGAACCAGGAATATCGCCTTCGGGATAATAGCTCACGAGGCGTGTCGTGTAAAATCCCATCATGTTGCCAACAGCCTGCGGTCTTTTCTTGTCCGCATCGGTGTAAAGCAAGCTCGCTTCCTGCGTGAACCACTTGTTGACATCAGCCGATACGAATGCCGATATATTCTTGCGCGTGTATGTATCCTTGTTGGTATCGAGCGGTCCATTCTCATGGCTGTAGCCAGCCGACATGCGGAAGCGTATGCGGTCATTGCCACCTGACACAGACACATTGTGGTTGTTCATTGCACCGGTGGTGAGGATATTCTTATACATGTTTTTCTCACTTAGCCAGTACACGCGGCCGTCAGAGTCCTTAAGAATACCGTCACCGACAGTACTCAGAGAACTTGGATTCTGCTTGTACTGCTGCAGATAATCGCGCCATTTCTCTACGTCACCGTTACCGGCCCAATAAGAGTTAGTATAGCCTGCCTCCATATATGCATCGAGATATTCTGTGAGCGATGATTGCTCAAGCACGTTGAGTGAACGTTCCCAACCCATGTTAAAATTATAGTTGAGGTTTATTTTCGACTTATCTTTCGGACGCTTTGTGGTAACGAGAATCACGCCACCGGCTGCACGTGCTCCGTAGATAGCTGACGATGCGGCATCTTTCAATACGGACACGCTTTCAATGTCGTCAGGGTTCAGAAGGCTGATATCTCCTTCCACGTTATCTATCAGCACGAGCGGTGATCCACCATTGATTGATAGCGTACCGCGAATGTTGAATGACTTTGATTGACCAGGACCTGTGCCGCCGCCGATTGTTAAGCCGGGCATCGCCCCCTGCAATGCCGCGGCGGCATTGGTGACTGGGCGATCACCGAGTACGTCGGCCATCTTCACTTGTGACACCGACCCCGTGAGGTTCTCTTTCTTCTGTGTACCGAAACCTACGACGACCACTTCATCAAGAGTCTTATTGTCTTCGGTGAGTTCTACTTTTATTGGAGAACCATTCCATATAATTTCCTTTGGCATGAACCCTATGAATGAAATTACGAGACGGCTGCCTTTTTTTACGCCACTAAGGTTAAAGTTGCCGTCAATTCCTGTCACGGTGCCATTAGTAGTTCCCTTCACTACGATAGAAGCTCCCATGAGCGGTTCACCACTTGTGTCAACCACGACACCCTTGCATAAGGATGGTTGTTGTTGCATTGTCAAGCCATTTGAGGAAGCATCGGCTCCCGACATACTTGCACTTGCTGGATAGGCAATAAGCGACATCATGAGCAATGCAACTTGAATTGTCTTGTTTTTCTTCATATAGACAAACTTTTTGTAAATGAGGTTAAACTTTTAGGTTATCTTTGCTTATAAACAATAATATCCATGCATCTTTTGCGATCACAGAACATATAATTGATATAAGCATAATGCAAATATATAATATTTTTATAGAAAAAGCATATTTTATAAGATTTTTCATTAATATTCTGCAATAATATATTGTAATAGCTAAAAATTAGGCAAACATAATATATTGTCTGCAATGCCGATGGCAGATATTATTTTCGAGGAAGATAAATCTCCATAGGATGAAAACAGTGCTACTTGGATGGGTGGAAAAATATGCATGCAGATCTTAAATTGGACATTTCATGAAATAAAAATGAGAGTCTGTTTAATTTTTATGTGATAATAGTTTTATAGCTGACACGTTATATATACGTTTCAAGCCGGGTAAAAAGGTTTGTGAAAAACAGTACATATCGAATGCAGGAGAGTAATGAAATATCCTAACTTAGTAAAAATCTTGCAATTTTTATTCTATCTGTACCTCATTATATAGATATTAATAATGAGGATTTTAATAAATTGATGGCTGTTTTAACAATATTGTTATCGCTGTTGCTGAGAAAATAACTACTTTTGCAAATCAGTGCATTATATATGCATTGATTGAATTTTATGAATAATAACCACTCATTTAGTGGTAAATACAGGCTATATGATACATGCAAATCCTAATCCAGAAATGACGGTTGCTGAAGTAAAAGCTTTCCGTGATAACCTTAGAAGGTATACCTTAGGGAATATTACGCGCCAAGAGAAGCAAGAAATAGAAGCAAGAACTCGAAGAATGAATAACGTTGCAGAAAGAATTATAGCTAACAATGGCGGGAAAAACCCAATTCTTGGATATTGATATTTCAATAAATAAATTACTGAGAGAGGACTTGAAACAAGTTCTCTCTTTTTCATGTGGTTGTAAGGAACTGGATGATTTTTTTCACAAAGAAATATATCTTTGTTCCAAGTATCATCATGTCGCGGCTTATTGTGCAAAAAATAAACAAGATAATGAGATCATTGCAATTTTTACCCTATCCAATGATTCCGTTGTCATAGATAATATAGAGGACAAAGAAGATTTTGTTTTAGAGGCAAAAAACAAAATTAGCGATGAGTATATTTCAACATTTGAAAGACAAACCTCGTTTCCTGCCATAAATATTGGACATTTAGGTGTACATAAAGATTGTCAAAGTAAAGGTATAGGCCAGCAAATCTTGGATTTTGTGTTGTATACTTTCTCTAATTACAATATGTCTGGTTGTCAATTTATCACAGTGGATTCACTAAATAATCCAAGGACCAATAAGTTTTATCTCAGAAATGGGTTCATAAATCAAACGAATAATGACATTCATGATTTAACCAGGCGTATGTATCAGCTTATTCAGTTGTTTATGACTCAAGAATGATGCCCACTATATTTTATGCAAGTGTTTATCTTTCGAAAGCACACCAATGATCTTTTCCGAAAATATTAAATACAATGATTAATACGAGATGACTTGCGAACCCTATATATAATTGTAAAAAAAAGATAAGATATTGTTTGGATTACACCTCTCAAATTCTATACCAGTAAACATCTTTCTCTGTCATAGGCAGTTCCTTATTGTTATTACATGATGAAAGTACTATAACTGATATGAATAATATCAATAGGATACTGCAGTATATATTCCCCAATCTCATGTAATGCATTTTAACTTAATGAAATGATATACAAGTGTTAGCTATTCTTAGAATCATAGTTACTTTTTTACATCAACTAATGATATGCAAAAAAATGCAGAAAGTAACGCCAATGTACGAATTGTGAAATTATGCTGTCCGCTTAGCCATTTAGTCACTTCACTTGGACGTTTGCCCAGTGCCTGTGCAAACTGCAACTTGGATAAGCCACGCTCCGTCATCAGTTCATAAATGCGGTTGGAAATGGCAAATTCCAAAGATACCTCTTGTTGGGTAGCCAAAGAGGTTCTTGCCAACATTTCATCAAAGGAAGGCTTTATCGTTTTCATATATCAAAAGTACAATTAATATTTTATTTATAAGTAAAAGAATGGTGTTTTTTTGCTCAAAACGGAACTTGTAGAATAACGTATGATGGATATATATATGTAACCTATATTCATCCAACCTCTTTAATTCACAACTGATTCGAGTAGATTTTTTTATGGTAGGCGTGGGAGAGTAATGGATATTTTCTAACTTATTAAGGATGAAAGTATTGTAAGTAATTGCTAATATCGATAAAAATAATTTAGCAAATAGGGCTTGCTGGTCTATTGCTTACTATTCCGATTAGTGAAATTACTCTTTCTATAATACTAATAGTGGCATTTGTGTGGATTTGTTTATATGAGCTTATTCAGTGAAGTTTTTAATAATGGATGGAAAGGTGATCTGGCTGGAATGTAAGGATGGGTGCAGAAATGGGAAAAATAAAATCATAAAGAGAAAATATATTAAATATTGCGGGTTTTAGGTATGGATATATTTTTTTCTTATAGACAAGCATTT
>ENA-UESD01003491-UESD01003491.1-human-gut-metagenome-genome-assembly--contig:-NODE-3491-length-10047-cov-3.129789_pt1 | contig 10047 bp, 10 predicted proteins | sample MGYA00242985_ERZ507986 | MGnify/ENA primary metagenome ERZ507986 (study PRJEB26167, sample SAMN06115408) | human gut metagenome | host: Homo sapiens | place: China:Guangxi | collected 2016-04-06...
ACCGCCGGTGAAGGAAGTGGCGCTTGCCCACGGCACGCCGGTGTTCCAGCCCCGTACCCTGCGGGACGGTAGCGAAGATAAAAATATCCGCGCACTGGCCCCGGAGCTGATCGTGGTGGTGGCTTATGGCTGCATCCTGCCGAAGTCGGTGCTGGAAACGCCGAAATATGGCTGCATCAACCTGCACGTCTCCCTGTTGCCCAAGTATCGCGGCAGCGCTCCGGTGCAGTGGGCCGTGCTGAACGGCGACGCGGAAGCGTTCCGCTCCATCCTGCGGTCCTATGGGCCGCGCGTGGAGCGCCTCGTTTCCGCGCACGTCCTGCCGCATGAGGTGCCCGAAGTGGCTCAGGAAACCTTCGTCAGGGCGTACAGGAGCCTGCGTTCCTACCAGGGGCAAGGTTCCTTTGAGCGCTGGCTGGCGACCATTGCCCTGCGCTGCTGTTACGAGCGGCTGCGCGAACGCTACAGGCCCGAAGCGCCGTTCAGCTCTCTGGCCCGAGGCGAAGAGGACGAACCGGAAGGCCTGACCGATCAGGCATCGTTCCGCCTCTATGAAGAAGAAAACGAGCGCCGCGACTTGCGGGAAGAGCTCGAATCGGCCCTGCAAAGTCTGGAACCCCGCGATCGCATGTTGCTGACGCTCACCTTTCTGGAGGGCTATTCCATTGCGGAGACGGCGGCCATGATGGACATGACGCCGATCAACGTCCGGGTCAGGGTCCACCGCAGCAAGGCAAAGCTGCGCGAGGCGCTCGATCCCCCTTTGGAAAGCCTCGGGAGGCAATCATGAACAACCTTTTGCAGTCTTTGCGCGGCGTACTTTCCGCCCTTATCGGTTTCCAGTCCCCCGAGGACGGGTTGCTGGAAAAGGCGCGGCGCCGCTGGAACGAGGGGCGTACGAACCGGCCTTCCCTGCTCGACGAAGCATGGGAAGAGCGCGTGATGTTCGCCGTCCGGCTCAGCCCTATGGACGATCCCGATGTCCCGGACTGGCTGGCGCAGCGCTTCCGGCCCCTTGCGTTGGCGAATGCCGTCATTATCCTCTGTGCGTTGATGCTCTTCTGGCACGCGGGCGATCCCGGCACCGCCCTCGCCGAATACGCGCAGTCGGCCCTTGCCGGGTATGAGGTGTTTTTCTGATGCGGACCCGCTTCAAGAGCCTGTTGGCGCTCGGCCTGACCTTTGCCGCCGGGTGCTTCGTCGGTATCGTCATCGGCAGCAGCAACCCGCGCTGGTTCAAATCGTTCCGGCAGCCTCCGGGCCCCGACCGGGCGGTCGAACACCTGACGGAAGTGCTGGAGCTTACTCCGGAGCAGCAGGAACAGGTCCGGGAAGTCTTTATCCGCCTTCACCCTGAATTCCTCAAGGAATCCGAACGGGCAAAAGCTTTCCGAAGGGCATTTATCATCAAGCATTTCAATGAAATGGCCCCGCTGCTCGACGAACGCCAGAAGGCCGTGGCCCAAGAGTTTCTGGAAAAGCAGCTGTCGAGGAAAATGCCGCCTCCGCCCAAAGAGGGCAAGGCGAACTAGTGCGCTCCCCCTGCGCTTCAAAAAAACGCTCATCGCATCGGTTCCGCCGGGCGACAAAACAGGCTTTCCCTTTCGGGAATGCCGTACAGTGGATTGATTGATGAAAAAAAAATTGTTCCTCATCGCGGCGCTTGCCGTCGCCGCAGCGGTCGCCGCGTGGTATGTGCTCCGCATGGATCAGGGCGACGGGATGGCCTATCTGACGGAACCCGTGACGATCGGAAACATTACCAGAACCGTCAACGCCACCGGCGAAGTCGGCGCGGTCCAGCTCGTCAGCGTGGGCGCACAGGTCGGCGGGCAGATCAAAAAGTTGCATGTCGTCCTCGGGCAGGACGTGAAGAAAGGCGATCTGATCGCCGAAATCGATTCCGTGCCGCAGCTCAACCAGCTTGAGACGGACAAGGCCCGGCTCCAGTCCTATGAATCGCAGCTTGCCGCCAAAAAGGTGGCCCTGAAGATCGCCAAAACCAAGTATGACCGTGAGATGCAGCTCAAGAAGCGCGACGCGGCCTCCAAGGAAAGCCTCGAGGACGCCGAGAACGCCTATGCCCTCGCCAAGGCCGAAGTGACCGAACTCGAATCGCAGATCCGGCAAGCCCGGATTGCCGTGAACACGGACGAGGTCAACCTCGGCTACACCCGCATCACCGCGCCGCTCGACGGGACCATCGTTTCCGTGCCCGTGGACGAAGGCCAGACCGTCAACGCCAATCAGACCACGCCCACCATCGTCCAGATCGCGGATCTGGACAAGATGGAAATCAAGATCGAAATCTCCGAGGGCGACATTACGGCGGTCAAGCCGGGTATGCCCATCACCTATACCATCCTTTCCAATCCCGAGACGGAATACAAGGCCACCCTGACGTCCATCGACCCCGGCCTGACCACGCTCACGGACGGCAGCTACAAGACCACCTCGTCGACGGGCAGCTCCGCCTCCTCGTCGTCCTCTTCGTCATCGAACAACGCCGTGTACTATTACGGCAAAGCGCTTATCGACAACAAGGAAGGCCCGTTGCGCATCGGCATGACCACCCAGAACGTGATCACCGTGGCGGACGTCAAGGACGCCCTGCTCGTCCCCGTGATCGCCGTCCAGTCCCGCAACGGCAAGAAGTTCGTGCGCGTGCTCGGCCCCGGCGACAAGCCTGAGCGCCGGGAAGTAACCACCGGCATCGCCGACGGCATCCACATCCAGATCCTTTCCGGGCTCAAGGAAGGCGACGCCGTGATCACCGCTCAGGTCACCCAACAGGAACGCGACGCCCAAGTCCAGCAGCGCCACCGGGGACCGCGGCTATGAAAATCATCGAAGCCGAAGGCATCAACAAGTTCTTCGGGACCGGGCAAAACCGCGTCCATGTGCTGAAGGACATGTCCTTTGCCATCGAGGAAGGCGATTTCGTCGCCATCATCGGACAGTCCGGATCGGGCAAGTCGACGCTCATGAACATCCTGGGCTGCCTCGACACCCAGTCTTCCGGGGTCTGCCGCATCGGCGGCGTGGACATCGGCACGCTGGACAGCGACGAGCTCGCGGAACTGCGCGGGAAGCGCATCGGGTTCATCTTCCAGCGCTACAACCTGCTCTCCACGCTGTCCGCCACGGAAAACGTGGCCCTTCCCGCCGTATACTCCGGGGTGGACAAAAAGGCGCGCCTTGACCGGGCCAAGTCCCTGCTCGCGGATCTGGGCCTGCCGGACAAGCTGGAGAACAAGCCCAACGAGCTTTCCGGCGGCCAGCAGCAGCGCGTTTCCATCGCCCGGGCGCTCATGAACGGCGGCAGCATCATCCTTGCCGACGAACCCACCGGCGCGCTCGACTCCAAAAGCGGCGAGAACGTCATGGACATCCTCACCGAGCTGAACAGGCGGGGGCACACCATCATCGTCGTGACCCACGACCACCACATCGCGGGCTTTGCCAGCCGGGTCATCGAAATCAAGGACGGTTCGATCATTTCCGACACCCGGAGCCGGGAATTCGTCCCCGCGCCGGAACGCGAACTCCCCCGCTCGCCCCGCGCCTCCTTCCTGTTCCGCAAGGATCAGTTCGTCGAGGCGTTCAAAATGTCGGTGCAGGCCATCCTCGCCCACAAGATGCGGTCCGTGCTGACCATGCTCGGCATCATCATCGGCATCGCCTCGGTGGTGTCCGTGGTCGCGCTGGGGCGCGGGTCGCAGGAAAAGATCATCGCCAACATCAGCTCGATGGGCACGAACACCATCAACGTCTATCCCGGGCAAGGCTTCGGCGACCGTAAATCGGACAAGGTCAAGACGCTCACCGTCGCGGACTCCGACGTCCTCGGCAAGCAGAGCTACATCGACAGCGCCACGCCCAACACCACGGCGGCGGGAACGCTCGTCTACCGCAACATCACGGTGAACGCCCAGCTCAGCGGCGTGGGCGAGCAGTATTTCGACGTCAAGGGGCTCAAGCCCGCCGAAGGCCGGTTCTTCAACAGGGACGACGTACGGGCGAACCATTCCTACGTGGTCATCGACGACAACACCCGGAAGAAGCTGTTCCCGAACGGCGGCGACCCGGTGGGGCAGGTGCTCCTGTTCAACCGACAGCCGCTGGAAATCATCGCCGTGGCCGAAAAGCAGGATTCCGTGTTCGGCCCCACCGACACGCTCAACCTGTGGGCCCCCTACACCACGGTCATGAACAAGATCACCGGACAGCGGCACATTTCCTCGGTCATCGTCAAGGTGAAGGACAACGTCATGCCGCTCATGGCGGAAAAGAACCTGACCGCCCTGCTCACGGCCCGCCACGGCAAGACGGACTTCTTCACCGTGAACACGGACAGCATCAAGAAGACCATCGAAAGCACCACCGGGACCATGGCCCTGCTCATTTCGGGAATCGCGCTCATCTCGCTGGTCGTGGGCGGCATCGGGGTCATGAACATCATGCTGGTGTCGGTCACGGAACGCACGCGGGAAATCGGGCTCCGCATGGCCATCGGCGCAAAACAGGGCAACATCATGGAGCAGTTCCTCATCGAAGCGGTGCTCATCTGCGTCATCGGCGGGGTGCTCGGCATCGTGGTGTCCTACCTCATCGGCGTGGTCTTCGATCTGCTCGTCTCCAACTTCGCCATGTCCTATTCCGCCGGCTCCATGCTGCTGGCGCTGGTCTGCTCGTCGGCCATCGGCATCGTCTTCGGATTCATGCCCGCGCGGAACGCCTCCCGCCTCAACCCTATCGACGCGCTTTCGAGGGAATGATGAACGCCATACGATTGTTCGCCGCCCTGCTCGTCCTCGGGCTCGGCGGCTGTGCCAACTACCCGATGGGCAGCCTGAAAACGGATCTGCTTCCGGCGGAGGACGTCGCCGCCAGCTACAGCCTGAACACCGCATGGTGGAAAGGCTACCACGACGCGGATCTGGACCGGATCGTGGCTTTGGCGCTGGAGCGGAACGTAGACCTCGCCCTGAGCGCCATCAAGGTGAACCGGGCGCTGTATCAGGCACGCCTGCTCTCCGCGGATCTTGTACCCTCGTTTTCGGCGAACGCTTCCGCCGCCGCGTCCCACAACATCGACAACGGCAACGCCGCGCGCTCGTACCAGACCGAATTCGGGGTGAGCTACGAGGTCGACCTGTGGCAGAAGCTCCGCAACGCCGCCAACGCGCAGGAATGGGAATACAAGGCCACGATGGAAGACCGGGAAGCCGCACGGCTGGCCCTCGTCAACAGCGTGGCGGACACCTATTTCGAGCTGAAATACCTTGACGAATCCATCAAGGTCATGGACGCCAGCGTCAAGCGCTACCAGGAGCTGCTCCGCCTCATTGAAGCCAAGTACGAATTCGGCAAGGTGGCTTCCGTGGAGCCCCTGCAGGCGCAGCAATCCCTGCTTTCAGCCCGCAACAGCCTGCTTGATCTGCAAGATCGGCAGAATGTGGCCCGCCAGACGCTCCGGGATTTGCTCAATATCCGCCCCGGTGAGAACCCGGCCATCGGCAATGCCGACCTGATGTCCTACCCCACGGTCGGGGTGGATCTCGACGTGCCCGTGGCGGCCCTCTCCGCGCGTCCGGACATCCGGGCCTCGGAAGCCCGCCTGCAAAGCGCCTTCAAGACGCTGGAGTCGGACCGCGCAAGCTGGTACCCGACGATCTCCATCGGCTCGACGCTCGGCACCTCATCCTCAACCTCAAGCAAGGTCTTTGACCTGCCCCTGCTCGCGGGTACGGTGCGCGTCAGCTTCCCGTTCCTGCAATGGAACACCATCCGCTGGAACATCAAGATTTCCGAAGCGGATTTCGAATCGGCGAAACTGGATTTCACGCAGGCCGTAACGTCGGCGCTGAACGAGGTGGACTCTGCCTATTTCAGTTACGCCAACGCGCAGCGCTCGCTGGAAAACACCCTGTCGAAACACCAGAAGGACGTGCGCATCGGAGAGTACTACCAGACCCGCTACGATCTCGGTGCCGCCGAGCTCAAGGATTATCTGGACGCCCTGAATACGGCGGACAACTCCATGCTTTCGGCGCTGGAAGCGAAATACCGGGTCATCCGGTACGAGAACCAGATCTACAAAGCGATGGGCGGGCGTTACGAACGCATCTTGCCGCCGTCTGGCGGAAAGGCTACACAGGGGCACACGTCCACCAATGGAGAAACACATGTTCCAAGTCAAAGAAATCAATAAGGCGCCGTTTGAGGACGCCGAACGGGTCTTCGAAACCAACCACCCCGAGCTGCGCTATGCCGTGGCTTCGCAACGCGCCGTGGGCTTTTATGAGTCGCTGAAGGACTATAACGAAAACGCCTCCCTCTGGGTCGCCTGGTTCGAGGGCGAGAAACCCGCCGATCTCGCGGCATTCATCCAACAGGAGATCGAAAAGGCCGAGGCGTCGGTGGAAGAGTACCCCCCATCCTCTTTGAACAGGTATAAAAAATTGGGGGTAGGGAAATTTTTCTGAAAGAAATTTCCCTTCCCCCAATTTATAGAGTCGGCTTGCGCCCGTCTCTCCCTCTCCAAAAACGTCCGCGCCTGTCGAAACCTCGTTGACGGTTTTCCCCATTACCAACATGCGCAAACTCAAAACACACCCGCACATGGGAGCGTTTATGCCTACCCGAGACGAATTGTTCGCGTACGTAAAGGCCACATTCGGCACGGAACCGGACTACCCGTGGCCTCAAGAGCCGGAATATGCCGTATTGAGACATGCGGATAACGGGAAATGGTACGGCATTGTGATGAGCGTGCCCCTATCCAAGCTGGGGCTGCCTGGGAAAGGAAACGTCGAAATCATCAATGTGAAGAGTGCCCAAGTGCTGGACATGCTGCTATACGGCGATCCGGGGATCCTGCCCGCGTACCATATGAACAAGAAGCACTGGATCACGAGCCTTCTGGAAAGCGGCTTCGCCGAAAAGGAACTCCGCGATCTGCTCATGGAAAGCTATCGTTTTACTCAAAGACGTAAAAAACGGGTTCCCAGCGAACAGCTTTCCAGCCGTTCAGAACCGTTGGAAAAATGAAGGGGAAACGGAAAGGAAGAGCCCAAAAACGGGCGGAAACGTCTCTAACCGCCGAGCGCTGTTGCGGATATTCCTAGCCTGCGACGGCAGCGCGGTTCCCTTCCTAAAGGCTTCTTCCTCCTCAGCCTCTCTCCCGCAAACACTCGCAAGGCACGGGAACGGGCTTCCATTTGCCGTCCATGCCCTCCGGCGGAAAGGCTATCTCACTGCCGCTGTAGTAAATCTCCAAGCCCCCATCTTCGCCGATCGCCTCGACGATGACATACTGGCCTTCGTCGCTGTCCGCAAAATAGTAATATCCCGGCGTCCCCGGAAATTGCCCGGACCAGCCGTTCGCCTCCGTGAATACGGATTCGTGCGCGCGGGCCACACGGGCGGTACGGGCCGCCATCTTGCGGGCAAGCGCCTCCTCATCCACCGGACCTGCCTGCGCCCGTTCAAGATTGTACAGAAATCCGTTGTCGTTCATGGCGTCGGGCTTTGCTGATCAGCCGGAAAAGGCCAATGATTTGATGGTGACGGGTACGACGCCGCCCTGATACAGCGGCTTGCCCATGTCCAGATAATCGCCGTCGGCCAGCTTCAATTCATCAAGCACCACCAGAGGACGCCCGCTGAGACGCGGGCGCAGCTCCATGCCGAGCACCTTGCCCATGTCCTCCGCGAGTGCCACTAACACGGGCTGCCCTTCCGGGCGGCGGCTCCAAAAACCGGCGAGCGCTTCGACCAGCAGACACACGGTGGCGTAGGCAACAGGCATCCCAGCGGGAAGCCCCACGACAAAACGATCCGCATCGCCAAGGTCCATACGCCGCATGGCATCCCCAATCGCCGTTTCCACTGCGGCGGGCGTCAGCCCGGCGTGCCAGTCCAGCCACGGGAATACCACGGGAAGATTACGCATCGGCAACAGGGCGTCATCAGCCCAGACCGTCGCGCCGGAAAGCGAAAGCATCCATGAGCCTGCACCGATCACCGTAGCCCGCACCGTCTGGGAGGGGGGCAGGAGGGGCAAAGCCGCAAAACCGGGGTGGCGCACTATGGCGCGGGCCAGCGACGGCCCCAGATCCCGGAACCGGAACGGATCGGCCTCCGGTTCGGCACAGCACGCCCCGACCCCGCCCGACAGCGTCACCGCATCATAACGCCACGTTTTCAGCGGCGGCGTCTGGAGCAGCCGATCCGCCAGCGGGGAACGCTCGTCAGCCAGTACCTGCCAGATCAACCCGGCCATGCGGTCCGCTATAGCGGGAATATCGTCAGGGCCAAGGGTTTCGGGCGCACGGGAACCGTACAACTCTTCGAGAACGGGAAGAAGCGGCTTGCGGACGCGGGTGATCCAGCCGTGCCCGTCGGTTTCGGCCAGACGCCCGCCCATGTTGAGGCAAGCCGTATCAATGACCCGACCGGCGCGGAATACCGCATAGTTGGATGTCCCGCCGCCGATGTCGATGTTCAGGACCGTACCGCGCCGCGCCTCGGAAAGCGCCGCCGCACCCGCGCCCCGTCCCGCAATGACGGATTCCAGATGCGGACCCGCCGAGGCCACGACAAAATCCCCGAGGCTGTCCGCCAGACGCATGACCGTGCGCCGGGCGTTCACGGTTTTGAGGCTCTCGCCCGTCACAATGACCGCGCCCGTTTCCACATCTTCCGGTCGCACGCCCGCTTCCGCATACCAGCCCCGGATAAGGGCATCGAGCGCCGCCTCGTCCAGCGTGTCCACGTCCGTGAGCGGCGTGAAGGCCACCGGGCTCTGCCAAACGATCCGGCGATCCGTGATTTCAAAACGCGGAATCTGACAGGCTGCCGCCCTGTTGCGCAATTCCAGGCGGGAGAAAACAAGCTGCGACGTACTCGTTCCGATATCAATGCCGACGCTGAGGATTTGCTTGCTGTCCATTGCCTATCCCCGCGCGGCTTGTATGGCTCCCAAGCCCCTGTCGCCCGCCTTCACCAACAGCATGAACGCGTAAACCGCGTTGCTCAGCCCGTCTAAAAGCTCCAAAATATCCGGGCGCTCCAATGTGCCGTCCTGCTTGCGGAAAGCGAATGCCGCCGCCACTTCCGTTTCACGGATGATCGCCCGCAACCAATTGAGTAAGGTAAAAATGGAACCTTCCGCCGCATCGGGACACAGCGGTTCCAATCCAAGCTCCTCAGGATGGCAAGCCAACCGCCGCACAGCTTCCCGCGAAAACGGCCCCATGCTCAATACGGGCACGGCTTCATCCAGCACTTCGCAACGCATGGCCCACCCGAGCCACGAACGCAGATCCGCCAGTAAGCCCTGCAACTCCGGCGCCAGCACGGGCTGCAACTGCGTCTGGACAAGGATAGCGGCGGCAATGGCGGAATCCACCTTGCCCCGGAACCAAATCCGAGGATGCTCCTTGGTCACCATTTCCGTGCCGTTCAGATGGGTCTGCGCTTCGGTCTTTTCGACCTTGGCGAAGGGACGCTCCTCGGTCGCCAACGGATGCACGGCCTTGCCGTCGTCACGGGCGACGCGGCCGTCGCCGGATACGATGAGAATCCGTATCTTCCTGTTGTTCACCAGCTCCTGCGCGGAAGGCGTCAGACGTTCCTCCGGGGAAAGATGCAGTTCCACGCCCTGCCCCAGGCCGCAACGGGCCATCAAGTCCTGTTCCGTCAAATACTGCATTTCGTTTCCATGTGTTACAGAGAATCCCGCTCTTTCCCCCAAAGCGGGGTACGCTCATTGCCTTTTCCCAATCCCCCAGAAACGGCCTGCGCGACAATCCACTTGCCACACCCTCCGGATGCCCCGCCAGCAACCTTAAAACCGTCTGCGGCCATCCAGGCAAGCCGTTTTTTCTCAATTATACCCACATACTACAAAATTCCTTCACCCACGAACGCCCGTCACGACGAATACAGATCAAGTAAACAGCGGAACTCCCGCCGCGCAGCCTCCCCACCAGTCGAAAGTTTTAGGAGGGAAGGGGTGGGGTTTGGGGAGGGGGAGGGAAC
>ENA-UESD01003492-UESD01003492.1-human-gut-metagenome-genome-assembly--contig:-NODE-3492-length-10043-cov-27.922537_pt1 | contig 10043 bp, 9 predicted proteins | sample MGYA00242985_ERZ507986 | MGnify/ENA primary metagenome ERZ507986 (study PRJEB26167, sample SAMN06115408) | human gut metagenome | host: Homo sapiens | place: China:Guangxi | collected 2016-04-06...
CGCATACTCGGAGACGAATATATCATAGGCGGTACGGCCAACACATACGAAGATGTAAAGAAGCATTGGCTCGACGGAGTAAATTACATCGGCTGCGGACCGTTCAGATATACCACCACCAAACAAAAGCTCAGTCCTATTCTGGGTTTGGAAGGATATAAAGAGATTATCCGTCAAATGCGCGCGGAGAACATCAACCTGCCTATCGTCGCTATCGGCGGAATTACCTTCGCAGATATTCCGTCTGTCATGCAGACAGGAGTTACAGGCATTGCCCTTTCGGGTACCGTGCTGCGGGCGGATAATCCGGTGGAAGAAATGCGGAGAATACTTGCGGCAATCAATCAAACAGACAATCACCGAACTAACAAATAAATAAGATATGGAGAAATTAATCATTGCGGGACGTGAATTCAACTCCCGCCTGTTTTTGGGAACGGGAAAGTTCAATTCCAATGAAATCATGGAGCAGTCCATTCTGGCATCCGGCACGGAAATGGTGACGGTGGCCATGAAACGTATAGAGCTGGAGAATAAAGAAGATGATATGCTGAAGCATATCCGTCATCCCCATATCCAGCTTCTGCCCAACACTTCCGGCGTGCGCAACGCCGAAGAAGCCGTATTTGCCGCGCAAATGGCACGCGAAGCATTCGGAACCAACTGGCTGAAACTGGAAATCCACCCCGATCCGCGCTATCTTCTTCCCGACTCCACCGAGACCCTGAAAGCTACGGAAGAGCTGGTAAAGTTAGGCTTTATAGTTCTTCCCTATTGTCAGGCAGACCCTACGCTTTGCAAACGTCTGGAAGAAGCCGGAGCCGCCACCGTCATGCCGCTGGGTGCGCCTATCGGTACGAATAAAGGATTGCAGACCCGCGACTTCCTGCGGATTATCATCGAACAGGCCACCATACCTGTGGTGGTAGATGCCGGCATCGGTGCTCCCAGCCATGCCGCCGAAGCAATGGAAATGGGCGCTTCCGCCTGTCTGGTCAACACGGCTATTGCCGTAGCGGGCAATCCCGTAGCCATGGCAGAGGCTTTCAAACAAGCCGTAGAAGCAGGACGCATGGCTTATGAAGCCGGTTTAGGATTGCAGGCCGATAACTTTGTGGCCGAGGCCAGTTCTCCCCTTACAGCCTTTCTCAATGAATAAAACACATTATTAAATAAGCTATGAAACCAAGAATTAAATTTCCCCGTTCGGAAAAGGTATACCTGTCGGGAAACATATATCCGGAACTGCGCGTGGCTATGCGCAAAGTAGAGCAAGTACCCAGTACGACTTTTGTCGGAGAAGAAAAAGTCATTACTCCCAATCCGGATATTTACATTTACGATACCAGCGGTCCGTTCAGCGACCCCGATATAGAGATTGACCTTAAAAAAGGATTGCCCCGTCTGCGCGAGCCCTGGATTTTGCGTCGTGACGATGTGGAGCAGTTGCCGGAGATTACTTCGGAATACGGCCGTATGCGCCGTGACGACAAGTCGCTCGACCACCTGCGCTTTGAGCATATCTCATTACCCTATCGCGCCAAACAAGGCAAATGCTGCACGCAGATGTATTATGCCAAGCAAGGCATCATCACTCCCGAAATGGAATATGTGGCGATTCGCGAGAACATGAATTGCGCCGAATTAGGAATAGAAACGCATATCACCCCCGAATTCGTCCGCCAAGAAATAGCGGAAGGGCGTGCTTTGCTCCCCGCCAACATCAATCATCCGGAAGCCGAACCGATGATTATCGGCCGTAACTTCCTAGTGAAAATCAATACGAACATCGGTAACTCCGCCACCACTTCAAGCATCGACGAAGAAGTGGAAAAGGCCCTTTGGAGCTGCAAATGGGGCGGTGACACTTTAATGGATTTATCTACCGGAGAAAACATCCACGAAACGCGCGAATGGATTATCCGAAACTGCCCGGTTCCCGTAGGCACGGTGCCCATCTATCAGGCATTGGAAAAGGTGAACGGCAAAGTAGAGGAGCTCACTTGGGAACTCTATCGGGATACCTTGATTGAACAATGCGAGCAAGGCGTGGACTACTTCACCATACACGCGGGTATCCGCCGCCACAACGTACACCTGGCGGATAAACGTCTGTGCGGTATCGTAAGCCGCGGCGGAAGCATCATGAGCAAATGGTGCTTGGTACACGACCGGGAGAGCTTCCTGTACGAGCATTTCGATGACATCTGCGATATATTGGCGCAATACGATGTAGCCGTTTCCTTGGGCGACGGCCTGCGTCCCGGCTCTACGTACGATGCCAATGACGAAGCGCAGTTTGCCGAACTCGATACCATGGGCGAGCTTGTGCTCCGTGCCTGGGACAAGAATGTACAGGCTTTCATCGAAGGCCCCGGACACGTGCCCATGCACAAGATTAAGGAGAATATGGAACGTCAGATAGAGAAGTGCCACAATGCGCCGTTCTACACGCTCGGCCCGCTGGTTACGGATATTGCTCCGGGGTACGACCATATCACTTCTGCCATCGGTGCGGCGCAAATCGGCTGGCTGGGCACGGCCATGCTGTGCTACGTCACCCCGAAGGAGCACCTTGCACTGCCCGACAAAGAAGATGTGCGCACAGGTGTCATCACCTATAAGATAGCCGCCCATGCCGCCGACCTTGCCAAAGGACATCCCGGTGCGCAAGTACGCGACAACGCCTTGAGCAAGGCACGTTACGAGTTCCGTTGGAAAGACCAGTTCGACCTTTCGCTCGACCCGGAACGCGCACAGACCTATTTCCGGGCGGGACACCATATCGACGGAGAATACTGCACCATGTGCGGGCCGAATTTCTGCGCGATGCGGTTGTCAAGAGAATTAAAGAAAAAAGAGTGATTCAATAAAAAGAATTATATGTTTTCAGACGAATTAGAAAAAATATCCTGGGAAGAGACGACCGACCGCATCCACTCCAAAACAGATGCGGACGTACGTCGTGCTCTTTCCAAAGAACATTGTGACGTAGAGGACTTTATGGCACTCATCTCACCGGCCGCCGTCCCCTATTTGGAAACGATGGCGCGTTTAAGCAAAAAGTATACGGAGGAACGTTTCGGCAAAACGATTTCCATGTTTGTGCCGTTGTATATTACGAACTCCTGTACCAACTCCTGCGTGTACTGCGGCTTCCATATCAGTAATCCCATGCCCCGCACCATATTGACGGAAGAGGAAATTGTGAACGAATACAAGGCTATCAAAAAGCTCGCTCCCTTTGAGAACCTGTTGCTGGTTACGGGTGAAAACCCCGCCAAAGCCGGCGTTCCCTATATCGCCCGCGCACTCGATTTGGCAAAGCCTTATTTCAGTAACCTGAAGATTGAGGTAATGCCCCTGAAAGCCGAAGAGTATGCCGAGCTGAAAGAGCATGGCATGAACGGCGTTATCTGCTTTCAGGAAACCTACCATAAGGCAAACTATAACATCTATCACCCGCGCGGCATGAAGTCCAAATTCGAATGGCGTGTCAACGGCTTTGACCGTATGGGACAGGCGGGCGTACATTCCATCGGTATGGGAGTGCTTATCGGTTTGGAGAAAGAGTGGAGAACCGATATTTGCATGATGGCATACCACTTGCGCTATCTCCAGAAACATTACTGGAAAACAAAGTATAGCGTCAACTTCCCGCGCATGCGTCCCTCGGAAAACGGTGGTTTCCAACCCAACGTGATTATGAGCGACCGAGAACTGGCGCAAGTTACCTTGGCTTCGCGCATTTTGGTGGCAACATACTCTGGTGAACGCTTGGCGATACCAGAACCACGCTTTTTTGCAGCTTCTGCAATTGTAGTCAGAATGGTGTCGATGTACTTGATGTGACTTTCGTCAGCCACCATTACTTTAACTTCTGCTTCTTCCATTTTTTCTCTTCTATCTTAAAATGTTTTTGTTTTAATATTCTTTCTTTATATATAATAAGGTGTATGTTTTGCATAAAAATGCAACTACCTTATATATATTTATGGTGAACGTCTGGAATTACCTCTGCTAGTGCATTGATGATTTCCTCTTCTGTTGTCCCTTTCTTCTTAACCAGAAAGATTGTGTCGTCACCGGCGATGGTTCCCAGAATTTGAGGAATATCACTATTATCTATATTATAGGCAATGCTGCTTGCATATCCCGGACGGGTTTTGATCACGACCATGTTTCCGGAGAAGTTGATAGACTGGAATCCGGTATTCACCATCATCTTGCTCACTGGAATATGGTTTGATACTCTCTTATATAATGTATCGTTGGGCAGGACATACGCATATTTTCCACTCGAAGATGCTGCCTTTGCTACCTTGAGCAGTTTTAAGTCACGGCTCAATGTGGCTTGCGTAATCTTAAAGCCTTCTTTGTGAAGAGCCTCCAAAAGTTGGTCTTGCGAACTCAACTCTTGACTTGATATAAGCATCTTCAAAGTTTCCAATCTGCTATTCTTTGCCTTCATATGCTGTATTTTTATTCGTTTAACGGCTGCAAAATTACAATATATTTTGCAAATAACCAAATAAAATGAAAGAAAAATGCATAAAATAACATTATTTTATCTTTTATTATGCATAAACATAGAATAAATATGCATATATTGCCTTCTTTCATACAAATATTCTACACTTGGCTTTTGATGCAAAAAAGCCTTTTTTATCCATTTTAAGCTAATTATTGTAAATTATTGAAAGAAAGTCTACGGAAACCGCATCGGTTCAATAAGTTTTTGTTATCTTTGCAGACACAATTCTTAAATTTTAATCAACTTGATATAAAATAAACCTTTAGAAGATGGAAAAAATGAATGTTAAACCAGCAGAAGGTAAGCTGGGAATCTTGGTTGTTGGTTGTGGAGCAGTAGCTACAACCTTCATGACCGGTGTTTTCATGACTCGTAAGGGACTTGCGAAGCCAGTAGGTTCAATGACTCAGTACGACAAGATTCGTGTCGGCAAGGGTGCAGACAAGAAATATTTGCACTATAAGGACATCGTTCCACTTGCAGACCTTAATGATATCGTATTCGGTACTTGGGATGTTTATCCGCAGAATGCTTATCAGGCAGCTATGTATGCTGAGGTATTGAAGGAGAAAGATATCAATCCTGTACGCGAGGAGTTGGAGAAGGTAGTACCAATGAAGGCTGCTTTCGACAAGAACTATGCAAAGCGTCTTGATGGCGACAATGTGAAGGATTGCAAGACCCGCTGGGAGATGGTAGAGGCTCTTCGTCAGGATATCCGCGACTTCAAGGAGAAGAACGGTTGTGCCCGTATCGTTGTTATCTGGGCAGCATCTACCGAAATCTACGTTCCTGTAGATATGGAGATTCATGGTACATTGGCAGCACTTGAGGCAGCAATGAAGGCTGACGACCGCCAGCATGTAGCTCCATCCATGTGCTACGCTTATGCTGCTTTGACAGAGGGTGCTCCTTTCATCATGGGTGCTCCTAATACAACTGTTGATATTCCTGCTATGTGGGAACTAGCAGAGAAGACCAAGATGCCTATCGCCGGTAAGGACTTCAAGACAGGCCAGACTCTTGTCAAGAGTGGTTTCGCTCCTATCATCGGTACCCGTTGTCTCGGCTTGAATGGCTGGTTCTCTACCAATATTCTCGGCAACCGTGATGGTCTCGTTCTCGATGAACCTGCTAATTTCCATACCAAGGAGGTAAGTAAGCTCTCTACTCTTGAGACAATCCTGAAACCAGAAGCTCAGCCAGATCTCTATGGTCATGGTAACGATGAAGATACCCAGTACTATCACAAGGTACGTATCAACTATTATCCACCTCGCAACGATAACAAGGAGGGTTGGGATAATATCGATATCTTCGGCTGGATGGGTTACCCAATGCAGATTAAGATTAACTTCCTCTGCCGTGACTCTATCCTTGCTGCTCCATTGCTGCTCGACCTTACATTGTTGAGCGATCTTGCAGCTCGTGCAGGCCGTTTCGGAATCCAGCGTTTCTTGAGTTTCTTCCTCAAGGCACCTATGCACGATTATACTAAGGGTGAAGAGCCTGTAAACCATCTCTACCAGCAGTATACGATGCTGAAGAATGCTATCCGTGAGATGGGTGGTTACGAGGCCGATGAGGAAATCGACTAATTAGGTATTTCATTTAATTACACCTTATTATATATAAGGCATTAATTTATATCATGGCACACCTTTGGAATGTTAGAACTTCTCTCCATAGGTGTGCCTTTTTGTTTATTTACATAGATCGTAGACATGGATTCGGTAACGAGTTTTATTTATGGTATGAGCATGATGTTCTTCTCCATGATGGCTTTCCTGTTTTGGAGAAAAGGAAAGGAGATGCTCTTTCGGATGATTATGTGGCTCATGATTGTGGTCGACCTGCAGTTGGTAAAGGACATGGTTTTCTTTCTGATTTATGGTTTTGACAACGAGCATGCGTGGTATCTTACGTCTTCGTTAGATATGATGATTATTCCGTTCTACAGCTTTGTGTTGATGGAACTGGTGAAGCCGGGCTGGTTCAGATGGGTGAAAGCTTTTATGCTGGAATTGCCTTTCCTCTTGTTGCCGGTGTTCTATATTTTTACCCATAATATCATCTGGTTTTATGTGCTTTCTGTCTGGGGAGCCATTTATGGATGCTCTACCTTTATATTGCTTATCTTTATGATTCGGAGGTATCACCGCCAGCTGAAAGAGCGCTTTTCTTATCAGGAAAATATTAATCTGAATTGGCTTCTTGCCATTCTCAATACCTTCTTTCTGATTCTGTTTTTATGGACGCTGAGCTGTTTCGTTATTAATGTGGATTACGACAATATCTATATGGTAAGCTCTCTGATACTCTGGATGCTGATAGATTATTTTGTTTATAGGCATGAGTCAGTGATAGAAGAGTTGAGCGATATTGAAATTGTACCGTTAGAGCAGAACGAAGTAGATGTTTCGGGGATGGCTGCTGAGGTGCAGCGGTTGTTCGAGGAAGATAAAATCTATCTCAATCCGAAACTGAAATTGTCTGATGTGGCGCTGGCTGTAGGTACGAACCGTACTTATCTGAGTCGCTATTTTAACCGGCAGAATGGGCAGACGTTTTATGATTATGTGAATTCTTATCGTATACAGTATGCTGAGAACTTGTTGAAGTCAACGAACTTTCCTTTGCCGGAAATCGCCATCAAATCGGGATTTAATTCTATTTCTACGTTCAGAAGAGTATTTTTTGCCTCTTTTGGTTGCTCTCCTAATAAATATAGAGTAAATGCATAAGTTGTTGGTGTATAGGTAGTTTATAAAAATTAGTGGCACACTGAAAAATGTCAAAAGACACTTTTTGTCCATTTGAAACTTATTTTTGCTATTTTGAAACCATGGTTTTCATTTTTTTTTCTATCTTTGCACCATAGAACTTTTTGAAGAGAATATAACTCTAGCATTTACTTTTTCTAGGAATTAAAAAATAAAGGTTGGCCAACCCGTTGAGGGCAAGCCAACCTTTCTCGTTATGTATGTTATTCTTTGTTTTTTTACTTTATTCCCGGTTCCCGTTTTCATTATTCCTTGTTACTGCCTCCGAAGATGCGGAGCAAGTAGAGGAAGAGATTGATAAAGTCGAGATACAGGGTCAAGGCTCCGATGAGTGCCAGTTTCTGTGCGCCCTCGCTCATGTCGTATTGTGTCTGGAGCATCTGCTTGATTTTCTGACTGTCCCAAGCGGTCAAGCCAACGAAGATGGCTACACCTGCGTAACTCAAAATGTAATCAAATCCCGAACTCTTCAAGAACATGTTTACTACGGTAGCGATAATCAGGCCTATCAGCGCCATGAAGAGTATTTTTCCTAAAGAGGTCAAATCCTTCTTGGTAGTGTAACCATAGAAAGCCATTGCTCCGAATGTGCCGGCTGTAATAAAAAATACCTTGGCAATACTGGTCATCGTATATACTACGAATACGGATGAAAGCATGGCACCATTCAAAACCGAGTAGACGATGAAGAGTAGGGTGGCCGTAGTCAGGGAGAGTCTCTGTAGGGCACCAGTAATGATGAATACTAGGGCGAGTTCTGCGATAATCAGACCAAAGAGCAAGCCGCGGCTTGTCATCAAGGTCATCAGCAAGGTAGGACTGCTAGCCACACCATAGGCAGTAACGCCCGTAATCAGGAGAGCTAAGGTCATCCATGTATACACTTTGCGCATCAAAGCAGAGAAAACACCGCTTATACCTCGCTCTTTCTCATTAACAGCAAAGCCATTGCTCTGCTGGTTGTTCTGACTATTTATCAGATTGTACATTTCCTTTTCTGTCATAATTCTATTTTCTTTTGTTATTTATGGTCTATTGAATAATATAATAAGCGCAAAGATAATGCCAATTATTGAAACGAACGATAATCTCTGCGCTTTATTAACATTTATTCCGTAATTTTACGTCATTCATTCCTTTGTTTGAGGGCTATCTTCTTTACGGCTATCTGTTTTCCGCCTCGTGTTACCTCTACGGCTACAGTCCCATTTATTGGTGTGCGAAGCTGTTCTGTATCAGATTTTGCCTGTTTCTGAAGTGCCAGGACACCTGAGGTTCCGTATATTCTGATGATGTCGTTCTGTTTCAGACCCTTTATCAGGATATGATAGTTGCCGCTAGGAATGATGGTGATGTCTGTCTTCATGTCAGTCTCCTTGCGATTGAAACTGATCTGCCATTGCCATCTTAATCTCTTATCTTCTTTTTCTTCTACCAGTCTCATACGCTATTCGTTTTATTTCGAATGCAAAGATACGTCTTTTCCGTTTTCTACCTATGCGATTTGTGCGATTTGCGTGGATTCGGGAAATAAAGTGCGAAAAATATCATGGAATCATTCAGAAGAATATCTCCGAAGAATACGAAATTATCTCCGAAAGATAGCACAATATCTCCGAAGGATAAGAAATTATCTCCGAAAGATAGCAGAATATCTCCGAAGGATAAACCAAGAAGACAAATGTAGGTAATCCGATGATGAAGATATGGAAGCTGGGTTGTGGCAACGAGGTGAAGGGTGAAGGGTATATTTTAAATCTTATATTATATTCTTTTTTTAGGGTTTTTCCGATTTTTGACCCTAGGGTACCCTTTCATTTTTCCCTTGCCGCGCGTATATATAAAAAAGAGTTTTCAAACCTTCACCCTTCACCTTTTTATGTAACGTTTTATGTGTCAAATAGTTACGGGTGAAGGGTGGTGAAGGGTGTTTTTTGTTTTTTATAAACATATTTTAAGAATTCAGTCCGTTTTTACATATTTTAAGCGTTTGTTTTGGGTTCCGAAATGGGTATTTTTTTTAGAGAGTCCTCTTTTTTTTATGATTTCTTTCTGCAGAAACTCCTAGAATCCAAGTCTAATCGGTATCCATGATGTATAATCCGTTAAAATATTATCAGCGAAATAAAGTTAATGGCTATGGATAAGCGTAAACTTCTAAAATATAAACTATCTTAAAAACATTATAACCTTAATTGTATTGTCAGCGAAAATAAAGTTAATGGCTACGGATAAGCGTCAATTTTTAAATATAAATTAACTGAATTTTCGCATGTGGTTCAAGAACCTTTCAGGGCGTATGGGACAAAACTTGCGAAACTTGAGTAAATTAACTGAAAAAGCATTATAACCTTAATAGTATTGTGCGCTTGCGTATACGCCTAAGTGTGTACACAGACAGGCGCATATATATAATAATGTATACACAAAAAATCGCCATGCTAAAATCTTTATAAGTGTTAAAAATGCACTAAAATCTCAACTTTTTTGCGAAAAGATTTGGCTGTTTCGAAAATAGTTAGTACTTTTGCACTCGCTTTTGAGAAATACACTTTCTCTTAGCGATTAAAGAAAGAGTTCTTTGAAAGATTTTACATAAACAGACAAGTAGTACAAGAAACGGTTAACTTCTTAGAAATAAGAAAGTTGACTGGGTAAAAGAAACGAACCGTCAAGAAATTGACAAGTCAGGTTTACTAAGCTTCAATAAACGAAAAGGATATTCG
>ENA-UESD01003493-UESD01003493.1-human-gut-metagenome-genome-assembly--contig:-NODE-3493-length-10037-cov-4.391466_pt1 | contig 10037 bp, 7 predicted proteins | sample MGYA00242985_ERZ507986 | MGnify/ENA primary metagenome ERZ507986 (study PRJEB26167, sample SAMN06115408) | human gut metagenome | host: Homo sapiens | place: China:Guangxi | collected 2016-04-06...
GCCGTAGAGGCATTTATGGAATCAGTAAAGGAATCTTTGATTCAAAAAGAGGATAACGTATATCTTCGCGGCTTCGGTAGTTTCATTCTTAAAAAAAGAGCTAAAAAGACGGCTCGTAATATTTCCAAGAATACGACTATAATCATAGACGAGCACAACATTCCGGCCTTTAAGCCGGCTAAGGTCTTTGTTGATGCAATCAAGAAGTAAGAATCATTCGAACAGAAAAAGATAGTAAACAGATTTATTAACTTATAAAACATTAGAGCTATGCCTAGCGGAAAGAAGAAAAAAAGACACAAGATGGCTACACACAAACGTAAAAAAAGACTGAGAAAGAACAGACATAAGAGCAAGTAGCCAACGCTTGTCTGTAAGTAAAGAATAGAGAACAAACTTGGACGGGCTCTTTACAGATTCCGACAAGTTTGTTCTTTGTGTAAACAAGGCTGTATAGAATCAAATAGTAAAATTAAAAGAATGACAAGCGAAGTTATAGTAGATGTTCAGCCCAAGGAGATTTCCATTGCATTGTTAGAGGACAAGAGGCTGGTGGAATTTCAGAAAGAAGGCCGGTCGGCCTCTTTCGTGGTGGGCAACATATATCTGGCAAAAGTGAGGAAACTTATGCCGGGGCTGAACGCATGCTTTGTGAACGTAGGCTATGAACGCGATGCTTTCTTACATTACCTTGATCTTGGCCCTAAATTCAACTCTTACACCAAATACCTCAAACAAGTAACCAGCGACAAAAAGAAATTGTACCCATTCTCGAAGGCTTCCATCCTGCCCGACCTTGAGAAAGACGGAAGCGTACAAACCACGCTCCAGCAAGGACAAGAGATTCTGGTACAAATTGTAAAAGAACCCATTTCGACCAAAGGGCCGCGCCTGACTTGTGAGCTATCGTTCCCCGGACGTTTTCTGGTACTGATGCCTTTCCAAGACAAGGTGTCCGTATCTTCCAAAATAAAATCAGCCGAGGAGCGTGCACGTTTAAAACAGCTCATTCAAAGCATCAAGCCCAAAAACTTCGGTGTTATCGTCAGAACGGTAGCCGAAGGGAAACGCGTGGCCGAACTCGACTCGGAACTCAAGGTATTAGTCAAAAGATGCGAGGATGCCTTTATTAAAGCGCAAAAAGCAAGCAAGCTTCCCGAACTGGTATTTGAAGAAACCAGCCGCACGGTAGCCATGCTGCGGGATTTGTTCAATCCTTCGTATGAAAACATCTATATCAACGATACGGATATTTTCAGTGAAGTAAAAGACTACGTGACGCTGATAGCCCCGGAAAGTGCGGGCATCGTGAAACAGTACACAGGCAAACTGCCCATCTTCGACAACTTTGACGTGACCAAACAAATCAAATCGTCGTTTGGAAAAACCGTATCTTATAAGCATGGAGCTTATCTGATCATCGAACATACGGAAGCATTGCATGTCGTGGACGTGAACAGCGGCAACCGCTCCAAGTCGAAAGACGGACAGGAAGCCAATGCGTTGGATGTCAACCTGGGGGCGGCAGACGAACTGGCACGCCAATTAAGACTGCGCGACATGGGAGGTATTATCGTGGTAGACTTCATCGATATGAACCTGGCGGAAGACCGGCAAAAATTGTACGAACGCATGTGTGAAAACATGAAGAAAGACCGTGCCCGCCATAATATCCTGCCATTAAGCAAATTCGGCTTGATGCAGATTACACGCCAGCGCGTGCGTCCGGTCATGGATGTAAATGTGGATGAAGTATGTCCTACTTGTTTCGGTAAGGGTACCGTGAAATCAAGCTTTCTGTTTACAGATGTTTTGGAAAGCAAGATCAGCACGATGGCCAATAAATTAGGGATTAAGAATTTCACGCTTCATGTCCACCCGTATGTGGCAGCCTACATCAACCAGGGCATCGTTTCCCTGAAACGCAAGTGGCAAGTCAAATACGGATTCGGACTCAAAGTAATCCCCAGTCAGAAACTGGGTTTCCTGCAATATGAGTTCTACGACAAGAACGGGCAGGAAATAGATATGAAAGAAGAAATTGAAATCAAACATTAACGAGAAAAGGTTGCCTGCACGGAATTGTCCGGAGGCAACCTTTTCTGTTTCTATTTACTTATTTCTTTTCATTTCCCGTATTTTCCAAAATAGCTTTCTTTACTTCTTCAGCTATCACGGCGGCACCTTTGTCATTGGGGTGGATGCCATCCGAAATCAACCATTCGGGATGGCCGTCGAACACGGAGTGGAGATCGATGACTTTCAGCTTGTTCTTCCGGGCCAACCTCCGGATCATAGGGATGACACCATTGACAATCACACTGTCCGAGATGTCAAAAGCCGAACTCATCGCCTTTACCGGATAAGCCAGATAAATATCCGGACGGGCAGGCAAAGCCTTTAATTCGTCTATCATCTGCTGTGCATCCGTCATGAATTCATCCTTGTATTTCCAGTTTTGCGGCTTGCTGTCGTTCGTACCCAATTTAATGACCACGACATCCGGATTAAATTCCTTACACCACCGGTACACGTCATTCTTCATATAAGGGCAATCGCCTTTCTGCAACATCGTATGGCCGCTCACCCCGAAATTCTTGACCCGATATTTGTTTCCCAATTTCCGGCCCAAGACAGCCGGATAACCATACTCTTCACTCAAAGAAATGCCATAGCCATCCGTAATACTGTTTCCCACACATGCCACCCTGAGCGCATCCCCGTCCGGGGCATCCAATCCCTCCAACCAAGCTTTCAAGTCTGCCAACATCTGTTCGTGGCATGCAAAAGAAGAGTTATAGCCCCAACCATGTCCGCCCGTGGGATAAATATGCATCGCGGCAGGCACTTCCGCCTGTGACAAAGCCGTATAATATTTAATGGAATTGGAGACTGGCACTACCGTATCATCCCCGCTCAACAACAGCAATGCCGGAGGTACCATGTGACGACGGATATGCCGTTCATTGGAGTATCGCAACTGCTCCTCGTGCGAAGGGTCTTTCCCGATAAAAGAATAAACGGAACCATTATGGGTCTGGTTCAGCTCCATTGAAATAACAGGATAAAACAATATCTGGAAATCGGGACGGCAATCGAAGGGTGCCTTGACCGCTACCGTAGAAGCCAGATGCCCACCTGCCGAAGACCCCATAATTCCCACGTCGTAAGGATTAATCCGCCATGCCGCCGCATGCCGCCGTATCACGCGTATAGCCTCTTGCGCGTCGCTGACCGGAACTTCCGGATGCCCGAAAGGCAAACGATACTTCAACACGGCGTATGCGATACCCATCTCATTGAAATAAGGCGCCCAATCGTAGCCTTCATGCCCAAGGGCTATAAACGAATAACCTCCTCCGGGACAAGCCAGAATGATACGCCCCGTAGCTTTGGCCGAATCCGGAAGGAACACACGAATCTCTGGCGTATAAATACCATCCTGTTGTCGCTCCGGCCCGCCATCCCTGCCGTTCGTATTCGGCAAGCCCTGCTCCCAAAGCTTCACGTCAAACCAAGACTGTGCATGCAAAGCCGTCCGCCCCCAAGCCACAATCCCCAAGAAACAAAAAATTCCAAACCACTTTTTCATGTTTACATTCTATAATAAGGAATAAAAATCAGGGCAAAAATAATAATAATATTCATACGAAGCGGAAAACGCTTGCATTTCCTCCGTAAAATATGTAATTTTGCGAAATAACATCCATGCACCATGAGAAATTTCATTTCATTTCTTACTATCATATTATGTTGCCTGACGGTAACCCCCATGCACGGCCGTAAAAAAGATAAGCAAGCAGACAAGGAGGAAGTGGTCTTGGCCATGGTTGAGCCCGACATGATGGCCACTCCGAGCCATTCGCATCCCATCGTTGCTCCGGTGGAGGAAGCTTACCGCCACCGCATCAATAAGAATGAACATCGTTACGGCATAGACGTATCACGCTATCAGGGAGACATAGACTGGCAAACGGTGAAAACCGACAAAAATGTAAGTTACGTCTACCTGAAAGCTACAGAAGGCGCCTCTCTGGTCGATGTGACTTATCGTTACAACCTGACCGAGGCTCGTAAAGCCGGCCTGAAAGTCGGTTGCTATCATTTCTTCAGTCCCACAGTGGATCCGGAAACCCAGTTCAAGAACTTCACAAGCACGGTGAACCTGGACGAACAAGACTTGATTCCTATCATCGACGTTGAAATCATAGGGAAAGGCAGCGCGCAACGCTTTTGCGAAAGGCTTACCCATTTTCTCCACATGGTAGAAGAACATTATGGCATCCGTCCCATCATCTACACGTCGAGTAATTTCTACAATAAATATTTGGCCGGAAAATACACGGACTACAAATACATGATAGCCCGGTACGCAGAAGATATTCCGGAACTGACGGACGACATCCGGTTCGTCATGTGGCAGTTTACCGCCAACGGACGCATCGAGGGCATCAACGGCCCCGTAGACCGCAGCCGTTTTATGGACGAATACCATTTGGGGGACATCTTGATACCTAAACAAAATTATCAAATTGCAACCCCAAGCACGTCACAAGCATCAAATAGGTAGCAAAAAGAAAAATCCGCAGCAAAGGAAAAAATTAAAAACAGGACAACCATACCCAATCAACGCCCCGAAAAATAAAAATTCGGGGCGTTTTTGCGTACAAACACGGGCTTCTTGTTCCGTCAATCCAAGCCAAATGAAAAATCGTTTGGCTGAAAGCGAAAAATCGCTCTCCGCAGAACGGACGGGCCATCCGAAGAAAAGCGATTTAAAATGACATGAAAACGGAAAAAACATGCTTGAAAACATATCCTGCACATTTATTTGGAGACTTTTACCTTACATGGACGAACCGGCAATTTGACGGGAAAAACATATCGGTACAAGACACGCCGGGAAACGCCGACAGCATCTCCCCCGCATGCCACAGGAATAAAAGAAAGCAAAAGCAACGAAACGCTGACTTTCAGAAAAAAGGAAAGCGCACGAGAATGCGTTATTTCCCACCTGTAAGGGATGCGGCAGGAAATAACGCATTCTCGTGCGTCGCTATCTTTCACTTTGTCATTTTGACATTCTACCTGTCTACAAGTATTTTCTTCTTGCCCACAATATAAATTCCACGTGGAAGCCCATCTACGCAATGCTCCACCTTCACGTCTTTCCGAACAAGCCGCCCGAAAAAGGTCATACACATTTTGCTGTTTCCCCAAACGACAAAGTAAATAGTTTAACTGTAGACAATGGGACTACATGACCAGAAGTGTATCCCCCAATAAAAACGGGACTGCTTTTTTGCAGTCCCGTTTTTATTGGGGGTAGAATATACGTTTTCCGTTTTATCAAAAGGTCGTACGTAAAGTAACGTTGATATTACGTCCCATAGCATTGATTCCCGAACCGAAAGTGCGATATTCCGTATCCAGCAGATTGTCGATACCGGCCTGTACCGTCAGGTTCGGATTGAACGCATAAGAAGCTTTGAGATTCAGGGTGAACCATGCCGGAAGCCCTCTGCCCTCTTCTCCCTTCACTGTGGCGTAGCCGATATTGTCTTCCCCGTTCAGATTATAACGGTCTAGTTTCTTTCGTCCGTTAAACAAGGAATAAAACTCCACAATGGCCTTGTCGTCTTTGCTCTGAAAGGTCATGCCCACCCTTCCGAAAAGCGGAGATATATGGTCGAGGGGCATACGTTCATCCTCCCCGTCGATAATATCACCGTAAGTATAAGTAAGCGAAGCGTCTGCCATAAACATCTTGAGGAAACGGGCTTTCAGACGTGTGGTGGAACCTACAACATAGGCCCTTCTGCTGTTATGGTTGGCATATATCTCGCTGAGTTCGCCATCATATTCTATTTCGGTATTTCCGTTCAGCGTATACGGCTTTAGCGTAATGGCATCGAAAAGATAGGTTCCGAACACGGAAGTTTCCCAAAGGAAACGGTCGTTTTTGAACCGAGTCACATTGAAGTCGGCGTTGATAGTCTTTTCGGGGCGCACATCCGGGTTGGGCACAACCACCATACCCGGCTGCGAGTCGAATACCTTTCCCACATCGTCTATATTGGGCACACGATAACCAGTGGAAAGTGCCAAAGCTATTTTCCAGTCCTTGGTCGGATTGTAGTTCAGTCCCAAACTGAAACTGTAAGTCATATTGTTCTGTTTCACTTCTTTCACGTCCTGACTCAGGAATGGGAAAAATTCGGCGGTCTCAAACGAGGAATACAACGTGGAGAATCCCAGGCGGATACCGTCACTTAGGGTCAGACGCGGAGTGATTTCCCATTGGTGGGACGCGTAGGCCTCTATATTGTGCATATAGTTTTTTCCGTCGGGGTAACGCGTATCCAATGCAGCACGCTCACCGGTGTCCACGTCCGTTTTGTGAGCCGTAGAGGAAAGGAAGTTCAATGCACCGTCTATTCCGGCATGGATACGATGATTGTCCACCTGCTTCATCCAATCGGAAGACAATGACACCACATCCACATTCTCGTTACGGCTACCCAGCCAAACCTCGCCGAACTTACGGTTATGACGGCTTTCCTTGATTTTCTGATAGGCCACCGTAAAATCGACTTTGTCTGCCGACAACCAGTCGGCTATCTCCATCGTGTAGGCTGTCATCAAACGGAACTGAGGGCCATAATACCATTCGGCAAATTTAGGTTTGTCTTTTTTCATATCCGTCAACCGGTCGTAACGGGGAATGTCCGTCGTATTCGAGAATTGGAAGTTCAACAAATGGCGGAATCTATCGTCCGGTTTGAACAGGAACTTCTGCATCAAGTCGTACTGCATATATCCAGACCCGGGTTGATGCCAGTCTTTGGAATTACCGATTAACAGGTCTTCACCATTTTCACGTATCACTTCATAAGGACGGCTAATGTATTCATCATCCTTTAGAAAGGGGTTCTTGCGTCGTCCACTCCGCAAATCACCGAAGTTGCTATAGGATAAAGAAGTCAATGAAGCAAAACGTTCGCCGCCGATATTGAAATCCACATGACCGGTGGTTTCTTGATTCGCACTACCGTAGCGCATAAAGGCATTACCGGAAAACCAAGTTTTCCCCCCATCGCCCAAAACCGGATTTTTAGAACGAAAAGCCACAACTCCCCCCAAGGCATCCGAACCGTAGCTGACCGAAGAAGGACCGTAAAGCACTTCCACACGTTCCAGTATGGAAGGGTCCACGGTTATGATATTCTGTAAATGTCCGGCACGATAAATGAGATTGTTCATCTTCACGTTGTCCATGACAAGCAGCACCCGCGAACTTTCAAAACCGCGTATCATCGGGCTTCCACCACCCTGTTGGCTTTTCTGCACTGTCAGCAAACCGTCTGTGGTCAGTAAATCGGCGGCAGTCTGTGCATTGGCTCGTTCTATCTGGTCACGGGATAAAATGTAAACCTGTTGTGGCACATTCATTTTCACATCCTGCTGACGATTGGCCGCCACTGTAATCTCTTCCATCAACCGAAGGGTTGAATCGGCGGGTTCCGCACCATGTAAATAGATGACGGGGCATAAAAGTAATCCTGTAAAAATCTTGTTCATCATATAGTTATTCTGTTATGTAAATTGTCGTTACGTCTTTTAACTCAAGACGTAACGACAAACTCTGTTTACTTTATTATATCATCCTTAAAAATCCAATATTCTTACAGCCGTGGCATCTCCGTAGTTAATCACCATTTGGTAGGTGCCCGACTTCAAATCGCTCAAATCCAATACCATCGGCGCTACGTAACGAACAGCTTTCATCAATTTGGTTCCTTTCTTGTTATAGATAGCAATCTTGGCTGGTGTCTGGTCGGGAAGTGTCAGACGTATGCCACGCTTGTCCGGAGTGAAGGTAAAACGCATCCCCTCCAATGCTTTGGCATGATTGATGGGCAATACCGACAGGTTCTCCGGTTGGAAGTCCACACTGACTTTCAATGTGTTTCCTTTCACGTTAACCGGCTTTATATATACATCCTGACGGGTGCCCGGCTCTACCTTGGAAAGGTCCAGCGTAAGATTCAACGGACGAATCGAAGATTCGAAATCGAGCGAAACGTTGTCCATCGTAAAGGTTACCTCTACCGGATCCATACCCAAGGCATTGTTGATGCCCATAATGTAACCTTTCAGTCCTTTCACCTCCGGAGTCTCCAGATTCTTCCATACCGAACCGGACGGGTTTTCCGCACGCACCTGAGTGTCGTAGCTACGGATGTAATAAGCTCCCCTGCCGGACGTCTTGTTATTCAGATAATAGCCCTTGGCGTTCAAGTCGCTGATTTTGTCTATATCCAAATCGGACGGAAAGGTAATGAAATTCCATTCCTTGGGTACGAAAATATATTTCAATATCAGCTTTTTTACCTGAACAATACCGTTTTTTACTACCACCTGCCCCATTTGGCCGGCATCACCATAGACAATCAGTTCTTCCAATACCTGACCGCCTTCCAACTCTACCCGCGCATCCTTCTGCACCACAAAGCCCTTGGAAAAGCGGAATGTACAAGTAGTAGTTGTGGTAGGTTCCCATTCCCGGTCGCCGGGCTGGAACGCCTCGACTACAATCTCGGCATGTTCGGGAAGCGTATGCAGGTTCAGTATGTTTCCGTCTTCTATCGTGGCAAACTCCTGTCCCTTCAAAATACGATATACCGGTGCCAATCCCGAAGAGGCCGTAGCTTTCATCGGCAGCTTAAACGGCTTGTTGTGGGTTAACGGAAATTCTTTCTGCCAGTTTAAAGTCTGTTCCTTACGTGCCACCGCCGTGCGGTATAGTCTCGGCGCTCCGATTGAACCATGGTCGTTTCCGGCTCCATCGCCACCGTATAACACGTCAATATGCAAAACGGAAACGCCGTCCAAAGGATAATCCCATGTAGTCTTCTTGCTGTTATTGACAGGGCCTGTTGTCGTAAGCTGCCGGTTATCCATCTTCAACGCAAACTCCATGACATAAGGCTGGCCTGACTGTTTGCCGACATCCGTGATAAAGCGGTCATAAATGCCCGCAGGCAAGGTAGTCTGCACCGAACCTACTGCATGAATACCAAATCCTTTTTTATATTTTTGCGTGGTGATTTGGAGCATAGAACCATTGACAGCCTTGTCTATTTGTGCATTTCCCTGCGTACGATAAGGCAAATCCGAAAGATAATCAAACATATCCAATCCCTCGTAATAAGAACTATACATCGTCTCACCTCCTTCGTAACCGTAGGTAATGCGGAACACACGATTCATCTCTAAGTCAGGAACGGCAACAGCCAGAACCTTACCGGTTGTTCCGGACACAAACGGTGTGTTATTCCATATCGTCAACAAATCAAGTTGTTGCAATTCATTCAACAGATATACATCGTCATAGATATTCAGCGTCAGTTGTGAAAGCCGATTTGCCTGAGGATTGACATATAAATATACCGTTCCCGGATTGCTTCCGGACTCCGGTAATACAGAAGAGATAAAGATATTCTCTCCCGTGCGAACCGCATAAGACAACTGACTTACAGCACAAGCATATTGTTCGTTGCCGTATTGTGTGGCCTCGACAACCACTTCCGTAGATTGTCCATCTTTAAAGGTCAATACGTTGCCTTTCAAGTCGGCGGCATCGCGGCCTTTGATGATGCGGTAATATATCTTGCCTCCTGACGTGGCAGTAGCTCATGGCACCAAAATCGAACACCTTTTCCGCGCCGGAAAGGTTTTCCAACCGGCTTTCCAGCAGCATCCCGGCGGCGGCATCGCTGCACACCAAAAGCTTGCGGTGCTGTTCCAGCGCCTGCACTGCGGCAGCGGCAAGGGTCTGCTCCCCTTCCCCGTCCGTAAACGTATCCAGCAGGCGCAGGCGTTCTGTCTCCATCATGCCGAGATCCACCGGTCCAGAAACCGCAGCTGTTCATCCGTGTGGAACCAGTGCTCGCCGCCCGGCATAACGGTCAGGGCTGCGCCGCTCTTCTCCGCAAACTCCGTAATGGTCCGCATGTCGGTCAGCTCGTCCCGCT
>ENA-UESD01003497-UESD01003497.1-human-gut-metagenome-genome-assembly--contig:-NODE-3497-length-10018-cov-3.826879_pt1 | contig 10018 bp, 8 predicted proteins | sample MGYA00242985_ERZ507986 | MGnify/ENA primary metagenome ERZ507986 (study PRJEB26167, sample SAMN06115408) | human gut metagenome | host: Homo sapiens | place: China:Guangxi | collected 2016-04-06...
ATGAACACCGCGACAATCATCAGGATGGTCAGGAGGATTTTTGTGCGCGGGTCAAGGCGGTGGACGAAGCTGTCAACGGGGTAATACTGCCCCAGGGTGATGTTCAGATTCATTTCGCCGCCTCCTTTTCCTGCTTTTCTTTCCACAAACGAAGCAGATGGTCGTGCAGCTCCTCCTGTGTGAACAGGTCGTCGGGCAGTTGAAGCCCAGCGGCGCGCAGACGACCGCACAATTCCGCCGCTTCCGGCACGCCCAGCCCGATGGAGCGCATCAGGTCAGCTTGGCGGAAGACATTGCGCGGCGTGTCAGTCAGCACCAGTTCGCCCTTGCTCATCACAATCATGCGCGTCGCCAGCCGGGCGCAGTCGTCCATGCTGTGGCTGACCATGACGATGGTCACGCCGCCCTCGCGGTGCAATTCCTGCAGCATCCCCAGAATGCGCTCGCGGCCGCGCGGGTCAAGCCCGGCAGCGGGTTCGTCCAGAATCAGCACCTTCGGCTCCATCGCCAGCACGCCCGCAATCGCCACGCGGCGCATCTGTCCGCCGGAAAGGTCGAACGGGCTGCGCTCGGCGTACTTGTCGTAGTCCAAATGCACATGCGCCATGGCGCGGCGCACACGCTGGTCGATTTCTTCCTCCGACAGCCCTTGGTTCTTCGGGCCGAACGCAATGTCCTTGGCAATCGTCTCTTCAAACAGCTGATATTCCGGGTACTGGAACACCAGACCCACCTTAAAGCGAACCTCCCGGATCTTTTTCGGCTCCGCCCAGATATTCTTCCCCCGCAGCAGGATCTCTCCTGCCGTTGGCTGGAGCAGACCGTTCAGATGCTGGATCAGGGTGGATTTGCCGGAGCCGGTATGGCCGATGATCCCTAAGAATTCTCCCTCGTTCACATCAAAGCTCATGTGCTCCACGGCACTGCGCTGGAACGGCGTTCCGGCGCCATAGGTATGTGTCAGGTCTTTTACCTGTAGAATCGGTTCCAATCCTTCTGTCCTCCGTCAATTCTTCGCCAGAGCCGCAGTAATGGCAGCCGCACATTCGTCCACCGTTAAAGCGTCCAGGGGTACGTCCAGCCCGTCCTTCCGCAGACGGTCCAGCAGGTCCACCGTGTCTGGCACCGTCAGGCCCATGGTCCGCAGCGGCTCCACTTGGGTAAAGACCTCCTTGGGGGTGCCGTCCAGCGCGATGCGGCCGTCATCCATGACGATGACCCGGTCCGCCTCCTCCGCCTCGTTCATGTGGTGGGTGATGAGCACCACGGTGATGCCCTTCTCCCGGTTCAGCTTATGAACGGCGGAAAGCACCTCCTGCCGCCCGATAGGGTCCAGCATGGCGGTGGCCTCGTCCAGTACGATGCACGCCGGCTCCATGGCGATGACACCGGCGATGGCGACCCGCTGCTTCTGACCGCCGGACAGCAGATGGGGCGCATGGGTCATAAAGGCGGTCATATCCACGGCGGTCAGGGCGTCATCCACCCGGCGGCGGATCTCCTCTGAGGCCACGCCTAAATTCTCCGGGGCAAAGGCCACATCCTCCTCCACCACGTTGGCGACGATCTGGTTGTCCGGATTCTGGAACACCATGCCCACCCGGCGGCGGATCTCCAGCAGACACGCCTCGTCCTGCGTATCCATGCCCTCCACATACACCTTGCCGCCGCAGGGCAGCAAAATGGCGTTCAGGCTTTTGGCAAAGGTGGATTTGCCGGAGCCGTTATGCCCCAGCACCACCACAAAGCTGCCCTTTTCAATGGCCGTGTCCACGCCCCGCAGGGCCAGGACCGGCTTCTCCCCTTCCTCCGCCGGATAGGCGAATTCCAGAGCCTTTGTTTCGATCATATCCATGGATCGGTTCCCTCATTTAACTTGATATTCAATCCAACGGGGCCCGGTAAAAGCCGCCGTAGAAGTTTTCCGTGCGGAGCACGTTGATGATCGCATGGGGGTCCACCTGCAAGATCAGGTGCACGATGTCGCTCTCCTCATAGCTGGAGATCACGGTGTGCAGGACGCTCATATCCTTGTGGCTGTATCCGCCCACCGCCTTCACGCAGGACATCCCGTGCCGGCACCCGCTCACATAGGCCGCCATGATCTCCTCTGCCTTTTGGGTGGTGATCTGAAGCGTCAGCCGTTCGTAGCGGTGGTGGAAGGTTTCCACCGTCTTTGTGGAGATAAACTGAAACAGGATGGAGTAGCCTGCGTACAGCCAGCCGAACAGATAGCCAAAGATGCACAAAATACAGGCGTTAAACATGAAAACATAGGACCAGATGGATTTTCCGGTCTTATTGGAGACATACAGCGCGATAAAGTCCGTGCCGCCGGTGGAGGCGTTTCCCTTCAGGGCCAGCACGATGCTGATGCCCATAAGGAAGCCGCCGAACACCGCGCTGAGCAGAATATCGTCAAAAATCGGCGGCAGAGAGAAGTATTTCAGGAATAAGCTGGTCATGCCTACTTGCAGAAGGGAAAAAAGCGTGAATCTCGGGCTGATGCTCCGGTAGCAGAGCACCGCCACCGGCAGATTCAGCGCCACCAGTGCGAGAGAAGTGGAGATGGACCCGCCGTAAAGCGATGCCGCCCGGTCGATCAAAATAGCAACGCCTGTAAAGCCGCCGGAAAGCAGTCCGGCGGAATGGACAAAGCTTTCGATCACAAACGTCTGCAGCAGCGAAGAACACAGGACCGCAAAAAATGTGATCACATACCGCAGATGCTTATTCTTCGTTTTTAACATAGCCGCTCCTTGTTTATCTGTTTATTACTCAGAAAACCATCGTCCGGTGGCGCCGCAGGGCAGCGCCATGCCGGTAGCCGTCACCGGCAGACCCAGCTCGTCCCAACTGACGGTGCCGCCGTACTTCTCCGCCACCAGCAGGTGCAGCAGATACCCCAGCACACTGGGGGCCAGACCTGTGGTGTAGGAGTTGATGAGCACGAACAACGGCTTGTCCGACAGAACCCCGGCGCAGAGCTTCACAAAGGGGTACAGGCTCTCCTCCAGCTTCCAGACCTCGCCGCCGGGACCCCGGCCGTAGCTGGGCGGGTCCATGATGATCGCGTCATAGGTCTTGCCCCGGCGGATCTCCCGCTCCACGAACTTGGCGCAGTCGTCCACGATCCAGCGGATGGGCGCGTCGGAGAGACCGGAGAGCCGGGCGTTGTCCTTGGCCCAGGCCACCATGCCCTTGGCCGCATCCACATGGCAGACGGCAGCGCCGGCCTTGGCACAGGCCACCGTAGCGCCGCCGGTATAGGCGAACAGATTCAGCACCCGAATGGGACGGTCAGCCTTGCGGATCTTGTCCATGACAAAATCCCAGTTCACCGCCTGCTCCGGGAACAGGCCCGTATGCTTGAAGTTCATGGGCTTGACCTGGAAGGTCAGATCCTTATAATGCACCTGCCAGCTTTCCGGCAGAGCCTTTTTCTCCCAGTGTCCGCCGCCGGTCTGACTGCGGAGATACCGTGCGTTGGCCCGTTTCCACTCCGGCAGACGCCGGGGCGTTTCCCAGATGGCCTGTGGGTCAGGACGCACCAGATACTGCTTGTCCCAGCGTTCCAGCTTTTCACCGCCGCCGCAGTCCAGCAGCTCATAATCCTGCCATTGATCCGCGATCCACATAGATGGTTCCTCCTCCATGTCCCGCAAAGCACCGAGGGACATACTTTCTCATAATAAATCATTTTATTATACCTTTTTTATCTTGCCCGGTCAACCAAATTCCATCAATTTTGTCTGTCCGGTCCCCTGTAAGCAGCAAAAAAGAGAGCCGCCGAAGCGACTCTCTTCAAAATCAGATATTTGCGCACAGGGACTTGGGTTTGGTAAGCTTGGCAGATACAGACGTCCGGACCTTCGGCAAGTCGGCAGGCGGCTCCCGCCGCTCCGACAGGCGTTCTCTTGCCACCGCCAGCATCAGCTTGATCCGATTCTCCTGATTGACCCGCGTGGCGCTGGGATCGTAGTCGATGGGAGTGATGTTGGCCTCCGGGTACAGCTCCCGGATCTTATTCACCATGCCCTTGCCGCAGATGTGGTTGGGCAGGCAGCCAAAGGGCTGGGCGCAGACGATGTTCTCATACCCGGAGCGCACCAGCTCCAGCATTTCCGCCGTCAGCAGCCATCCCTCGCCCATCTTGCAGCCCATGCCGATGGTGTGGCTCTGCTCCGGCAGCTTGATCAGCTCGCTAAAGGGCATGGGGGCATGGTAGCCCGCGTCCTTGAGGGTCTTGATGATGACCTTCTCCATGCCCGCGATGAGGGCCAGTGCCGCCTCCGCGGCGGTTTTTTCCACCAGAGAGCCACCGTAGAGCCGCACGGTCTCCGCCATGTTGTAGGCGCAATACTGCACGAAGCCCATCAGCCCCGGCAGGTTCACTTCGCAGTCCTGAGAGGCCAGGAACTTTTCCAGTTCGTTATTGCCTAAGGGGGAATATTTGACGTAGATCTCCCCCACTACGCCTACCTTGACCTTGGGCACCCGCCGTACCGGGATGGCGGCAAACTCCGCCGCGATCTTCGGCATGACAGCCTTCATCTCCCGGCCGGAATAGCCCTTATCGTGGCGGACTTCATCGCAGAGAATGTCCAGCCACTTGTTTTGCAGCCGCTCCGCAGCCCCAGCTTCCAGCTCATAGGGCTGGGTCTGGGCCCGGAGGGTCATCAGCAGGTCGCCGTAGTAGATGGCAGCCAGAGCCTGCCGCATGAATTTCAGATCCATGGGCATACTGCTGTCCTTTTCCAGACCGGAGAAGTTCAGGCTCAGCACGGGGATATTGCCGTAGCCCGCCTTTTCCAGAGCCTTCCGCAGCAGGAAAATGTAGTTGGACGCCCGGCAGCCGCCGCCGGTCTGGGTGATGATGAGGGCGGTGTGGTCCAGATCATACTTGCCGGAATCCAGTGCGTCCAAAAACTGGCCGATGACCAGCAGCGCCGGATAGCAGGTGTCATTATGGACGTATTTCAGTCCCAGCTCCGCCACCCGCTCGCCGCAGTTGCCCAGCAGCTCCACCTGATAGCCATGGTTCTCCATGCTGGCTGCCAGAATGCGGAACTGCACCGGTGCCATATTGGGAATGAGAATTTTATGGGTCTTTTTCATGTCCGGTGTAAACCGGGGATAGGTCTGTTCCATATCAGGTCTCCTCCTGTTCCTCCAACGCCGCAAACAGGCTCCGCAAGCGAATACGCACCGCGCCCAGGTTTGTGATCTCGTCAATTTTCAGCTGGGTATACAGCTTGCCGCCCTCCCGCAGAATTTCCCGGGTCTCGTCGGTGGTGATGGCGTCCACGCCGCAGCCAAAGCTCACCAGCTGCACCAGATCCATATCCGGCTGGGAGCAGCAGTACTTCGCCGCCGCGTAGAGCCGGGCGTGATACGTCCACTGGTTCAGCACCGTGGTCTTGAACGGATCTGCCAGCTGAGAAACGGAATCCTCCGTGATGACTGCCGCGCCGAATTGGGTGATGAGGGTATCGATGCCGTGATTGACCTCCGGGTCCACATGGTAGGGCCGGCCTGCCAGAACGATGATCCGGCGCCCCTCCTTCCGGGCGGCGGCCATGATCTCCGCACCCTTCTCCCGGATCTGCTTCATGTGACGCTCATATTCTCCGTAGGCCGCCTCCACCGCCGCCTTGATCTCTCCGTGGGGAATGGGGCCAAACTCCCGCTCCATCACGGCGGTCATCTTCTTTGTGAAATCGTGGGGCCGGTGGATGCCCACATAGTCATAAATGAATTTCGTGTTCTTCAGACAGTCGCAGTTGCCCGCCAGAACCTCCGGGTAGTAGGCCACCACCGGGCAGTTGTAGTGGTTCTGGCCCAGACCCTCGTCGATGTTGTAGGTCATGCAAGGGTAGAAAATGGCGTCCACTCCCAGCTTGGCCAGAAATTCAATGTGGCCGTGGGCCAGCTTCGCCGGGAAGCAGGCGGTGTCGCTGGGGATGCTCCCCTGCCCCTCCAGATACAGCTTTCGACTGGACATGGGGCTGTGGACCACCTGGAAGCCCAGCTTCGTGAAGAACGTGTGCCAGAAGGGATACAGCTCCCAGAAGTTCAGGCAAAGGGGCAGGCCGATCCGCCCCCGCCGGTTCTCCCCCGGCTTGTAGCCTAAAAGCAGCTGCCGCTTATATTCATACAGATTCCAGCGATCATCGTCCTTTTTGCCGGTGATGGGCCGCTCACAGCGGTTGCCGCTGATGAGCCGTCCGCCATCGGAGAAGGTGTTGACGGTAAGCTGGCAGTTGTTTCCGCACTGGCCGCAGCTGCGGCTCTCTGTTTCCCGATGGAACGCCCGCATCTCCGGCTCTGTCAGGAGTGTACTGTGATTTCCCTTGACAGACTTTTTCATGCCGTACAGGGCCGCGCCGTAGGCTCCCATGAGGCCCGCGATGTTGGGGCGGATCACCTCAAGGCCCATTTCCTTCTCGAAGGCCCGGAGAACGGCCTCGTTATAAAACGTGCCGCCCTGGACCACCACATGACGGCCCAGCTCCTCCGGTGAGGAGGCCCGGATCACCTTGTAGATGGCGTTTTTCACCACGGAGATGGACAGTCCCGCGGAGATGTTTTCCACGGAGGCGCCGTCCTTCTGGGCCTGCTTCACACTGGAATTCATAAACACCGTGCACCGGCTGCCCAGATCCACGGGCCGGTCCGCAAACAGGCCCAGCTTCGTAAAGTCCTTCACATCATAGCCCAACGCCTGAGCGAAGGTCTGCAAAAAGCTGCCGCAGCCGGAAGAACAGGCTTCGTTGAGGAATATGTCGCTGATCGCGCCGTTTTCGATCTTGAAGCACTTCATGTCCTGACCGCCAATGTCGATGATAAAGTCCACATCCGGCATAAAATGCTTGGCGGCGGTAAAGTGGGCCACGGTCTCCACCACGCCGAAATCCGCGTGGAAGGCGGCCTTGGCCAAATCCTCGCCGTAGCCGGTGGTGGTGACGGACGCCACGTTCAGCTTGGGATGGCTCTCATATAACCCCAGCAGCACGGTTTTCAGCAGGGCAATGGGGTCCCCCTGATTGGGCCGGTAGTCGGTGAACAGCAGCTCCGCGTTCTCGTCGATGACCGCCACCTTCACCGTGGTGGAGCCTGAATCGATGCCGATGTGGACGGGCTTGGCGTAGTCCGTCGGGAAGTCCGCCTGCGGCACCGCCGCCTTGGCGTGACGGGCTTTGAACGCGTCATATTCCGCTTCATTTTCAAACAGAGGGGGCTGGGAGCGGTAGGTCTCCGACATGCCGCGCTGCTCCAACAGTTCCGCCGTTTTCAGCAGGTCCCACGATTCCTCGGCGTAAAACGCCGCGCCCAGAGCCACAAACAGCAAGCTATTCTCCGGACAAGTTCCGGTGACGCCCAAAGTCTCGTCGAAGCTCTGCCGCAGACACTTGGAAAAGGTCAGCGGCCCGCCCAGATACAGAACGTGGCCCTTGATAGGCCGTCCCTGCGCCAGACCCGCGATGGTCTGATTCACCACCGCCTGATAGATGCTCTTGGCGATGTCGGCGGACTTGGCCCCCTGATTGATGAGGGGCTGGATGTCGCTCTTGGCAAACACGCCGCAGCGGGCGGCGATGGTGTAGGTCTTTTCCGCTGTCTGGGCGGCTTTGTCCATCTCCTCCGCGCCCATTTTCAGCAGCGTGGCCATCTGGTCGATGAAGGCCCCGGTGCCGCCGGCGCATGAACCGTTCATCCGGACCTCCATACCGTTGGTCAGAAAGAGGATCTTGGCATCCTCGCCGCCCAATTCGATGATAACGTCCGTCCCCGGTGCCAGACGGTTGGCCGCCACCCGGGTAGCGAACACCTCCTGCACAAAGGGAGCCTTTACGCTCTCCGCCATGCCCATGCCGGCAGAGCCGGAGATGGCAAACACCGCCTCCCGGCCGCAACGCTCCGCCACCCGCCGTAGAAGCTCTGCGGATTTCTCTACAATATGGCTGTAATGCCGCTCGTATGTATGGTATATCAAGTTGTTCCGGTCATCCAACACCACGCATTTGATGGTGGTGGAGCCTACGTCAAGTCCGACCCGCAAGGGGAGTTCCTCCTTTAGGGGCCATGCAGCCCCACATTAGCTTATTACCAATATTTTACGTTTCTTCGGCATAATTCTCAATGTAAAAAACATGGAATTTTCGTGAATATTCCGTTAAGAAATCGGTTACGCCCTTGGACTTTCTTCATTTGACAGCCTATGTTATACTATAGAAAATATGCTTTTTCAGAAGGGAAGTTCCTGCTATGACATCTGTTTTGATGCACACCTGCTGCGCCCCCTGCTCCCTCAGCTGTATCGATCCGCTCCGGGCCGAAGGGATCGAACCGGTAGCCTTTTGGTACAACCCGAACATTCATCCGTGGAAGGAATACGAAGCCCGGCGGGACTGTCTGCTGACCTACGCTCCCACCATTGAAATGCAGGTCATTGTAGATGAGGACTACGGTCTTAGAACGTTTGTAGAGCACGTTGCAAGCGATATTGACCACCGCTGTACCTACTGTTATCAGCACCGGCTGGAGGAAACGGCCCGGTATGCGGCGGAGCACGGCTATGGGGCCTTTACCTCCACCCTGCTGGCCAGTCTCTATCAGGATCACGACGGCATCAAGGCCGCGGCGGAGAAATACGCCCGGCAGTACGGCGTGGAATTTCTCTACCGGGATTTCCGGCCCAATTTCCGGGCAGGGAATCAGCGGGCCAGAGAACTTGGCTTTTATATGCAGAAGTACTGCGGGTGTGTCTTTTCCGAACAGGACCGCTACCAGAAGCAGATCGACCGGGACAAGAAAAAATTTGCGGAGCAGGTGTAAGGCCCGCCCCGTTTTGTAGCAGAAAGGAGTTTTTAGATGAAAAATCAGTTGCAGGGGATCGCGCTGATCCTGTTTGCCGGTATGCTGATGCTGTATGCCCCGCTCTCTCCCTGGCTCCCCATCCTCGGCAGTCTCCCCTCCGATCTTATCAGCCTTGTGGGACTGGCGTTCGCCATTGCGGGACTGGTACGGTGTTTCAAAAAGGAAGACTGACCGGTTTCAATTCCCATTTCCAGAGCGTTTTTGTTCCGCAAACCGCTGATTTTTGCCAAAAACCCCCGCCGTATGACTACGGCGGGGGTTTGCTGTTCAACTATTCAAATCAGTTCCGCAAGCTGTGGAGTGGGGCCGGGATGCGGCCGCCCCGCTGGATGAAGTCGGCACTGGACTCCTTGTGCACCGGCATCACCGGAGCACTGCCCAGCAGACCGCCCATTTCCACCGTGTCGCCCACGTTCTTGCCGGGGGTGGGCAGCAGGCGGACGGCGGTGGTCTTGTTGTTCACCATGCCGATGGCCGCCTCGTCCGCGATGATGGCGGAGATGGTCTCCGCCGAGGTGTCGCCGGGCACGGCGATCATATCCAGACCCACGGAGCAAACGCAGGTCATGGCCTCTAACTTATCCACGCACAGCGTCCCCGCCTTGGCGGCGGCGATCATACCCTCGTCCTCGCTGACGGGGATAAAGGCACCGGACAGTCCGCCCACGGAGGAGGACGCCATGACGCCGCCCTTCTTCACAGCGTCGTTCAGCAGGGCCAGTGCAGCGGTGGTGCCGTGGGTGCCGCAGACCTCAAGGCCCATTTCCTCCAAAATACGGGCCACGGAGTCGCCAATAGCCGGGGTAGGAGCCAGGCTCAGATCCACGATGCCGAAGGGGGTATCCAGACGGCTGCTGGCCTCCTTAGCCACCAGCTGGCCCATGCGGGTCACCTGGAACGCCGTCTTTTTCACGGTTTCCGCTACCACGTCAAGGGGTTGGCCCTTCACGGACTGCAAGGCATGATACACCACGCCCGGACCGGAAACGCCCACGTTAATGACCCGTTCTGCCTCGCCCACGCCGTGGAAGGCGCCGGCCATGAAGGGGTTGTCCTCCACGGCGTTGCAGAACACCACCAGCTTAGCGCAGCCAAGGCCGTCCCGGTCCGCCGTCCGGGCGGCGGTATCCTTGATGAT
>ENA-UESD01003500-UESD01003500.1-human-gut-metagenome-genome-assembly--contig:-NODE-3500-length-10006-cov-2.631282_pt1 | contig 10006 bp, 6 predicted proteins | sample MGYA00242985_ERZ507986 | MGnify/ENA primary metagenome ERZ507986 (study PRJEB26167, sample SAMN06115408) | human gut metagenome | host: Homo sapiens | place: China:Guangxi | collected 2016-04-06...
AAATGCCCGGACAATTTCAAGGTGGAAACCATCAAGGAGGAACCGGGAGAATATATTTATGAAACACCCCATTTCCGCTTTATCTGCGACGCCAAGCTGGGCACCGGCATGATCAAGCGCCTGGGCCTCCTCTTTGAGGCCACCCACTTGGCCAACAAAACCCTTCCTATAGGAAACTCCCCTGCCCATGACGATTCCGCCAAATTCCCCGCCTACCTGTATGAAAAATTCAGCACCTATCTGGAAAACGGCGGACGCGAAGGCACGGCGGGCATCTTCCTGGGGACAACGCGGCCAGGGGACCGCGGAAGAATTCTGGTTCCGTTCGATTCCCTGGGAGTCAAAACCATGGGAAGCACATACGTCATTGACCGTGACAAGGACGCTTCCACACTCATCCATGAACTGACGCACCAGCTCATGTCTTCGCAGGCTAAGCAGGCCAGCTGGTTTTGTGAAGGCTCCGCGGAATACATGGGCATGACGCCCTATGCCGGTGGCCGCTTCAACTTTGGAGCCAACCGATCCCACATTGTCTCCCGCGTGACGGAATACGGCAAAAAAAATACGGGGGGACGGGCCCTTGGGGATGACTTTGAGGCACCCGGCCTGGAAGCTTACATGAACATGCCCTATTCCCAGTTCACGGGAGAAAACGCCAACCTGAACTACGGCCTGGCCGCCCTGATGGCCTACTATTTTTACCACATGGACGGCAAGGGCGATGCCCGGCGCATCAAGAATTACATGAAAGCCATTCAATCCGGAACCAGTGAAAAGGAAGCTCAGAAACTCCTCCTTGACGGACGGAGCTATGAAGAACTGGCCAAAGAAATTGAACAGAAATGGCGCAAGGCCGGCGTTAAAATCCGCTTCCGTTCCTCTTCCTGAACTATGCCGCGGCGTGCCGTGGAAACAGTCCCCCGACGGAAAACGAAGGGCGGTTTGTGCCCTGAAAAACCGTTGACACGGGAGGGAAAGGCGGCACACTTCCCTCAACAGGGATTCACAGACACGCATGGCAGAAGAAGCTTCCATATCCGCCCTGATGGACAGGGTAGCCCGTACCGCCCCCTTTCACCGGGAACTGGCAAAACTGGGCACAGAGGAACAGGCGGTTTTCGACCATACTTCCCTGCCCGGGGTGCCGTTTGTAGCGGCCCTGTGTATCAGAACCCTTCCGGATACCGCACGGGCCTGGGTGGTCGCGCCCCATTTGCGGGCTCAGGAAGCCCTTGCAGCCCAACTGGAAACCTGGGGAGTGCGCCACCTCCTCTTCATTCCGGAAAAAGAGGTGGCCCTGGGGGAGGAAATGGGGGACCCGGAGCTCGCCGCGGAACGTCTGAATATCCTTCACCGCATCTCTTCCAGCCGCACGGGCGGGCAAACCATCATTTTAACGGAAGGCAGCTTGAACGATGAGGTTCCGTCCCCCGACGGCATGCAAAACCAGGGGATCACCCTGAAAACGGGGGAGACGCACGCACCGGACGACTTGATACGGCAGTTTGGGGAAGCGGGATTTGAAGGTGTTCCACAGGTCATTTCCCGCGGGCAATGGTCCCGACGCGGCGGCATCCTGGATGTCTTTCCTCTCCAGTCCTCCCACCCCGTGCGCCTGGAGTTTTTTGACGACGAAATTGAATCCATCCGGGAATTTGATGTGGATTCCCAGATTTCCTTCCGCAAGGCGGAACACGTCAACCTCATACTGACGGAAGCCGAGGGCGCGGAAACCCTGCGGGACTGGATCAAACCGGGCGACCTGGTTATTACCGCCCCTTTCTGCAAGGAACGGGGGAACGTATGCATCCTCACCTCTCCCCCGGAAAATGCGGCGGGGGAAGAAGACTTCTCCCTTGCCATCCATGACAATCCCCTGGGCAGCTTTGAGGCGGGGGACTTCGTGATGCAGGAAATGCGCCGTGAACTGGCGGAACGCCAAATCCGGGAATGGCTGGACCGGAAATGGAATGTCAGCATGTTCTTCCCCAATGAAGGGGAGGAAGAACGCTTCCGGGACATCTGCGCCGGAACGCCCGCTCTGCTGTCCATCACCCCTCTTCGCGGAGAACTTCCGGCAGGGTTCAGCATCCCGGAAGCGAAAACGGCCGTCCTCTCTTCCTCGGAACTGTTCGGCAGGTACCAGTCCGCTACGGCGCGCCGCCGCGCCAGCCGGGAAGACAAGGCGCGCAAGGCACGCGCGCAGGCATCCCTGAAAGACGTCAATCCCGGTGATCTGGTGGTGCATACCAGCTACGGCATCGGCAAATTCATCAACATTTCCGCCTCCCCTGACTCCGGAGACGAGGAAATGAACATCCTCTACCGGGACAACACGATCCTGCACGTCCCCCTCAGCCAGGCTCACCTGGTTTCACGATACATAGGCCTGGGAAGCAAAACGCCGGAACTCAACAAACTGGGGGACTCCAAATGGCAGCGCGCCAAAAAATCCGCAGAACGATCCGTGGCGGATTACGCCGCCCAGCTCCTCAACGTCCAGGCGGAACGCCAGACAGGAAAAGGCTACAGCCACCCCCCGGACAGCAAATGGATGTGGGAATTTGAAAGCTCCTTTCCCTTCCGGGAAACCCAGGACCAGCTCCGCGCCATCGCCCAGACGAAAGCGGACATGGAATCCACCCGCCCCATGGACCGCCTGATCTGCGGAGACGTGGGCTTCGGAAAAACGGAAGTTGCCATCCGCGCCGCCTTCAAATGCGTGACGGGAGGCCGCCAGGCGGCCGTGCTGGTCCCCACCACCGTATTGGCGGAACAGCATTTCCGCACGTTCAAGGAACGCATGAGCGAATACCCCGTACGTATTGAAATGCTCAGCCGCTTCAGCAGCGCGGCGGACATCCGCTCCACGCTGGAAGGGCTCAGAACGGGAGCTGTGGACATCGTCATAGGCACGCACCGGCTCATTTCCGATGACGTATCCATGAAAAATCTGGGCCTGGTAGTCATTGACGAGGAACAGCGCTTCGGCGTCAGGCACAAGGAAAAATTCAAGGAACGCTTCAAGGGAATTGACGTGCTGACGCTGTCCGCCACGCCCATTCCCCGCACCCTGTACATTGCCCTGATGGGAGCACGTGACATGAGCTCCATTGAAACCCCGCCCGTCAACCGGCAGCCCGTCCAGACAAGCGTGTGCCCTTACGACGAACGCATCATGAAAAAGGCCATGGAACGCGAGCTGGAGCGCGGAGGACAGATTTTCCTGCTGCACAACCGCGTGAAAACCATCGAACTGTTCCGGGACCGCATCCAGGCCCTGGTGCCCAAGGCCCGCATCGTCATCGGCCACGGCCAAATGCCTAAAGAAGAACTGGAAAAGGTCATGCGCACCTTCGTGCAGGGAAAAGCGGACATCCTGCTGGCCACCACCATCATCGAATCCGGCATCGACATTCCGAACGCCAACACCATCATCATTGACCGCGCGGACCGCTTCGGCCTGGCGGACCTTTACCAGCTCCGCGGCCGCGTGGGCCGTGCGGGTCACCGGGCCTACGCCTACCTCATGCTCCCCAGATCCGCCGCCACCACGGGAGACGCCCGCAAACGCGTCTCCGCCATCAAACAGTATACGGAACTGGGTTCCGGCTTCAAAATTGCCATGAGGGACCTGGAAATACGCGGTGCGGGCAACCTGCTGGGAACCCAGCAGAGCGGCCACATCGCCGCCATAGGCTTTGACCTGTATTGCCAGCTTCTCCAGCAATCCATCGCCCAGATGCAGGGCAAACGCACGGCCCCCCGTCCGGATGCGGCTCTAAGAACGGACTTTATCATTAACAGCGAAACGCAGTTCGCCGCAAAATCCCGCAAGGACTATCTGGGAGCCTTCCTTCCCAGGGAATACATTAGTGACGCGGCCCTGCGCATCTCCGCCTACAAGGATCTGGCCACCGTCCGGACCCTTAAGGAAGCGGACAATCTGCTCCGCGCCTGGGAAGACCGCTTCGGCCCCGCGCCGGAAACGGTGCGCCACCTGCTGGACTCCCACAAAATCAAAATCCTGGCATCTCATGCCAACATCTCCATGGTGGAAATCAGCGGGCAGCGCCTGATGCTCACCAGAAACGGGGATTTTATCCTGTTGTCCAACAAATTCCCGCGGCTGGCAAGCGCCGCTCCCGCGGACAAACTCCGGGAAACGCTGGACATGCTGAAAAACATTTAAATCCGCTGCGGTCATCTCGTGGCTGAATTCACCCATGGGAAAACATGAAAACCCGGAAAACAGTTCTTGCCCCTTTCCATGCCGGGAACGGGGTTGCGGCAGGAATACGAAACCGCGTATCCGCCAGACCGCTCCGGCAGCTTTCCATCAAATCTGCTTCTCTTTACCGTTGGAAAGCTCCTTTTTCCGCATCATTTCCATGATGCCGCATGTGTTGGCCGGAGCCATGATCACTTCTATTGACCACTCGAAATTCTCTACATTCTCTGCGTAATCATCCATATTCATGGACACCTCCAGAACAGGAGATTCCTGGGTAAGAGCCGAACGGAAAGAACGGGACATAACTTCCTGCCCATCCCTGAGCAGGATCACCTTTTCAATAAAGTGACTTCCCCCCTCTTTGGAAGTCCGCACCAGATAAGTTCCCTCCTGCTGACCCAGAAGCTCCCAATGGGCTAAAATGGGGGCGGACAAAGTGAGCCACGACAAATCATAACCGGAACCGGCCAACAGTTTGGACAGCCTCATGACCATCTCTGCGGAATAATCCACCCCCCACCCCTGGGAATACAAAATGCCCAGCATTGTGACCAACCATAAATGCTTGAAAAGGGTTGAATTCTCTTGAAGAATCTTGAAAACGGTTGAAAATACGTGCGTTCCGGGGAGAAATGGAAGGGTGGCGCAAGAAGTTAAGCCCATAAATGCCCGTAAGGGTCAATTTTGAAAAATCGTAAGGGTCATTTGTCCCATGTGAGACACTCCCGCCAGCGGTCCGCGCGTGTCTCGCGGAAGCCCGGCGAACTCTCCGCGGGCTGGCCGCGGTCAGGGAACAGGAACGCCCAGGAGGTCCGCGGCAATGCGAACATTATCCGGGGAAAGGTCGATGCCGTGAGCGACGTGTCCCAGGTCGCGGGCGGCAACAAGAGTCGTCCCGCTCCCCATGAAAGGGTCGAGGACGCGGGAACCGGGAGGAAGAACCGTCATCAGGTGGCGCATGAGCGGAACAGGCTTGCCTGTGAGGTGCATCTTGTCGGAAGGCTTGAGATAATGCCGGAAAACGCCAGCCGGAAACACGCGCGGGCGGTCCTGCTCCTTGCCGATGCTGCCGCGCGTGGCAATGAGGATAAACTCCGATTGGTTGCGGAACATGCCCTGGTGTGGGCGGCAAGCCTCCGTCTTGTCCCAGGTGACGACGGCGCGCCATGTCCACCCGGCCACCTGCAAGGCGTCCGAGGTCAAAGGAAGCTGCCTCCAGTCGGAAAAGACCATCAGCCAGCCGCCGTGCCGGGTGATCCTTATTGCCTCCTGCATCCACATGACGGACCACAAAAAATGGGTGCTCTGGTCCCTGGTGTCGTTATCAAAAGAAAGATACCTTGAGGAAGACAGGTATTTCCGGGCGGGGGAAGCCTTGCGTTCCGCCGTCGTCAGGCCGCCGGAAGCGTACGGCGGGTCCGTAACGACGGCGTGATAACAATCGTTGTCCATGCACTCCATCAGGGAAAGGGAGTCGCCGCACAGGAAAGGGGAACGTGAAAACATGCTCGCATGATGGCACAAAACAGGCCGCGGCTTTCACGCCGCGGCCAGGATAAAAAATGTTAGATTACAACCGGAGGGAGGCATCTTGCGGAGAAGGTCCGTTCAGATAAGCCTCCCGGCGGACGGAGGACCAGAACGCCGGGGCCGTCCGCGTCCGCTCAAGGAATGCGGCAATGTCCGCAAAGTAGTACATAGATTGAAAAGGAGACGGGCGCACCCGCTCAATGACGCCAATGTCCGCCAGGCGGGCCAGCACGCGGCGGCCCACCCGGAATTCTTTTTCAATCTCTTTGACGGTACCCAGCTGGACAGGTTCCCCCATCCTTAGGGCGTACGTCCGTTCGTCGATTTTGATTTTCCGGACGGGAGCATACCAGCGTCCGCTGTCCGGGTAGGAAATAGGAAGGATGAGTTGCTTTGCTTTGGTCATAGTTTTAATAGACGCGGTCGAGGATTCCGGGGCATACAGGTTCAAAGTAAAACCCGGTCATAAAGAGGGGTTCCCCCGTTTCCTGGTCCGGGACGACGTCATCCCTTCCCTGGCTCCGGAACCGGACAGGAATCTTTTTCCGGAAGGTTCCAAAGCCCCCTGGATCAAGCCGGGCCGTTCCACCTGGACCTGGTGGGACCGCGGGAATGTCCTGGAAAACGACCAATATGCCTTTGTCGATATGACTGCCGAATTCGGATGGGAATATCACCTCGTTGACGAAGGGTGGAAAAAATGGGGCCGATCACTTCCGGAAAGCATGGACAAGCTGGCCAAACTGGCCAGCTACGCCGCCGGCAAAAACGTAGGCATCTGGGTATGGGTGCGATGGTCAGACGTCAACAACCCCGCCAATGACTGGGAAAATATGCGCCGCTTTTTCAGCTCACTCTCCAAAACGGGAATCAGGGGAATCAAGATAGACTTCATGGACTCCGCCTCTCAGGAACGCCTGGACTTCTACGACGCCGTAGCGGAAAACCTGGCGAAAAACAAGCTTATGGTCAACTTCCACGGAGCCAATACCCCCACGGGGGAGGAACGTTCCTGGCCGCACGAAATGAGCCGAGAAGGCATTTACGGCGGAGAACAGAACATCTGGGCCGCCATTGGCGGGCAGCACTACTGCGCGCTGCCTTTCACCCGCCTGATATCCGGCCACGCCGATTTCACGGGAGGCTACTTTGGCCACGGCCCCAAGCTGCGCGGCTCTTCCTGGACCCTCCAAATGGCTGCCAATATCATTTACACGTCCTCCATGCTTCACTGGGTCTCCAACCCTGCGGACATGGAAGCTGCTTTCCCGAAGGATTCCCCTGAACGGGAAGTTGTCCGGAACATCCCTTCCGTATGGGAGGAAACCATCGTCCTTCCGCCGTCTGCCATTGGGGAATGCGCCGCCTTCGCCCGGCGGTCAGGAAACCAGTGGTACATTGCTCTGATGAACGGAGACGGCAGGGAACGCACCGTTTCCATTCCTTTGAATTTCCTGGACAAAAACACGGCATACCAGGCCACCATTCTCCGGGATCTGGCGGAAAAAAATGACGGATGGAGCGTGGAAACCCGGAAAGTCACTTCCGGAAATGCCCTTTCCTTCACCATGCGCATCAAAGGCGGAGGTATCGTCCGCATGGTTCCCTCCGGAACGCGGCATCCTGCCCCCTAAAGAACGGCATCCTGCCCCAGGCAGGGAAAAAGCCCCCCCTCTTCTTCCCTCTTCAAAGGCGGAGCGGCGGAAAACCATGTTCATCCGCCGCTACACCGCCCGTCCTGGAAAAACCGGGGAAAAAGTAACAAAACTCAACCCTCCCCGCGCTGCCCGTCCGCACCCTGCTCCCTGGTGCTCCACGCCGGAAGCCAGCGCACCTCCCGAAGACGGTAGCCGCGTTCCAAAAGAGCGCCGTGCAGGCCGGGAAGATGCGCCGCTCCGTAAAAGACGCCTATCCTGCGCACGCCCTTGCCGCTCCAACGGTCAAACACTTCCATGCACTTGGCGTTCCGGCCTTCCAGAATCACGGTATTCTCCAGACCATTAGGAGCATTGGCCATCATGCCCATCAGCTTATTCTTCAACCCCGTTTTATTGCCGGCCAGGAAATCCGCCATCAATCCAAATTCACCGGCCCGGTTCGTTCCGGTTTTCTCAACCAGGGAGGACAAGACGGATTTAAGCATCAGGCCGGCAATGCTTTCACCCTTTCTGGCCTGCGCCTCGCGGAATTCATCCAGCGTCATGTCCGCATGGACGAAATGGGCTGCGGAATAATCAATGCCCTGATGCTGGGTCTGGAGTCCCAGCATATTGCTCAACTCCTTGTAGGCGCCCCCCAGCAGCCCCATTAAAAAAGACTTTTCCTCCTGCCCGCATTTCTTCCTCCATTCCACTATCCGGTTCCATTCCCGCGCCTCTTCCAGAGTCAGCCCCCCCAGCGGCTTGCTGCGGTCTATCTTGCGGCGCAATTCCTCTTCCCGCCGGAGGCCCTCTCCGCCAATCATTTCAAAAAGCAGCACATCGTACCTGCGGAACAGCTTATTCAGCCGGTCGTAATATTCCGGTTCCGCCACATGAACAGCACCAATGAGAGCTACTTCCATCCCATTGTCATGGACATAGGCAGCTACGGGAGTGGACAGGCTCTGCCGGTCGGGTTGAGGAGAATCAAGAAGGATGTACCGCCCGGGATACCCGCCATATTCCGCCTTCTCCGCATCGGGAATATCCGCAGCCGGTACAGGAGAACACCACCAAAGGACAGCCAGAAAACAATGCAGCAGTTTCATCATGCTCAGACTACCGGGGAGCATATTAAGAGCAAGCCCAAAAAAAGACTGCCTTCCTTTCCGGAACGGAAAGACGGCATGAGCATGGATTCCCACCTTATTCAAAAAGCCGGAATCGCAAAACTCCCGCGCTTTTTCAACGGAAGCCGGCAAATCAAAAATCCCGCACCCGAAAACGGGTGCGGGGAATGAAAAAGCCCATTCTGAACGCCAGGCGAAAACAATCCGCCCGGCCATGAACGGTTACTTGCCGCAGCAGCACTTGTCGGTCAAGGCCCCCACACCGGGAAGAACCTTGCCTTCCAGCAGTTCCAGGGAAGCGCCGCCGCCCGTGGAACAGAAGGAAAGCTTATCCTGCACCTTGAATTTCTTGGCTGCCGTCACGGAATCACCGCCGCCTACAATGGAAATGGCGGAGGAATCCGCCAAGGCTTCCGCGACTTCCTTGGTTCCCTTGGCGAAGCAGTCCATTTCAAATACGCCCATCGGGCCGTTCCACAGAACGGTCTTGGCATCCTTGATGATGGCGGAGAACTCTTCAATGGCTTTGTCGCCGATGTCGATGGCCATGCCGCCTTCCGGCACCTTGCCGCCTTCAGCGAAAGGAGCCGTGCAGAAGGTTTCGGCACCGTCTTCAAATTTCATGGCTACGCGCACATCTGCAGGAAGCAGGAATTTCACGCCCTTGGCCTTGGCCGCCGCCAGAATTTCCCGGGCCAGATCCAGCTTGTCTCCTTCAATCTTGGAAGCGCCCAGGTCATACCCTTCAGCCGCCAGAAACGTATTGGCCATGGCGCCGCCAATCAGGAACGTATCAGCTTTCTCCATCAGTTTGGAAAGCACTTCAATCTTGTCGGACACCTTGGCGCCGCCCATAATCACCACAAAGGGTTTTTCCGGGTTTTCCAGCTTGCCTTCCAGGTATTCCAGTTCTCGTTCAATCAGGAAGCCCATGGCGCTCTTTTCCGCAAAATGCGTCACGCCTTCCGTGGAAGCGTGAGCACGGTGGGCCGTGCCGAATGCGTCGTTCACGAACAGCGTGGCATTGCCCAGCAGGGACTTGGCGAACTCCGGATCGTTCTTCTTTTCACCAGGATAAAAACGGACATTTTCCAGCAGAACCACATCACCGTCCTTCATGGCGGCGCGGGCGGCTTCCGCTTCCGGGCCAATGGCGGCGGAAACGAATTTCACGTCCTTGCCGAGCAATTCGGAAAGGCGGGCGGCAACGGGTTTCAGGGAAAAAGCGGGATCGGGTTCGTTTTTGGGACGGCCCAAATGAGAGGTAAGGACGAGGCGTGCGCCCTGATCCAGCAGGAACTTGATGGTGGGGAGAGCAGCCACAATGCGGGCGTCATTGGTAATTTCCCCATCCTTGAGAGGGACGTTGAAATCCACGCGCACGATAGCCTTCTTGCCGTTGAAATTGAAATCGTTGATAGTTTTCATATGATATTTATTTTAATGTTTTTACATAGCATGTACGGCGC